>Ga0209755_10000401_pt1 | contig 80909 bp, 61 predicted proteins | sample TergutCo191P1_FD_187301 | JGI IMG/M metagenome (GOLD analysis project Ga0209755, IMG submission 187301) | Cornitermes sp. P1 segment gut microbial communities from Petit-Saut dam, French Guiana - Co191P1 (SPAdes) (version 2) | ecosystem: Host-associated > Arthropoda: Insects > Digestive system...
TTATACCATATCGCAATGCATTACGCAACTATTATTCGCAAATATTTGACAAAAATATTTGCCCCTCGGACATTGAAATATCTATGTTATTGTTTATTCTTGCCTCAGTGGGGTAGCAGAACAAACGAAGACCGTCGCTACAGCAGGTGCTCTCTCCCTGCTCGAATGCCGCCTGATAACAGGCAGAACCCATCAAATACGCGCACAGCTCGCAGATATAGGACACCCCATACTCGGTGACGGCAAGTACGGCAGCGAGCGAAAAAACAAACCATACGGCGAAGCAAAACAAGCACTTTGCTCATATAAACTCATTTTTTCCTTCAGCACAAACGCCGGGATTTTAGAGTATTTGAGCGGACAGGAGTTTCGGCTGAAAAAAATAAATTTTTCTGACAAATATTTTCGTTGACATTCTACTCTCATAGTTGTATTATTGTTTCTCAATGCAAAAAATTATGTTCCCGTTTCACGCGAACTCGGTTATGGAAAAGGGGGAGGATAAATGGAAAAAGGGTTGATTCGCCTCTCGGAATGTAGAGTGGCGTTTGACGGCGACGTTGTTTTAGACAACATAAACCTCTACGTAAAAGACAAAGAATTCCTCACACTACTTGGTCCAAGCGGCTGTGGAAAAACCACAACGCTCAGGATTATTGGCGGATTCCTGAAACCTGATTTTGGAGACGTCTTGTTTGATGGTGTGAGGATTAATGACGTTCCGCCACATAAGCGGATGGTCAATACTATATTTCAAAAATATGCTCTTTTTACTCATCTGAATGTCTATGAAAACGTGGCATTCGGCTTAAAAATAGGGCGCCTTGACGGCAGGAAACTCAGTAAACAAGAGATTTCAACCAAGGTTACGGAGATGCTGAAAACTGTCAGTTTGAGCGGCTTTGAAAAACGAAATGTATCCACCTTATCAGGGGGGCAGCAGCAACGCGTGGCTATCGCCCGCGCACTCGTAAATGAGCCTAAAGTTCTGCTGCTTGATGAACCTCTCGGCGCTCTTGATATGCGCCTGCGAAAGGATATGCAAAACGAACTGAAACAAATTCAGCAAGATACGGGTATCACCTTTGTTTATGTCACACACGATCAGGAAGAAGCTCTTGCAATGTCTGATACGATTGTGGTTATGGACCTCGGTGTTATCCAGCAAATCGGCACGCCCGAAGATATTTACAACGAGCCGAAAAATGCGTTTGTCGCTGATTTTATCGGTGAGAGCAATATTGTCGATGGCATTATGCGCTCTGATGGCGTTGTTGAGATTTTCGGCAGAAAATTTGAGTGTATCGACAAAGGCTTTGAGCCAAACGAAACTGTTGATGTCGTTATACGCCCGGAAGATGTCGATATTGTTGAATTTGAAGCAGGTCAGCTCACCGGAACCGTAACCGCTATAACTTTCCGAGGCGTTATGTATGATATAATCGTTGATTTTCAGGGTTTCAAATGGCTGATTCAAACCACCGACTTATGCCCTGTCGGCACAAAAATCGGCATTAAGATTGAACCCGACGGTATACATGTAATGAAAAAGAGCAAATACTCAGGCATGTACGGCGACTACAGCTCATACAGTGCAGATTATGATGATATCGGCGATGTTGAATATGAGCATGAAGAGGACGAAGGCGAAATCAGAAGTTAATTCACGGTTCCCCCGGCACTGTTCCCGCAGATCCCGCAGATAATATGCAATTTGCTCCGCTTTTTTCGAGCCAACGGTCTTGTCGCCATTGTTCTCGAAAAAAGACTCCGCAAACAGCATATCATCTGCTACATCGGTGGATAGTCTTAGATTATATATTAGGTACTTTATTATGCTAAAACCAAAACACTTTTCAATTCCATATGTAATCTGGATGGCGATATTTGTTGTAACGCCTGTGCTGCTTATTCTTGCTTACGCATTTACTACAAGGGATGGCGTGCCTACGCTGGCGAATTTCGCTGAAATGTATAGATTTATGCCCTTTTTTGTGCGTTCATTTCAGCTTGCCGTTATCGCAACACTGATATGCATCGCAATCGGTTATCCTCTCGCCTACATACTCTCCCGCGAAAGTTCGCGGGTGCAGCGGCTTTTGATAATGCTGGTGATACTACCTTTATGGATGAATTTTCTGCTTCGGACATACGCTTGGATGTCACTGCTCGCAAATACAGGCATCATCAATACATTTCTTGAGACAATAGGGCTTCCTACATTTCGTGTGATGAACACCCCAACCGCCGTTGTCATCGGCATGGTGTACAACTTCCTCCCATTTATGGTGCTGCCGATTTACTCGGTACTCGTTAAAATCGACCGCAGTCTGATAGAAGCGGCGCAAGATCTCGGCGCAAATTCCGGTAATGTTTTCCGAAGAGTAGTTGTGCCCATGAGTTTGCCCGGTGTGCTGTCGGGAGTAATGATGGTGTTTGTCCCGTCTGTATCAACATTTGTCATTACGCAGCTACTTGGCGGTGGCATGGTCATGATGCTTGGCGATTTGATTGAAAGACAGTTTCTGGGTGCTGCGTTTAATCCGCAGCTCGGCAGTGCGGTTGCGCTTGTTATGATGGTTATAGTTGTTTTCTTTATGGTTGTTATGAATCGCTTCGGCGACAATGACGGAAGGTTGGTGAGAGGAGGACAATGACAAAGAAACCGGGAATTTTTGGCAGAGCATATATTGGGCTTATACTTCTCTTCCTCTATGCGCCGATTGCCATATTAGTTGTATTTTCGTTTAATGATTCCAGAAGCCGTGTTATATGGAGTGGTTTTACTTTTGACTGGTATCGCTCGCTACTACAGAACAACATGATAATGGATGCATTTTACACATCGCTCACTTTGGCTTTCATCTCCGCTGTTATAGCTACGATTGCAGGTGTTTTGGCGGCTGTCGGGTTTTTCTATATGCGCAGCAAATGGCGCACACCCTTAATGCAGATAAATAATATCCCAATGATGAACGCCGATATCGTAACAGGTGTTTCCCTGACATTATTGTTTATCACGCTTGGCTCATTTTTGCGATTTAATCTGGGTTTCTGGACATTGCTGATTGCGCATGTGACTTTCAGTATACCTTATGTGGTGATGTGCATAATGCCAAAGCTGAGGCAACTGGACTTAAACTTGGTTGATGCGGCTTGTGACCTCGGTTGTACGTGGGTGAAAGCGTTTCGCAAGGTAATAATACCGGAGATTATGCCGGGGGTTATAAACGGACTGATAATCGCGTTCACTCTTTCGATTGACGATTTTATTATAAGCTACTTTACATCGGGCGGCAATGTGATGACACTGCCTATGCAAATCTTCGCAATGACACGCAGACGCACAACGCCCGAGATAAACGCTCTATCGACTATCCTGTTTGTAACTGTTCTGGTACTACTAATCATAGTAAATGTCAGACAAGCAAGACAGGAGGAAAAAAGCAAAAAAGCACACAGTATATAGACATGTCATTTCAAGCGTTAGCGGAAAGTGACAGGAGTGTATATAAAAACGCAAAAGCTTATTTTTGAGGAGGAAAATCATGAAAAAAATCTTATTAGTAGTTGCAATCCTAGGTATGCTCACATTGCCGCTTTTAAGCGGGTGCGGGGAGCAGACAGACTTTGTCGGGGAAGTACACGTCCATAACTGGGGTGAGTTCATTAACCCGGAAGTGCTGGAAATATTTGAGCGCGAATACAGAATCAGAGTGCATTACAACACATATGCGACCAATCAGGTGCTCTACGCACAACTGCAAATGGGCACAATTGTCGCCGATGTTGCCGTCCCTTCTGATTATATGATTGCAAGGCTCATTGCCGAGGATATGTTATATGAGCTCAATTTTGACAACATACCAAATGTCGAGCTGATTGACCCGAGATTTCGTAATCTCGAATTTGATCCGGACGAAAGGTTTTCCGTGCCATACATGACCGGAACAGTCGGAATCATCTACAACACCCGATTTGTCACCGAGACACCAACAAGCTGGGGCGCATTGTGGGATGAGAGATGGGCAGGGCATATACTCATGTTCGACAATCCCCGTGATGCTTTTGGCATAGCACTTAAATACCTCGGCTTTTCTCAGAACACAATCAACGAAGATGAAATAATGCAGGCTTTTGACCTCTTGGTTGAGCAAAGAGACGTATTGCAGGCCTACGTTATGGACCAGATATTTGACCTGATGGAATCAGGTGAGGCTTGGATAGGCCCCTACTACATGGGAGATTTTCTGTGGATGCATGACGCTAACCCCGACCTTGCCTTCGCCATTCCTGTTGAAGGAACCAATGCATTTGTTGATGCAATGGTCATTCCTCGCGGTGCACCAAACAGGGAAAATGCCGAAAAGTTTATCAACTTCATGGCTCGCACCGACATCGCTCTGATGAATATGTCGGCAATAATGTACTCATCTGCAAACTATGAAGCAGCAGCACTATATGCGGCGGAGATTGAACCTTGGAAATACGCCATCATGTTCCCGTCTCCCGAAATACTGGATAACACTGAAGTGTTTAGACATCTGCCGCAGCATATTTTAGATCTATACGACAGGCTCTGGATAGAGCTTAAGAGTTAGAGGTATATTTTATGTACATCATTGGAGAAAAACCGTTGGCTATTGATGATTTGGTGCGGGTTTCGCGGCTTAGGGAGCGTGTTGCGCTTTCGTCGGATGCTGTGGAGCGGATGAGGAAAAGCAGAGTTTGGGTTGAAGATATTCTAAAATCCGAAAAGCCTGTATACGGTATAAATACAGGCTTTGGAGAGCTCAGCAAAATTTTTATCCCGCATGGCGAACGTGCCAGACTCCAGCGTAACCTTATCCTCAGCCATTGCACAGGAGTTGGAGAACGACTACCTGAGGATGTCTGCCGCGCTGTTATGCTGCTCAGTGTAAATTCGCTTTGTGCGGGTTATTCAGGGATTCGCCCTGAAACAGTAGAGGGGCTTGTCGCCCTGCTCAACAATGATGTGTACCCACATGTCCCGTGCAAGGGCTCCGTCGGCTCAAGTGGTGACTTAGCCCCGCTATCACATGTGGCGGCTGTGCTGCTTGGTGAGGGGCAAGTTGTAGTTCAAGGTGAAGAGGTGCCGAGCGCTCCCGTACTTGAGTCACTTGGTTTACGCCCGATTGAGCTCTCAGGCAAGGAAGGGCTCGCACTCATAAACGGCACTCAAGTTATGACAGCAATCTCGGCACTCACCTGCTTTGATGCTATAACATTGGTAAAAACAGCGGACATCGCCGCTGCTCTCTCACTTGAAGCCCTCAAAGGGACTACAGTTGCTTTTGACCCGAGAATAGCCATGATTCGCCCGCATACCGGACAGAAACTCTCGGCAGATAATGTTATAAAACTTACTCAATGCAGCGAGATAATGGATGACCATGTTTACTGCGAAAAAGTCCAAGATGCCTATTCACTGCGCTGTATCTCGCAGGTTCACGGTGCTTCAAAAGATGCTCTGCGCCGGGTACTTGAGACTATAAATATTGAGCTGAACTCTGTGACGGACAACCCGCTCGTCATGGCTGATACAGGAGAAATCATATCCGGCGGAAACTTCCACGGTCAGCCTGTTGCACTTGTGATGGATTATCTCAAAATTGCACTTTCCGAGCTTGGCAATATCTCCGAGCGAAGACTGAATAGGCTCGTTGACCGCACTCTAAGTGACCTGCCCGCCTTTCTTACGGCATATCCGGGTGTCAATTCGGGTTTTATGATTTTACAATACACAGCGGCTGCACTCGTAAGCGAAAACAAGGTGCTCACACACCCTGCATCCGTCGATTCTATTCCAACCTCGGCAAACCAAGAAGACCATGTTAGCATGGGTACAATTGCAGCGAGGCAGTCTCGTGAGATTCTGGAGAATGTTCGCCATGTGCTGGCAATAGAGCTTCTTGCCGCCGCGCAAGGCGTTGATTTCTTAAAGCCCAAGGGGCTCGGCAAAGGCACTTGTGCCGCATATGACAAAATACGCTCGGTTGTCTCACATCTCGAAGAAGACCGTGTTCTATCGCCCGATATTTTGGAAATAAATAACATCATCAAAGACGGTTCTATTGTCGCCGTAGCAGAAAGCGCAATCGGTGAGCTGAAGGTGCAGTAGCATACTATGTGATATGATGGGAATGCATATTATCTGCTACCTTGCCTCTACCGTGCAAATCGCAGTGTTTTCACCTCGAATGGGCGAAAGTGTAGTTTTATGTGGTCATCTTCTGTTTTTATTACTTCGATTTCGTTTTCGAGCATATCGGTTATGTTTACTTTTGAAAACGGAATATTTGCGTGCAGGGCGCAACGGCAGTCCGCACGTTTGGACTCATAGAGCCTTACAATGATGTCGCCGCTTTCGTCCTCTGCCGGCTTCACAGTGTCAATAATAATGTTGCTGCCGTGTTTTATATGGAAGAAACTCTCGCTGACCGCACCACTGACACCGCCCGAAACAACAAGTGGCGGCACATTTAGCTCAAAGCCCTCATTTACAACAGTCGAATCAAAGAAACTCCCTTCCCATGCGGTAAAAGCGTACGTAAAACGCTGTGTGCCGTTATCCGCACGCATTTCGGGACAGGATGCGGCACGGAGCAAAGTCAGACGGATCTCATTGCCGAGCATACTCACTCCGTATTTTGAATCATTGAGAACTGCGGCACCGTGGTTTTCATCACACATCGCCGTATAGCGGTGATTACACACCTCAAAGCGATCCTTATCATAGGCTCGTGAACGGTGTGTCGGTCTTTTAATGTAGCCGTACTGGATTTCGTTTATCGCTTCATCGGAGACAACATTTACAGGAAAGCACGTTTTAAGCAGACGGTGTAGTTCGTTCCACTCAATTGTAGTGTCAAATTCCAAACGGCGGCTGTCTGCACACAGAGAGATAACCTGTCTGAGCGTGGAGTTGCCTATTTTCTTTTTTATCTCCACAGCCGCTCTGACATCACCTGATGAAATGAGTTTGAGCCTCGCACTCGGATTAATATCAATCTGCTCATCTTCATACATACTGTCAATATCCCACGCATCAAAGGTTCTCGGAATATCCCTGTATAGTGCAAAACTGTTCATTGCACCCGAGGCAAACTCACGCCCCGACTGCTTGAGCACAAAAGAGACTACCTCCCCATTCCAATTTATCTCGGCACGTATCATGCAATTTTCAAGAACCGCTCCACTTGAGCTTAAACTTGAGCGAGCGGCGTTTCTGTCGCTTACAGGCAATTTCACCCCGCTAAGCAGTGCAAATCCGCATGGAGGAAGCTTTACAAGCACTTCTTTACCGCTCGCAGGGTCAGTTACAACAGCACTTCGTTCCCAAGACAGCGAGTTGAATACAGATACTCCACCTCCCCGAGTAAGGTGTTTTGTCGCTTTACTTATCAGCTTCCCTGCTGTATCAAATATTTCCTCATACACCGCCTCGGCTTCCCTGTTTGCCTTGCCAATAGAAGATCCCGGCAAGATATCGTGAAACTGGTTAGTTAAAGTCTTTTTCCATGTTGCATCAATTTCTTTTTGTGGAAATTTAAAGCCTGACCATGCAGCGACAGCTCCCCACATTTCACCTTCGCGGAGAAGCAGTTCTGACTTGCGATTTCCGCGTTTTATCGCCGCTTGTGTGGTATATACGCCGCGGTGTGCCGTGAAATACAGTTCTCCGACATATGTGTTTTGCGGGCCTCCATCAGCGGCTAGGTCGGAAAAGAGCTTGCCCGGGTGCTCCATCTTGACTTTTGGGCAACCCTCTAAATCTGTCTCTCGATTTACATACTCTATGTGATCCCTGCACGGCCCTGCGCCGCCATCACCATACCCGAACGGCAATAGGAACTTATCCATGGAGTCTTTTTGTACTCTGTTTTCCCAGACATCTATGAGTGTCGCAGGGTTTGTATTGTATGTATAGCTTGTCGGCAAAAATGAGACTATTTCGCTTCCGTCTGCCCCTCTCCATGTGAAATAGTGATACGGGAACTGCTCAAAGCTACTATTGTATGACCAGAATATTTTCTGTGTAACAAGATACTTCATCCCGCAGCCATTCAATATCTGCGGCAGGGCGGCACTGTAGCCGAATGTGTCAGGTAACCAGAGAATTTCGCTGTCAATGCCGAATTCCTCGCGGAAAAATCGTTTGCCGTGAACAATTTGACGTATGAGCGATTCACCGCTGCTCATGTTTGTGTCGGGCTCAACCCACATACCGCCTTCGACCACCCAGCCGCCTTTTCGCACAGCCTCTTTCACCTTTTCATAAAGCTCCGGATAATTTTCTTTGCACATAACGTACGTCTGCGGCTGGCTCTGCATGAACTTGTAACCCGGATATTTTTCAATCATCCGTAGCTGCGCGGCAAAAGTTCTGGCTGTCTTACGCACTGTCTCTGCATATGGCCATAGCCAAACCACATCAAGATGTGCATTGCCGATTGCATAATATGTCGGCGATGTGCTGCCATTTTGTGCCACAAGCACTTCTTTTAGTGCATTTCTGCCGTTTTTGTAGTCTATTATCCGCTTTTCGGGCGGTTTTTCAAAATCAACGAGTAACATGAAGCGTTTTAGAGCATCTGCAATTTTTGCCGCTCTGAGGCTGCCGTCTGTCTGTTTTTCCATTATCTCTCTAAGCGTTTTCACGTCGAGCCATAGCGCATACGCATGTTCATTCCAGATGCCGTATGTTGCGCGTTTTAATGTTATATATGGTTTGCCGGAGAGCGGGTTTTTAAAATCTCCCGGCATTACCGGCCCTGTGAATACTCCCCGCTCTGATTTTTCGTAAAAATGCCCTGCGTATAGCTCACAGTGTATGTCGTATTCCGCTTCCGGTTTTGCATTTTCTGCCAGTATGTTGTCACACAAGAAGTGGTGAGGTCTTGTCGCCCACGCCGTACGGTGGTTTCCAAACGGCTCGCCGTTTACAAAGATTGTACTCTCCGCTTCTGTGGCTAAGTTAAATATTATCGTCTTACCCTTTGCTGTATCAGGCAGCTTTATTTTCCCCCGAAGCCACAGGTATTGCCAATCCTCTCCCCACCGGGTTCCGGACGGGAACGGCTTAAACTTCTTCTTTTCTACTTGGCTGAGTGTCAGGTGGTCAAATGTTGTAAAACCTTCAAAACTCACCTCACCAAGCTCTGCGTAGAAGTCTTTTTCAAGAGTGACAAGCCAGTTTTCCAGTCTGCCTACCCATTCTGACGATAATTTCATATTCGCTATTCCCTTCGTTTGTTTAGTTATTATTTCTACAAGCAGTATACTGTTTTTCCTATAGGATGTAAACTGTTTATGGCATTTTCCGTAAGTTTTGCGTAAATTTCCCTGCGGTTGATTTCCCCCTCAAAAGTTGACCACAAATCCTTTGACGTTAATATTGCAAAACACTTGCTAAAAATAGTCGAATTGTATACAATATATGACATTGAAAGAGGGATTTAAAGTGAAAATTGCCATATGCGATGATGATTTGTCGTTTACAAATCAACTAAAAAACTATATAGTCAAAAAAGGTGCGCAAATGCAAGGGCACACTTTTCAAGTGACTGTCTATCACTGCGGCGAGGACTTTCTGCGTGATGTAGCTCTAGGCGTGTCATTTAACCTTGTTTTCATGGATATTGAAATGGATACTATGAACGGTATAGCTGTGGGAAATCAGTTCAGGGAGAACTCAGATTGTGATGATGTTATTATCATTTACATTTCAAGTCATAACACCTATTCGGATGAGTTGCTAGACATTGGAAATGTGAGGTTCATTAAGAAGCCGTATTCCGAAGAAAAACTGGATATAGCTTTTGACCGAGCAGTTACTCACACTATTAAATACATGAAAAAAATACCGCAGAAATTTGTTTACACTGTGAATAAAGACAGTATTTCAGTTGATACAGATAATATTGTATATTTGAAAAAAACAAGAAAAGTCATTGAGATATATACATGGAACAGCGATAAAAGCATACAGTATCTCGATAAATTTTATTCGAGCATATCCGAAACTATAAAGCAGTTGCCGCAGGAGAGTTTCTTTCAGTGCGAACGCTCATATATAGTCAACTTCGCGTATGTCGGGCAAGCGTGGAATACGGTATTTGTTATGGCAGATGTGGGTAGCACACATATACCGATTGGAAAAACATATCGGTTAAAAGCCAAGGCTGCTTACTTTCGGCACATGGGGGTGTACCATGATGGGTGAAGTGACTGAGCATATTTTTCTATATGCAAATGGGTTAATATTAGTGGGCATGATGTACTATGCCTTTCCAGTATAAAAGAGGTATTGCCTGAAACTGTTGGTCAGGTACATACCGAGTATAACGACGGAGTGTTCCGATTTATGTTAGTTTATTACAAGGTAGTTTCGTAGAATATGCCATTCGTACCCTCTATATGTCCATTCGTACCCTTCGAGCGGTGAACTTATGGAAAAATATTAGCACCTATGGTAGTGTGTAACTTTGCCATGGATGTTAATTATTGAAAGATGAGATATTAGTGTCATGAAAATAAAGTGTCAAAAACGGCTTTGCCTGAGTTTATGCATGATATCAAGTGTGTTGATTGCAATTCTTATGCTTGCTTCCTGTTCGACGATCAACGCCCAAGAGTATTTTACAGATGACACCGGCAATCTTGCATCATCGGGAGTGGACACCGATGTTGCTGTAGAGTCAATTGTTGCATACAGTGTACAAGATACTCAAAGTGAACTTTGTTCCTGCCAGCGTTTAGGTGTATCACGTGATGAGGTCTTTGGCACATTTAAACTGGGATTGACATATGAAATGGCAAAAGAGTATAGCCAGCTTCCTATATTTTTCCCGTTCCTTCCATTTGATAACGTTGAGTTCCATGGAATAAGTTTATATGGAAATATGTGTATGCTTGAAGCAGATAGCGTTACATTGACTTATAGTGTGCAATTTTACAACGAGTTGATAGTCTTGCAATTGAATCAAACCTATTGGGAAAATTCAATATACAAGGGTCACGGTGGCGTAATTGAGATAAGCGCGGAAGCTATAAGCGTGTTTGCCGGCATATATAGCGGCAAAGGTCGGCACAGTGTCGACATTGTGCCTGTACAGCTCGCAGAAACCACCGCATTTTTCGCTACTCCCGATAGAAGAAGTCCTCCGGAAATTGCGTTAGCTGATGAAATGCTTGGTTCAAGCCTATATTGGCTGTGGGGCGAAACTATATTCACACTGACTGTATACGAAATTATTCCGGGCAACTTGATTGATCTAGACACTATGATTGCAATTGCAAACTCGGTTGCCTAAATCCACTGCGGTACTGTGCGCAATAGCATTAACAGCAATCACTAGCCGGATACATATTATTTTTGTATGGGGGAGTTTATGGGATTGAAACGCATATCTATCTTGCTGAGCGCATCCATCTGCCTGAGTTTCTTGGTCCCCTCGCTTTTTCTTCATTTCAGAAAAAACTGTCATTATTTTAAGACTTTTTTCTCATTTCGGAAAAAGTTGACATTTATTTCTTTTTCAGCTACACTGTTTACATCAGAAACAAAAGAGGTGACTTGCTTTGATAATGCGAAAGGAATATCTCGACCTGCTGATACGTTGGCGTGAAAAGCAGCTCATAAAGGTTATAACAGGTGTAAGGCGATGTGGTAAGTCTACACTCTTTTCTTTATATATTAAGCATCTTAGAGAACTTGGTGTTGCCGAAAATCAGATTATATCCATAAATCTTGAAGCCGTTGAAAATGAACATCTCCTAGACTATAAATCGCTTTACGCTTATGTAAAAAACAAACTATGCGCCGACAAGTATACCTATATTTTCATTGACGAGGTACAGCAATGCCTTGGGTTTGAAAAAGCAGTTGACAGCCTTTTTATTAAAGAAAATGTTGACGTGTATATAACAGGCTCTAACGCACACATGCTATCGGGTGAACTTGCAACCTTACTCTCGGGCAGGTATGTTGAAATCCGTATGCTCCCCTTATCTTTTTCGGAATATCTCGCATTTACAGCACCGCAAGAGCGAGGTATTAACTCGGATTTTAATGATTATTTGCGTTTTGGTTCATTTCCTTATGCCGCCTTGCTCAAAAAAGACACCGTGGCTATCCGTGGGTATATTGAAGGCATTTACAACACTATTCTCATTAAAGATGTTGCACAGCGGGAGGGTATCAACGATGTTTCAGTGCTTGAAAACATAGTGAAATTTTTGTGCAGCAGTGTCGGTAGCCCAATATCCGTAAAAAAAATCAGCGACACCCTCAATTTGAGTGGCAGAAGAATATCCGTCAATACAGTTGAGCGATATGTTCGGGCGTTGACCGACAGCTTCCTTTTTTATAAAGTTGACCGATTTGATATAAGAGGCAAACAGACCCTAAAGACACTCGGTAAATATTATATTGTTGATACAGGTCTCAGGGATGTACTATTAAGCTCCGGCAGAGCAGATTTAGGGCATCTGCTTGAAAACATAGTGTATCTTGAACTGCTTCGGCGCGGGTACAAAGTAAATATCGGAAAACTCGCAGAAAAAGAAGTCGATTTTGTCGCACATAATGTTGATGGTATTGCGTACTATCAAGTTTCTGCTTCCACCATGGACGAAAGCACATTAAAGCGTGAACTTGAGCCGCTTCAAAAAATATCGGACAACCACCCCAAATTTCTGCTTACGCTCGACGAAATTATGGCGGATGTCAATTATGACGGAATACGCAAAATGAGTGTTATAGATTGGCTACTTGGATGAGGTGTTGCAGGGGGGATGTGGCATTATGAGACTTACTGTTGATGTGGGGATTAATGATTTTCTCAATGAAACTGAGCAGTACATTGAGAAACTTGATGAGTTGTCATTTGATGTCGCGAGCGAACTTTATGGTTTGCTCGATGAGGGTGCAATGGCTGCAACAGCACATATCAGAGATATAGACCCTGAGTTGCGTGTTGCTATATGTGACAGGCGAGATAAGGTGCTTGAGCGGATAGTTGATACATTACCGCCGTTTACGCTTGCAGGGAAGCCACCGGGTATATATACGCCCGCCATTCAGGGTTACAGAAAATGGGCGAATGCGGAGCTTATGAAGGATAAAGGGCTTGCAGGGTATTTGCTGGCACAGGAAATCGGCGGAAATTCGACTATGTACTTTGGCGATAAAGCGGCTGATTACCCGTATTTGTCAGAACTGCCGGGCATGGAAATGCTGTACGCAGAATCTGAAAATGCCAGTGATGAGTATCGCAAACATTTATGTGAGGAATACGAGAAAATAGATGTTTTGGTGCTCCACGGTATGTATGAACAGACTATCGGTTATCTTCACGTATTGCGGGAATTGCACTCCGGCGGCAAGGTATACTGTGGGCTTGATATGAACACTTATTGGCTGGAAAACAGCATTAAGTGGACACATCCGGCAGTAATTAAATTTGGTGAAATGTGCGATGTAACGGCGACTTCGTGCCGCAGTGTGCGTGATACGCTCAATCGTAGGGGCGATATTAACTTTGCGTGTCATTGGTTGCCGAATGGGTTTTACAATCCTGCAAATTTCCCTATTACTGCCGACCATAATATTAAGGAAAATGTAATACTCACGGTTGGCAGGATTGGGATACCTGAGAAGAACAATGAGGAACTTCTTGAAGGCTTTGCGCAAGCGGCAACATCAAAGGAGATGGACGGCTGGACACTGCGTATTGTGGGCGCGATTGATGGAAGGTTTGAGCCGTTTGCAGATAATTTTTTCAAAAGATACCCGAAGATGAAAGAACGCGTGATTTTCACAGGGTCTATAACCGACAAGGCAAAGCTTTATGCTGAGTATGCAAAGGCTAAAATATTCGCACTTACATCAAAGGTTGAAGGCGGAACTCCGAACGTATATGCGGAGGCACTGTTTCACGGGTGTATGTTCATAACTTCGAGCATAGATGCGGCTGATGAGATGACAAATTCCGGGCAGCTCGGTATGGTGTACGACATCGGCAATGTTTCCACACTTGCAGGTGCGATGCTTAAAATGTGTGAAAAAGCGGACAGGGCGGCTGTGCAGGAACATATTCCAAAAGCACTGGAGTATGCCACCAGATATTTCGACTGGAACCGCAATGCAAAGAAACTCGCTTATATGCTGTATAAGTGATGCTTTGGTACGATTTAGCATTTTCCGTAGGTTTCCCTGCGGTTGACTTTCCCCTCAAAAGTTGACTGCAAATCCCTTGACATTAATATTGCAAAACTGTTACAGTATGCTATAATGACTTTGTAGAATTTTTGTGATTGAGAGGGGTATATATGGGTTTGATGTTTAAGACCTTGGCGAGACAACGGCTTCGCTATAAGGGTTTTATGTCTGTGTTTCTTGTGCTTGCGCTTATCGTTTCAGCTGCAAGCGTGTTAATGACACGCCTGTCGGGTGACTTGGGACAGGCGGCTATTGATGCGGATATGACTGCACTCTTGCAGCTTTTCGGCATTGTCACGGGGATTATGGTTATCCGTGCCACAGCATCGGCTGTTTCCGCGCTTATATTGGGGCGGTTCGCCGGAAGAGCGGGTTATCGCTTTCGCGAGAATTTTGCCAAATTTTTCCTGCACAAGCCGTTTTCTACCTTTGACGGAGCGAGCAGCGGTCAGTCTCTCTCGGTTTTTTCAAATGACCTGCCCGCGGCGGTAGAACTGGTTTCAAACGGCGGTATACGTATGCTTGCTGATATCATTACGTTGCTTGTGAGCATTGCATACCTCATATATCTTAACTGGTGGCTCACTCTTATTTTCATCGCAGCTTTCCCGGTTTTGATAATCATGCAGTCGCTTATTGCCGTTCCTATTCAAAAAAAGTCCGAAGCACAGCTCAAGGCGCGTGCCGACGTTACCGCGGTTGCAACTGACTGCTTCCAAAACATAGGGGTAATCACTGCCTATTCACTGGAAAATGTCATGACTGAGCGTTACAGCTCGACATTTAAAGATTGGATTTTGGCACTAAAAAGCTGGGCGCGTTCCTTTTGTACGCTAATACTTGCGGGTATTTTGGCTTCTATGGCTCCTTTGCTGATAATTATTGCGGTTTCGGCCGGGCAGGTAATCTCCGGGAACTTAAGTTTTGCGGAGTGGATTGCATTTGTCGGGCTTGCAAGCGAAGCGGGAAGCTGGCTTATGATGCTCTCGCAGCGACAAAATCAGGTTCAGACTTCGGCGGCGGGTGCTAAGCGTTTGCATGAGCATGTGCAGGGTGAAACGGAGGATATAACAGCGGGGCACAAGATGACGGTCAGCGGAGATATTGCTGTGTCTGCTGTTGGTTTGAAGTTTTCTTATGGTGCGTTGAGTAATTTCGATTCGGCGGGCGGCGAGTTTTCGGGACGATTGCCATCGTCCCCTACGGATGCGGGTGTTGACGAATCTTCCGTTGAGCTTGGTTTTGCGCTTGATGGCGTTTCTTTTGAAATAAAAAGGGGCTCGCGTGTTGCGTTTGTTGGCGGGAGCGGGAGTGGGAAAAGCACTGTGCTGAAAATCCTGCTCGGTCTGTACACTCCGCAGGAAGGTACGCTCTCTGTCATGGGTGCAGATACCGCAGAGGCTTCTTTAGAGTCACTGCGTGACGTTTTTGCCTATGTTCCGCAAGACAGTTTTCTGTTCCCCGAGCCCATCTCCGGAAATATCACGGGACAGTCCGCTGTTTCCGATAAGGCTAAGCTCGAAAAAGCCTGTCGTGATGCGGGAATACTGGAGTTTATTGAGTCTTTGCCCGAGGGCTTTGATGCAACGCTTAGTGAATCCGGCGAAAATGTATCGGGCGGACAAAAGCAGAGGATTGCGCTTGCACGGGCGTTTTACCGTGATGCGCCCATAATTCTTTTTGACGAGGCTACATCCGCACTCGACCCGGCAACAGAAACCGCTGTGTTACAGAGCTTTAACACACTTTCAAAGGATAAGACCGTAATAATGGTAGCGCACAGACGGGGAGCTATTGACTTCTGCGACAGCATTATTGTGCTGGATGCAGGTAAAATTGCATCTATCGGAACACATGATGAGCTTATCACCAGCTGCGCTATTTACAAAAAGCTGTATGAGTCACAGCAAGGGGAGGTGGCAGCATGACAGACAGACAATACTTCATGCGGACCTTCAGCTATGTCAGGCCATATAAATTCGGCTACGGAATCGGGACATTTATCTACTGTTCTCAGCAGTTCGTATTCTCGCTCATAAACAGTATATTCATGGGTGGTGTTACGGCTGCCATTTTAGCTTCAAGTTTTGAGGGTGTTATGAACTCTATTTGGCTTATGGTAGGCATGATTGCAGGGCTTGTGATTTTTCTCGGTTTTGGAGTATATATGCACATCGTTTATGTCACCTATGCATTTAGAGATTTCAGCCTTGACATTTTCAGGGCATTTATGAAGTCGAGCGCAGAAAGCCAGAAACATTCGGGCGAAGGCGTTGCAGCGATTAATACAGATGCAGACACCGCTTCAGGCATATTCGACAATGCATTAGTGCAGTTTCTGATGAGTGCTATGGGTGCAGCTTTTTCCGCCGTAGCTGTATTCTTTATTGACTGGCGCATGGGGCTTGGTGTTTTGGCTGTCGGCGGCATTATACTCTTTTCTCAATCAAGATTTGCCGGCCCGCTCGCAAGGCTCGGAAAGAAACAGCTTGAAGCAAACGCCGACGGTGTCAAATCTCTGTCTAACATAATAGCAGGTGCGCTCACCATCAGGGCGTACAACAGGCAAGACCGCTCGCTCATACAGTTTGACAAAGAAAGCGGTAAGCTCAAAAAAATCGCATTCAAACAGGCCTTCATCGGAATGTGGCAGGATGTGATAACAACAGTACAAGGCTGGTTGACTTTGATAGTAGTTTTCGCTCTGGGCGGCTGGCTTGTCATCGACGGTCAAATTGATTTTTCTACGGTCATGATGGTGTTCCCTCTCGCCGCAATAGTCAGCGCAACAATGTCGCAAATCGGCACAACATATGCAGGACTGCAACCTCCGATAGTAGCGGCTAAGCGGGTTTTTGCCATTATCGACTCTGCACCCGAAACCGCAAATGATAAATCCGAAAAAATCACTGAGACGGGCGCGGATAGTAATTATACGCTCAAGATAAACAATCTGAGTTTTTCATATAAAGATGCGGAGACAAAAGCACTTGACGATGTAAGTCTCGTAGTCGGCGAAAATGAAATGGTTGCTTTTGTAGGCGAATCGGGCAGCGGAAAGTCCACCTTGCTCCGTGCAATAATCGGCATGTATGAGCGTGACGATATGACTATGGACATAGGCGGCGACCCTTTTGCGGTTGATAGCATCGACAACTGGAGATCGCATTTTGCTTATGTTGACCAAAGCTGCAAGCTGTTTGACATGAGCATAACCGAGAACATTGCAATGGGTAAGCAGGGAAAGTCAGACAACTCGCAGATTGAAGAAGCTGCAAAACGCGCCCTTGCACATGACTTCATATCAGAACTACCGGAGGGCTATGAAACCGCCTGCGGCGAAAAAGGCTCAAGTCTCTCAGGCGGTCAAAAGCAACGCATCGCCATCTCACGCGCCCTATACCGAAAAGCCCCCGTACTGGTCTTCGATGAAGCAACATCGGCACTAGATGCAGACAGCGAACGCGGTATAATGGATACAATTGAGAGTTTGCGCAGCGACCACACGGTTTTGATTACTACTCACAAATTGAGCAATATTGCAACAGCAGATAAAATTGTAGTAATGGATAAAGGGCACATTGCAGAAATTGGCACACATACGGAGCTGCTTGCCAAAGGTGGAGTTTACAGCAAGCTCATCGCACATGAACAGAGGTAATAATACTGTTTTAAAGGAGTGTTTATTCATGACAAAAATTGTTGAGTGTATTCCAAATTTCAGTGAGGGGCGTGACGAGGGGCGCGTTGGGGAGCTTGTCGCCGTTGCAAAGAGCATACCGGGTGTGACTTTGCTGGATTATTCTTCTGATGCGAGCCATAACCGCAGTGTTTTCACGTTGGTTGGCGACATAGCAGGCATTTCGGAAGCGGCGTTTTTGCTCTGTAAAAAGGCTTCGGAAATAATTGACATGACAAAGCACAGCGGTGAACACCCGCGCATGGGCGCTACTGATGTTATTCCCTTTGTACCTATCCGCGGCGTATCCATGGAGGAATGTGTGGAGATTTCCCAAAATGTAGCAAAGAGAATCTGGGAAGAGCTCTCAATACCGAGTTTTCTGTACGAGCACTCGGCAAAGTCAGAAAGTCGCAAGAACCTTGCCGCTGTTCGTAAGGGGCAGTTTGAAGGTATGCCTGAAAAGCTGCTAAAAGACGAGTGGGCACCTGATTTTGGCGAGAGAAAGATTCATCCGACAGCGGGCATCACAGCCATAGGCGCGAGACCGCCTCTTATCGCATACAATGTGAATTTAAGTACATCGGACCTAAGTATTGCTAACGCCATAGCAAAGGCTATCCGCGGCAGCAGCGGCGGATATAAGCACTGCAAAGCTATCGGAATCATGCTTGAAGATAGAAACATAGCCCAAGTATCAATGAACATGGTTGACTATGAGGGCACTCCGCTCTACAGAGTGTTTGAGACAATAAAATCAGAGGCAAACCGCTTCGGCGTACAGGTTATAGGCAGTGAACTCATAGGTCTCTCTCCTGCTAAAGCACTAATCGACTGTGCCGAATACTATCTGCAAATCGAAGATTTTAACTACGGCGCTCAGGTGTTGGAGAACCACTTGATTTAAGAAATTCTAAGCTTAAGGCGCCCGAGACGGCAGCACCTACGGTACGCATTGTCGGAGGAAAAAGGAGTGCTCATTATGGCATTAGTTAATAGGACTATCACAGATTTTAGCGAAGTATTGGCATCTGAGGCTCCCGCTCCCGGAGGCGGCTCGACAGCCGCGCTCAGCGGTGCTCTCGGCGCCTCCCTGATTTTGATGGTTACATCGCTCACAATAGGAAAAGAAAAATATGCCGCGCACGAAACGCTTATGAGAGAAGCCGCTGAAAATGTGGAAACAATGCGGCAAAATCTGCTTTCTCTAATTGACCGTGACACCGAGGCTTTCGATGCAGTAAGTGCAGTTTTCAAAATGCCGAAAAACACAGACGAAGAGAAAAAAGAAAGAAGTGCAGCAATGCAAGCAGCACTTAAAGCCTGTACTCTCACGCCTTTTGAAGTAATAGAGTGTTCACTTGCAGTGCTGGAACAGGCAGAAAAAATGTGCGGCAAGTACAACACAAACGCCGCCAGCGACCTAGGCGTAGCAGCCTTGAGCCTAAAAACCGCAACGGAGGGCGCATGGCTGAATATGCTCATAAACCTAGACGGTATAAAAGACGAGGAGTTTGTAACAACATATCGCCAAAACGGCGAGAAGCTGATGAGCAAAGCAACAGCACTCGCAGATAAAATCTATCATGAGATTGAAAAACAACTACTCCCGCGCTCTTAGTAGAGTCAGTACATTTGTTCTTGCTGCCATGGCTGAGCTGAATACTGCGCCCAGCATGTAGCAGCCCATGAAGATTGCTGTTCGCTCTATTGAGAGATAATCCAGAACAAAGGCAACACAGCAGATTGAGGCCGATAGTACGCCTGAGCTGCCGACGTACGTATTTTAACGAATCCAAAAATCGCGTACAAATGACCTCCTACAACTTAATTTCTGATGCAGGTTCTTTTCCGTATTCTCCTAACACTATTTTTCCGTCAGACATACGTAAAACTATGTCGGCGCGGTCGGCTACCGCCATGTCGTGGGTCACTACTATTACGCATACGTTTTCCGTAACAGCGAGATTTTTGAGCAATTGAATTATGTTTTGGCTGTTTTCTGTATCGAGATTGCCTGTCGGCTCGTCGGCGAGGATGATTTCCGTTTTTGTTGCCAGTGCCCTTGCTATTGCCACTCGTTGCTGTTCACCACCCGATAGCATCGCGGGCAGACGGTTATGCATTGTTTTACCAATGCCAACGCTTTCGAGCTTTGATGCTGCGATTTTTTTTGCTCTTGACTTCGACATACCTTTGTATTCCAGCGGAAAGGTCACATTCTCCATCGCTGTCAAGAGCGGAAACAGGTTGAGGCTCTGGTATATCACCGAAACATGCTCAAGGCGCAGGTTGTCTCGGTTTATTGATGCAGTGTTTTTTTCACCAAACAGCACGGCACCCTCTGTCGGTGTGTCAAGCCCCGCCATCAAGGAAAGCAGCGTAGTCTTGCCGCTCCCGCTCCTTCCGACCACTGCGTAAAACCTGCCCGTCTCAAAAGAATAACTCACACCGTCCAGTGCTTTCACAGTCTGGTATTTGCTTTTGTAGGTATAGCTTACATCGTTAATTGTCAATACATCCATGGTTTTTACTCCCTTTCACGTAATAGTAACAATACATTTGTTCTTGCAGCTCTTGCCGCCGAGAATATGGCTCCGAGCATATAACAAGCGAGGAATATCAGTGGCCGCTCAAAGTTCAGATACCCCCAAAAAACAGCAATTGCAGCAAGCCCGAGTGCCGAGCCGATTATGCACAGTAAAAATTGCTCGCCGAGCGCGACTGTGAATATGCTGCCTCTTCTCATGCCGACACTCCGCATAACGGCAAACTCCGCTTTGCGTTGCCGGGTCAGCAGCACACTGGTCAAAAACCCGACACCGACTGCAATAATATACACAAATGGTATTGCCACATCGACCAAAATCAGGTTTTGCCGCAGGGGTTCAAGAGTTTCAAAAAATTCGGAGTCATATATAGTCATGGCAAACGGACGAGTATCGAAAACCGGCATCACGCGTGGGAAAATAAGTGATGCAACATCCTTAAATGCGCTCAATTCACGGTTTTCTGCAAGCGTAATGCTAAGCAGCTCTGATAGAAGCGGAGCCTCCGCGATGTCCTCGGCAAGTGCGCTTACCGTCCAAAATGGAAGGTATACCAATGAATCTCCCGTATCGGAGGACACCGTGCCGATGACTGTCACTTCTTCCTCACGCGCCTTTGCTTCCTCACCCGGCAAATTGACCATTATGTTGATGCTCACTCTGCCGCCGTCAACCATCTCCAGCAAGTCGTCGCTGACAATCGCTGTCAGCTCGTTTCCTTGCATCAAACTCTCGTCATAACCATAGAAAAAATTAACATCCGAAGTTTCCGAAGCGAGCACAGCATCTGCCGCTAAGCCCGTGACACCGATTAACTCAACGCCTATATCTCCAATTAATGACTTCACTTCAAAGCTGCGCCTAAGCATCAATTCGTTTGTGAACCGATACAGCGATACGGGCATATCGGGGTCTGTAAATATGCTGATATAATCCTGCGCTACAGCCAGTTCATCCGTAACATCCCCCCATAGGTCGCTGAGCTGTGCAACGACGACGAAGTTGTCCATTGTGTACTCATATTCATACTCAAGCCACTCCCTGATACCACCAAGCGCGTTAATGAGCACAACCAGTGTAAACGCAACCAGTGGGACGGCAAGGATTTTTATGCCCTCGCGAAGCTGCCGCTTCAGAGCATATCTAAACATTGTACCCATCAGCCTTCCCCCTTCCCTGCGCTGAGCGTTTTAAACACTACTACGCGCTCGGACATAAGCGCAGTCACAACAAGCAGTAAAGCAGCACCACCTACTGCCGAAATTGTCAGAGCCGCAGTAGACCTGCTCAAAGGTATGCTGTTTCTAAGCCCTGCATCGGCTGCATCACTTAGCCTCAAGTCACGAAACTCTAAAGTAAACGCCTCGGTAATATTTGCCGCCGCATCCACAATGTATCCAAATATAGGAATCGTGACTGCGAGCGATATGCCCAATGATAATATTATTAAAAGTGCGCTTTGAGCGAAAACCCACCCAAATCTGTTTTTCTTGCTGACACCAATCGCACAGAGCACCGCGGCTTCCTTTCGTTTGCGTGCAGTGTAGAACATGGAGAACAAAAATACGACAGCAATCCACACCGCAAGAACAAGCCCTAAAATCCACGACATACCAAAGCGTAAGTTTGAAAGTGCAACCATCAATGTACCGTAACCCTGGTCGAAAAACCGAAATAACACTGCATACCCATATTCAATGCTGTTGATAGTCGCCCTTGTCTCTTGAATAAAACCGTTCGGGATAATTAATCCATCGGCAAGGAGCGGTACATGCTCACGGACATTAAAATCGGACACGGGCTCGCCGGAAACTCCTTCAAACGAGCTATCGGGTATTATCACCATATTGCGCGGTATAGCGTGGTCGTCTATATCCCACAGAAATGTGTCCATTATTCCGACTATTGTAAACCCTATAGGCTCCGTGACTTCGAGATCGGGGTGATACAAACTCGGTATCCAAATATTTGCCAAAATTGAGCCTCTGTACCCTCCGGGTGAAAACCACGTTGGCACATAACCAAGAACTGCGGCATACAGTCTCAGCGGCAACACATCACCGACAGACAACTCATTGTGCTCCGCAAAATGACGAGTGACCAGAGCGACACGCTCACCGTTTCTAATCTCTCCGGCTGTGAATATTCTACCCTCCGTAAAGAGATTTCTGCGCTGGTTGACCCGGAAAAGGCTGTTGGCATCACCTGTGGTCAAAACAGGGAAGCTTTCAGCCGACACCGCAGCGATGTCCAGCTCTTCTATCATGCGTGCCCAAATTTCGGTGTCGAGCGCATCTTCTAAGCTACCCGTCACTTCAAAAAAGCTAGGCTCTGCGCTCTCATCTCGCTGTATTACAAGTGGCTCTCTTATCTCAAGCGGTAGGTAATCTACTCCCCAACTCGCCCATCCGAGCAGCCTAAGCAGCTCATTTGAGTCATAGACATAACCCACCGAAACCTCTGTCAGCTCGCGCTGTGGAGTATCCATAATCAAAGCACTCATTCCCGCTCCGAAGCCACCGGGTCTGTAACTGCCTGTCACAATATATTGCTGTCCTCCCTCAAACGGAGCTACGCCGCCGTAATCCAATATAAAGCTTATCGCTATACGCCTGCCGGGTCGCTCATAGCTTCGGTGCAGATGCAAGACTTCTTCAACGGTAAAGGTGGCTCTGTATGTCCGCTCAACAAATACGGTATATGTTCTTTCTTCGTCGGGTATATCGGCTGCATCATCCGAGTCGATATCATCCCACTGCCAACGTAGCCTATACTCCGCCTCTACCCTCTCACATGTGACAAAAAACGCAGCCGTTGACATGGGCGAAAGGCTTGCAATATGGGGTTCTATACCGAAACCCTGCGTGCGAAGCGGAACTGTTGTAATGCCCTCGGCATGAGCGTTATACAGCCGCCGAGTGTCAAACTGCAATAGCTCCGAGCTGTATACCCTTTCCCGAAGCAATTCATGTGCCTCATCTTCAGATATATTATTCTCGTCTGCATAGCGGCTGACCATAAAGGAATCCGGAACGCCAATGGTTGTAATTGTATCGTCAATGTCAAGTATCGCTCTGTGCGCCGAATACCAGAGACCGGCAGAAATGCATAGCAATGTGCCGGCAAATGCCAGCAACAGGCAGAACAGTACGTTTGATACTGTACTGCGCCTGAGTTGCCGCCTTATGTATCTAAAAAATTTCAAGAAACGCATTTTACAAATCACCTGCTTAGTGTACCCGGAAACGGAAAAAACTGCCCCCTTGTCATACAAATGTCTGATGCACGACAGAGAGGACAGTCCCTTCTTTCTGTCATAATTTTATAAAATGAAAAGCCACATCAGTCCATATAGGACCGCCATTGCTATGAGCAGCACAGGCATAAATGTAATGAATGCTGCGATGACCATAGCTAAAAAATCGTTTTTCTCGAGAGGCATTTCTTCAACGTTTCTATAATGCTCATCGAGTTGTTCTTTAGTTTTTTTGATAGGTAATCTTGATCTGATTACTTCGGGTAAATGAAACATTTTAGTGACCATATCCTTTTGTATCGTGTTACAGCGGAGAGTGCGTGCCCTATGTCACCTAACCTTCGACCGGGAAATGACAGGCTACAAAGTGCTCAGGTCTCAGCTCGCGCCACTCGGGAACGTCGGTTTTGCATATATCCGTTGCGTACTCACATCGTGTGTGGAACTTACAGCCCGGAGGCGGGTTTACAGGGCTGGGAATGTCGCCTTCTATAACTTGAAGTTCCTTGCGTGATTCCTCATCAGTGGTCGGAATAGCTTTGAGCAAGACGTTTGTATACGGATGAAGCGGCTCGCGGTAGATGTCGTCTGAGTTGCCAAGCTCCACAAGGTGGCCGAGATACATGACACCGACACGGTCGCTGATGAATTTAACTGCGCTGAGGTCGTGAGAGATGAACAAGTACGTAAGATTTGCACTGTCTTTGAGGTCCATAAGCAGATTAATAATCTGTGATTGGATAGACACGTCAAGTGCGCTGACAGGCTCGTCACAAACAATAAACTTAGGTTGGGGCGCGAGTGCGCGGGCTATGCCTATGCGCTGGCGCTGACCACCCGAAAATTGATGCGGATAACGGTGTAGGAAGTAGTTTTGCAGACCGCATTTATCCATTACACTGATAACGTACTCTTCGAGTTGCCGTGAACCTTTTGCGTACATCTTATGCGCAACCAGTGCTTCGCCTATGATGTTACCAACAGAGAAACGCTGATTAAGCGATGAATACGGATCTTGGAATATGATTTGCAGGTTTCTCCTTTGACGGCGCATCTCTTCTTTTGTTAGCCTACTGAGGTCGATTGATATGTCGCGGGCTTGCTCCAGTAATTCAAAGCCTTCCCTGTCACGACATTTTTCCAAGATTTCATCAAGGACTTTGTCGTGCTTATCACGTTTCTCTTCCGCATCTTTTACTCTAACATCAATCTCAGTTATCGCTTTCTCAAGTTTAGCGAGTTTGCTATCCTCAGAACTCGAACGATTTTTGCTTTCGAGGTATGAATCACGCTTTAATACAAGTAATTGCCTTGCCGTTTGCAGCTTATTGAGTTCCCCTATCGCCGCTATATTTGTTCTTGCCGCACCGGCGAGTGTAAGTAGGTCGTCTGAGAGCAATAATGCGCCGCAGAGCCTCACCTGTTCCGGGAAGTCGCGAATCATTTCCTCCGGAGTACCTTTAACCTTTGTGATATTGGAGGCATCCTTCAGTGCATATTTCGGAGCAAAGTCATTTATTGTTATCCCCGTATAGCGCACGGTGCCCTCTGTCTGCGTGTAGAGCTGTAGCATAACTCTGCCGAGTGTTGTTTTGCCGCAACCGCTCTCGCCCACAAGCCCGAGTGTTTCACCCTCATAGACATCTACCGTAACGCCGTCTACAGCCTTAACATATTGGCGCATTTTGGCAAAGGGATTTTCCTTATTGAGAGGAAAGTGCATTTTAACATTTTCAAGCCGCATAAGCGCTTTTCTTTTTTCAGCCATTTTGACGCACTCCTTTCTTTGGATAGAAGCAACGAACGAACTGCCCCTCGCTTAAGGATGTGACTTCACTTACATGAGCTAAATCCGGCATTTCATCTTTGCATTTATCGGTAGCATATTTGCATCTCGGTGCAAATCTGCACCCTTTCGGCAGGTCCAGCGGATGCGGAACCGAGCCGGGAATAGCATCAAGCCTGTCTCCCTGATTGCCTGAGAGCATCGGTATAGACGTCAGCAGAGCTTCAGTATAGGGATGGGAGTATTCAGTCATCGGCTTAAATATATAGTCAACCGGAGCAAGCTCAACAACCTGCCCGCAGTACATGACTGCAACCACGTCGGCCATTTGGTTTATAACTCCGAGGTCATGGGTTATGAACATTATCGCCGTGTTAAACTCCTCTTTCAGTTCATTCATCAAGCGAAGTATCTGCGCTTGAATCGTAACATCTAAAGCAGTTGTCGGTTCGTCTGCGATTAAGAGCTTTGGTTTACATGCAAGTGCCATGGCAATCATAACGCGCTGACGCATACCGCCTGAGAGTTGATGAGGGTACTGGTTAATCATCTTCTCGGCATTTGGTATTTTGACCGCCTCAAGCATCTCTACCGCGCGCATACGCGCCTGTTTTCCCGTCATGCCCTGATGCAAAAGCAATACTTCGCCGATTTGTCTGCCGACTGTAAACACAGGGTTTAGAGATGTCATCGGCTCTTGGAAAATCATAGAAATCTTATTGCCGCGGATTTGATACATCTTCTGCGCCGAGTAATCACTTATTTTTTCGCCTTCAAACCAGACTTCGCCTTCGTGGATCCTTTGATTTTTTTCAAACAGCTTCAAAACAGAGAGTGCTGTCTGACTCTTGCCGCTGCCCGATTCACCGACGACTCCGAGTGTCATGCCCTCTTCAATGGCGAGACTGACACCGTCAACTGCACGGATAAGACCTTTTTTCGTGTCGAAATAGCAGTGAACATTTTTTATTTCAAGCATTTTGTTTAACTTCTCACTCATATGCCACCCCTACCTTTCTTCGGCTTTCGGATCCATCGCATCGCGAAGTGCATCGCCAATCATGTTGATTGATAATGCAGCCGCCACGACAAAGAGTGCCGGTATGATCCATCGCCACCAGAAGTACCTGAGAACTATCGAGTCCTGCGCACCGTCAAGCATATTACCCCACGACGGAGTGGGTTCCTGAATGCCAAACCCGAGGAATGAAAGCGCAGCCTCCGTCAATATAAAAGAAGCATATTGAAGCGTAACAGACACTATTACAAAATTAAATACGTGAGGCAGGATATGCTTTGTCATAATAGAGCGTTGCTTTATGCCAAGTGCTTTAGCGGCAAGGACAAAGTCCTTTTCGCGCTCAAGCAGGAGCTGAGCACGTATGAGTCTTGCAAGTCCCGTCCAGCTCAATACGCCCAGCACAATCATGATAAAGTACATGCGCTCGGCTTCATTTAAATTATCCCCTAATACAAAACTGAGCGTGATGGCAAGCGGAAGAAATGGGATAGCATCAAATATGTCTGCAAGACGCATCAAAGCGTGATCGAGCCACCCACCAAAGTAACCGCTCGACAGACCAATTATTATAGCTATCAGCGTGGCGATTATTACACCTATTATACCTACGGTCAAAGAGACTCGCCCACCGTGCATTATTCGGGTAAAGATGTCTCTTCCCCACTGGTCGCTGCCAAAAATGTAGCCTCTGTTGCCCCATGTTTCAACAATGTCACCATCTGCATTCACAGCATAAAATTGGAATGCATCCGCGAACACCTGAGTTACCCCCGCCTGATTGATGTTACGTGGTAAATTCAGTTGACCCAAGGTATTTGAGCCCCAGACAAATACTTCACCCGTATCTTTTACTGCGACAAAGTTATTATATGCGGAGGCTATATCTACGACATTATCGGGTACCATATCTTCGGGGAAGCTGTTTAACCCGTCAATAACACTGCCCCATAGATGCAATTGCCCGGTATCATCTCTGGCCAGTACGTTACGGTTGGTAACAGCTACCTCAACTATACGGACAGAGCCATCTTGCAGCTCGGGCGGTACATTTAGGAAAAACTCTGTGCCCCTGTCTCCCATAGGCATAACCGTACCATCATCGAGAAGCAGGATCATATTGTGGTGACCGGCAGCAACGTAAACTATTCTGCCTTGAGCGGCTGTCGGGATAACAAATGTGCTTGTGGCTTGTATACTACCCCAGAGATATAGAAATCCATTATCGCCAAGTACAGCAGCCCATGTTGTTCCGGCGAGTACCTGCACAATTTTTTCGGTTCTGTTGATAGACATCATCCGCCTCATATCGGATGTTATCTCTGCTTGACCGTGTGCAACATGTCCCCAACCGTAGAAGTTGCCCTCATCATCAACTGCGAGAATAAACCTCGTGCCTGCTGCTATATCGACAATATGCGCCTCCTGTATTTCTTCAGGAACTTGGAGCATAAACTGTGATATGCCTTCCATTTCACGGTTAGGCTCAGCACCCCAGACATGGATGTTACCGTCGTCGGTGAGTGCGGCACTAAAAGATACGCCCGATATAATTTTTACGATGTTCAAATCGGCGAGTTCACGCGGATATCGAAGAAAGTTTCGCGACGGGCGTATATTGGTGTTTGTGAGGTCAAGAGCGCGGTCTAACGGATTTAGTAAAGACCCGACAAACGAAAACAAGAAGATAGCGACAAACAAACTAAAACCTATAATAGCCATTTTATTGCGGATGAATCTGTGCATGACAGCCTTCATAGGTGTGCGCATAGCTTCTTCTTCAAGAATGTTTTTTTCTATTTTATCTCGTACAAACAGCCGCTTAAACATGGAAAGGAACGACTTGCCTACTTTTTTCCCGGTACTATTGTTATCAGACATTCGTCACCCCTCCTATTTAAGTTTAATCCGCGGGTCAATGAGCCCGTAGACTATATCTGCAACGAGCATTGCCGTCACACTGACCATCGAGAAAAATAGTTGCATAGAGATTATGAGATTTCGATCTCTGCCTTGCACTGCGGCGACTATCATTCTTCCGATTCCGTTGTAGCCAAAAACCATTTCGGTTACTGCCGCACCAGCAAAGAGCGAAAAAACAACTCCTACAATTATGGTTGAAATAGGTATAAGGGCGTTACGAAACGCATGAGAGTAGATTACAACTTTCTCACTTAGACCCTTTGAGCGTGCTGTGCGTATATAGTCTTGCGAGAGTGCATCTATCATGGCGTTCCGTGTATAGCGTATAGCACCGGCAAGACTGATAATAATCAGCGTTGTGGCAGGTAAAACAAGGGTCCTCACCCACTGAAGAGTATATTCCGTACCCTGTAGCAGCGCCCTGTTCGGCATTCCGCCAATCGGAAACCAGCCCAAATTTATCGAGAAAATAAATATCAGCGAAAGCCCAAGAAAGAATGCCGGTACTGAAAATGCTGCAAGAGAAAATACTTGCCATGAGTTGTCAAAAAGTGAGCCGCGCTTCACAGCCATTTTTATTCCAATCGGCAAGGCAATAATAAGGTATATTACATTTATGGTGGCATTTAGTATTATGGTGTTCCGAAGCGGCTCGCCGATGACATCATTGACGGGTCTGTTAAAGAGTGATGAGTGACCAAAATCTCCTAAAACAAAATAGTTATACAACCAACGAAAATATTGAACAACTATAGGTTGATCCAGACCGAGTCGTTCTCTCATTGACTGGAGCGCAGCCTCCATAAGTTCCGGTCTCATATCCGGATTAAGCATCATTCTCGCAGGATCTCCCGGCATTGCTCTGCTCAGTGCAAAGAGCATTATCGTGATGCCGAGCAGTACGGGTATCAGCAAGATAAGGCGTTTAATAACGAACTTAATTAGCATTAGAATGACCGATCCTTTCCAAGTTCTTTAGGCACAAAAATAGCTCGTGAAAACAATTGCAATCTTGTCATTTCGTGCATCATTTGCGGTTACCCGTGGGGGAAGCAAATCGCACATTCTCTCGATAGTTTGAACTCGGTCAAACTACTCATCTTACTTGTTTTACCGTGAAATCGGGGAGATGCAGTATCTCCCCGATTTCACGGTTTAGTTTTTGCGTTTGCTCAACTTAACAGACTTTTACTATCTGCAAGCTGTAGCTTTTCTATTTTTTTACTATCCGGCAAGTGATATTTGAGTTATGATTTGTGCCCAGTTAACAAATGCTGTAGAACCGAGATTTACAACTCTGTCGCTGTGCAAGTCAACACTCATGTTTGAGTAGAGCGGCAGTGCCGGCATCATTTCGTTCCAGCGAACTACATAGTCAAACCAAGTATCAAGGAATGATGCATAGTCGCCCGGCTCTGTGTTGCGAAGTTCAAGTGTGAGCCTGTCGATTTCAGGATCGGAGAACCCTGTCGGATTTATTGTTGTTCCGATGAAGTCTGTGTGCCATGAGCGGTAGGGGTCAAATGCCATTGCAAATGTAACACCCATTGAGAATGTGCTGAACATACGCTCGCCTTCCTCAAGAAGCCATGGTTGTGAGAAGTGTCTGATAACAGAAGCCCACTCAAGGAATTGGCTTGTGAACTCAATACCTGCCATTGCAGCGTGTCTCACTGTGTCGAGAAGGATTGCATCGCCGATTTCAGCGTTTGCAGCACCATTGTGGATTACAAGCGGCTCGCCTGCTGCGTTGTGGCGAAGATATGTGCCTTGCTCATTAGCTTGAGTTCTGTCAAATGGTGTTGAGCCGTCTGCTTCAAATACCCATTCGGTCAGGTCAAGACGATCGTGTGCCATTTCGATGTTTAGAGAAATCGGTTGGATTGCTTCGATGACTTCTGCTCTGCGAGCATGCCACATCCACTGTGCTTCGCCGATTTCGGAGTCAATCAAGCTGCCGTAGCCTTCAAGTACGTTGTCAAGAACTGCCTGACGGTCAACAACATGTGCAAATGCCCAGCGGACATTGACATCTTGCATCGGACCCCAGTCAGCTACAAGATTCATCATGCCGTAGCCGTTGCGGAGAATTTCAACTGTTGAGAATCCGGGTTCTGCAATGACACGCTCAATTCTTGCGCCGCGGATTTCAGCAGGAAGCAGGTCAACTTCGCCCGCAAAGAGCATATCAACAGCTACTTCGTCAGGTGCGTATACTTGTTGGATGAATTCGATTGTAGGTAGTCTGCCTTGTGAGTCGCCGCCAAAGAGCGGATTTCTTTGTACTGTAACGATATTGTTTTCAAAGCTTACAAAAGTGTAAGGACCTGCAGTAACTGTGGGATGGAAACGCTCTGTAGTTGAGACACGGTCTGCATGTGCTTGAATGTCTTGGTCGAATCTTGAGCCGTTTTCGTTGGAAACTACTTCAACACCCGGTGCCCAAACGTGAAGAGGCAGAGGAGCTACATCAAACCATATCATTTCAAAAAAGAACGGAAGATGCGCTGCATCAACGGTCACAGAAAACTCATAATCGCCGAGGAGACGTACTCCCGCGAGATATTCATTGGGTTGATCCCATCCGAGTCTTTCAGGTACGTATGGGTCTGGTGCCCATTCGCCATCTTCTTCTTCATCCCAATCTTCAGGCTCTTCTTGGTCGTCGCCCCAATCATCCGGCTCTTCAGACATTACGGGACTGCCGCGGTAATCAGGGAATCCGAGACGCTCATCAACATGGCCCCAAGTTGCTCCCGCCATGAACCATTCCGGTGAAGACCACCAGAGTTCACTTGCAACAAAGTCACGTGCTGTAATCTCTGTGCCATCGTTCCAAAGGAGACCTTGGTTGATTGTGAATGTGTAAGTGATGTTTCCGTCAGCATCGACTGTTCTTTCGTAGTCAGCAACAACTGTGGGGTTGATATAGAATTCACCTGCATTGGTGAATGCAACTGTTGAAACTGTACCGGAAATTAAGTTTCTGATGGTTACGCAGTATGCTGAGTTACCCCAACCTGCCATGAAGTCACCGGCTGCCGGTGCGCCATAGCCTATTGTAAATGTATTTGCGCGCGGGTCATCGACCGCAGGTGGTGGCACCGGGTCTGCAGGATCCGCAGGTGTTGCAGGATCTGCAGGGTCTGCAGGGTCTTCAACCGGAGGTGGCACCACATTGCCATCTTCTGCTGGTGCGCAGGCTGCCACCATGATACCTATCATGGTAATTGCGAGGAGCAGGGCTAGTATCTTTTTGATTTTCATTCCTTTTTATCCTCCATATTTTTTTATTAATCAACACGCATTGCGTGTAAGATCCCGCTTTAATGTAACAATTTGTCAAAAATGTTACATTTGAAGTTAAAATTTTTCTAAGTTATACGAGAAACCGCTGCATTCTTTGCTGCTTCTTAATAATTACTTTGCCTTCTTAAGCGGGTAGTATACAGTAATTAGCCTTGATTGTCAATAGATATTAGAGGATTAAGCACTAAAAACATAAATAAAAACACAAGCGATAATATGTAATACTTTGTTCATATTTAACATCTAATAAAAACCTCATCTGAGTCAATTGAAGTCAAGCCCTAAATAGACCTCATTTTTGTCATCTTGGGTCACGCCTATGTAGCGTTTTGTGACTGCAAATGAGCTGTGATTGTATATATCCATGATAACTGCCGGGGACACCCCTTCCTTCCAAGCGTGGTAGCCAAGAGTTTTACGCAGCGAGTGACATGACACGCGATTTTGAAACGCCAGAGCATCTGCGGCATCTCGGATAATGCGATATGCCTGAGTGCGCCCGATAGCTTTTTTGGTTTTTTTACTTTTAAATATAGCATCGCTCGGTGCCGCAGCGGTAAACGATAAAAGCTGGTTAAGCGCAGATACGATTTCCTTGTTAAGCGCAATCGACACTGTTTTTCCGGTTTTCGTCTCCGATAATTTCAGCACGTCCTTAACTCGATTGGCCCTAAAGTCATAGACATCATCCCATTTCAGGCGGAGCAAATCGCTAATCCTGAGTGCTGTATACAGACCCATAATAATCAGTGTTAAGTTTCTGTATTGTCCTTTGTCTTTGAAATAGAGCGAAAGCGCGGCTGTTTGGTTTTTGTCTCTTATTGGTTCGGTCGCCATATATTTTATCCCTCCACACACCTATTTTCACAAAGCATTTTACACCTTTGCCGCTAGCAATGCAACGACAAATAATATCAGTATAAAGCTGTATATAACGGTGTTTACAGAGATTACAATCGATAGTTTTGCATATTTATTCAAATGTAACATATTTGACAAATTGTTACATTCCGCACGCGAATCAGCACTGTGCAAGATGTTAACGATAGTTAAGACAAGCACGATCGGATTAACACTAATTTTTATTCAGATATTCATCTGCGCTGCGCGTGCCAGTATGGGAAATCTTTCAAAATTTACATGATAATATCATCCTTTAATCATTCACGCTATGCGTGTTGATAAATAAAAAATTTATACAGGAGGATAACGAAAAAATGAAAATTAAGAAGATTCTTGCCCTGCTCCTCGCAGCTGTTATGATGTTCGCACTTGTAGCGGCATGTGCTGCCGACCCGGTAACGGCAGATCCCGAGGCGCCGCCAACCCCGCCACCCGCAGCGGAAGCTACACCCACACCGGAACCAGGTGAAGACCCTGCTCCTGAAGTGGCGGACGGAATGGAAGGTGTCCGTGCCAACACACTCATTGTCGGACACAACCATGCAATCGGCGGAAACTTTGTCGGTGGATTTACCAACGCCGCTGTTGACCTGGATGTTCTGGACTTACTGTTTGCACACAGCTTATTCTATTTTGAGGATGACGGCTTGATTACAGTCAACCCGACAGCAGTTGCAGGCGAACCTGTGATTACTGACGATGCAGAAGGCAACAGAACCTACACATGGACAATCAATTCAGGACTCTTGTGGTCCGATGGCAGAGAAATCACAGCCTATGACTATGCAGCAGACGTCCTTTGGAGAGCCAGCGCAATTTGGGCAGACGATGTAGGTGCAGGTTGGAGCAGAACTGTCTACATGAATCTTCTCGGAAGAGATGCTTATCACGAGGGTGAAAGCGAATACTTCGCAGGCGTGCAGGTTCTCGACAACAACACCTTGGCAGTTACAATCAATCATGAGAATCTACCTTTCTTCTGGGAACCCCAATGGGCTTCGGTAGCACCGATTCCGCTCCACCACTGGGCACCGAGTGTGTCGGTTGTCTCTAACGAAAACGGCATTAGATTTGACGGCGATATTACCGACTATATGTTCGCTGTTGCTGAAGACCAAGTATGGGCGATGTCTGTTACTTCAGGTGGCTACACTCTGATTGGGTGGGAAAATGAAATCGCAACACTTCAAAGAAACCCGCTATTCAGCGGTGACCCATGGGGCAGAATGCCTACCATCGAATATGTTCAAGTCATTGTTGTGCCGTCTGAAGTTGATGTTGACAACCTCTTTGCAGGCGATGTCGATTTGCTCCCCGGGGTGCTCACAGCATCAAAAATCGAGCGCGTAATGGCTAACCCCGACTTTGCGGCACATGGCTACATCAGAATCGGATATGGCGTCATCAACTTCGTACACTACGGCGACCATGTCGGCACAGATGTCTATGTCCGCCGCGCTTTTGCCCATACACTCGACCGTCAGGGAGTGCTTGACCATGTACTCGGCGGCTTCGGAAGCCTTATCGACACAATGGCTTCTCCCGGACAGTGGATGTGGAGAGCAGTACAAGCTCGCGCTCTTGAGCAAATGATAGAATACACTTTCAGCGTTGAGCAGGCAATATACTGGCTTGACCAGACAGAGTGGCTGTTTGAAGAAGATGGCGTAACTCCATGGAATCCCGAGCTTGCTACTACAGATCAGACATATCTCCGCCATAATGCAGCAGGCGAACCGCTTATCTTCAGAATGGGCGGCGGAGCACCCGATGTCCTTGAAGGAATCAATCTTAACGCCCCCGCACCCGCATCTCTCGCAGGCATGGGATTTGTTGCTGATTTTGTTGACTTCATGGGAGTTATAATCCCAAGTCTCAATGCTCCTTGGGATCTCGATGAGATTACACATTATGCATTTGCAATGGGCTTTGGCTTCACTCCGGTTGTAGACCCGTACTTCAGCTTCCACACAAACAACATCGGAACAGCATCTAACCCGGCATTCTCCGATCCGGTAATGGATGACATTCTTGTCCGTATGCGTGAAACAGACTCCGCTGATGTTGACCAGTGGCTCGAAGCCTACTTAGAGTTTGTAATCAGATTCAACTATATGCTTCCTACGCTTCCGCTCTACAACAACATCTGGCACGATATGTACAACCCGAGAATCGAAGGCTTGAGTGCGGTTAATGACTTTAACGGTTGGGCACAACACATCAGTGCTCTCTCACTCACAAGAGCGCCTTAGTCATAAGATAATTAACTAACTCTTAGGACAAATCAAACCGTAAAATCGGTGGGGAACGTTTCTCCGCCGATTTTCGGTAAAAGCAAAAAAACAAAGATATCGGTGGAGAACCGCCGGTTCCCCTCGGTTTCGGATATATAGAGTAGGTGACCATTATGCTCATTAGGTTCGTAATAAAACGCATCATCATTTTATTCCCCGTTGTCATAGGTATTTCTATTATCTTATTTATAGTGCAGCATATTATGCCGGGAGACCCTGTCAGGGCACTGATGCCCCCTGATGTCAGACCCGAGCACTGGCAGGCAGTCTATGATGCTATTGAAGCTAGGCTGGGACTCGACAGGCCGGTTATAGAGCAGTACTTCCGCTGGGTCTACAGCTTTTTTATCCGAGGTGAGTTCGGATACTCAACTATGATGAATATGTCAGTTAACGCAGCGATAAGAGAACCGCTCCGCAACACCATTATATTAAACTCTTTCGTCATTATGTTCCATCTTGCAATTGCACTACCTGTGGGTATTAAAATGGCAGTCAAGCGAGGCAGCCTGTTTGATAATACATGGCAGGTTTTTTCTCTTGCCACTTTTTCTCTCCCGGCATTTTTTCTTGCTCTGACTCTTATTTTCATATTTTCCATTACCCTCGGGTGGCTACCCGTATCAGGTATGCCAAACCCGCATCTCCTGCAAGGCCGAGACCTGTACATCGGGTGGCTGCGGCATCTGGCTCTGCCTGTGACTACACTTGTCATAATGAGCTTGGCAGGTGCCATAAGATATATCAGAAATGCTATGATAGATGCGTTATCCCAAGACTATATCCGCACAGCCCGCAGTAAGGGGTTGTCAGAAAAAGTCGTTATATACTCTCATGCATTTCGCAACGCGCTCATACCAATTTCGACAATCATAGTCGGCGTTGTGTTCTCGTTGTTTGCCGGTGCTGTTATTACTGAAACAGTATTTGGATACAACGGAATCGGAAGACTCTTGATACAAGGTGTCAATAACCGTGACAGGATGCTGATTATTTCAACCAATATGCTGTTTGCACTGATAAATGTTACATCCATACTTATTGCAGATATTGTTTACGGTCTTGTCGATCCGCGTATTAAACTCAAGTAGGGGGTGTGAATAATGTCTAAACAAGAAAACTCTCACAAAAATCAAAGTACAGGCAGAAAGGTCGGCAAATCGTTTCTTTCAATGTTTAAGCGGCTTTTTGTTCGTGACAAACTTGAGCTTAATGTGCTGGAAGAAGAAGCTATGCGCACTCCTATGAAGGCCGTACTTATAAAGCTGGTTAACAACAAAATGGCAATTATCGGGTTTTGTATGTTTGTCGCCGTATTTCTTTTCTCCTTTGTTGGCTCATGGTTAAACCCCATAGATTTATTCTATGTCGAGCTAACAAACAGAAACATTCGCCCGTCGCAAAATATACTTAACTATCCGGCTGAGCTTGCTGATAAAAACATTGTCGTAATAGAATCGGGTGTATCCTTCAGCGTGGCACTCACCGATGATGGAAACTTAACCGTTTGGGGGACAGAGTGCAACACAGGCTGGCCGGGTATCTCAGACTTTATACTCGAGGTGCCCGAGGAAATCCAAAATGCGCACATAGTTGACATAGCAGTGGGCATGAGATTTATCGTCACACTCGACGACGAAGGAGTCTTTCGCGGCTGGGGTCATGCCGCTCACGGTCAGACCGAAATCCCTCAGATGGTAGAAACATTTATGATGTTTGACGGAGCGCGGGATATTGCCGAAATTTTGGCCGGGGCAATGTGGTCAGGTGTGCTTAGTGATAACGGATTCCTATACTTCTGGGGCAGTTTCCAGGCCGAGCAGAACTTTATAGTACCGTTTGAGGCTCAGGGCAGGATAGTGGGCGTAAGAGCCGGTGATGTCAACATGATACTTCTGCTCGATGATGGAACTATTATGCCGATGGGTGTCAGAGGAACAGAATTTATCAACAATGTCCCTCCTGAACTCATGGACGGCTCCGTGCGTGTTGAGGATGTAGTTGTGACAAACCGTAATGTGCTCGCACTTGACGAACACGGCAACTTACATATTTGGGGAAGTTCAATAGACAGGCTCAATAGATTCCCTGATGGCTTTGTCCCCGAAAGAGTGGTGGCTATTGCAGCCGGATACAGAAATTTCGTAGCCTTAAAAGATACAGGTGAAATAGTTGTATGGGGCGGGGAGGAACTCGGGGTGATAGACACCCCCCGCAATATCGAAGATAAGCCTGTAGCCCGGATTTTTGGCAGTTCGTTTCAGTTTTATGCAGTTGATGAATACAACAACATACTCGGAGCATGGGGCAACAGGGGCTACTTATTCGGCTCCGATGATGCCGGTCGTGATATATTCACGAGGCTTATGCACGGTGGACGAATTTCACTCACTGTTGGAATCGCCGCTGTCATTATAGCTACGTTCATTGCCATAGTTGTGGGTCTTGCAAGCGGTTTTTTCGGTGGTTGGGTAGACCACACATTAATGCGCCTTGCTGACATCTTTGATGGCATACCGTTTTTACCGCTTGTAATTACACTTTCCTTTGTTATCGGAGATGCAATGACGGAAATGCAAAGACTGTATTTCATAATGATATTGCTCGGTGTGCTTGGCTGGACGGGTCTTGCAAGGCTCATCCGCGCACAAATACTGGTTGAGCGTGAAAAAGACTTTGTTCTTGCCGCCCGCTCTCTCGGTATCAAGCAAAGGCATATTATGAGCAGACATATCTTGCCGAATGTTTTTAACTTCGTCATTGTCAGTGTCACCTTGTCGTATGCAACCTTCATACTTACGGAAGCAGCACTCAGCTTCCTCGGCTTCGGTCTGCGTGAGCCGATACCATCGTGGGGTAATATGCTGACAGCCGCAGAGGATGCGACAGTCGTGCAATACTTTTGGTGGCGTTGGATTATTCCTGGGAGTTTTGTAGTTCTGGCAGCGTTGTCTATCAATTTGGTCGGCGATGCTTTGCGTGAAGCAATGGATCCGAAATCGGAAGAGAGGTAGCGGAAATTATGAATAATGCAATGCTTGAACTTAAAAATGTTCACTGCTACTTTGATACTAAAAAAGGTCTAATCCGTGCTGTAGACGGAGTCAGCCTTACAGTAGAGGAGGGCAAGACGCTCGGTATCGTTGGCGAATCAGGAAGCGGCAAAAGCCAAACGGCGATGTCGATACTGAAGTTGTTTGAAAAAAACCAAAAAATCCACGAGGGCGAGGTTTGGTTTGAGGGCGATAAAATCAGCGATTTTTCTGCGCAGAAGATGTATCAAATCCGCGGCAATAAAATCTCCATGATATTCCAAGAGCCAATGACATCGCTAAATCCGGTCTTTTCGATAGGCAAGCAACTAAGCGAGGTTTTGTTCCTACATCAGGGCATGAGTAAGGAGCAGGCAAAAAAGCGCTCAATAGAGATGCTTGAGGCTGTCAAGATTCCCAATGCCGACCAGCTCATCAAACGTTATCCGCATCAGCTCTCGGGCGGTATGCGCCAGCGAGTGATGATAGCCATGGCGCTTGCGTGTAATCCTAAGCTCCTGATCGCCGATGAACCTACCACTGCACTGGATGTTACGATTCAGGCCCAGATACTGCGCCTGATGAATGAGCTCAAAGAGCAGTTTAACACGGCAATCATGTTCATTACACATGATCTTGGTGTCATAAACCAGATGGCTGATGAAGTTGCCGTCATGTATTGTGGTCAGGTTGTAGAAATTGCTCCGGTTGATTCGATTTTTAAGCCTATGACCCGCTTCTCCCATCCCTACACCGAGGCACTTTTGGTGTCCATACCGCTGCTCACAGGCAATCAGGGCGACAGGCTTGAAGCGATTCCGGGTGCTGTACCGCACCCTCTGGATTTGCCCAAGGGATGCAGATTTGCGCCGCGGTGCAAGTATAGAACAGAAAAATGCGATGCGCAAATGCCGGAACTTACTAAAGTCAGCGGTGAACAAAGCGTTCGCTGCTTCTATCCTGAAAAGGGGGTGCGTAACAGTGGCTGAAGCAACACAAAAGAAACCCAAAAATGTACTTATGTGTCTCGACAATGTAAAAATGCATTTTCCGCTCAATAAAGAAAATCCCTTTTCCAAGAGTCGCCCGACTGTAAAAGCTGTAGATGGAGTGACCCTGGATGTCTATGAGGGTGAAACACTCGGTCTTGTTGGTGAGAGCGGTTGCGGCAAAACAACACTTGGCAGGGTTATGCTACAACTTTATACCCAGACAGAAGGCACTGTAATGTACAGGGGCATCACGTTAAACGACTACTCCCCCGCCTATGCGCTGAAAGATGCAAGCAAGATCCCCACAGTCAAAGGCACCCCCGAAGAGATAGTTAAAAACTTTCCGAATCAGGCAAGGCTTGCCGCAGGATTGCTGCTGCATGACGACTTAAATGATTTAACCCAAAAAATTAAGGATAATCTCTCGGCAGTAAAAGAGGTAAACCGTATAGAAACGGCACTGGATTTACTTAACATCAAACGCACTTCTTATGAAGAAAGCGAAAATTTGTCTGCGGGCGAAAAGAGCAAGCTTGCAAAAGTTATGAACAAAATCAAAGAACACGAGGCTAGTCTTAACAAATCCTCGAAGAGACGTGATGACAGCGATGCACTTCTCACAGAGATAAGGGAAAAATGCAAAAACAAGCCGGGGTATGACATTCTCGATGCTGCTCGCGATGTGTCTATTGACCTCAGCCGCCTCACAAAAGATGAGATGCGCCGCCAGCGCAGACATCTTCAGGTAATATTCCAAGATCCGTACTCTTCGCTCAACAGCAGATTTACAGTTGGCAATATCATCAGTGAATCGCTTGTTGCCCACAACATGTACGGGAAAGGCACGAAACAGCTTGAGGAGTACACACTCAGCGTTATGGATAAGTGTGGTCTGCAAAATTACTTTTTGCACCGCTATCCGCACCAGTTCTCGGGCGGTCAACGGCAGCGCATAGGTATTGCCCGCGCACTCGCTCCAAACCCTAAGTTTATAGTCTGCGATGAGCCTGTAAGCGCACTTGATGTGTCTATACAGTCACAGATTATCAATCTGCTCATGGATCTCAAAGAGGGCGGCGGATACACATATCTTTTTATATCCCACGACCTCAGCGCTGTTAAATTCATCAGCGACCGCGTCGGTGTTATGTATCTGGGGAATCTTGTAGAGCTGGCTTCGTCAGACAATATTTTCAGAGAGCCGCTCCATCCGTATACAAATGTTCTGCTCAAAGCGATTCCTACTACAGATGAAGAGTCCAGAAAAGAATTGCAAGTCATTGAAGGAGATATTCCCAGTCCCGTAAACCCGCCACCGGGCTGTAAGTTCCACACACGCTGCGAGTACGCACAGGATATCTGCAAAACCGATGTCCCCGAGTGGCGCGAACTGCGCCCCGAACACTTCGTAGCTTGTCACTTCCCGGTCAGCAATCATAGTGCTGACTGGACGGAGACGTTTTCAAGCGAGCACGATGAGTCAAGCGAGGTATAATCATGTTTTCAGTTCCCAATCGTCTAAAAGAGCTGCTCCCGAAAAATAAAACTCAGGAGCAGCTTGATGAGCACTATGATAATGTTGAGCTGGAAAAGGGTGACTTTTTAGCCATGTGTTTAGCTGCATTCATCACGTTTGTTCCGGTGGTGATTGTAGCTCTGGTCGTTGTTTTTGGTTTGATGTGGATTCTTGTCAGATAAATAGTGCCAACAAGCCACAGAGCACCAACAGATGCCGGGCTTTGCAATCTCATCCCTCGAATTGTCACGGGTTATTCCTTCCTAGGTGTAATGCTGAGAGCCGTCCGGTTCTATAACAAGACGGGCTTTTGCACAATAGAAATTTGCAATATAGCTCATAATAAATGGGGAAACTCAAATCAGATTTGTCTTGACAAACCACAGTATCATGTGCTATCATAGCAAGCAATCGGGTGGCTCCTTTGCTGAGGTGGGTCGCTCCCGAAAAGTAGTGTTACTTGAGGAACGCCGCGCCTTAACCTAGGGTGCGGTTACTTCTTTTTGGTGATAGTAACCACCAAACTGATAACCGCGATGATTAGCATTAGAAGTGCTATGACTTCAAGCAGTGTCATGCAGCCACCCCCTTCACAGAGGAAGCAACCCCGCCACCGTTTCGCTTGCGGGCAGAGCATATCACAAAGCTTATGAGCATTGCAACCACAGTGCAAACACCCCAAAGTTGAAGATTTCACACTTTGGGGCGTTTTATGTAGAATATTAAAACTTAAAAGCATATTTTTCTACAAGATTTCTACATTTGGATGCATTTGTTAAATTTTTGTGACTGTTGACGTTGCGGGTCACAGAGGACTGCGACCCTTACGATTGCGTTTCCTACGATTGGTCTTTCTTTTTCATGTATAGGCGATGTCCGATTGTTCCTGCAATCAGTGCAAAACCGAGCAAACCAAGTACAAGCGGGAGTATCATACGCCCTGTGTAAAGGTTGGTGGTGTCGGTGCCGGTGTAGGCGAAGGTGGAGCCGGAGGTTATGCTATTAAGAGCGTACATGACTGTGTTCTATGTAATCTTGCAGATTCCAAACAATTTCATCACCGCCAAAAGTGTGTAGCGCATCATATGACTTTTCTATGAAATCAAAGAGACCGTATTTGTTGAAAAGGCTGATTACCTGTCTGCCTGTCAACTTTTTTGCCTCTCTATATTCCTCAATGCAATAGATAGTGAACTCCATATAATTAAGCATATCTCCATCCCTCAACTTGGATATTCAATTTCTCCGTTTTCGAGCTCCTGCGACAACAAATCAGCCATGACAACCGGGCTATAATGCCACAGTTTTGTATTTTCCTCAGTATATTTTTCGTACAAGTTCGAGCCATAGAATAACTCGATTGCTTCTTTTTGAGTAATATTCAATGTTTTAGTGATTTCTTTTATTATGAGCGGAGTGTTAAGCTGTAGTACTGATTTAAACTGTAAATCCGTCACATCAAAGCACCCCCATGTATTTTAAGTACGTTAATGAGTCATCGGTACAAAATGTGACTTGATTGTACAAGTCTCTGACTTTCAGTTGTTTAATGGCATCCTCTCGGCTCGTCGCTCCAGCCAGAAAACCGATAAAAGTCAGATATACTGTATCATTGGCAACTGGACCGATTATTATGTCGTATTCCTCGCCTTCGTACCTACCCATTCGCTTATCACAAACAAAATCAAACCATTCATTATTCGCTTTTTCAAAAACCTTTACTCCAAGCGTATTCATAGCACTTTCATTGTCAAACTCATATATACTAATGACCTTTTTTCCGCCTCTTCTGTTGAAAACAATCTCGCTGAAACTCTGTGCCTGTTCTATGTTTGTTGTTGTGTAAAATCCCATTCCAAAATCAAGATTGCGATTCGGAACTCGAATTTCAGGTTTTTCTACCACAACATTACTTCCATGATATAAAAGCATAACCTCGTTCTCCTCCATCTATGCTAATTATGAAGCATTGCAACGATATAATCAAGTCTTTTTTGCTCGCATGAGTTTGCGCCGGTTATTCCTTCTAAACAAGGAATATCTTACAGAATGCTATAAAGAGGGCGCGATATTATAAGCTCCCCCTCAATCTTAGCGTACATCTCAGGACGTCATTTCAAATATTTTGTCTGCAAAATAAAGCGGGATATTTGTAATCGCACCATCTTTTACAAACTCTCTTGCGCTGAGCCTAATGGCAATTTTTGGGTTATGTTTACCTATGTAGTGTTTAAAACTTGCTGCTGTTTTGGTGTAGCCTGATTTGACTTCAAGGGGAACTATTGCATCGCCATGTTGCAAAATGAAATCTATCTCTCGTTCTTGCGCGAACGCATAGAAGTTGGGATTATTCGTCAAAATAGGCATTAGTTGTTGCAAGACATAATTTTCGATAAGCTGTCCCTTGAAATGAAAATTATCAGACAACAGAATCGATTTATTGGTAAGACCTGCCATATGCTTAATTAAGCCGACATCTACTAAAAATAATTTAAAATAATTCAGGATTTCGTAAGCTTTAAGCGGATATTCCGGTTTTGAAACATTCAAAATGCGATGAACAACCCCGCTGGAAATAAGCCACTCAATCGCATCCTCAAAATCTTTTGCTCTTGCACTTTTTGCGATTGCGGCGTACATAAACTTTTCATTGTTTTCCTTACTAAGTTGCGGAACTATACTGCGAAACACCTGCAATATACGTCCGCTGCTAATTTTATTGTTGTGTTTGGTAAAGTCATTTTCATAAACCGATATAATCTCACCTTGTATTGAGGAAACCTCTTCCGGATTTGCGTTAGTAGCCCAGCTTCGAACGCATTCAGGCATTCCACCGACAATCAGATACTTCCTGTAATGTTCGGTCATTTTTAAGTGGAATGCTGATACATAATCATTTTCTGAATTAACACTCAGGTGATATTGATACATACCATCGTCAACAGCCGCCAAATATTCTGCAAATGAAAAGGGATATACACTCAGCAAATTGACTTTTCCGACAGGGTATGATACAGGGTTTGCAAGATAAGTTCCGAGTAAGCTGCCTGCCGTGATAACATGGTATTCGTTTGCATCTTCATTAAAATATTTCAAGCTACCTAATGCGTTAGGACATTCCTGAATTTCATCTAAGATAATGAGAGTCTTTCCCGGCAGTATTTTTTTGTTATGTATGAGTGAAAGGCGTTCCAAAATTATCTGAGGATTTTTTGTTTCATCAAAGATTTTCAATGCATCGCTGTCCTTATCAAAGCTGACGTAGACAAAATCTTCATATGCTTCACTCCCCAGTTCTTTCATAAGCCATGTTTTTCCTACTTGCCGTGCGCCCTTTAATACAAGAGGTTTTCGGCGAGAGCTATTTTTCCACTCCAAAAGCTTTTTATAGGTTTTCCTGTACATGCGCAATACCTCCGAACGCAAAATTTCTTCTCCCAACGCAGTATACCACGTTTTTAAGAAAAAATCGAGCCATAAATCTGCGTTTTTAAGAAAAATTGCGGAAGAATAACTGCACTTTTGTAGCAGTTGTCCGTGAAACTAATACTTGATGTTGGTATGCTCCGTTGATATAATGGAGTTTGAGTTGTAATTTTGGAGGTGGGTTTTATTTTTGATGCGGTTTTCGTAAAAAGTCAAATTATTAAGTGGATTAGCGAGTATTTTAAGGATAACGCTACTTCTGATACCAAGGCTGTCATAGGCATCAGCGGTGGCAAGGATAGTGCTGCTGTTGCTGCTTTGTGCGTTTCTGCTCTCGGCGTAAACAGGGTTATCGGTGTGCTCATGCCCAATGGTGAGCAGCCGGATATTGATGTTTCGTACGACCTCTGCAAAACGCTGGGTATCGAGTATGTGGAGGTAAATATCAGCGAGGCTGTTAAGGGGCTGTATGCGAGTTTGGCAAAAACAGGCATGGTGCTAAACGATGTTGCGACGTTTAACACTCCTGCAAGAATCCGCATGACTACCCTCTACGCCATTTCGGGCATAGTCGGGGGCAGAGTGGCAAACACCAGCAACCTCAGCGAAGATTATGTAGGTTACGCTACCAAGTTCGGCGACAGCGCAGGCGACTTCGCTCCACTCATGGACTTGACAGTCTCCGAGGTAAAAGCCATCGGGCGGGAACTGGGGCTTGCTTCCCGCTTTGTCGATAAGGTTCCACTGGACGGTCTGAGCGGAAAAACAGATGAGGATAATCTTGGGTTTACTTATGATGTTTTAGATAGATATATCCGCGAAGGAGTATGCGACGACAGTGCTGTGCGCGAGAAAATCGACAGGCTTCATGTTATGAACTTACACAAAGTCAAGCTTATCCCAGTATTTCGGTTGTAATTTTAATTTTCGTTTCGAGCATATGCGAGCATTCGGGAGCATTTCGGCGTATTTAAGAGCATGAGGTGTGCAGCAACATGATTTTAAAAAATTACTGTTGACACTTTGGCGTACCTATGTTATCTTACTATAGCACGTTTTTATTTATGAGAAGGAGTTTTGAAATGTCAACTACACTTGCTAAGAAGGAGACCGTCAAGCGCAACTGGTACATCATAGATGCAGCAGGTACGCCGCTTGGCCGCACCGCTACCGAGGCTGCCAATATTTTGCGCGGTAAGCATAAGGTCGATTATACCCCCAACGTTGATTGCGGTGACTTTGTTATCGTTATCAACTGTGCCGATGCTGTGCTCACAGGCAATAAACTGGAGCAGAAGTATTATCGCCGTCACAGCGGCTGGGTCGGCGGACTCAAAGAGACTAAATATAAGAAACTCATGGAAGTTCGTCCGGAGTTTGCCATGATTCAGGCTGTCAAAGGCATGATGTCGAAGAACACCCGTGACCGCGGCGCTATGAGGCGGCTGCGTGTTTTCAGAGGTTCCGAGCACATCCACGATGCGCAAAAGCCTACTGTATGGCAAGGAAAACTTGATGGAGGTACTAAATAATGTATACAAGTAAGAAACCGTATCTCTACGGTACAGGCAGAAGAAAGTCCTCCGTCGCCAGAGTTCACCTTTTCCCCGGCGGCACAGGCGCAGTCACCATCAATGGGCGTGACATTGACGAATATTTTGGTCTTGAAACTCTAAAATACATCGTCCGTCAGCCGCTTGCCAAGACTGACACTGCAAGCAAGGTCGATATCGTTGCCACTGTCAAGGGCGGCGGTGTCACAGGTCAAGCAGGTGCAATCCGCCACGGCATAGCCCGTGCGCTGTTGCTGGTTGATGAAAACTTCCGCCCCGCGCTCAAGGAAGCAGGTTTCCTGACCCGCGACTCACGCATGAAAGAGCGCAAAAAGTACGGCCTAAAAGCAGCCCGCCGCGCTCCGCAATTCTCGAAGAGATAATCACAACTATAATAGTAAGGGTCTGTTGCAAAATAAGCGGGCGGTCAATGACCGCCCCTACATATGCCTAATATTTGCATTTTTGATACGATATGTAGGGGTGCGCATTGCGTGTACGCATGATTTGCAACAGCCTCGCTTTTTTGTATTCACATAGGTGGGACGGGGGACACCGTCCTGTTTTAGCGCATCAATTCTTCTACACCTTTTACAAGATTTTCTATACAGCCGCTTTCAAAGGGTGATTTTAAGCCTGCTTCGGCTACCAAGTCGCTGAAACGTCTTGTTCCTGCTTTTTTCATCAGGTCAATGTAGCTCTTCCATGCTGCATCTTTGTTTTCCTCCATCCAAATCTTGTATTGGATGGCGCATGTCTGTGCGAGGCAGTAGTCTATGTAATAGAACGGTCTTTCATAGATGTGTGATTGGCGTTGCCAGTGACCGCCTTTGCCGAAGAATGGGTCACCGTCGTAATCCAGATGCGGCTTGTATTCCTTTTCCAGTTTTTGCCATGCAGCTTTGCGCTCTGTGGGGGACAGGTCCGGGTTTTCGTAGATTATGTGCTGGAATTCATCTACCATGCAACCGTAGGGTATGAACGCAAGCGATGCGGTTAATTGCATTTTTAGGAATTTATCGGTATCTTCCTTGAAGAACATCTCCATCCAGTCATCGGTGAAAAATTCCATTGACATTGAGTGAATCTCGGCTATGTCCATGGTATAGTTCATATTCTCTACGATTTCCATGTTTCTGGAGAGGTATGCCGACAGAGCGTGACCACACTCGTGGGTTAATACGTCTACGTCCTCGCTCGTGCCGTTAAAGTTTGCAAATACAAATGGTGAGCCGTAGTTGGGCAGGAAGTGACAGTAGCCGCCACCTGATTTACCCTCTCTTGCAAGCACGTCAAACAGCTCGTTTTTCTGCATATACTCAAAGAATTCTTTCGTTTCGGCAGATAGCTCGTCATACATCTTCTGCCCTGCCTTAAACATTTCCTCGGGAGTTCCCTTTGGCGTGGGATTTCCGCTCTGATAGTAGATGTCCTCATCAAAGAACTTTAATTTGTCAACATTTAAATCCTTGCCTCTTTGCTCATGAACCTTTGCCAAAAACGGCACGAGTGTTTTCTTCACTTGGTCACGGAAACGCTTGACAGTTGCGGCATCGTAGCTGTTGCGCTTCATCCACACATATCCGAGTTCTACAAAGTCTTTATATCCCAGCTTTTTAGCCATTGAGTCTCGGAGCTTCACCATCTCGTCAAAAATATCATCGAGTTCTTTTTCGTTTTCCACAAAAAACTCTGTACGCTTAGAGTATGCGGCTTTGCGTGTGTCTCTGTTTGCAGAGAGCATGTATGCGCGAAGCTGTGAGAGATTGTTCTTTTTGCCGTCAAAATCAAGACTCGCCGATGCTATGAGTTTGTCATACTTGCTTGAAAGTGCATTTTCTTTTTGCATCTCTTCAATTATCTTCTCATCAAAGCCTTTAAGAGCGAGTTCTGCGTTTACAAACCAGAGCTCGCCGAGTTCTTCTGTGAGTTCTTTTCTGTGCGGCGAAGCCACCATCTCCTTATAGAACTCTAGGCTATATTTTTGCATGATTGGTCCTGTTTGGTCAAAAAAATCGTTTTCTTTGTCGTAAAACTCATCTTTTATGTCCAGCGAGTGTCTAATATATGCCAAAGCGTTTAAGGTGTAGACATTCTTATACAGCACGGTAAACTCTTTGTGAAGTTCCCGCACTTCCTTTGCCGTTTTAGCATTTTTGACCGCCTCTGCAAGTTTTGCGAGACTTCCTCCAAGTTCCTCAATGTTTGGTCTTTCGTATGGTATTTTTGAAAATATCATATGCCCTCCTACTCCTAACCCATACCGGAAATTCTGACCCAGCTTTCGGTTTCCTGATCACCAATCGTAACTACCACTCTGGCTGAGCCGTTAGTTCTTGGAGTTACCGTGGCACCTAAACCATCTTCGCGTTGGGTAACTGTAAATATGTTTTCATTTGTGGACGTCCACTCAATTTCGACATCATCATAGAAGTCGTCGAGATTTACCCTGAGCCCAAGCGGCAAGTCGCTGTCGTACGGCCATGTCATGTCCGCATTCGGCACTCCGGCATACGTGATTGCCAAAGCTCCGACTTGATTGCCAGCAGTTGCCTGTTCTTCTGCTTGTGCTTGTTCTTGTTCCTGCGCTTCAAGCATTGCCAGTATTGCATTTAGTTCTCTTTGTGCGTTTGTCTGAAGGGTTTGTATTCTCTCATTTTCGGTGCGCAGATCCGAAATAGTTTCCACCAACGCGGCGTTCTCAGCTTCAAGTGTGTAGATACGTTCTTGTAAGGGTACTGTTTCGTCGGCACACGCCGTCAATGTGATTATCATAAACAACATCACAGCACACACCAATACAACATAAATTCGTTTTTTCATATCACTCATAATTCTCCATAATTAAATAAAATTATGTCTCGCCACACTTATTATATCACAAGTTCGGCAATAATTACAACAGTAAATTATTTTCGCTGCGCTTACAGCATATTTCCTACAAAAACACTCACACAGACAAAATAAATTACGAGTGCTACTATATCCTTCAGCGATGTTATAATCGGAGCACTTCCCGCAGCTTGATCTACGTTACATTTAATGAGAACAAACGGCACAAGAAACCCCAGCAGGGATGCTACAGTCATGGTAATAACCATCGCCAAAGCAACAGCCAAACCAAGCATCGGTATACCCAAAAACACTGAAGCTACGACACCCGAGATTGTGCCAATCAGCGCACCGATGCTAAAGCCTATGCCAATTTCTTTAATGAAATGCTTAACAAAATTCTTTAGCTGAATATGCCCTAATACGACTCCACGTGTAAAAACCGTTGAAGATTGTGTGCCGACATTTCCACCCATGCCCATGATGAGTGGTATGAAAATTGCCACTGCCGCTATTGACTCCAATGTATTTTCAAATCCGTCTATAATAAGCCCGGACAACATACCGAGTACCATAGTTGCAAGCAAAAACGGCAGGCGAACTTTCCAAATTTTCCAGAGCCCTCCATTAATCAAAACATCGCTTCTGTCCGATTCGTTACCCGTGACATCTGCAAGACCCGCCTGGTCAAAGATGTCCTCCGTTGTCTCATCTTCCAAGATATCAACAGCATCGTCGATTGTCACGATACCCACCAGACGACCTTCTTTGTCTACAACGGGAATTGCGAGCAAGTCGAGTTCTTGCAATGTGCGGGCTACTTCCTCCTGGTCGGTATCGGTGCTTACGCTTATTGCATTTTTTGACATTATCTCGCCTATGGGTGTATTGCCGTCGGTTTTTCCGATGGTATCTCCCGATACTCCTCTCGCTATGAGCAGCCCTTTGAGGGTCAACACGCCTTCGAGTTTCTTTTTATCGTCCGTAACAAACAGGGTGTATACTGTTTCCTTATCCTCTGCCTGTGCACTTACCCGTTCTAAGGCTTGCTCAACTGTCATGTTGCGCCGCAGCGAGATATACTCCGTGGTCATTATGCGCCCGGCTGTCTCGGGCTCATATCCCATGATAATACTGGTCGATGCACGTTCTTCGGGTGATAGTGACACGAGTAGTCTTTTTGCTACACTTGCCGGCAGTTCGTCAAGCAGCCTGACCCTGTCGTCCGGCGACATCTCGTTGATCATTTCTATTGTATGTTCTTTTGAAAATGAACTCAGCAGGTTACGCTGAACGTCGGTGTCAAGTTCTTCAAAGATAGATAGTGCTTCATCTTTTTTAAGCATTCTGAACACTATAACCTGGTCGTCATCCGACAGGTCATAAAACACTTGCAATATCTCCATTTCCTCGGCTTCTGAGAGTAATTTTTTCAAAGCCGTCATGTTTTTTTCTTCAATCAGGCTGAGTATTTTTTCCATTAATTCACTGATTATTTCTGCCATTTTATTCCCCCCTTTTTTGTTTCCTGATATATTTTAGCATATAGTAGGCGGTTTACGGATTGCGCAGGGCAACGAAAAACCATCGCTTGATGATTTCTCAAACGATGGCTTATATATCAACGAGCATACCCGTTCTATCACGGGCAATCTAACACAGCGAGCGCATGGACACAGCTCCGCCATAGTCTTGTGCTTTGATTATATACAAGCCATCATTACTACTTCGACTTCCGCCGGCGTCCATGTTCTCACCCCCTTGAGCTTTCAATTTTTATGTCCTTATAGACTATAGCACAGATATGTGGACAAATCAACCCCTTGCAACCGATTGTTAGCACTTCATTCAAATGCTGTACTTACACTTTTCTATGCCTGAACCATTTTACCACTTCCATTATTATTATCGTGCCGACTGCGAGAGCTGCTGCCAGTGCCCATTCGTATGTGCCGAATTGCTCTGCGATGGAAAATACTTCTCTGGCACCCGGCAGGATAGTGATTACGTACAAACCCAGACATACGCCGACAGCGAGCAGTACGTAGCGATTGCTCATCAGCCCGAGCTGCGGCAATGTTTGGGTATTGGAGCGTGATGAGAATGTTTGCAGAGTTCTTGCGAGTATAAGTGTTGTGAAAGCCATTGCGCCGCCCACTGCGGGGTCGCCCATAGAGATGCCGATAAACTGAGCAATGATAGCTGCTATGCCTATGAGGGTTCCGCGAATCATTACACTGACAAACAGTCCGCCGCCAAATATTCCTTCATTCATATCTCTGGGCGGGCGTTCCATAACTGACGGCTCACTTTTTTCAAGTCCGAGAGCAATAGCGGGAATCGAGTCGTTTACTAAGTTGATAAAAAGGATTTGAAGTGCTGTCAGCGGAGAATCCCAGCCTACTGCAAATGCGAAAAGGATTGCCAAAATGGCGGCAAGGTTACCTGAGAACAAATAACCTACAACCTTTTTGATATTGTCGAAAATCGTGCGCCCTACGGCTACCGCGCTGACAATGGTTACAAAGTTGTCGTCTGTCAAAATCATTGCCGATGCATCTTTGGAGACTTCTGTGCCGCTACCCATTGCAACGCCAATATCGGCTTGTTTCAAAGAGGGAGCATCGTTAACACCGTCACCTGTCATTGCTGTAATCTGACCTCTCTTTTGCCACGCCTTTACTATGGTTATTTTGTTTTCGGGCGAAACTCTGGCATATACTGATATATGCGGCAGTTTCTCGTCTAACTCTGCCTCTGACATATCATCGAGTTCCATGCCCGTCACCGCAATGTCGCCCTCTCGCAGAATTCCTATGTCCTTGGCAATCGCTGTTGCGGTGTTTTTGTGGTCGCCGGTTATCATTACGGTTCTGATGTGTGCACTTTTTGCTTGTGCTATTGATGCATAGACCTCCTCCCTAGGCGGATCTATCATTGCCGAAAGACCTATGAGTGTCAGCTCGTTTTCATCTTCAAGCGATATTGTATCACCGCTCACTTTTTTTGCCCCATAGGCTAAAACCCTGAGTGCTTTGCTGCCGAAAGTGTCGTTTGCATCTTCAAATTGCCTCAGCAGTTCGGGAGTCAGCGAAACCGTCTTACCGCCCACCATTACGGAGTTGCAACGCGAAAACATTACATCGGGTGCACCCTTTGTAAACATATACCTCTTGTCTGCCTCACCCTCTGCCGACATATCATTCAGCGTGCTCATCAGTTTTCGCTCCGAGTCAAACGGAAGCTCTGCTATTCTGGTGTATTCACTGCGCAGTTTTTCGTGTGAGTGCCCGTTTTTGTTGCAATAGACGAGCAGCGCAGTTTCAGTCGGGTCGCCGATTTGGCTGCCGTCTTCTTTGACCTTCGCATCGTTACACAGTGCCATGGACTTGAGGAGCAAGGAGTCTTCGAGCTTGCCGTCACCAGGCAGGAAGTGCTCCATGACTGTCATTTTGTTTTGTGTGAGTGTGCCTGTTTTATCTGTACAGATAACGCTTGTGCTCCCAAGTGCTTCTACAGCAGGCAGTTTGCGGACAATGGCGTTTTTCGCCGCCATTGTTTTAGTACCTACAGCGAGAACGATTGTCACAACGGAAGCGAGTGCTTCGGGGATTGCCGCCACGGCTACTGCGATTGCGAACATAAATGCACTCAGTATGACCTGATACATTTCTGCATCTCCGCCGTCGGCGAATGCCCTTGCTATCTGCGTAGCAAATATCACCGCACAGATTACCATGATAACAAGTCCCAGCTTTTTGCTGAACTGTTCAAGTTTTCTCTGGAGCGGAGTCTGCCTGTCGTCGGCTGTTTCAATCAGCGTTGCTATTTTTCCGATTTCCGCCTGTTTAGCTGTGCCGGTTACGATATATGTTCCCCTGCCGTGAACCGCAATTGAGCCGCTGTAAACCATGTTTTTTCTGTCGCCCAGTGCGAGATTACCGTCGAGGGTTCTATCAGTTTTTTCTACGGGTACCGACTCTCCCGTGAGAAGCCCTTCGTCTATCCTTAGGGTTTTGCATTCAAATAATCTGCCATCCGCGGGGACAAAGTCGCCCGCTTCGAGTGTCACTATGTCGCCGGGAACAAGTTCTCTTGCAGGGACATGAGTGATCTCCCCATTTCGCTTGACCTTAGCTACCGGTGCACTTATCTGCCTGAGAGCTTCAAGTGAGCCCTCCGCTTTTCTCGTTTGAATAACTGAAATAAGGGAATTTACAACCAAGACTGCAATGATAACAAGTGATTCAAGAAACTCCCCTATGAAAAGTTTGATGATCACAACAATAGCAAGTATAATCATCATCGGGTCTTTCCATGCTTCAGCAAAGAGCTTCCACAGCGGAGTCCTCTCCGCTTGGCGAAGTTCGTTGTAGCCGTGTTCCTCTGTACGCTTTGCCACTTCCTTGTCGGCTAATCCGTCCTGCGATGTGCTAAACTCGGTAAAGATAGTTTCCGGGGGTTTTTGATAAATTTCCATGTCGCACTCCTTTTTAGTCTCGGCGAGGTCAAATAGTAAAAAACCTCTGCCTAAATCTGGCAAAGGTCTTGTTAAACACCGGGTGGTGTCAAAAAAGCCGGCGGAAGATTCCGCGTGATGACGACTTTTCTATCGGATGTAACCATCCGCAAACTACTCCCCTTTGGGTGGAACTATTTTATACGGTGCTAGCATAGTTTGTCAAGTAAAAGTTTGAACCTTCTTTCACTTCGGGCGACTTTAATATGCCTGTTGGTTTGAGCCTGTACTCATATGACCACTCTGCATCTTTGGTGCGCCATGAATCAGGACCGTGCCAAAAAACCGTCTCGTTAGAATTATGTATTGCACCGAAGGTGTTGAAGCGATTGCCGTATGCAGTTATTTTTACTTCATGCTGACCTTTGGGGAGTTCACCCAAATCCAGAGAGTACGGGGCATAAGCTACGCGCCCTATGGGTTTACCGTTTAGATTTACTTTCAAGAGCGGAGCGCGAAAATACGTTGCCTCAAGCCTGAGTGGTTTGCCTGTAGATGTGATATGACAATTATACGTTACGTTTCCTCCGTAAAACGGCAAGCCCATCTGCCTTAAATCCCCAAACGGAAGCTTCTCCGGATACTCAATTATTTCCGCTTTTTTACCTTTGACTTCCACGCCAAAGCGACCTAAAAGAAAACAATTTTCCACGTTTGCCGCCTTTTTAAAATCAATCTCAAGCAACAACTCATTATCCCCTTTTGCCAGCTCCGGAAATTTGACTTTCTGTATTGCGCGATCGACATACCAGCCATCCGCTTTGGACTCTACACACTGACCGTTAAAAGTGATTTTAGTGTCACGCAGACCTTCAAGAGCCAAATAAATCTCTCCATCGGCAATATGAACTTGTGATGAGATTGTAAAGCGTAATTTCAAGAGATTTGCCGATTCAACTGCCTCAGAAGAGACCCACGGCTGCGCCCACGCATGGGCACGCATCGGATAACCCAAAATCTCTCTAAAGCGGTTATCAATGCGTAAAAGTTCATCCGCACTCTGCCACGCACCATCATCAAAAGCATATTCTGCAATGTCTAAAACAAGCACATTAGGCTCACTAAGCTCGAAAGAGTGGGGTGTTAGTAACCGGGTCTCCGCCGAGCTCGCTTCTGCTGCTTCGGGAGGTTTGGCTTGTGTCTGTATATCGGGTGCTTTACCGGGAGAAAGTTTTATTAAAAGACTATCTTGCATATCCATGGTGCGCTCTATCACTGATGTATCGCCGCGATATTTAACAGCCATTGGCGAAGTACTTCCGTCCAATGTGTTATACAGGGTCGGCGTGTACAGCCCTTTGACTGAAATTGTTACATCGTCAGGTTTTGGTATATCTTTATTTTTCGGTTTTGTACCATTGCAGACAAATAGCCATCTATCATCCCCATCTTGGCGCATTTGATATATCAAGCGCTTCGCCGCTTTTCCGTCTCCGCTTTGTATCTGAACATCGCGAAAATCCTCCAGTGCTTCCAATACAGCAGTTTTTGAAAAAGGAATGCAAATAAATTCGCTTGACATGTCTATGTCAGCTTTTTCTCCATCGATAATTTCAGCCGGAGTCCCGGCGAAGAAAACCTTTCCGCCCCTTGAGCTAAAGCTTTTAATAGCACTAAGTGTTGAGCTTCGCAGACTTCGGCAATTTGGAACCAGCACTGTATCATATGCCATCTGCCCCACAACGAACTTATCCGAATGCTCCTCAAACAGTTCCGGAAGTAATGATTCGGAAACAAAATCAAAATCAATATGCCCAAAAAGCAACCACTTAATTATGTTCTCGAAATCGGTCTCCATTTCTGCGCGGATACTTGAGGTTTTATCATTCGGGCCGTAGTGCATCCAAAATCCTTCTATCGGGTGTATCACCGCAACGCGAGCTATAGGCTTCCCGCGGACAAGAGCTGTGTTAACACGCGCAAAGTGGTCTTCGACATATGAATACTCTTTATGCCACGGAGACTGATAGCCAATACTTGCGGGGTAGTCCCGCTTTGCTTCTCCTGCCATTGACACCCATGTGAGGTGGTGAACGCGGACTGTCACACCAAGAGCGGCCTGCCAATCGCCCTGTAGCTTATGTCCGCGAAAATCAAAGTCCCAGTTTGTGACTCCATAAAGTTCGCTCAAAACACCTTCTCTGCCGTACTGCCGCGCCGCACTTTGAGCTTGCTTTGCCGTTGTGTATTCGCGATTATCGCACAGCATATCAATGCCCGGCAATCGGAAAGCGCGATATGCACGCATCGTTTCTCCTAACGCCTTAGTTTGAGATGTCAAGCTCTCCTCATGCATCATGTGCCCTGTTAGCATTATGCCTTTGCTGTCACACCAAGCTCCGACATTATCTGCAAAAGCTTCCGTAAAGCGAGTACATACATGGTCATGATAGCGATACCTCGACTTTGATACGTTTTCTGTCTCCCAAATGATTTCCGGAAGTGTGTCAAAAACGCTTGCCCCATAAGCTGCTCTGTACGTCTCGTCAAAGTCGTCCGTAAACGGCAAAGTAACCATCGTTTTTGCCTCGGAGTGAGTGAGCATATCCTTATGGGAAAACTGCGGTTCGTCTGTAAAGATTGAGGGTATGGATTTTCCGAACTCATCACCAAGCCATTTATGGTATTTTTCGTGGGTCACTTCAATAAAACGGTCTATGGCTTTTTTATCCAATGTGTTTACATAAGCTTCATTGTTAAACCACGGGCTGTTTCCCGATATTTCCAAATAAGCATCCCACACATCATCTGTGCAATCCGGTTTTGTATCTATTGGCATTTTCTCGTAATGAGTCAATATTCCGTTTTCAAGTGTAATCTTATACCGCGCAAGATGCTTCCTATTGCCGCTTGAAACATAAGTTGCGGCAGAATCAATCTCATCGTGCTCACTAAAATCGTAGTCATACGGGCAAAAAACAAGAAAGCGCATACGATATGCATCTTCTTTTGTAACAGTACCTCCCGCTGCGCCTGATGGCCAGCGGTCTTCATCATACAGGAAACACAGCATTTCGTTTTGGGTCGCATGATGGTTGCATGCGACTGCGAGTTTCATGAACTCGTCTCCCATATAGGGAGTGGCAAGTCCCGAGCGGCTGTGAATATGAAACCCACCTATCCCCATTTCTTTAAATATATCTATTTGCCGCAGGAGTTCTTCTTCTTCGAGTTTACAGTTCCATGACCAGAATGGCGCACCTCTGTACTCAGATGTCGGATTTCTAAAAAGACTGTCAGTGAGTGCTTTTTCCATGCGTTTTTTGTATAACATTGTAACCTCCTCGTCAATTTCAAGAAATATATTGTACTAACTGAGATACCTGTCAACTACCTGCTGACGGTATTCTTGCGAGAGTGATGCAAAAAATGCGGAGTATCCCGTTACACGTACCACAAGGTCAGGGTGGGATTCGGGGTTTTCATGAGCGGCTTTGATTTGCTCGGGCGTGATACAGTTGAGATTTATAAGCGTTCCGCCCATTTTGTTGTGAGTGTGTATGAGGGCGCACAGTGCATCAATCCCTCCGGCAGTTTTCACCATGTTTGTGTCAATGTCCAAATGTAGCGGCGCAGAGTTTCCATACCCCGGTTGCGCCTCTGCAACCGCAGTTGCCTTGAGCGAAGGAGAAAAGCTCACCACTCCGGAGGCAAATCCCGGGTCAGGCTCGTTTGAGTGGGATATAGGCTCGCCATCAAAACGCCCATTCGGTGTTGCCGGAAGTTTTTCGCCATACATATACACATCCCCATGGGAAAACATACCCGGCACCATCTTGAGGTTATGCTTTTTCGTCGGTTTGTCTGCAACAAGGCGGACATATTCATCCCTTATGCGTAACGCCCACGGTAATGCCAGAGATTCGGGATGTCCGAAACGAGGTATATTTTTAAGCATTAGACGAATATTTTCAGAGTCTTTGTAGTTATTTCTAACAGTGTTGTACATCTCGTCCCAGGTAAGCTTTTTTTCCTTTTCAACCCTTAGCTCAATTGCGGCAAAAGAGTCTGCAACAGTCGCCAGTGCTATTGCGTCTATATTCAAATTGAGAATGTCAACCCCACCAATGGCACTATTTATCCCACGTTCTATAGGTCCGTGGCAGAACAAATTGAGTACCAGTTCAGGCGTATTTCTTGATACGGTTTCATAATGCCAGTCATATCCTTCGGAAATGGTATCGACCATTACTGCAAGATGTGATGCAAAGTGTTCCCACAGCTTCTCCGTACTAGGCTGACCACCTGCTATCACTTCATCAAGAGCATAATGAAATGCCCATGCCATATTAAGTCTGGTAACATCTTGTAACGGGTACTCAATGCCCGGCAACGCTACCCAATTGCAACCTACCTTTGCACGCATCCTTGCAAGTTCTCTTGGGTGACCTTGCTTTACAAAGCCGTCCTCTACGCCTTGCGATAGTGAAAAACAAGGGCCGCTGCCTTTTTCCAGTATGTACATAAGCGCTCTGCGCAAAAGCCTGTCGTCGCTCCCCTCAAACACTCGCACGGCAAGATTGTACGGAATTGCAAGTTCGTATGCCGCTTGCAAAATCAAAAACGATACATCGCTTGTAAGTTCTTTTTCACCATCCGGAGTCTGCCCCCCAATCTGCGAATAGTGGGTGTCATTGTAGAAAAGGCTCGCAACCATCCAAATAGCTTCTTCATCTGTCAAGCTGCCCGCCGCCTTATCTTCCTCATAGAAAGGCCGCAGCAACTCATCTAGCTGCCCGAGAGCCCCACCACCAAAATATGTCCTGTCAACGCTTTGGAATATAGCAAGAAACTGACATGCTTCACGAAACGTTGAGGGCGGTCCTACAAGTAAGTTTTCCAGTGCTTCCGCTATTTGGGTATAGTTTTGCTTTTCCCAATTGTCTGTCACTTCGCTTGCCAATTTGTGCGCATAGTGCATATGATTTTCCGTATAGGCTATGATTCCTTCCATGACAGCCGCCTCACCTGCGTAAAAATCTTCTCCGGCAGGATGGTTTCTCGCTTGATAACGTCTAATTTTTTTCAAAATCCCACGCAAGCCAAGGGAAAAACCAATCTCCATATCAGGGCCCAGATGATTCATACCCCCGATACCATTTTGCAGAAACCCATATTTCTCGTGCAGTGGCTTTAAATGCGCTGCATGATCCTCCGGACGATATCCTATTTTCACAAAGTTTTGGAAAAATCCCGCCCAAGCCCCGGCAAGCGCACTTTTTTGATGTATGTATACGGGAAGCTCCTTAAAAAAGCGACCTAAATTCTCTCCGATACATTTTGCGCCAAACAACAAATCGTAACCGTCCGGATAATCCGCCTCAAATGTAAAACCGTCAAAACAGATGAAACCATGGTCGTCTATGTTATAAAAACCACCGAAGTTGTCGAGTTTCTTCTTGTTTTCCGCAATCTTCGTTTCGTGCATAGCTGTGATGCGCGAGAGTATTTCATTTGATAATTTAACCTGTTTCATATGTTTGATAATTCCTTTCAGTGATAAAAAGTGCCTTTCGTGCTTGCTGCATTTCTTCTTCGCTTGGGACGGTATATATAAGAGTTCCAACCCCATAAGCCTTTGATTTCCCCGCTCCGAGACTGTGGTATGGCAGAAGTTCTATCTTTTCTATTCCGAGTTCTCTGAGCCGCGCACCAATCTCGGGCAGTTCGTCCAGATTTGCACCCGGCACACAGGGAACGCGAACAATAAGCTCAAATCCATCTTCTGTCAGGCGGCGCAAATTCTCCCAAACCAGTATGCCGTCAACACCAGTTAACTCCTTATGTCGCAGGGGAGAAGAAGCTTTTATATCATACAAAAACAAATCGGGACTAACCATTTTCAGCCACTCATATGGCACATGCCCGGCGGTATCAATAGCGGTGTGAACCTTATTTTCAAGGCAGATGTTTACTATTTCTGCTAAAAAGTCCGCCTGTAGCATACACTCACCGCCTGAAAATGTGATGCCACCGCCGCTGCTGTCAAAATATGGCTTATCTACTGACAACAGCTTCCACAGCTCCGATGCTGTCATCTTACGAAGCGGGCGTATCAAAGCACCCGCATAACATACGTCACAGCAACGCATACAGCGTTTGCATATGCTCGCATCGGGAACACCGTCTATCTCACGCGCACGGCAAAGCCCTGCACAGGCACTGCAAGAGATGCATTTTTCCGATAAAAAGACGGGGGGAGGGTCACTTGCCCAAGATTCGGGATTGTGACACCATGCACACTTCATATTACAACCCTGAAAGAACACAACGGTTCTAACGCCCGGTCCGTCATACGCAGAAAAAGTTTGAATATCAAATATAGAGCCTTTTAGTCCTTTACTCACTCTTTAATCACCCTTTGATGCCAGCCGAAGCGATACCTTGAATGATATACCGCTGCAAGAAGAAGAAAATTATGAATGGCGGGATAATCGCAACCGTTGACAGCGCAAAAATACGAGGATAGTCCCTATCGCCGAAACGTTGAAGTGCTGCAACGAGCTGACCGAGATATGCAGGCAAAGTGGAACGCTGAATATCTGAAATATACATAAAGGGAATAAGCCAGTCATTCCAAACGCCTAATGCTACATTTACGGCTATGACGGCAATTATTGGTAATTGCATAGGTATAATCACTTGAAAAATTGTACGCCAAAACCCACAACCATCAATTTCCGCCGCCTCCTCAAAGCCACGTGGGAGCCCTTTCATTGCTTGCATAAACAAAAAGACCCAAATCAAAAATGTCCAACCCAAGGGCAGATAAATAGCAAGTGAGTTATTAATAAGGCCTCTGCCACCCATGCCCATCCAGTTGTTCCCGCCAACGAAGGGTATATGCGCCATCATTACAAATGCGGGGATTAACGTCAGAACTCCCGGGATTACCTGTGTAGTTAAAATTGCGGTAATAAAAAATTTTTTCCCTTTGAAATTGTACCGTGATAAGACATATCCCATTAAAACCGACATTATACAGACTATAATCGTGTACCATGCTGTACGCATGAAAGTGTTTAATACGGGTCGAATCCCGCGCGGTGTAAAGATTATGAGCAGGTTGCTCCAAACAGGTTCCGATGGTACGGGGAACAGTGCCCCAAGATGACCAAACTCTGTGCGGGTATTAAGTCCCGCAAGCAGTGAGAAGATAAAAGGGTATAGCATAATAAAGGCAATTGCGAGCATGACAATATACCATAGTGAACGTAATCCGACAGCAGTTACTTTATGCATCCTCTCTCGCCTCCCTGTGCAATACTATTTTAAAATAAACCACGGCAAACAATAAGGTTACAATTCCCAGTATAGTGCCTGCCGCACCCGCCATTCCAAGGTTAAATGTTACAGCGCCATACCTGTATATCCTGAACATAAGCGTGTCTGTCTGCCCAAATGGATTTCCTGCGGTAAGAAACATTATTATATCGAACATCTGCATAACGGCAATAATACCTGTCAGAATAATGTAGGATGCCACAAAACGAAGCCCCGGCAAGGTTATATAGCGCACCTTTTTTATCGCTGAAGCGCCATCTACTTCCGCTGCTTCATATAAAGATGGGTCGATGCCTTGAAGACCTCCAAGCCAAATGATAGTAGCAGGTCCTATGGCTCGCCAAATAAAGTAAACGACAACCCAAAAAACCATCCAAAATTGAGAGTGATTCCACGTGATCGGGTCAATACCCATACCTGCCAGAAAACGATTGGCTCCGCCTGTAAGCGGGTCAAGAAGTGACACAAAAACCGCTGATGTCACTGATACCGCAGCAATCGCAGGTATGTACATACTGGTGCGAAAAAAACCTTTCGCTCTGCTTTTTATGTTCAAAGCTAAAGCTATAAGAAATGATAAAACAGTGTTCAAAGATAAACAAATCAAACCTATCCACACTTGCCGCCACAAAAGAGTTAAGTAATCGCCTTGTGTGAAAAATCTTATGTAGTTGCGCAAACCTACCCAAGTTGGCATAGTTAAAGCATTGTATTCGGTAAATCCCATCAACACGCCGAGAAGCAAAGGAAGCAGATTCCAAATTGCTATATACACAAAAAATGGAATTATAACCCAATACGCAATCCTTGCTTCTCTCATAGCACGGGTTATTGTTTTTTCAGGACCTCTTAACTTGACTGCACTCATACCACTCATCTATGTGACCAACTCCTTATCTGCAACATAGCGTGGCGGCTTCACCATAACGGCGAAGCCGCCGGCCATGAACATGCTAATGCTTAATAATACATACTACGCAATTAGTAGTATTACGAAAGCAAATTGTTTATATCTGCGAGAGCTTCTGCCGTGATGTTCTCAATCGGGTCATTTGTTATTGTTGTGCGTGCTAGGACTCTGGTGTTGATTATTTCCCAAATCTGAGCATCGTTTTGCGGGAATGAGGCCAGTCCTGTTACCTGTCCGCCGGCGACAGCCTCCATAGCTTGTGCCAGAGGAGGATTGTGACTCCAACGGGCAGGATTGGAAACGATGTCTTGACGCGGTGATGGTACTGTATCATCCAACCATATGCTGGATAATTCATCGCGCAGCGCTATGCGAATAATATCAAAGCTGGCTTCAGGGTTTGCCGCCGCTTCCGGTACTGCGACGTACATCGCTGCAACCAAGCAGTTACCCTCTTGTCCGCCACGTGGAATCGGCAGTGGTGCAACGCCCCAGTTCATGTTGTTACGTTCAGCACCGGTAGCTTGCCAAGTGCCGTTTACGACAAAGGCTATAACCTGTTGCTCTTCAAACGCGTTCCACATGGGTCCTTCATCGGCAGCATTACCCATACCCGGAGGCAGGTTTCTGTCCATCGAGCGTATAAACTCAAGAGCTTCTTGCAATCTCGGGTCATCAAGCATGACTTGCCCGTTCATGAAGAAATCCGTACCATTCTGGCGGAAGAAAGGTGTCGCACGAAGCGCTCCGCCTGCATGGGGGAAAGATGGTACGCCGCCGCCCCAGAACTCGCCGTTGCCCAGTTCTGTTATAGCATCTGACATTGTTTGCCACTCATCCCAGTATCTTGGTGCAGAGTCAAAGCCGGCCGCTTCCAGAAGGTCCCTGTTGTAGAACAGCATGAAGACAGATGCCCTGAGTGCAACTGCAACAGGTACACCATTCGGGTCGCGAATCAGAAACGATGGATTTACCGTGTCAACAATATCCTGTGGCAGCGGGCGCAATATACCTTCGTTTGCATATGTTGGCATGAAAATTTCGCCCACAACTATGTCGGGCGCCGTGCCTGCGGCTATGCCGGCACGTTGCTGTGCATCGAGAGTTTCAGCCCAACCCCAATCTACGAACTCTATGTTGAAGTCATCGAGTTCAGCTTCAATTGCTCGGCGAAGTCCGTACATATACCGATTGTACGGCATATCCATTTCGCCAAGATCAGTCGCTACTTCGATTTGTCCATCTGTGAGTCCGATGTAGGGAATTGTCAGCGTGGCTCCGTTGCCGTTGCCGCAGCCAATCAGTACAAACATCATAACTACCGCGAAAAATGCCACAAAAATTACTTTCTTCATCCTTTTTCCTCCAAAATAGTTTATTTTTTATGATTACTCGGATGTGGGACACCCGAATCATCAACAAAAAAGAACATAAGCTACAGTAGCTACAGTGTTTCACGCGAAAGCAATCTTAGGAGTGGCATATCATAATATATTTGGAAAATATTTATTATCGCTTGCCATCTTATATCATGTTCATAATAGTGTCAAGAATATTTAACTAAAAATTGGTAAAATTCAACAAATATCACTAAATCCCTAACAATCAGATGTATTCCATACCTCCTTGCAACACAAACTTGCCGTCTGTCTCCAGATAAACGGCTTCTATCTCTGAATCCGGCACATCGGGAACTCCGTCAGCCTCAAAAGCTACGCAAGTTCCGCAAGACGAACTGACTTTTCTTGGAACAGGTGCGAGACTTGCTGACACGCCTGTTTCCTTTAAATAGTTATAAAATGTAAGTGCATCGTAGTGACTGAAAAATGTGGCGACATATTTACTCATTTTTTCCCTTTATCTGCATTTTGTAAGTATCATCGTTTTTCTCAAATTCAACGGTAAATCCCAGCTTTTTTGCATAGCTTTCGCAGTTTTCAAAGGCATTTTTGCTATCCACAAGCAATTCAATTGAGCTTTCATTTTTCAGTGCCGATTTGAGCATCAATAACGGCTCAGGGCAAGATACCCCGCGAGCATCTAATGTTGTCATGCGTTTGCCCTCGCTTTCTTTTTGTAAAATGTGTTAAACACGGCTATTACTGCGACTATGACAAAGGCTACTACGAACGCAACTCTGCCGTTTGCAGTTGTTCCCGCAGGAGATGATGCAAGACTGAAATTATGCGCAATTGCCGCCCCGAATATCATACCGAACACTGCAATGGTCGAATCAGAGTTCCCGCTGCCAGCCATAACCATTTGCCTAAACGGACACCCTCCTAAAAGCACCGAACCAAACCCGACAAGACCTAAGCCCAAGATGTTCCAGACCCATTCGGTGTGAGCAACGGGCTGGTTTTCAAACCCCAAATTAAATTGCCCGAAGATGATATTGCCTATAATTCCTACAACAAGCAGCGCGATAAATCCTGACAGCATGGAAAAGCTTTTGAACATAAAACTGTCTCTTATCCCTCCCACGAAGCAGAGCCGTGAAACAAACCCAACGGCACCCATAATCAGTCCTGCAACAAGCGCAATAATCATCGGCGCGTGGGCTGCACCCGGTCCGCTTTCGGAAAACAGTAATATCGACGGCACGAATATTAGTGCAGCCAGAAGCAGCAGACTCATCACAGGCAGAGCAAGCCCGTCTGTTTTTGCTACGTCATATGTGCGCTTCAAGGTGTAACCTTTTTGCAAAAAGAACATACCGAGCAATATGCCGCCGACAAATCCAAACAAGCCGACCAAGGCGTTTAAGTCGCCGCCTGCCATTCTGAGAACCATTCTGAGCGGGCAGCCAAGAAATACAAGTGCCCCAATCATAACGCAAGCTCCGAGTACAAATCTTGTCGCAGGTGCAGAGCCGCCCTTTGCGGAAAACTCTTTCCTTATAAGGGACATGACTAATGCGCCAATAACTATCCCTATAGCCTCAGGCCTTGCATACTGCACCGCCGCCGCTCCATGCAGCCCAAGTGCCCCCGCGGTATCACGCAAGAAGCAGGCAATGCAAAATCCCATATTGCCGGGATTACCAAGCAACACCAGCGCAATAGATATAACCGCAGTAAGCGCACCAACAAGCGGCAATTTCAATTTTTCTGCCATATTTTACATCCCCCTTACCTCACATGCACCAACTCATTATAAACAAAAAAAGAATCACTTGCAATATTACTTATCAATATATAAAATGATATTGATTAAAATCTTCAATAACGCAGAGGTATCATGAAAAAAGTATATGCAGATAACAGCGCAACGTCATTTCCAAAAGCCCCGGGCGTTTCCGATGCCATAAAGGATTTTTTGGATAATGTAGGCTGCAATGTAAACAGAGGCGGCTATGAGTCGTCTTATAATGCAGCACTTGAAATCCTCGCAACCAGAAAACAGCTCTGTAAACTGTTTAATTTCGACGAGCCAAGAAATGTGATTTTCACGCCGGGCATAACCCATTCGCTCAACATGATTTTAAAAGGCTTTTTGAAAGTAGGCGACCATGTTATTACAACTTCGATGGAGCATAACTCCGTAATGCGACCGCTTCATGAGCTTTCAAAAACAGGTGTTTCATATGACATAGCCGAGTGTCGCAGTGACGGAAGCCTGAGTGTAGAGAAAGTAACAAAACTGATAAACAAAAACACAAAAGCAGTGGTTATGACCCACGCCTCCAATGTCTGCGGTACTATTCTGCCGATTTACGACATCTCCGAACTCTGCAAAAAACACGAGGTCAAACTCATAGTAGACAGCGCAGGGACAGCAGGGGTTTTGGAGCTCGACATGTCATGCGCCGATGCGCTCGCTTTTACCTGCCACAAGGGACTTCTTGCGATGCAAGGCCTGGGCGGCTTTTTGATCAAAAGTGATTTGGCTGAGAGGACTCTGCCCATTATCACAGGAGGGACGGGCAGCCTGTCGCATGATATAATCCAGCCCGATTTTTTACCTGACAAATTTGAGTCAGGCACGATGAACATCCCCGCTATTATGGGCTTGAAAGTTGCCCTCGAATATATATGCAATGTCGGTGTCAGAGCAATCCATGAAAAGGAAATGAAACACGCAGAGAAGTTTCTTTCCGAAATGAGCAAATTAAGCAGTGATGTGCGCATTGTCGGGCAAAATGGCTTAAGCGGTAGAATCGCTGTAATATCACTTGATTTTAAAAGCATGGATAATGCAGAGGTCGCATCTATACTGGACAGGGATTATGGAATAATGACCAGATGCGGATTGCATTGCGCTCCTATGGCACATAAAACGCTTAAAACGTATCCGCAAGGCACTATCAGGTTCTCCTTCGGGCAGTTTAATACATCTGAGGATGTTGAATATGCAGTAATGGCTGTCAGGGAAATTGTTGAAAGAGAGTGTAACTGATGGAGTTTTTGCAAATAGCTTGACAAACGCTCACACTATATATATGATTCTAAGCATATGGGTACTAGAGACTCTAAAATTTTCTTAACATGGGAAAGGTTGGAATTGGTATGAAAGTTGGTATTCCGAAAGAAATTAAGGCGCAGGAAAATCGCATCGCGGCGACTCCTGCGGGAGTCATGAGTTTTGTTTCGGCAGGTCATACGGTTTTTGTAGAAAAAGATGCAGGGCTTGGGAGCGGATTTTCCGATGACGAATATGTAAAAGCGGGCGCAAAAATTCTAAGCAGCGCAGCAGATGTGTATGCCGAATCCGACATGATCTATAAAGTCAAAGAGCCGCTCGAACCTGAATATAGCCTAATACGTGAAGGGCAAATAATGTTCACGTTTTTGCACCTCGCTCCGGATATACCACAGACCGATGCACTTATAAAATCCAAGTGCATTGGCATAGCATATGAGACAGTAGAGCTTGATGACGGCTCACTCCCACTGCTCACTCCGATGAGCGAAATCGCGGGAAAAGTCGCTGTGCAAGTCGGTGCAAACCTTTTGCACAAGAGCAACGACGGCAGCGGAATATTGCTTGGAGGATTGCCGGGCGTTAAGCCGGGTCATGTAGTTATCATCGGCGGTGGCATATCGGGCGTAGGTGCTGCAAGAATAGCCGTCGGGCTGGGCGCACGTGTTACAATTATTGATTTATCGCTGCCGCGTATGGCATATCTGCAAGACCTGTTTGGCAATAGTGTTGAAACCCTGTTTTCTACAGAGCAAGCAATTGCCAAAGCCGTCAGCGAAGCCGATTTACTCGTAGGCGCCGTGCTTATCACAGGCGAGAAAGCACCAAAACTTGTCACTGAGGAAATGGTTAAAAGTATGCGCCCCGGTTCTGTTATTGTTGATATTTCTATCGACCAGGGTGGTATAGCAGAGACAATCGACCGCACCACAAGCCACAAAGACCCATACTTTATTAAGCATGATGTAGTTCACTACTCTGTGCCGAACATTCCCGGTGCTGTTCCGCGCACTTCTACATTTGCGCTCTCAAATGCAACACTGCCGTATGCTCTGCAAATTGCAAACAAAGGCGCAATCAAAGCAATGCAGGAAAATCCCGCACTGCGCAAAGGACTTTCCGTCTACAAAGGCGACCTTGTATGCAAACCCACAGCAAAAGCGCAAAATCGCACAGCCGTTGATTTTGACGTGTTTTCGGTAAATGCCTGATGATTATCGGCGGCGATAAATCTGATGAAAACAAGCTGACACATGAGCCCCGATTTGAGTCAGGTCCGATTGACGGCGAAATTGTTGTTTTCATTCACGGATATATGGGCACTCCACGACAATTTGATAACCTTGCAGGTGCAGTGCATCTGCAAGGTTATTCGTATAAAACACTGCTACTCCCCGGACATAGCGTTACTTTAAAAGAGTTTTCGGAGTCAACGCACACCGCATGGCAGGAATATGTTGATTCCGAAATTGCGTGTATTTCCGAGAGATACAGCAAAATATGGCTCGTTGGTCATTCGATGGGTTGTCTGCTATCATTAAATGCGGCAATCAAGTTCCCGGATAAAATATGCGGAATTTTCGCAATCGCATGTCCGCTAAAAATAATCTACTTTTCTCTGCTTGCGTATAAAGTTCAGATAAAAAAAAGGTTTGGCGGCAAAAACAGTATCATCAAATCCGCTTATGTAAAGTTCAGCAGCGTGCCTCAACCCATTAGCCTTATTTGGCGCATTATCAAGCCGAATTTTGAGTTTTTGAAAATTCAGCACAAGACAAAAAAGATACTGGGGCAAGTGAAAACGCCCATAACAGGCATTTTCTCTAAAAAAGACGAAGTTGTTTCGATGAAAAGCCTGAAACTGATGCAATCCGAACTAAGAAATTGCGATTTCAACTCCGTGCTTTTATATGAGTCGCTGCACGCTTACTACCCCAAACACGAGCAAGCAATGATTGAACAGGCGTTGCTAGGGTTTATTCGGTAGCTTTCCCATCAAAAGATGATAAGTCAATTTCAACAACATCACCACTTATTTCATAAGTTTCCCTATATCCGCTAATACGTACAGTTGCTCTCTTTCCAAAAGGTGATGTTGAAACATAAATTTTATTTTTTTCTCTCACCGCTTTAACGGTAAATATTTTTAAGCCAGCACTGTCACACACATCAACGGAGGAAGTTGCTCCGTCTTTCAAGTTATATATGACAAATTCCGTCCCATCTACAAAGTCATAGTCAAAAGTCGTAGTAAACTTACCGTAACCGATTATTGAGTTTTCTCTGGCAAGTATGGGCATCTCGGTGTACGAACGAGTTTGGGTATAATATTGACCACCTTGGTAACTTTCGCCACTTATTATGTCTGTCCAAATGCCTTTCGGCAGATAAAACTCAACAACACCTTGCTCGTTCATAATAGGAGCGACCAGTAAAGAATCACCTAGCATATACTGTGTGTCTAAGTATTTGCATACAGGGTCATCCATAAACTCAATTACCATAGAACGCATCATAGGAATCCCCGTCTTGTGTGTCTTGACGGCTTGTGCGAATAAGTAGGGCATAAGGCGTCCTTTAAGTATTGTATAGAAACGCAAAACATCGCATGATTCTTCATCAAAGAGCCAAGGAACTCTATAAGATTCCGAACCATGTAAACGGCTATGTGTTGATAAAAGACCAAACGCACACCACCTCTTATATAAATCCGGAGTTGCTGTTGCTTCAAAACCACCAATGTCATGACTAAAAAAGCCAAAACCGGAAGAACAAAGGGATAATCCTGCCCGTAATGTCTCCGCCATTGCCGGATACGAGGCGAAGCAGTCTCCTCCCCAGTGAACCGGAAATTTTTGACTGCCAACTGTTGCACTCCGGGCAAATAAGCAACTTTGGTTCTCACCAAAATAATCTCTAAGTGCATTTGCTACTACTTTGTTATATAGGTAAGAATAATAATTGTGCATATGAACAGGGTCTTGTCCACTGTGATAAATAACATTAGTTGGAATTCTTTCACCAAAGTCAGATTTTATATTGCGGATTCCCATATCAAACAATTTTTTCAAAAGATTACTGTACCACTCACATGCCGCGGGATTGGTAAAATCAATTATTGCCATGCCGGGTTGCCACAAATCTGCCTGAAACACACTGCCATCCGGATTTTTGATAAAAAATCCATTTGCTTTACCAATGTCAAATAGCTTTGAGCGCTGACCTATATACGGATTGGTCCATATGCAAAATTCTAAGCCCTTTTCTTTAAGTCTGGCCAACATTCCCTGTGGGTCAGAGAATCGGCTTGTATCCCACTCCATGTTGCACCACTCGTGTTCTTTCATCCAAAGACAGTCAAAATGAAATACCTGTAGTGGGATTTCCCTCTCACTCATGCCATCAATAAACTCGTTGACAGTTTTTTCATCATAGTCAGTTGTGAATGATGTTGAAAGCCATAGTCCAAAGGAATAAGGCGGTGGCAACGAAGGTCTGCCCGATAGTGCAGTATATGTTGACAATACCTCTTTGAGGTCACTGCCACCTATTATAAAATACTCTAGTTCTTCACCCGGTGCCGCTATCGAAACCTTTGATACTACTTCGGATCCTACCTCAAATGAGATTAGGTCGGCAGAATTGACCAAGACACCATAACCTTTAGATGATATATAAAACGGCACTGATTTATAACTCTGCTCAGAACACGTACCGCCATCAGAATTCCAAATATCCACCGCCTGTCCGTTTTTAACAAACGCTGTAAACTTTTCGCCAAAGCCATAGATACATTCGCCAACACCCAAGTCAAGCCGCTCAAAAGTATAAGCCCCATCCTTATTAATCGGTGGTTCAAAGAAATGATTGCCTTCTTTTAACCGACTCTCCGCCCTGAGCCTGTACGGGTCTTGCTTGCTATAGCCGGTAGAGCGCCAATTGGCACCTGTAATCCGCTTATCTCCAAAGTAGAAGTTAACATCCCACTGTTCACCTTTGATGATTTCAACTTTTGTATCACCACTGATCAATTGAACTGCATTCTCTGTATTTGTCACTATAGGCGTATAACCTTGGTCTTCATTCAAATCGAATTTTGGACTTGTATCTACTCCGCCTTTAAAGTGTACAATATGCACCTTTATACAATTTTTTGCAGTGGAGGAAAAAGTAATTTCAAGTGTTGAACTGTTTAGGGTCATGCCCATATTTTTGATAACTGAGGTCGTTGCCAACACGGTAATGGAGTTTAGGGTAGTTGTTACCTCATAAGGTTGGGTAGCATGTATCGTCTTATATCCATTACCGGGCAGCCAAAAGCCATTCATAAATTTCACATTGTCAGCCTCCAAATTTAGTATCCCTCTATTAGTATGAGTATAGCAGTCGCATCAAGTTCTGTAAACTGCCCTCACATAAACATCTGCAAAACAACTAAGAATATGCTTCAACATCCGGGAGGGCATGGGTTTCCACCCAATCCGGACATATGCTCATTAAAAATCTCTATAAATTGCTCAGCTTGCTGCTGCGTAAATGGAATGTCACTATCGTTATGGCCGGGTATGGCTCCTAAATGGGCGCCAATTAACATTCCATTGTTATAAAACAACAGAGTTGAAGACAGTAGTGAAAACCCTCTTTCCTCTATTCGCCCTATGTAAGCTTCAATCCTTGACTCATTACCCGTTACATTGGCGAAGGCAGTTCCGGCACGCAGTATATACTTGCCGATATGTTCGGCAAACTCTCTATATCCTGCTTCCCCTGAGCTTTCATCATTCATCAGTATAGGCACATAATAGACAGTTGAATGTTCTTTGAGTTTTGATATCGCCTCGACAATATACGGAGCAGTCAAGCGACAAAGCCTGCACCATGCACCGCCAATGAAAATCACTCCTGTGCCTGTTTTTGAAAACTCCAAGGCTTCTTCCACAGTTAAATATCGAAAAGGATTATCAGCAGGTATATATACTAACTTCAAGTATGCGCCATCGCCTTCCCGGATTGTGCTGTTGAGTTCCTCGTACTCCCACTTAAATCTGAGCGCATCATCGGAGTTGTCATCAAAATCCTGAAGTATCATTATCACTGAGGCAATTGCCAACACTAGGATAGCAACACCACAAATGAAAATATTCCTTCTCTTCGATATTTTTCTTTCCACTAAAGATTACCTCAAGCACTTACCTTCGTCACTATGAAAGAGTTCAACATTCCGCCGTAGCATAAAATGTGCGCTTTGCCGCATCTACAAACACATCTCCATCAATCTCAAAGCTATCTCTAAGCCGGATATCGACACACGAAGCCCCAACCATTAGCTCTATTGTTCCGCCTTCGACTTTCCAATTCATGTTGTTATCAAGGAATGCCAATTGATCCATCTTTATAGTGAACCTGATTGTTTTAGTTTCGCCTACTTTCAAGGTCAACCGCTTAAAACCTAAAAGCATTTGGTCAGGACGCACCATTGAAGATAGAACATCAGAACCATAAACCTGCACTACTTCATCTCCGTCCATATCGCCTGTATTTTTTATGTCAACGCTGAATTTTAATTCGCCCTCAGCATCTATCACTTTGCTTTGAAGTTTTAAGTTTAGGTATTCAAACGTTGTGTAGGATAGACCGTGCCCGAAGTAGTACAGAGGATGCACAGAGGCATTTACATAACCAAAGTAGTTTGCGACGATACCAAATCTGCCTGCCGAAACATACCCGCTACCGCGTGGCAAACCATAATATGCAGGTAAACGGTCTGCACCTCTCGCCACTGTTAACGGCAATCTTCCTCCGGGATTTGCATCACCAAAAAGAACTCGCACAAGTGATTGAAAACCAAACTCACCAAGCTGCCATGCCTCAATAATCGCATCAAAATGAGTTGCTACATATTCACTGGAAAGCGGCTTTCCGTCAAAATGCACAACAACAGTCTTTTTGCCAAGCTTACGGATGTCTTTGGCAAATTGTTCTTGAAGACCCGGAAGACCAATATTTGAATTGTCAATGCCTTCGCCGTTTGTGGATACGATACTCCAGCCATTTTGGCCACCAAGTGTCAGAATAACAACATCAGCTTCAGCAGCACACGCTATGGCTTCGTCGTACCCGGAAAGATTATTCCCTGTATAGCTGATACCTCGGGCTGTTTTTATAGTTGCTTCAGGCAGATAGTCACATAGTGCCCGGTAAAACGTCTTTGCTTTCGGAAATGCTTTCCGAACCATGTCCTCAACGTAGATTGGTGTTTCGCGGATATCTCCGGCGAATTCTTGATAAAAATTCCCGTCAGCAACCTCAACACCATCCGGCATCAAAGCTTTAGGTAGATTTTTTGCGCGTGCGTTGTTTTTTGCATCCTCACTAATATCAAACAGTGCTCCATAGGTAAAGTGCCCAAACAGTGTCCGTACGCGGTCTGCATGTGGCCCGATTACAGCAACACTTTTCACTTTCTTACAGAGTGGTAATAAATTGCCATTGTTTTTTAGCAATGTAATTGCTTCTGTAGATGTTTGTCTGGCTGTTTTTTCAACGGTTGCATCGCTGTATGCAACTTTCATCAACTTTCGATCCGAATACGGAGAGTCAAACAGACCTAGACGGAATTTGAGTTCAATAACTCTTTTAGCAGAGCGCTCAATCAGAGCTGGGTCAAGGCGACCATCTTTAGTAGCTGCTATCAAGTCATTATTATAGCTGACAGGATCAGGGTACTCAACATCCAACCCGGCTTGCAGAGCTATAATTCCGGCATCCAAGTGGTTATCGGCAACTTGGAATGGGTTAAGAAGGCGATCTATAGACATATAGTCTGATACCAAAATTCCATTAAACTTCATTTCGTCACGTAAAATGTCTGTTAAGATATGTTTGGACCCTATTATTGCTTCTCGGTTTATCGAGCAATATGAATTCATCACGCCCATCAAGTCAGCCTCGGTAATGGCTGATTGGAATGGCTTACAATGTACTTCGCGAAGTTCCCGCTCTGTTATCAGGTTTTGTCCCATGTTAAGACCGCCTTCGGTAATTCCATGTCCAACAAAATGCTTTCCGGTTGCTGCAACCGCTTGTGTATCTATTTTCCCCTGTAATCCTCGCACATATGCGGTAGCAAATGCGGAAGCAAGTGTTTCATCTTCCCCATAAGTTTCGGTAAGGCGTCCCCAGCGAGGGTCACGAGCAATGTCAAACACAGGTGATAAAGCATGGCGGAAACCAACAGCTTTTAACTGAAGGCGGATTATATCTGCCATCTTCTCTACCAGTTCAGGATTCCAAGTCGATGCTTGTGCAATTGACGTCGGAAAGCTTGCTGCACCTCTGTACAGTCCTCCTGCAATAGCTTCAATATGTATCAGCGCAGGTATTTTGAGCCTTGAGTTTTCAATAATACATTTTTGCAACGCATCCAACTCGTCAGCTAATTTTTCAGGGTTTTCACGGCTAACCATCAAACCAATATGGCCGGGTGTGTTCTTCGATATTTTTTCCCAGTCCAACTGCATATCTCCTTGAAAAAAAAGACATCCCAGCTGGGTGATTTTTTCTTCAATGCTCATCCTGCCAAGCAGGTCATCCACGCGTTCTGATATGGGTACGGATGTATCTTGATATTTCATATATAGCTCCTTAATTCAGTTTCACTCGGGCAGAGTGAGACAAACAAGATTGTCCCACTCTGTAGCCCTGCTGTAATGAGAAGTTTACCTATCCTATAAAGTCGCGCACATTATCGTATGTAATGACTCGGAATGGTATCAGTATATCTGCTTCTTGTGTTGGATCTGAACCAGCACGAATCCGAACGAACAAATCAACCAGTGCTCTTGCTTGTGTCTGTGCATCTTGAAAAATTGTCATGCTCATCTCACCTGCAAGAATGGATTCTAATGCCATATCCTGCCCATCAAATCCGACCCATATGATATCATCCATGCGGCCGGCAGCCTTTGCCACTTCTATAGCTCCGATAATTTGAACATCTGCCGAACCTACCACTGCATCTATAGTCGGGAAAGCTTGTAACCATGTTTCCATAACTTCAACACCGCGATCCATCATATTATCTGTGTTTTCTGAAGCTACAATTTGCACATCATCACGACCTGCGGCTGCAAGAGCATCTAACATTCCGTTCAAGCGGTCTATGCCTTGCTGGTCAGTCGGTGACATACCAAGATACCAAATACCTGCATTCTGAGGTAAGTTCTCAGCAAGCCATTGACCTTGAAGGAAGCCTCCATCATAGTTTTCGCTTCCCAGATAGATATACTTTTCATATCCATCGCCCCTGTCTGCAATTGATGTCAGTGTTGCAACAATAGTTGCATCATGCTGGCGTGCCAAATCTACTATTGGCAAAGATGCATACATATCACCAAAAATACCGGAAATAACTTGAGCTCCTTGGACTAGCACACTTTCAAAGTTGGCAATTTGACGCATTTGATCGCCATCTGCTTGGGTGATAATGGCTGTAATTCCCTCTTGAACGGCGAAGTATTCAATGTAGTTGGCGAACATCAGACAGTAAGGACATTGATTAGTCCACATATCAAAAGCAATGATAAAATCCTCACCTGGCTCCGGTGCAGGTTCTGGAGCCGGCTGTGGGTCTGTATCGGGAGTAGCGGCATCAGGAGGAGCGGCGGGTGGCGCAGCAGTGTCCTCCGCAGCGCAACCTACTAGAGGGATGATTAGCAAAATTGCAACAAAAATCAACAACATCTTCTTTTTTTTCATTTTTCTTCTCCTTAAATTCTTTTTTTATAACAATCACTGCAAGCACTACGTATTATGGTCGGACAAAGCACTTGCTGCAATTAGTTATCCCAACGTGTTTTGGCGAGATCTTTTCGTAAAAATATCCAGAGCGACCGCAAGTGCTATTAGGAAGCCTTTTACAACCATCTGCCAGCTTGTGTCTACGCCCATTAGTATCATGAGATTGTTTATAATTCCAATGATAACAGCTCCGGTCATAACGCAGTACATTGAGCCCACTCCACCTAGAAAGCTTGTTCCACCCACGATTGTGGCAGTAATAGCATCAAACTCATAACCCGGTCCGACTCCCGGATGTGCCGCCATCATACGAGCATTAAGTGTTATGCCGGCCAATCCGATTAAGCTACCGCTAAATAGATAGGTGAGGCGAATTTGGCGATTTACATTTATACCGGCAGCAGTGCTTGCTGCTTTGTTGCCGCCAATCGAGTACATATATAGTCCGAATTTCGTTTTCTTCATCACAATTTGCACAATAATAAGCACTATCACCATAAGTATAATTAAGTTGGGAATTACTCCAAACAAACGCCCCTGACCTAGCCATCGAATCGGCTCTAAACCTCTTATGGTCACTCCACCCGTGTAAATAATAACAAGTCCTCTTGCCACATTCATCATAGCGAGTGTGGCTATAAACGGTGGTAACTTAAAAACCGTTACCAGAGTACCGCTGAGAAAGCTGAACGCTGCTCCTGAGCCCATGCCTACCACAATACTAATAGGTAAGGAACCTGTGGCAACAAGAGCTCCCGCAGATAAACTGGCCGATAGTCCTGCCACAGCTCCTGCGGAAAGGTCAATGTTACCACTGACAATGAGCATTGTTTGCGCAGCAGCAATGATGGCAATGGGAGTTATCTGCAATAGAATATTCACCAAGTTTTGTGGATTTGTGAAATTCTCGTTTAATAATGAGGCAGTAATGAACAGCAGAATCAGTACGCACACAATGCCATACTTCCTGTATAATTCAGTCAAGTTTAACTGTTTCAAGTACTCTCTTTTCACAGTTTTCTTCCTCCTTCAATGATGGTTTGCATGATTTTATCCTGAGTGACATCTTCATGAGTAAATTCCTTGAGTATGCGCCCACTGTCCATCACTATTATTCGTTGGCTCACTCCAATGACTTCCTGCATTTCTGAGCTTACTAAAATAATAGCCATGCCTTGCTCAGCCAACTCTTTGATTAAGTTATATATCTCTTGCTTTGCACCAACATCGATACCGCGTGTTGGCTCGTCAATTATCATTATTTTAACATCACGAATGAGCCATTTCGATAATACGACCTTCTGTTGGTTGCCACCTGATAAATTTCGCACCATTTCTCTGATATGGGGAATACGTACAGCTAGACGTTTTGTTATATCTGTTACTACTTTACGTATGCGCTTTTTCTCAAGGAAACCTGCTTTTGAAAATTCTTTGGCGTTTGGGAGGACAATGTTATCAGATACCGATAGCCCCGGAACGAACCCATATCTTGCCCTATCCTCTGTCACCATTCCAAAACCCAAGCGTATGGCATCACGTGGCGACCTAATCGTTTGTTTTTTTCCATCCACATATACTTCTCCGAGAGAGTATTTATCCAATCCAAACAAAGCCCTCATCACTTCACTACGACCAGCCCCCATCATCCCTGAAAAGCCAATTACTTCCCCAGCTCTGATGCTAAATGATATATCTGTGAACACACCTTGCTGTGTAAGGTTTTCTACTCTAAGCACTTCCCCGCCTGTCGGTTTGCCCACCGGCGGGTATAGTTTTCCCATTTCGCGACCAACCATCATAGATATGATTTTCTGCTCAGTAGCTTCTTCACGTGTCATGCTACCTACAAGCTTCGCATCTCGGAGCACAGTGATGGTGTCACACAGTTCCAATATTTCTTCCAGTTTGTGGCTGATATATACAATGGAATAACCTTGCTTTTTGAACGCCTTAACATGTTCAAATAATTGCCTTGTTTCCATTGTAGTCAAAGAGGATGTGGGTTCATCCATAATTATGACCTTTGCGTCCCTCGATATCGCTTTGATAATTTCTACCATCTGGCATTGCGCAATAGTCAATCGACCCATTTGCGATTTGGGATTAAAATCTAACCCCAAATCGTTAATAAGTTCTGTGGCCATTTCAGTGCGTTCACTTTTCTTCAAGAATCCGAATTTCGCAGGTTCTCTTCCTAAAAATATATTTTCCTCAATCGTCAATCGCGGAATATATGAGAGTTCTTGAAGGACTATTGATATCCCTGCATTTAACGCCTCTCTTTCGTTTTTGAAATTTACCGTCTTATCATCGAAGATAACTTCTCCAGAATCCCTACAGTGAGCGCCTGATAGAATTTTCACTAGTGTCGATTTGCCGGCACCATTTTCGCCCACGAGTCCGTGCACACTTGCTTTTGCCAACGTAAAATCAACCCCATCAAGCGCTTTTACGCCTGGGAAACTCTTGGATATTCCGCACATTTTAACAATTGCTTGATTGTCCATCAATAAGTCCTCCGTGTATATGCTCGAAGGTTCATGCAAATTATTATGATGAAGTTAGTAGTGTAGATATATCACAATTCTTATCATCATTTCAAAATTCTTATATTTTTTGTTGATTTTTTGTTCACAATTTGTTATTATAGGCAATACTGTTAAGAGAATGAGAGAATCAGCTATGCATATTTCACTAGAAAATTATGTAATTGAGCACATTACTATGACCGCTCATTGCCCAATTCGGATGCTTTGCAATGCCGGTCGGCTTATCCAATCTTGGGGAGCTCACAACAATGAAGCAGATCCGGTTTCAACTAATGCTGACTTTGTTATGAGTCTGATTCACAATGCTTCTCCAGCACACCCAACTTTCCATGTAGAGCTATCAGGAGTTATATATGGAGTTGTAAAAACAGAACGCAATACCAACGAAAACTATTTATTTGGACCTGTTTGCTTTGAGGAAAACTTAACAGAAATCGAACATAAGCTGAAACAACAACATAAAATCGTTTCAGAACAATCGTTTCTTACCTACTGCAACCTCCAACATTTTTGTTCAAGTGTGCTACTTTTGCATAATGTGCTTAACAAGAATACTCTCATGCTATATGAACTGTACAATCTTATATATAGCATTCCTGATATCGACGATAAAGTGCTTACAACCCGCACAAAGGAGTTTTTTGAATATCAAGAATATGAAGTTCTACGTAATCCCTACGGACGGGAGCTACGGGAACGAATAGCCATAAAAAATGGCGACTCCGATGCACTTTTGAAAGCATTAAATGAACCATTTGTTGGTCGATACGGAAAGCTGGCAGAAGATGAGTTGCGCTCTCATAAAAATCTTGGTATTCTTGGAGTTTTTCTCGGAAGAATCTCGGCTATAGAAGGTGGGGTATTGCACGAAGTCGCCTCGACAATGCTTGACGGTTATGTTAGACTCATCGAAGATGTAACTCAAATTTCTGAAGTAGACATCATAGTCAGAAAGGCTAAGTTTGAGTTCCTAAATAAGGTTGTCGAAAAAATGAATATACCCAAGGATAATCCACTCATCACGTCTTGTATGTCTATTATTCAAAATAAAATGCATAGCAAAATAACTGTCAAAGAGTTGGCAGCAGAACTTGGTGTTCATCCGGATTATTTGTCAAACTTATTCCACAAGCTCACAGGCACCAAACTTATGGACTACATTACTGCTGAAAAAATCAATCGTTCAAAAGATATGCTGGCTTACTCCGAATACAGTTGCATTGAAATCGCTTATTATTTAGGGTTTTCTTCACAAAGCTACTACAGCTATATATTTAAAAAAAATGTCGGCATGACTCCATCTGAATACAGAAATATTTATGGTATGCACTAATTATATGAGATGCACATAAACCATTATCGTCATCTTCATCCTCATCGCTGCCATCGGTAAAATTGCTGATGCCTCTACCCCAACATCGGCACGTATTTTTATGCAGACACCAGCACCCGTGAATCGCCAACCATCTTGGTTATTTTTTTAGCATCAAGATGTTCGAGCAGCGCGAGTGTGAATTTACGAGATGTTCCGAGTAGGTCGCGGCACTCTGCCAAGGTCAGGGTTTCGCTAATTTCAAAGTGCTTGCGCACAAGATTTACCCCTTTATCGTAAACGCCTTGAAGCCAATATACTTGCGGTGAGAGCATTATTATCTCACCGCTTGAAACCATGCTCTCAAACACCTGTTGAAACTCCCGTTTTTCGTTTTTTGAAAACAGTGCGGCAAGCTCGTCTGGTGACGGCACCTCATAACCTGCTGTGCTGAGTTCTTTTATTAGTTTTTCTCTTATTTTACCCTGCGTTTCAGTGTAATTTGGTTCAAACTCGGTTAGATATACATTGTTCCCTGACATCGTAATCTTCCCGCTATCGCTGAGAATATTCAATAATGCACTCACATCGGAAGTGTCTGTATCGGGCATGAGCTTCTGGCGTAGCTCGGCTATATTCATCCCCACCCGCAGAGGGAATGAAACGTGATATTCTTTTAAAAGCCCAATGCACTTTTCGCCGGTCTGCTCCAAGATTTTCGCGGAAATATACCTCCCCTGCAACAGCCTGATAATGTTTCCTTTCTCTGTAAGCGCCTCTATAGCTTCGCTGCATGATTTTTTGTCAAGGTCAGCACGTCTGCACAAAACTTCGACCCCAAACACGCCGCCAAGCTGAAATGCCGCAAGCTCTGCAATTTCGGCAGTATTTCCCGCCTCTCGTATCTTGAGCGCCTCAAGAGCCTTTTCACTCCTAACAATCCGCTCACCCGGCATACTGTCTAAAATGACCCCTCCGCCGAGTGTTTCAAGGGGGGAATAAAATCTGACTACAAATCTATCGCCGCGTTTGCATGGCAGCGGCTGATATAGCTTCAGCCTTGCATATGCACTTTCACCTTTTTGAATCTCTCTTTTATCGTATAGAAAAACCTTGGCAAGATTGGACCTTGCGCCGTGGAAAAAGTGAACCTCTGCGCCGTTTTTTATCTTTCGCTTCGTGTCTGATAAAACGCTGATTTTTACATCAATTGCACTTGTGACACCAAGTGTCCCCCCTGCTGCCACCACATCACCGCGCTCTGTGTTCCCCTTTTTTATGCCTGCAAGGCTTATTGCTGTCCTCTGCCCTGCGTGCGCTGTATCCACATTTTCGCCGTGGACTTGCAGGTTGCGAACCGTTGCTTTAGTGCCACCGGGCAAAATCTCCGCTGTCTCTCCTACCTTGACTGAGCCTTCAATCAATGTGCCTGTCACCACAATGCCAAAGCCCTCAACAGAAAACACCCTGTCAATCGGCAATCGAAACGGCAGAGTATCGTCTTTTTCCTTTAGGTTGTTTTTAAGTTTAGACAGCTTTTCCTTTAGCTCCGCAAGCCCTTCGCCTGTCTGTGCCGAGACATTTATTATCGGCCTGTTTTCAAGAAAAGTGCCCTGAACAAGCTCTATAATATCTTCCGAAACAAGCTCTATCCAGTCCGCTTCCGCCTTATCCGCCTTAGTCAGAACAATGACACCGTCGCTTATGCCAAGTTGTGTGAGTATACCGAGATGTTCTCTCGTCTGCGGCATAACGCCCTCGTCTGCTGCAATCACAAGCATAGAAAGGTCAATACCACCCGACCCTGCAAGCATATTTCTGATAAACCGCTCATGCCCGGGTACGTCGATGATTCCCGCTCTTGTGCCGTCGTCAAAATCGAGATACGCAAAGCCCGGCTCTATGGTGACCCCTCTGCGTTTCTCCTCGTCAAGCCTGTCTGTATCTATTCCGGTAAGCGCCTTAACCAGTGTGGTTTTTCCATGGTCAACATGCCCCGCAGTGCCTATTATGACGTGTTTCATAATTCACCTCCGGCAACACTCATATAAGCCACACCGGAACACTCCAGTTGCTTGTATCAATTGGCATGACTTTACCGTAAAGACAAATCAATGCTCCCTCCCCCACAGGCTTCCCTGAATTTGCCAAAACATTGAAATTTTTAACCGCATCCTTACCGGGATTTCCTGTTTTCTTTATTTCCACAGGGTAAATCGTTCCATTATACTCCAAAACAATATCTACTTCCTTGCCGTCTGTGTCCCTGTAATAATAGATAGGTGGCTCCTTGCCGGCATTGTGATAGGATTTCAAAATTTCGCCGACAACATATGTTTCAAATATTTTTCCGGATATTGCAGAGGCTTCCAAAGTCTTTGCCCCATCCCAGCGGGTTAAATACACCGCAAGTCCTGTGTCCATAAAGTACATATTCGGTGATTTGATGGCTCTTTTTAGTGCATTATTGAAATATGGCTGAATCAGGGTAACAATACCACTCGACACAAGGACAGACAGCCACTTTTTAGCGGTAGGAGCGCTGATTCCAACGTCTTTCGCTATATCTGCATAATTAACCATTTCGCTCGTCCTTGCGGCGCAAGCTGTCATAAATCGGAGAAAATCAAGTTCATCTGCAACCTGTGTGAGAGCTTTTATATCTCGTTCCAAATATGTATTGACATAGCCTGAATAAAACTCATCACGATTATAGTCTCCTGCGTATGTCTCAGGCATAGAGCCTTTGTATATGCGCTCATATATGCTTTCAAGGCTCTGCGGCTTGCGTATTTTGA
>Ga0209755_10000402_pt1 | contig 80908 bp, 81 predicted proteins | sample TergutCo191P1_FD_187301 | JGI IMG/M metagenome (GOLD analysis project Ga0209755, IMG submission 187301) | Cornitermes sp. P1 segment gut microbial communities from Petit-Saut dam, French Guiana - Co191P1 (SPAdes) (version 2) | ecosystem: Host-associated > Arthropoda: Insects > Digestive system...
GAAGGGGAGAGGGGGTAGGGGCGGGAGCAGGTACAGGGGCAACAACACCCGTACGCGCTGGAAGTTGAGGGGTGGGGGCCAAGACGCTGAAATAGACGATGACGGCGATGGCGCAAGCCATGACAAACCCCCCCACCGCCCACACCAAGGCGGAGGATTTGGCTGAAGCATTTTCTTCTTCGTCTTCATAGAAGTTGGGGGGTGGTGCGGTGGGTGTTTTTTTGGAGACGAAGATGGGGGCGGAGGGTATTGGGGGGTTTTCTTTTGGGGGGCCCATTTGGAAGGGGGGCAAAGTCAAGGCCTCTGGGGAGATGGGGGGCTCTGTCAGGTGGAAGTGGTCAGGCAGGTATTCCTCGGCGACAGGAGGCAGCAACTCCTCGGGGGCGGGTTTGGAGAAGTTGGGTTGGGAGAGGAGTTGGTTAAGGCCCTCGTCCATGAGTTGTTGGCGGTGGTTGCGGGACTTTTCGGTAGAAGGAATCCACTCATTGAGCAAGGAGGCCAACTCTTTATGGGAAGGCAAGACGCCGACAGCGGAGATGATGGCCTGGCGGAATTCCAAGACGGAGGCATAGCGCTCCGTTGCTTTTTTAGCGCAGGCTTTGGAGATAACGGTTTCGAGGGCGCTGGGGGTTTCCGGGGGCATGGGGGGGAGTGGCCGCGTAAGGACGGCCTCGTCGAAATTGGTTTCTGCGACGAAGGGGACCATACCGGTAATAAACTCATAGAGGCACAGGCCCAGGAGATAAACATCGGTTTGAGGAGGGAGGTTGTCGTCTCCGCCAATAATTTGCTCCGGGGAAATATGCCGAAGGCGTCCGCGCAAATGAGGCTCTGCGGGTTTTTTTCGGGCGAAGACTTGGGCGCCATAACCGGAGACGCGGACCAGGCCCGAGAAGGAGAGCATGAGTGTTTCCGGGCGCAAGGCGCCGTGGACCCACGGGGGATTCAGCTGGTGGGCATAGTGGATGCCTTCGGCAGCGTCGCAAATAATGCGTGCAGCGATGGAGGCAGGGAAAGACTTTCCGGCGTCGAGGAAGCGTTGCAGAGGCTCCCCATCCACATAGTCGACGACCCGCGCCAGGCGTCCATCCAACTCATAGACGCCGCGTACTTTGAGGATGTTGGGATGTTTTAATATAGAAGCGGCCTGGGCTTCTTGTTTGACTTGTTCAAGGGAGCTGTCATTCGGACTATTTGGGAACCAGACGACAACCACAGGCTCCACTTCATTGTCGCTGGAGATTTCAAGTCCGAGGAAAGCCTGTGAGACTCCGCCGGGATAAATGGGACCGAGCAGGTGAAAAGTTGCCATAATATTATGCCAAGAGGACAAACATAACCAGACGAATGCGAGGCGGTGCGCTCAGCGCTCCTCCAGCTGGTGAATATACTGTTTATATGGGCTGATGCCAAGGGGAGGGCGATGGGTGATACCTTTCTTTTTTCATTTATAGCGAACTTTTCCCAAAGTATTTTTCTTTTTTGGAAGGAGGTTGTTTGTTTGTGGCAAGAACAGGCTTAGAGCGACATGCAAAAAAAGGTTGAGCTTCTCATTTGTCCACGCTGGCTTTTGCCGATAATACCGGCAGGTGTTATATTGGAGGGCTACGCGTTGGTGGTGGACGGTGGACATATTGTAGCGGTGCTACCGGCCCGCGAAGCGCGAGAGAAGTTTGTTGCGCGTGAGACGGAAGTGTTGGGGACGCATTTGCTGATGCCGGGGCTTGTTAACTTGCATTGCCATGCGGCGATGACGCTTATGCGAGGAATAGCCGACGACTTGCCGTTGATGAGTTGGTTAGGAGAGCACATATGGCCTGCGGAGGCGAAACATGTTTCCCGGCGTTTTGTCTACGACGGAACGTTGATGGCGTGCGCTCAAATGCTGGCTGGTGGCACAACCTGCTTCAACGACATGTATTTTTTTCCTGAAGCGGTGGCGGAGGCGGCGAGGGTTTTGGGGATGAGGGTGGTGCTTGGGTTGACAGTACTCGAATTTTCCGGGGCCTATGCAAAAAACGCTGACGAATACCTTTCCAAGGGGCTGGCGGCCTACAAAGCCTTGCAGGGCGCCCCGCGGCTTTCTTTTTGTCTCTCGCCGCACGCACCCTATTCCGTCTCCAACCGCAGTTTTGAGCGGCTTGTGGTGTTGGCCAGAGAGCTTCAGCTGCCACTGCACATTCATATACATGAGACCCGCGAGGAAATTGCCCAAAGCCTGAAGGAGCATGGCATGCGTCCGTTGGAGCGCTTGCGTCGCCTTGGTGTGTTGGGGACGAAGTTGATTGCCGTGCACGCTGTGCACTTAGAGCCGCAGGAAATAGCACAGTTAGCGGCCTACGGTGTTTCGGTTGCGCATTGCCCGACTTCCAACCTCAAGCACGGCAGTGGCATTGCCCCGCTGGTGTCCTTGCTGGAAGCCGGTGTTAATGTCGGTTTGGGAACCGACGGTGCAGCCAGCAACAGCCGTTTTAGCTTGTTTGAAGAAATGCGGTTGGCGGCGCTGCTCGCCAAGGGCAATGCCGAGAAGGCTTGTGTCGTCAACGCACATTGTGCGTTGGCAATGGCAACCATGGGTGGGGCACGTGCGCTTGGGCTGGGGGATGAAATTGGCTCGCTTGAAGAGGGCAAGGGGGCGGATTTGTGTGCGGTGGACTTTGGCGCCTTAGGGCTGTCACCTTGTTATAACCCTGTTTCCCACCTGGTATATGCGACGAGCGGAAACGAAGTCAGCCATGTATGGGTAGCCGGACAGCCGCGCCTTAAAAACCATCAACTCATAGGTGTTGACACAGAGGCACTCAAGGCCCTGGCGGAGGGGTGGCGGAGGGAGATTTCGCTCTGATTTTAGGGGAGTTTATTGAAATATTTCTATAGCTTCCTCAAGTGTTGAAGGGGGAGGGCGCAAGCCGAGGCAACGGAGGCGGGTTGCGCAAGCCCTTTGGGCGTCGTTTGGATTTTGTTGCAGCAGAAATGTGGGCAGTGTAGCGAATGTAGTGGAGTTGTTGAGTATTTCCCAGAGGGGGGGCCAGGATTCGACGGGGAGTTTGTCCATATTCAGCAAGGCTCCGCTGAGTGGATGGTTTTGTATTATTTTCCAGCATTCCACCCAATCCGCCGCCCAGACGGCATGGATGCCCAGGGTTTGGAGCCAATGCAGATATGGGTTTCGGGCTTGTTGTCCTGCGTCATATATGAGCCAAAGAGGGGAGGAATGAGGAAGGGGGGGGGGCAGAAAGCAGGAGAGCATTTCAAGGAAGGCGTGGCTGAGGTTTTGGGTTTGGAGGAAGTCTTGTTTGTCAATAGCGTCTTCTATGGTTTTAGCTGTTTTGGAGAGGGCCATAAAGCCATAGCTACCGGAGCTTCCGGCCAAGCGATGGATGATGACGCGCAGTTTTGAGAGGATTTCTTTGGAATGGGGGCATTCGCGCAATTGGGAGAGGAGGGCGTGGAGTTGGAGGCGCACGTCATATAGCGTATGGCGAAACTCTGCAAAAATGGTGAGCAGGGGTTGTTGGTTTTCCGCATTCAAGTCCGCGATGGATTTTTGGAAGCGGTGAAGCTCTATGTCGCAGAAGAGTTGTTTGGCCACGGCAAGCGCATCTGTTTCTCTAGGCAACAAGCGTACATTGGTTTCTGCCAGTTTTTTGAAAGGGATGGGAGGGGGGAAGGCCTCTGGGAGCAGCAAGGCTGGAGTCAGAGGGTGGTCCGAGTCCATCCATTTTTGAGCCTGAGAGGTTTCCAAAAAGAGGAGGGCCTCTGGGGTTTGTTGAAGGAGGGTTGTTGGTAGCTCTTGCATTTTTCGGACAAAAAAGGTCTCAATGGCATATTCACCCAACAGTTTTTCTAGAAGTGAGCAGGAAGCGGTTTTTTCTCCGATGATAAGCAGCTTGTCAGGCATAATAATATTTTCAGCATACCGGTTATGAAGAGAGGAGAGGAAACATTGTCAGAGGCAAATATACCCTCTTTATTGGTTATTGATGACGATAAAGATGTTCGAAAGATAGTGGACCTCACGCTCACGCGCCTAGGGGGGTTTCATGTTGTAGCCGTAGAGGGGGGAGAAGAAGCGTTGGAAGTGATTCAAAAGAGGCGGTTTGAGGCCGTCATTTTGGATATGTGCATGCCAGCGATGGATGGGGAAATGACGTTGCGTGCGTTGCACCGGCTGCCGAACATGAAAGAAGTCCCCGTTATTCTTTTGACGGCCCAGGCTTCTTCTCGGTTGCCGAAAAATTTGGAGTCATGGGGTGTGAAATGTATTCTTGAAAAACCCTTCAACCCCCTTGAGCTTAACCGCCACATAAAGGAAATTCTCACCAAGGAATGAAATGGAGCGAACAACAAAGCCTCCCAATGAAGCCAGTCGACTGCGCTCCATGGAGCGTCTTTTGCCTGCCGATTTTTTTCCACGAAATTTGCTTCAGAAAACTCTGAAAATGACATGCAAGCTGACGGGGTTTCCGATGGCTGCTGTTTCCGTTGTTGGAGAGAACAAGCAGCGTTTTGTTGCGGCCATAGGGATTGCCGAATGCGAGTTTGAGAGGGAAAATTCTGTTTGCGCGAAGGCCATTTTGAATACGCAACCCACACTCATTCCGGATTTGAGTGTGGACGTGCGCTATGCCCAGTTGACGTTTACGAAGGCCACGAAAATGAAGGCCTATGCGGGCATTCCACTTCGAACGAAACAAGGCGAGGCCATTGGAATGCTTTGTCTGTTGGACTTGCAACCTCGGTTGTTGCCGCCGCATTTGGTTTTGGCGCTTTCCAATATGGTGGAAATATTGATGGAGGCGCTGGAAGACAGGCTATACGCGAGAGCGCCGGTGAGCTCCACGGAGGATGATTCTTTTTTGTTGGCCGTATTGAATTCTCTGACGGATGTTGTTTTGACGGTGGACGCTTCCGGGGCGATTTCGAGTGCAAACCATACGGTTGAGAAGCTGTTTGGGATTGATTGTACTCAAGTTATTGGACAACCCATTACGCGGTTTTTGCCGAATTTGTTTTCTGGAGGAGCCAGCAGCATTCATGACCCCTATGCGACTTCCAATTTACTCGCCATTCTCGAAACGATGGAGATGACGGCGAAGAAGGCCTCAGGAGAGTTGATAACAGTGGACGTCCGTGCAGGACGGTTGTTGCGGCGAGGCACAAGGACTTTCACCCTAATGGTGAGGGATGCTTCAGAACGCAAGCGCATTGAGAAGATGAAGGACGAATTTATTGCCACCATTTCACATGAGTTACGCACCCCATTAACGGTACTGCGTGGGGCGCTTACCTTGTTTGATGCAGGCTTGCCCGAAGCGGAGATGAAGGAGTTGTTGGGCATTGCCCAAGAGAATACAGATCGCCTCGTGCGCCTAGTAAACGACATTCTCGAGATTGAGCGTTTGGAGACAGGCCACATTCAGCTGCGGCCAAAGTTGGAGCCTGTTGCCAAGTTGGTGGAAGGCATTCTCATTTTGCTGCGTCCGATGGCGACGGCCCGAAAGGTGAAGTTGTTGGCGCAACATGCGATTGAGGGTATTTCTGTTTGGTGTGACAAAGACAGGATTGTCCAAACGCTGACGAATTTGGTTGCCAACGCCATTAGTTTTGCTCCCCCGGACAGCGCGGTATGTGTGAGCACCGCGTTGACATTGAAGGCCGACTTGCGTTTTGAAGTTGCAGACAAAGGCCCAGGCATTGCGTCGGAGCAGATTGGAAAATTGTTTCAACGCTTTTCCCAGTTGGGCAACCGGAATGCCAAAACCGGCGGGGGGGCGGGGTTGGGGTTGGCCATAGCGAGGGCCATAGTAGAGTTGCATGGAGGGCGCATAGGCGTCGAAAGCGCTCCAGGAGAGGGGAGCCATTTTTGGTTTGAATTGCCTGGCCCCTTGAGTTTTGCTTGAATATGTTTGCGAGCCAAAGCCAGCGCTTGGAGACTATGGACGCTCCTGTGGACGCAGCAGAGTGGGTTTGTGAAGTGGTGAGGCTGGCGCAGTCCGGCGAAGGCATTGCCCTATGGGACGGCCGGGCTTTGTTTATACCCGGTGCTTTCCCCAAAGAGCGCGTGTTGGCCAAAAAGACGGCCCACCCGCAACGCGCCGAGCTTTTGAAAATACTCGAAGCCTCCCCGGAGCGCCGCCCCCCCCCCTGCCCACACCATAACAAGTGTGGGGGGTGTGACTGGATGGCGGTGGGGGAGGAGGCGCAGCGCGCATTTAAACAAAGCCTCATGGTGTCCACTTTGGAGCGTATGGGCGGCATTGTTGAAGGCAGCTATACGTGTTGCCCCATGGCTTTTAACCAGAATGTTTTGGGCTACCGCCGCAGGGCAAGGTTGGGTAGGGCGGGGAGGCGGTTGGGTTTTCGCATGCGCAGCAGCGCTGTTTGCACAGCCATAGAATTTTGCCCCATACTGGTGCCCGCCCTGCAGCATTTGCCGGGGGCTTTTTGTGAGGCCTGGGGAGAGGAGGCGATGGGAGAAATAGAGGAAGTGGAGCTGTTAGAAGGGCAAGGAGAAATAGCTTTGGGCATATGGCTGAACTCCAAACTCCAGGACAAACATTTGAAGTTGGCCCAGAGGGCGAGGGAGCGGTTGAAGGCGGCGGGTATTTGGCTGCAAGGCCGCGGTGGGTTGGCCAAGGAGGAGGGGAGGGCCTATTTGAGGGACTGGGGGTTTGCCTATATGCACCCTGCGGTTTTCGCCCAGTCCAACGGGCCGATGAACACACAGCTTTTGCGTACACTCATTGCGTGGATGCAGACTTTGGTTGCCGACATTGCCAAGGCAGCGGTGTTGGAGTTGTTTTCAGGCAACGGAAATTTTACCTGGGCCATTTCCCGGCTTGTGCGGGAGTTATGGGCCATAGAAACCAGCAACCTCGCCATTCATTTGGCGCAGAGGATGGGGGTGGAGAAGGCCCGTACCCTCCAGTCCCTGGCCCCCTCCTCCCAACCCCAACCCCACAACGCCTCCATGCGCTTTATAGTAGGCGACGTGGCCCAAGTGGTGAAGGGACTCATAAAAGAAGCCAAGCGTTTTGACTGCATTGTGTTGGACCCGCCCCGGCAGGGCGCAGCGGGGATTGGTGGTTGGGCCAAGCAGTTGGGCGCCCAATATGTTTTTTATATTTCCTGCAACCCCTCGAGTTTGGCCAGGGATGCGAAAGAACTCCAACGAGAAGGTTTTTCTCCCATACGCCTTCAGTTGTTTGATTTTTTTCCGCAGACACACCATGCAGAGTCCCTCATGGCATTTATAAAAACACAAAAGCCCTAAAAACCGCCCAAGAAAGCACCCGCCTCAGGGAAAGAAGACTGCCTGAGTGAGAAGTTGCGTGCTAAGAGGCCCGACATGAAGCGCTATTTTATACATACCTTCGGCTGTCAGATGAATGTTTATGACAGCCTACGTATGGGAGAGCTGCTGTTGGCCATGGGCTATGGCCCCACACCTGTTGCGGAGGAGGCGGACCTCATTTTGTTGAACACATGCTCCATTCGCGAGAAAGCAGAGGACAAACTCCTGTCCGCACTTGGGCGCTATAGACTCATAAAACACGCACGAGGCGCCTGGATAGGCATAGGGGGGTGCATAGCGCAGCAGGAGAAGGAGAAGCTTTTGAAGAAGGCACCCTTCGTGGATTTTGTGTTTGGGACGGACGCGGTGAGGAAGCTGCCGCATATTTTGGAGGCGTTGGAGAGGGGGGGCCAGCCAGTGGTGGAGGTGGCCTGGGAGGAGGCGGAGCCCTACACATTTTTGGAAGCCTCTGGGGAGACTTCCCGCGGAAAGGCCTGCGAGTTTATAACCATTATGAAAGGCTGCGACAACCTATGCGCCTATTGCGTTGTCCCCCACACGCGAGGCCGCGAAATAAGCCGCCCCTATGCGGACATTTTGGCGCAGGCCCAAACTTTGTTGGGCGTGGGCATTAAGGAGTTGACTTTGCTTGGGCAGAACGTCAACTCTTTTGCGGGGGGAATTTCTTTTGCGGAGCTTTTGTTGGAAGTGGCCAAGTTGCCGGGGCTTGAGCGTTTGAGGTTTACGACGAGCCACCCGCAGGACTTGTCCCCGGCCCTCATAGAAGCGTTTAAGGTGGAGCACAAAATAGCGCCTCACATTCATTTACCTGTGCAAAGCGGCTCCGACGCCATACTAAAACGTATGAGGAGAAACTATACGGTTGCTGAATATATGGAGCGCCTTTCCCAGTTGCGTGCTGCACGCCCTGACATTGCGGTGACAACGGATGTGATTGTGGGTTTCCCCGGTGAGACGGAGGCAGACTTTGAGAGGACGTTGGCGTTGACGGCGGAGGCGCGGTTTGACGGCCAGTTTTCCTTCATATTTTCTGCGCGGCCCAAAACTTTGGCTGCCCTGAAAGAAGACGAATGGGGCAGGGTGCCTCACGAAGCCAAAGCAGAGCGCCTAAAGCGCCTACAAGCTTTGCAAAAGCAGGTGAGTGCCGCGCATTTCCAAAGCCAGGTGGGGCAAGTGGCAGAGGTTTTGGTGGAGGGGGCCTCGAAGCAAAACCCGGGGCGTTTGCATGGGAAGACGCCACAAAACCGCACCGTCAACTTTGAAGGAGAAGCCCAGGTGGGTGAACTCATAAAGGTACACATTCTCCGTGCCAGCTCCAGCGCTTTGTTTGGGCAACGTTTGGGCACCCCAGCTTGCGAGTGAAAAGTGGAGTCCTTTCTCTTAAATTTGGTTGAGGGAGTTGAAGGCTTTCACGCCTATGGGTTGATTTTTTTCATTCTCATTATTTGTGGTTTGGGCATACCCATACCCGAGGACATTTCTCTCATATTGGGGGGTTTTTTAGCGCAGCAGCAGAGGGCGACATTGTGGGGGATGATGGTGATAGGCTACATGGGGATTATACTGGGGGACAGCATTGTTTATTGGATGGGGCGGAGGTTGGGGGCGAATGTTGGGAGGAGGCCGAGGAAAGGTTTTTGGGGGCGCCTCATAACGCCCCAACGGCGTGCGCAAGTTGAGCAGATTTTTGCGAAATACGGAGACCGCGTCATAATAGTGGCACGTTTTATGCCGGGGCTTAGAGCCGTCACCTATTTTATTGCCGGCTCCGTACGCCTGAAATACAGCCGTTTTGTTTTTTATGACAGCATTGCGGCACTGGCTTCAGCCCCGCTGTTTGTTTTCCTCGGGTGGTATTTTGGTGGGGAGTTGGAGAAACTGCTTCAAGCCATAAAGGAGGGGAAGGGGTGGGCCCTATGGGGAGTGGCCTCGTTGGTTGTATTGTGGTTGGGCTTCAAACTGTGGAAGGCCTGGCGCGCGAAGAAAACCAAACCGAGCGGTTGAGCTTTCTTGCACTAACAAAACCGATTAGCTATGCTTCAAGTCCCATCTCCAAAACCCCCGTCTTCCAAAGGTGAACGATGTCCAGCGAAAAAAGCACCCTGAATGACTCCAAGAATTTGAATACCTGGGAAAAAGCCGCCTCCAAGTCCGCTCCAGAAGGGGATGTACAGAAACTCAACTGGGTGACACCCGAAGGTGTTGTCGTCAAACCTCTCTACACTGCGCAAGACGTGGCAGACTTGCCCTATGCGGACACCCTGCCTGGGTTTGAGCCTTTCATACGTGGCCCCCAGGCCACCATGTATGCTGTGCGCCCGTGGACCATTCGGCAATATGCGGGGTTTTCGACGGCAGAAGAGTCCAATGCTTTCTACCGCAAGGCGTTGGCGGCGGGGGGCCAGGGGGTTTCGGTGGCATTCGACTTGGCAACGCACCGTGGTTATGACTCGGACCATGAGCGGGTGCCCGGCGACGTTGGAAAAGCCGGTGTGGCCATTGACTCCGTAGAGGACATGAAAATTCTCTTCAACGGCATTCCGTTGGACAAAGTTTCGGTTTCCATGACGATGAACGGCGCGGTATTGCCCGTATTGGCGGGTTATGTGGTGGCGGGGGAGGAGCAGGGTGTGAGCCAGGAGAAGCTTTCGGGGACAATTCAGAATGACATTCTCAAGGAGTTTATGGTCCGCAACACCTATATATACCCCCCCAAACCCTCCATGCGGATAATTGCCGACATTATGGAATACACCGCCAAGCACATGCCCAAATTCAACTCCATTTCCATTTCAGGCTACCACATTCAGGAGGCGGGTGCGACGCAGGCATTGGAGTTGGCCTTCACTTTGGCCGACGGCAAGGAATATGTGAAGACGGCCTTGCAAAAAGGCATGGACGTGGATTTTTTCGCAGGGCGGCTTTCGTTTTTCTTTGCGATAGGCATGAATTTTTATTTGGAGGTGGCCAAGCTGCGCGCGGCGCGTTTGTTGTGGTGGAGGATTATGCGCGAGTTTAACCCGAAGAACCAGAAGTCGATGATGTTGCGCACGCATTGCCAGACTTCGGGCTGGTCCCTCACAGAGCAAGACCCCTATAACAACGTCGTACGCACAGCCATTGAAGCCATGGCAGCCGTATTTGGCGGAACGCAGTCCCTGCACACCAACGCTTTGGATGAGGCCATTGCCTTGCCCACGGAGTTTTCGGCGCGTATTGCCCGGAACACGCAACTCATCATTCAAGAAGAGAGCCACATTTGCAAAGTGATAGACCCATGGGCAGGCTCCTATATGATGGAGAAGTTGACGCAGGATTTGGCCGACAAGGCCTGGGGCATTATTGAAGAGGTGGAGGCCATGGGGGGGATGACAAAAGCCGTAGAGAGCGGGTGGGCGAAGATGCAGGTGGAACAATGCTCCGCGGAGAAGCAAGCGCGCATAGACACGGGCCAAGACACCATTGTTGGCGTCAACAAATACAAGCTTGCCAAAGAGGACATGGTTGAGACATTGGAGATTGACAACAACGCCGTACGCGAAGCGCAAATTGCGCGCCTCAAAGAAATACGCAGCAAGCGAGACAACGCCCAAGTAGAAGCAGCGTTGTCAGCGTTGACGCAAGCGGCGCAGACGGGAGAAGGAAACACCCTGGAGTTGAGCATTCAAGCCATGCGCGTACGTGCGACATTGGGAGAAGTTTCCGAGGCATTGGCCAAAGTATGGGGGCGTTTTCGCGCAACGCAGCAAACCATTTCCGGCGTATACGCTTCCGTTGTGAGTGGGAAAGCCAGTTGGGAGGAGTTGAAGGCGGAGATAGAGGGTTTTTCCAAGGAGGAGGGGAGGCGGCCGAGGTTGATGATAGCCAAGTTGGGGCAAGACGGGCATGACCGCGGGGCGAAGGTGGTGGCGACGGCATTTGCGGATTTGGGTTTTGACATTGACGTGGGGCCGCTTTTCCAAACGCCGGAAGAAGCTGCGCGCCAGGCCATAGAGAACGACGTGCACGCCATTGGTGTTTCGACATTGGCCGCCGGGCACAAAACCCTGGTGCCCAGTTTGGTGAAGGCTTTGAAGGCGCAAGACGCTGGAGACATTGTGGTGTTTGTGGGGGGCGTTATTCCGCCGCAGGACTATGCGTTTTTGTTTTCAGCGGGGGCCAAAGCGGTGTTTGGCCCTGGGACGCGCATTGAGGACTCTGCCAAGTCCGTGCTTGCAGAAATTCGCAAAGCACGCCGAATGCCCCACGGACAACAAGCGAATTGACAGTGAGGGGTTTTGAGCATGCCCGAAGCGACGCATTCGTCTCTTTTGCCTGAAGACAGAGTGCTTTTGGAGAAGCTGCTTGCCGGAGAGAGGCGGGCGCTGGCGAAGGCCATTACATTGGTGGAGTCCTCGCGAGCGGACCACCGTCACCGGGCCAACGAGTTGTTGAAGGTTTTGTTGCCGCGCACAGGGAATTCCATACGCCTGGGGATTTCAGGCGTACCGGGGGTAGGCAAGTCCACATTTATTGAAACCTTTGGGCTATGGCTGGTAGAGGGTGGGGTGCGTTTGGCAGTACTCGCCGTGGACCCCTCCTCCTCTATTTCAGGAGGCTCCATATTGGGCGACAAGACGCGTATGGAGCTTTTGGCGACACGCCCTGAAGCCTTCATACGCCCTTCGCCCTCCGCGGGCTCCCTGGGGGGGGTAGCGGAGAAGACGAGGGAGGCGATGTTGCTTGCGGAGGCGGCGGGCTATAACGTGGTGGTGGTAGAAACCGTAGGCGTAGGCCAGAGTGAAACAACGGTAGCCGAAATGGTGGACATGTTTATTTTGTTGCAGTTGCCCAATGCGGGGGACGACTTGCAGGCCATCAAAAAGGGGATAGTGGAGGTGGCGGATTTAATACTCATCAACAAAGCCGACATCAACCCCCAAGCTGCGGCCTTTGCCTGCACTCAATGGAAGAATGCCCTCAAAATGCTACGCCCCACCTCCCCCCACTGGACGCCCCCCATATTAACAGTATCCGCGGTGAAGAGGGAGGGGTTGGAGGTTTTCTGGCGGGAGGTATTGGCTTTCAAATCCACGTTGGAAGCTTCTGGCGAGTTTGCTGCCAAGCGCAAGGCCCAAGCCATACGTTGGATGTGGAACCTGATTGATGCGGGTTTACGCCACCGTTTTCACGAGCACCCGTTGGTGAGGGCTGAGCTTTCAAAGTTGAGTGAGCTTGTGGCTGAGGGGCGGATTTCGCCCACCGTTGCGGCGCAGCAGCTGCTGGGTTTTCTGCAACACAGTTGAACAAAGTCTTTTGTGTGAGTTGTTTTGTTTGGGCTATAAAGGCCCCCAGACAGGGGTGGTGTATGCATACGAAACAAAGGCTTGTTGTCTTGTTGAGTGGTTGCTTATTGTTTTCCTGTTTTTCCTCATTGAAGAAGCCGATGACGTTGGAGGAGCGGATTGTTGCCCAGGAGGCTGAAATACGGACAGCCATTATTGAGGAAAAAACCATTCCCATTTTGTTAGGCATATACCCTGGGGCACAAATGCCTTTGGTATTTCCCAATTTGGTACCAGGGATAGAGGAGGAGGTTTTGGTTTATTGGGAGTGGATAGAAAGCACGGAAGAAGGCGCATTAAAGACGGAGAAGACGGCCTATGGCAGGTTGGACAAAGAAGGCCTGGAGTTTCCTTTTGCGCAGGACTTTCATTTTTCGAGGATTTACACGGGTGTTTCCATACAGTTGACGTTTTTATACAAAGCCCCCACGGGGGAGTGGATTCAGCGGCGAATACTGCCTGGAATTTTGGCCCAGGAGGTGGCGTTACCGGCGCAAAAGAAACACAAATGGGTGCAGAAGGGTGCCCTACGCTATGGGGATAAGAGCATTCAACTGATGGACATGGAGTTGGTTCCAGCGGCCCAGAGAGCCGCTGTTATAACCCATCTATTCGAGCTTATTATTTTGCCCCAGTGAGTTATTTACGCTCACCCAAGGGGAGGAAGGGGCGTTGGGGGCTGCCCACATAGAGTTGCCTTGGGCGGTGGATGCGCTCTTGGGGGTTGTCGCGCATTTCTTTCCAGTGAGCAATCCACCCAGGCATGCGTCCGAGGGCAAACATCACCGTAAACATGTTGGTAGGAATACCGAGTGCGCGATAGAGGATGCCGCTATAGAAGTCGACATTGGGGAAGAGTTTGCGCTCGACGAAATAGCTGTCTTGGAGGGCGGCCTCTTCCAACTCTTTGGCGATGTTGAGCAGCGGGTCGTCTATTTTCAGTTCCGCCAGAACGGCGTCGCAAGACTTTTTCAGCAATTTGGCACGCGGATCAAAATTCTTATACACGCGGTGTCCAAACCCCATCAACCTGAACCCGTCGTTTTTGTCTTTGGCCTTGGCGATATATTTTTTCGTAGCGCTGCCTTCTTTGCGGATGGCTTCCAGCATTTCCAGGACTTCTTGGTTAGCGCCTCCATGGAGGGGGCCGGAGAGGGCGGAGATGCCGGCGCTGACGGAGGCATAGACGCTGGCGTGGCTGGAGCCGACCATACGCACGGTGGACGTAGAGCAATTTTGCTCATGGTCTGCGTGGATGATGAGGAGGAGGTTGAGGGCGTCCTCCAAGGTTTTGGAGAACACATAGGGCTCAGCGGGCGTAGCAAACATCATCCTCAGGAAGTTTGCCATATAGCTATAGTCGCTTTTGGGATAGACGATGGGCTCGCCGATGGATTTTTTATAGGCGATGGCGACGAGGGTTTTGGTTTTGGCGATGAGGCGAATAATGTCCAGGTGAATGTCGTTTTCGTCTGGATAGAAAGCGGGCAGAGCAGCCACCATGGCCGACAAGACGTCCATAGGGTGGGCGGTGGGCGGGAAGTGCTGGAAGAAATTCAGCATGCTTTCGTGCACGAGGCTATGTTGCGTGAGTTGTTTTCGCCAGTTTTCCCTCTCTTGGGGGGCAGGCAACTTGTCATAAATGAGCAGATAGCAAACCTCGGGGAAAGTGGCCTGGGAGGCCAAGTCCTCAATGTCATACCCGCGGTAGCGGAGGATGCCGCGCTCTCCGTCAATGAAGGTAATTTCGCTTTTGCAGGAGCCCGTATTGGCATAGCCCTGGTCCAAGGTGATATAACCGGTTTTGGCCCTCAGGGCAGAGATGTCGATGGCCAACTCTTTTTCTGTCCCCTCGAGAGTAGGAAGCTCGACCGTTTGCTCTCCCAGTGTCAATTTTGCAGTTTGCATGCGCTTCTCCTGAAAAACATTTCCCGGCAGGGAAGTGAAGGTTGGCATGCTAGAAACCACAATGGTGCCAAAAGGCAACAACTCAATAGTGGGCGGACAAGAATATACGAGAAATAACGCGATAATAGCTGTCGGCCGACAACTTCATTTCATAAGAGCTCCGCTTTGCATAAGCTCAAAGCCCACCACAGCAACGGCTTCATTCCCAAAACAACACAGGGGAGGAACATGCACATATTGAAGATAGAGCCCGAGGGCAGCATAGAGCAGTGGACACTCAACCGGGAGCCTATGAGGAATGCGCTTTCGAGGGAGTTGGTGGAGGGGCTCAGACAGCAGGTGGCGCGTATAGGGGAGGCGGGCAGTGGGGTGAGGGCCGTGGTTTTGACGGGGGCTGGCGACAAAGCGTTTTGCGCGGGTGCTGACTTAAAAGAGCGCCAAGGCATGAGTGCCGAAGAGGTGAGAAAATTTTTGCAAGACTTGAGGGCGTTGTTGGTGTCCCTGGAGCGCTCCCGGTGTATATTTATTGCGTTTGTGAATGGGGCAGCATTGGGAGGGGGGACGGAGTTGGCTTTGGCCTGTGACTTGCGCATAGCCTCCAGCCGCGCGCAGCTGGGCCTAACGGAAGTATGTTTAGGAATTATTCCCGGGGGAGGGGGGACGCAGCGTTTGCCGAGGCTGATAGGGGCCGGGAAGGCCAAGGAGTTGATTTTTTGTGGCCGCAGGGTGGGTGCAGAGGAGGCTTTGCGCATAGGGCTTGTTGAGGGGGTGGGTGGCCTAGCGGATGCGCGGGCCATGGCATTCAACATTGCTGCGAATGCGCCCATTGCGGTTGCCGCTGCCAAGCAAGCCATTGCCCAAGGTGCACATTTGCCCATGGAGGAGGCGTTGGCGTTGGAGCTTCAATTTTATGAACAAACGCTTGCCAGTGAGGACAGGCTGGAGGGGTTGAAGGCTTTTTCTGAAAAAAGGCCTGCGCGTTTTGTTGGGCGCTGACGGAGTTTTTGTTAGAGCATTCTCCTCATGGACTTGGACAAGCGACTGGAAGAACGGCAGGCTGAAGTTGAAGCGGGCGGCCTGAAGAAATACCACGAGAAGAACAAAGCCGAAGGGAAGCTATTCGCCAGGGAGCGCATACGCCTGTTGGTTGACGAGGCTTCGTTTATTGAAGAGGCGAAGTTGGCCAACTATGAGAAAGGGGACTTGCCTGCAGACGGGGTGGTGACGGGTTTGGCCAAGGTGAATGGCCGCACCGTTGCGTTGATGGCCAATGACTCAACGGTGAAGGCGGGGAGTTGGGGGGCGTTGACGGTGGAGAAGATTCTCCGCATACAGGAGGTTGCCGCCTCTCAGAAGTGCCCTCTCATTTATTTGGTGGACTCTGCGGGGGCCCGCATTACGGACCAAGTGGAGATGTTTCCGGGGCGGCGTGGGGCCGGGCGTATTTTCTACAATGAAGTCCACTTGTCCGGGCTGGTGCCACAAATTTGTCTGTTGTTTGGCCCTTCCGCGGCTGGGGGCGCCTATATTCCAGCGTTTTGCGACATTGTCGTCATGGTAGACAAGAATGCCTCCATGTATTTGGGCTCCCCCCGCATGGCGGAGATGGTGATAGGCGAGAAGGTAAGCCTAGAAGAGATGGGGGGGGCGAGGATGCACTGCTCCATTTCAGGGTGCGGGGACATTCTCGTGAAGACGGAGGAGGAGGCCATTGAGGCGGCCAAGCGTTATTTGAGTTTTTTGCCCGACAACTGCTTCAACTTGCCCCCCCAACAACCGAGTTGCCCCCCCAAGCTTTCTGGAAAGTCCATTGAGGAGATTGTGCCGGCGGACCAGAACAAACTTTTTGACATGCACGCGTTGGTTGCGGAGTTGATAGACGAGGGCAGTTTTTTCGAAATAAAAAAACTGTTTGCGCAGGAGTTGATTGTTGGGTTTGCGCGCATAGGCGGCAAGAGTATTGGCATTGTTGCGAACCAGCCCAAATATAAAGGCGGCGTATTGTTTGTGGACTCAGCGGACAAGGCCGCGCGCTTCATTTGGCTTTGTGATGCTTTCAACATTCCGCTGCTTTATTTGGCAGACGTACCCGGGTTTATGATTGGGACGAAGGTGGAGAAGGCCGGCATTATTCGCGCGGGTGCAAAAATGATTTCGGCTGTTTCAGAGGCAAGTGTCCCCAAAATATGTGTCGTCATCCGCAAGGCCTATGGTGCGGGACTCTATGCGATGAGTGGCCCGGGGTTTGCGCCGAATTGCACTTTGGCTTTGCCTCAAGCGATGATTGCCGTCATGGGGCCGGAGGCCGCCGTCAACGCTGTTTTTTTCAACAAAATTCAAGAGAAGCCTGAAGCCGAACGCGCACAATATGTCCAACAACTCCGAGAAGAATACAGGCAGGACGTAGACATTTTCCGTTTGGCCTCCAAAGCGATTGTGGACGAGGTGGTTGCCGGCAACAAGCTTCGGAAAGAACTTGAGAAACGTTTTGAGGCCTACATAAGCGCCTATAAGGCGCCGCACCGACGAAAACACGGCGTATTGCCTGTTTGAGAAAGTTCAAGGATTGCTGAACTTTTCAAATGCTAACGCAAAACATTACGCACCGCGTCATTCAAAATACGTGCGGACAGCTGTTTCTCGGGTATATAAAGCGTTGACTTATGGATTTTGAGATACCGGAAGACTACAGGACTCTAAGAAACAGCGTGCGTCAGTTTTGTGAAAAGAACGTGAAACCTTTCGCGCGCGAGTGGGATGTGAACGAGAGTTGTCCCAAAGCTGTTTTAGAAGAGCTGGGGCATTTGGGGTTGATGGGGGTATGCATAGCGGAGGAATACAGTGGCTCAGGCCTGGGGATTAGTGCCTTGGTGGTTGCTGTGGAGGAGATTGCCCGTTGGGATGGCTCTCTTGCGTTGACAGTAGCTGCGCACAATGGTTTGTGCAGCAACCACATTCGTCTGTTTGGCAATGCGGAGCAGAAGAAGAAATATTTGCCCAAGCTTGCTGTTGCGGATTTTTTAGGTGCTTGGGCATTGACAGAAGCGGGCAGCGGCTCAGACTCTGCGGCGATGAAGACGACGGCGCAGAGAAAGGACGGTGGTTGGGTACTCAACGGCAACAAAATGTTTATTACGCAGGGGACACAAGCAGACGTATTCGTCATTTTGGCCATAACGGAGCCGCAGAAGAAGCAGAAAGGCATCAGCGCTTTTTTGGTGGACAAAGGGACAGAAGGGCTTTGGGCCAAGCAGTTGCGCGGCAAAATGGGGATGCGCTCTTCGGACACAGCGGAACTCATTTTGGAGGACGTGAGAATAGGGGAGGAGGCACTCATAGGGGAGTTGAATGAGGGATTCATTCAGACGATGAAGGTGTTGGACCGGGGCCGTATCGTCATAGGCGCCTTGGCCACAGGGCTCATACGGTGTGCAATGGAGGAGTCCATTGCATACTCAGGCCAACGTATTGCATTTGGGAAACCCATTTCCGAGTGTCAAGCCACGCGCTTTAAGCTTGCCGACATGAAAGTCCGTTTGGAAGCGGGGTGGGGGCTTGTTTGGAGGGCTGCGCAACTGGCTGACCATGGAAAGCCCTTCTCTCAGGAAGCAGCCATTGCAAAACTCTATGCCTCTGAAGCGGCCACGCAGGCTTGTTTGGATGCGATTCAAATTTTGGGCGGCAACGGTTACACCAACGCTTTTGTCGTCGAGAGAGCGTTGCGTGATGCAAAGCTTTGTGAAATTGGCGAAGGCACGAGTGAAATTTTGCGAATTGTCATTTCCAGGCACCTGTTCAAGGGTCAGTGAACTTCACCCACCCCCTCGCTTGAAATAAACTTCAGGTGGTTTCTATCAATTCGACTTTATAGCCGTCCGGGTCTTCAACGAAAGCGATGATGGTTGTGCCGTGCTTCATCGGCCCGGCCTCGCGCACGACTTTGCCGCCTCGGCGACGAATTTCCTCACAGGCCGCCTTGGCATTGGGAACGCCAATGGCGATGTGGCCGAAAGCGTTTCCTTGCTCATAGCATTCGGTGTCCCAGTTGTGGGTGAGCTCAATTTCAGACCCGTTGCCATAACCGACAAAAGCGAGCGTAAACCGCCCTTCAGGGAATTCCTCACGCCGCAAAAGGCGCATGCCAAGGACTTCAGTATAAAACGCGAGCGAACGCGAAAGCTCTCCAACGCGCAACATGACATGCAGCAGTTTCATTTTTGTCTCCGGATTGAAAAATGGGTGAGTGGAGGAATTCTTGAAAAGAGCTATAAAGCTGTCAACGAAAATCATGAGGAATGGACAATGCCCAAGGACTTGCAGACGCCTTACATTACACTCGCCCAAACCGAAGACATGGAAGAAATTCTGAAACTGCAACATCTCGCCTACCAAAGCGAAGCGTTGTTGCACAACGACTTTACAATTCAACCGCTCAGGCAAACTTTGGACGAAGCCATTGCAGAATGCAGCAAGAGCCTTGTTTTGAAGGCGGTGTTGAATGGTGAAATTATAGGCTCTGTGAGGGCATACGAAAAAAGCGGCACAGCCTATATAGGCAAGCTGATGGTGCACCCCAACTGCCAAGGCAAAGGGCTGGGCAGACGCCTGCTTGCGGCGATTGAGCAGACGTTTGCGAACAGGAGGTATGAGCTTTTCACAAGTTGCAAGAGCGATAGGAACTTGCATTTATATGAGACGGCGGGTTATGTGCGTTTCATGGAAGAGACCGATGCTGCGGGGATTGCGTTTGCCTACTTGGAAAAGACGGACGAGGACAAAGTTGAGAAGAAGGCAACGGGGGTTTTGAAAAATAATTTTCTTGTTTGCGCCAACGATGCAACAACTCTCTATGAGTATATGCGCATTGGAGCTTTCAACGAGCACATAATGAACGTCGTGGCCGTAGAAAACCGAACGTTGGATTTTCATGTCCATGAGGACTCGGATGAAATGTTCGTCATTTTGGATGGCAATATGCAGCTTGAATTTGACGACGGGCTTGTCGATTTAAGCGTTGGTGACTTTATTGTTGTTCCCAAAGGCACCCGCCATCGTCCGGTGTGCACTTCGCTGGTCAAATGCCTGCTTATTGAGAAAACAGGCACACTAACCCGTGCGAATACGGGCGGGACATATTTGCCGTAGCCTGCCAAATTCAACTGGGTTTTACGCCGCCCAACCTTCCCCAATGTCCCATAGAGCGCATTAATTACCATTTCAATGGATTTTTCCACTTAAACACGGCACGGTAGGTTTTTCGAGGGGCAGAATGCCCCACCTGATTACTCAAAGGAGCGCATAGCATGCGTCAAGAACGAAGTGATGTTGTCATTATTGGTGCGGGACCTGCCGGGGCGGTAGCCGCGGGGCTTTTGCGGCGTGCGGGACGCGCTGTGACAATCCTTGAGAAAGAAACCTTTCCACGCTTCATCATCGGCGAGAGCCTTCTGCCGCAGTGCATGGAATACATTGAGGCCGCCGGAATGTTGCGGGACGTGGTTGAGGCGGGTTTCCAATTTAAGAACGGTGCGGCTTTCGCATGTGGTGACAACCGTGCTCATTTTGATTTTCGCAAGAAGTTTTCTGAGGGTTGGGGGACGACTTACCAAGTGCAACGTGGGCCTTTCGACAAAGTGCTTGCCGATGCCGCCTCCCGCATGGGAGCAGACCTTCGCTATTGCCACGAGGTGACTGCCGTTGAGTTTGAGGGTGAAAAACCTGTCGTCACCGTACGTTCCGCAGATGGTGAAACCTATCAGTTGGAGGGGAGATTTCTGTTGGATGCCAGTGGCTATGGGCGGGTGTTGCCCAGGCTGCTCGACTGGGAATTGCCCTCCATGCTGCCGGTGCGGCAGGCTATTTTTACCCACATTGAAGACCGTATCGCGCAAAACCCTGCGGGGGCTTTTGATCGCGACAAAATTCTCATTTCCGTGCCGCCTGATGAAACCGACGTTTGGTTTTGGTTGATTCCTTTTTCCAATGGGCGTTCCTCATTGGGTGTTGTGGGGCGGCGTGAGCAATTCGACTCCCGCGACAACAAGGAGCAGCTGCTGGAGCGTGTTGCCCGTACGCCGAACTTGGCAAAGCTGTTGAAGAACGCGGTGTGGGACACGCCGGTACGCAGCATTGTCGGTTATTCCGCCAACGTCAAAGCCTTATATGGGCGCAATTTTGCTCTGCTTGGAAATACCACGGAGTTTCTCGATCCGGTGTTTTCTTCCGGAGTCACCATTGCTTTCAAATCATCCGACTTGGCCGTCAAAGCGCTGCTGAAACAACTGGACGGCGAGAAGGTTGACTGGGACGAGGAATATGCAAAACCACTCATGGTGGGTGTTGAAACCTTCCGTGCCTTTGTGACTTCCTGGTATGACAGGCGGTTGCAGGACATCATTTTCCATCCCGGCAAAAGTGAGGAAATTGAACAGATGATTTCATCCATCCTTGCCGGTTATGCCTGGGATGAAAAAAACCCCTTCGTCGCCAAACCCTCTCGCCGCCTGGCCTCCGTGCAGGCGGCATGCGAGATGGTTTGAGCTTCAAAGAGTGAGAAAATAAGATGCAATTTAGATGCACAAGCGCAATAAGACTGGGGGTGTGAATTATTTAAAAAAGCGCATTGCATGCCTTGAGCAGCAACTGCAGGTAGAATTTTCGAGTTTTGAGCTTGCCAAGCAAGCGTTGACCCACAAAAGCTATTCAAATGAACGCAGAAGGGAAGCGCTCTCCAACAATGAGCGTCTAGAGTTTTTGGGGGATGCGGTGTTGGATTTGGTTATTCGCCATCGTCTCATGGAGATGTTGCCTTTGGCGAGGGAGGGGGAGCTTTCAAAATTGAGGTCCATTCTTGCGAGTGAAGAAGTATTGGCCAATGTAGCCAGGCGGATTGAGTTGGGGGATTTGCTTCTACTGGGGAAGGGGGAGGATTTATCGCGAGGGCGGGAGAAGAATTCTGTTTTAGCGGATGCATTGGAAGCGGTTTTGGGGGCCGTCTATTTGTCGGTGGATTGGAATTGTGTAGCGGGGGTTGTGAACAAGCTTTTTGAGCCGGAGTTTCAGGCGGTGGTGGGGGGGCAGATGAACTTTGACTATAAGACGCGTCTACAGGAGACAGCAACGAAGCTGTTTCGTGAAGCTCCCCACTACAGGTTAATTTCGGAGAACGGGCCCTCTCACGAGAAGCGTTTTTTCATCGAAGTTTTTTTAGAAAGAGGAACACTTGCCTATGCCCAAGGGCGGAGCAAGAAGGAAGCCGAGCAACAGGCAGCCAAAGCGGCCCTAGAGAAGCTCATAGAGGCGAAGCTCAACCAAGCTGAGCCAGCATCCACTGGAGATATTTTGGCTCAGCATGAAGGATGGGATGGGCGATGATTTCAGGTACCGAATAAGGGTGCAAGGAGCAGATGCGTTTTCGGAGAGTTTCAAAGTGAAGCGAGTCGGTTTTAATGAGCAGCATACATTCTTCTGTTTGTTCAATTTTATTTTCCCAGCGATAGACGGAGTGCATATTGGCGAGTGTTTGCACACATGCGGCCAATTTTTCTTCTACAAGCCTAAGGGCGAGGCGGAGGGCGCAAGCAGCATCCGGGCAGCTACAAAACACGCTCAAAGGGAGGTTTTCTGTTTTTGTTGAAGAGCTCATGTGCAATCCTATCCATAGTTTGAAAAAGCCCATAGTGGTTGTGAGGTGTTTTTTGTTTATGCTAGGCGGCCCAAAGAGGTTGTTATTGGGCGCACGAGAAGGAGTTGTCATGTTGGCGAGGAGATGGAATTTGAAGTTTTGTTGGTTTCCTAGAAGTTTTTGGGTGGCGTTTTTTATTGGAGCGACGGTGTTATACAGCGCAGCATGTTCGGAGAAGAAGGTGAGCGTCAAGGGTGAGCAGAAAGTCGAGTCTGGATGGATGAGGAGAGCTGCCGAAGGAGGGGAGCTTTATGTGCAGATGAAGACCAGCCTAGGCGACATTGTATTGAGGCTTTTTTCGAAGGATGCGCCGAAGGCGGTGGAGAATTTTGTAGGATTGGCCAGTGGGGAGAAGAAGTGGACGAACCCGGCGACGGGGGAGGAGGAGAACAAGCCTCTCTACAACGGGACACTTTTCCACCGGGTTATTCCGGGTTTTATGATACAAGGTGGGGACCCGCTTGGGCGAGGGACGGGGGGCCCCGGCTACCGTTTTGAGGACGAATTTCAAAGTGGCCGTCAGTTTGACAAGCCTGGGGTGTTGGCGATGGCGAATGCGGGGCAGAACACGAATGGCTCCCAATTTTTCATTACTGTGGCGCCGACGCCGCACCTGAACAACCGGCACACCATTTTTGGAGAAGTGGTGGCGGGGTTTGAGTTTGTCCAGAAGATTGCGAATGCGCCGCGGGACAGGGCAGACAGGCCTCAAGAAGAGATTCGCATTATAGAGCTTAAGCTGTTGCAGACGCCACCAACCAACTGAGAAAGAAGGGACTATGGGAATGATGAAAGCTGTTTATGGGAACGAATACCTCTACGCCATAATGAAGACTTCCGAAGGGGAGGTAGGCCTGCGTTTGTTTTGCAAGGATGCGCCGAAGACGGTGGAGAATTTTGTGGGGTTGGCCAGTGGGGAGAAGAAGTGGACGAACCCGGCGACGGGGAAGGAGGAGAGCAGGCCGCTATATGAGGGGACCCTATTCCACAGGGTAATAGCGGGGTTTATGATACAAGGAGGAGACCCCCTAGGGCGTGGGACAGGGGGCCCCGGCTACCGTTTTGAGGATGAATTCCAAAGTGGCCGTCGTTTTGACAAGCCTGGGCTGTTGGCGATGGCGAATGCGGGGCCGAACACGAACGGCTCCCAATTTTTCATTACGGTGGTGCCGACGCCGCACCTGAACAACCGGCACACCATTTTTGGAGAAGTCATTCGTGGCTATGAAGTTGTGGACAGAATTGCGAACATACTCCCCAAGGGCCCCAACGACAGGCCAAAAACGGATGTGCGCATTGAGTCCATTGTGCTATCCGTTGAAGAACCTGCATTTTGAATTTGGAGTGCCTTGTGAAGATGAGAAGTGGATTTGCTGCATTGATTGGGCAGCCCAACGTTGGCAAAAGCACGCTTCTCAACAGGCTTGTGGGCGAGAAAATTTCGATTGTTTCGCGTCGTGCGCAGACGACGCGAAACCGCATTCTCGGCATAGTGACACGCAACGAGGCTCAGGTTGCTTTTTGGGACACGCCGGGCATTTATGAGCCCAGCGACGAATTGACGCGCTACATGTTGAAGACGGCTTTGCGCAGCCTTGAAGAGTGTGACGTTGTGGTGTTTATTGTGGATGCGACGAACCCCTCTTTGGCGAAGACGAAGCAAGTATTGGCGCGCGTGCGGTCGGCAGAAAAACCGGCACTCTTGCTCATCAACAAAACGGATTTGGTGGCCAAGCCACCGCTTTTGCCGTTGATGGAGGAGTGCGCTCAGCTGCATACATTTGCGGGGGTTATTCCCGTTTCTGCGCGCACGGGGGAGGGGATGGAGGATTTTTGGGACACCCTCATTCCTTTGTGTCCGGAGGGTGAGGCCATGTTTCCTGCGGACAGGTTTGCAGACCAGACGGAGTTGCAGTTGGCCGAAGAGTTTATACGCGAGCAAGCGCTGCGTTTATGTCGCCAGGAGATACCCTACTCAACAGCCGTACGCATAGAGCATTTTGATGAGAGCAACCGTTTCATTTCAAACACACAAAAGGAGGGGGCGCAGGGGTTGGTACGCATTGAAGCGAGCATTTATGTAGAACGTGAAGGCCAGAAGGCCATTATAATAGGGAAGCAGGGGCAGATGCTGAAAAAAATTGGCACGGCGGCGCGGTTGGCGATGGAGCGCATGTTGAGTGCGCGCGTATACTTAGGGTTGAAGGTGAAGGTGGAGCCGAGGTGGAGTGACAAGGCAGAGGGGTTGAAGAGGATGGGCTATGTCTCGAGGGACTAGGCATGCGATGGTGGCCATTGTGGGCCGTCCCAACGTGGGCAAGTCCACCTTATTTAACCGCCTTTTGGGTGCTCGCCAAGCCTTGGTGCAAGACGTTGCAGGGCTGACAAGAGACCGCCACTATGCGGACTGTGAATGGGACGGACGCCCCATTACACTAATAGACACAGGCGGGTTTAGTGCCTCCAATGCTGGGGACATACTCCTCAAGCAGATGCGCACGCAGGCACAGTTGGCCATGGAGGAGTGCGAGCTGATTTTGTTTGTTGTCGACGGGAGGGAGGGCCTCAACGTTGACGATTTGGAGCTGGCCAAGTTGTTGCGCAAGCAACCCAAGCCTGTGTTGTTGGTGGTGAACAAAGCGGACACTCCGCAGACGGCGGATTTGCTTGCCAGCGTGTTTTTTCAACTGGGTTTGAAAGAACCCTACCCTGTTTCCGCGGAACACAACCTGGGCATAGAGCTGCTGCGTTTGGCCATTCTCCAGCACTTGCCGGGCACCCCTTTGTTGGTGCCCGCTGCCGAAGAAGCGGGCGTCATTCGCATTGCGCTTTTGGGCAGGCCCAATGTGGGCAAAAGCACTCTGGCCAACGCGCTGTTGAAGACAGAACGTTTTTTGACAAGCCCCATACCCGGGACGACGCGGGATGCTTTGGACGAAAGTTTGGAATACGAGGGCCAGCGCTACATACTCACCGACACCGCGGGCATACGCCGAAAGTCAACCATTGTGGAGCAACTGGAGCACCAGTCCATTTTGCGAAGTTTGAGGGCCATGGAAGCCTGCGACATATGCTGCCTTATAATGGACGTGCAAGAACTCAGCGCCCAACAGGACATGAGGTTGGCAGAACTTGCCGAGCGCCGTGGGAAGGCCATGGTTTTTGTGGTGAACAAATGGGACTTGCACGGCAAGGCCTCCGACGAAGAAGCCTTTCGCAAGGGGTTGAAGGCTTCCATGCGTTGGCTGAGTTGGGTACCCATTGTTTTTTTGAGTGCGAAGGAGGGGAAGAAGGTGGAGAAGCTTTTGGAGGTTTCCAAGCACATACACGCGCAAACCCGGCAACGTTTCCCCACGCCCGCACTCAACCGTTGGCTTGGGGAGGCGGTGGAGGGGCATTCCATTCCCCGGGTAGGGGGCAGGGCATTTAGGACTTATTATTGCTCTCAAGTGGGGGTTTCGCCGCTCTCCTTCCAATTTGTATGCAATTTTCCGCAGAGGCTTCCCGAGGCCTACCGCCGCTACCTTTCCAACAGTTTGAGGGAGACTTTGGGGCTACAAGTACCCTTTAAAATGTGGTTTAGGGAGCGCTCCGGGCAACGCCGGCGCCAGGAGCATGTGGCGCGCATGAAAGCCTTGAAACGCCGTTGAGGAAGCCTTTTGCATTGACAGAGGGCGGCTTAGCGCACAAATTGCCGAGCGATGTCTACCTACAAACAGAAGCAGAAAGAACTTCGAGCGCCCGATGCTTTCCAGAAAGCAGGGGGAGAGGCCATTCCCTGGTTGGTACAAAACCAACTAAGGCTATTGGTAGGGGTAGTTTTGCTGGCCCTAGGAGGTGGGGTGGTGGGCTTGTGGGCCTATTTTGAGCAGCGTGCAGCGTTGCGGGAGGCGGAGGCTTTTTCAAATGCCCTGGCCCCCCTCATGTTGCCCCTCACCTCCCCAGAGGGACAACCCTCCCCCCCCCTTGCGGAACTCAATGCCGAGTTGGTGGAGACTTTGAAGGCATTTGAAGCGCAAACGGAAGGCAAGACACCCGCTGCCCGCAATGCCAACCTGCTGTTGGCCTACCTGCATTTGCAAGAGGGGCAAGCGGAGAAAGCCCTTGCTGCGGCGGAGCGTTTTTTAGCCAAAGCCCCACCGGATACTCCGTTGAGCCTTGCCGCGTTGGAGGCCAAGGGTTATGCTTTGGAACAAAGCGAGCAATACGACTTGGCCTATGTTGTTTTTGGAGAATTGGAGGCAAGCAACACGCAGGAGGGCTCCAAGGGCAAGGGGGAATACCACCAGGCGCGTATGTTGCTTTTGAAGGGGCAGAAGGAGGAGGCATTGGTTTTGTTTGAGAAGGTAGCTGCGCTGGAGGTAGCCCAGAGTGAAGCTGTTTCGCTTGCCCGGCAACGTATACAGGCGCTCTTTTTGGAAAAAGCGGCCAACTCAGCGACGGCAACTCAACCCTCTGCCAGTGAAGCGGGCAATGAAGCAAGCTAAACTCGAAGTGGTGTTTTGGCTGTTGTTATGTGGGGGGGTGGCCTGCCGCAGCGTGTCTTTGGGTGAAATTTCCCCTGGAGAAACGAGTGCTGCCAACCTGTTTTCCGTGGAGTGGGCCACGCCATTGGTAGCGCCTGGTTTTTTTGAATATGAGCCGACGGAGTTTGCTGCGCCGTGGGTAGACACGGAGCGGGGCCGCATATATACCTACACCCGAGATGGGGTGGTACGCGCCATTTCGGCTGAGGACGGGAAAGTGCTATGGGCTTCCAAGCCGATGGGAAAGTCTTTCGCGGGCCCGACAGTGGAAGGGAAGTTGCTATACATACCCGCAGGGGACGGCACGGTGAGGGCGCTATACGCAGAAGATGGGGACAAGAGGGCAGGGGAGGGGTGGCAAGCGGGCCAGGAGAAGTGGGTGGTGGAGATGGGGGAGGAGTGGGTGACAAGGCCCGTGGTAGCCGGGGGCAAACTGTTGATGGTTTCCCAGACGGATGGCCTATTTGCATTGGAAGCGGAGACAGGCCAGAGGCTTTGGCAACACAAGAGGAAGCAACCTGCGGGCTTCACCATACGGGGTGCTTTTTTGCCGGCGGTTTTGGGCTCCACAATATACCAAGGGTTTTCGGACGGCAGCCTATTGGCCCTCAATTTGGAGGATGGGGAGGTACTTTGGGAGAAGAACACAAGTCCTTCTGGGGGGACGGCGTTTTTGGATTTGGACTCAGGGGCTGTATTCAGCGCGGATGGTGCCCTCCTATACGTTGCCAGCTATAAAGACGGCCTATTTGCAATAGCCACTCAGACGGGCGATTTCATATGGACGCAGCGTTTGAATGCGGCCACCTATGTGGGGTTGCGTGGCGACTTATTGCTAACGGCAGGGGGTTTTGGAATTTCAGCCCATTCCACAGAAAATGGGGCACGTGTTTGGAATACACCGGTGTTGACGCCGCGGCCGCCCACGGCCAAGCGCCGCAAGCCCATGGAAGATGGGGCCAACTCTGGGAGGCTTCCGACCATTTATGGCCGTTGGCTAATAGTGCCCACCTCAGGCGACGTGGGTTTTTTTGATATTGTTTCGGGCAAGCCTATGGGGTATTGGAATCCAGGCCAAGGTGTATCGGCCACTCCCGCTGTTTGGAACAACCACGTCTATGTTTTGTCCAACCTGGGCCATCTCTATGCACTGAAAATGGTGCGCTGGTCCTCCTAACCGAGGAAAGGGCAGCTTTCCTCAAAATGTTGTCGTTGAAGTTTGTTTTTGTGTTTTTCAGAAATTCGATTGCTATAGACATTCTCAAAGGCAAAAAAAGCTTTCATTCTCCTTTCGCATGAAGGTGAAAGTTGTGGGTTCTATAAAAGGAACGGACGAACAGGCCGAGCATAAAATTGCACGTCGAGTCAAATGGTTGATAGCGTTTTTCCTAATATGTCTTTGGGGGATGATGGCCCTGCGAGGGGTTGTCCTATACCATGCTCACAGAGATAGCTCCGCGCAGTTGTTGAGACAAATGAGTGCTGCGATAGAAGACCAGACACGCAACCAATTTCGTCTTGTCGAAATGTTTTTGATGGCTGCGGACAAAGGTCTGGTACAAGCCACAGAGCTTAATGAATTATTTTCAAACAGTTTTTTTCAGAAATTCCGAAAAGAAACCGGCTTGTTTATAGATATTTATGCCGTTGATTTGGAAGGCAGACTTTATAACATAACCTCTGCGGAACAAGAAGCCCTAACCTTTGTCCATGACAGAGAATATTTCGACCGTTTTCCCACAACAAACATTCGTATTTTTCCCCCTGTCAAAAGTCGTGTCTCTGACAATTGGATTATTCCTATTATTTTGCCTTTGTCCTCTCCTCACAATAAAATTCGCATGTTGTTGATAGCGCTCAAAGTGGATGCGTTGGCTGACCTTTATGAGCAGCAACGCCCAAAACCCAATGGCAGCGTTGCTTTGTTTCGAGACGATGGTATTTTGCTGATGCAAACACCTGGTGGGCATACAAAAGCATTTGGAAAAAATTATTCCAAAAATATTGAGAAGTTATTTCAAGACCAAAAGGACGCAACAGTTTTTCTTTCAAATTCCATATTTGACAATACAGCGCAATTAACAAGTTATAAACCCTTGAAAGCATTTCCTTTGAGCATCATGGTTTCCGTTGCTCATCGTGATATAATGGAGAAATTTTGGAAGGATTTGGGCGTGCTTATTGCTTGGACTGTTATTGCAACAGCAACTATTTTATTGACAGGAAAGCAGCACATACGATTGTTGGCAGAGCAAACCATCTTGAATAGTGAAATTTTTCGTATAGCAACCATTGATGCTTTAACTGGGGTTTTAAACCGGCGGCGTTTTATTGAGATTATGGAGCATGAATTTTCGCGTTCACGCCGTTATGGCAATCCATTGTCGTTGTTGATGTTTGACTTGGATTATTTCAAGCAGGTTAACGACACCTATGGGCACCAAATGGGGGACAAAATTCTCGTTGCTTTTGCGAACACGGTTGCAGAGAATTTGAGAACAGTTGACTTTTTTGCACGTTTTGGGGGAGAAGAGTTTGTGGTTTTGTTGCCGCAAACACCCATTGGGGCAGCAAAACTTCTGGCTGAACGAATTTGCAAAAAGATAGGCCAAATGCAAATTTCAGTAGAGCAGGGAAAAATTTCTTTTTCAACCAGCATTGGTGTGGCGGCCATTCAACCCACCGACATGAAGCCTGAAGAAATGATACACCGTGCAGACAAATCCCTCTATGAGGCCAAAAGCAACGGCCGCAACCAAGTGGGCCCCTTGGATTAGAAAAGCGTACCCAATTACAATGTTAAAATTGCTGCACCTGCAGCTATCAATATTCCGCCCAAAATGGTTTTTAAGTCCATTGTTTCGCCCAAGAAAATGAACGCAAAAACCATGACCAGAACCACGCTCAACTTATCTATTGGCGCAACCTTAGATACATTGCCCGTTTCCAGCGCTTTGAAATAAAAAATCCACGAAAGTCCTGTGGCTATGCCCGATAGCACGAGAAAAATCAGATTTGTGTGCGTCAGCTCTTTTGCTTCTTTGAGTTGCCCGCTAAAAATCACAATCCCCCACGCCAAAAGCAGCACAATACCTGTCCGCACAGCAGTAGCCACATTTCCACTAATCCCCTTCACGCCAACTTTCGCCAAAATTGCCGTTGCCGCTGCAAAAACGGCTGATAATATTGCATAAAGTTTCCACATAATTTTTATTGCTTTTTTGTGGTTTTGAACATTTGGCTAGAGTCAGGGAATGGCGATGACAACGTTTCCTTTTTTGTGGCCAATGTCGGCATAGGCATAGGCGTCCACAATTTGCTCAAGGGGATATGTCCTGTCAATGACGGGCATGAATTGACCGTTTTGCGCAAGTTGTTTGAGCAACTGCATGTCTTCTATGCGCTCACTGGCCAGGCTGCCACTTACTGTTATGAATTTTCCACCTGGAGAGAGTGTGTTTTTGCAAGAGGACTTGCTGAGTCTTCCGACAGCGTCAAAAACAATGTCATATTGTTGTGTTTGGCACCGAAAGTCCTCAACGGAATAGTCAATGACACAGTCAGCGCCCAATGAGTGGACAAGCTCCACGTTGTCGCCGCTGCATACGCCCGTTACCTCGGCACCAAAGTGTTTGGCAAGCTGAACAGCGCTGGTGCCTACCGCACCGGATGCGCCATAAACAAGAAGCTTTTTACCTTGTTGCACATTTCCTTTGCGCAAGAAGTGCAATGCGGAAGTCCCACCAAAGGAAATAGCGGCTGCTTGCTCATGGCTGAGGTTTTGTGGTTTGGGCACAAGTTTTCCGTTTTTCCCGTTTTCGGGCAGGGCAATATATTCAGCATGCGCGCCCATTTTCATTCCTGTCATGCCGAAAACCGCATCACCCTCCTTGAAACTTTTGACTTCTTTTCCGACGGCTTCAACCTGCCCGGACAACTCGGTGCCCAACACCGGTTGCCGTGGTTTCCTGAAGCCGAACATAAGCAGCATCATCGGCTTATAGAATGCAGGCACATTCGCCGAGCGGACCCGACAATCGCCTGAACTCACCGTCGCCGCATGGACACGGACCAAAACTTCGTTGTCCTTGGGCTTTGGTTTGGGCCTGTTTTCAATTTTCACACCTTCGGGTGGACCATACCGCGTGCAAATGGCAGCTTTCATTCCTTCCTCCATTTTTTTTGGTTCTCCTTATTGCCCCCGCTTGTCCCCACTCCCCCAACTGAAAAACCATTCTACCATTGTCCCGTACTTTAGAAAATACCCGAATTTTGCCCGAGCACCTTGGGTTAGCACTTTTATATTCGCACTGTGGAATTTCACACTGTTTGCGCGTACTCCTCGAAACCTCTTATACAGGGAACAACACAGAGCCTTAGGTGGAACCCGCTATGCATTTCAAAACTTTTCAGGAGCTGTTCCGCAAGAAAGACATTGCTGTCCTGTTGCGCGAGGTGGAGGCGGGCAGTGGTGGGCTCAGGCGAACGTTGACGGCGTCGAATTTGGTGGCCTTGGGCATAGGGGCCATTATAGGCACGGGAATTTTTGTCATTACGGGCCAAGCCGCCGCCCAATATGCCGGCCCCGCCCTCACCCTCTCCTTCATTATTTCGGCGCTTGGCTGCATTTTCGCAGGCCTCTGCTATGCCGAATTTGCCGCGATGATTCCGGTTTCAGGCAGCGTATACTCCTATAGTTATGCGACGATGGGCGAATTTCTCGCGTGGTTTATAGGGTGGGACCTCATTTTGGAATATTTGTTTGCATGTGCCACGGTTGCCATAGGCTGGTCCGGCTACATGCAAAGCTTATTGAGAGGGTGGGGGGTGGAAATACCGCCCACCCTGGCCCAGTCCACGCTTGAATATACCAACGGAGAATGGGTGTGGACAGGCAGTCTCATCAACTTTCCCGCCCTATGCATTGTCGCCCTCATAACCGCATTGTTGATGGGCGGCATTCGCCAATCAGCCTGGGTAAACAACGTCATTGTAGCCATAAAGCTTGTCGTCATTTTGTTGTTTATAGGTTTTGGTTTGTCCCATATTGACATATCCAATTGGGCCCCCTACATTCCAGAGAACACGGGGGAATATGGGCATTTTGGGTGGAGTGGTATTCTCCGGGGGGCGGCGGTGGTGTTTTTTGCCTACCTCGGTTTTGACGCGCTTTCGACAACGGCGCAAGAAACGCGAAACCCTCAACGTGACATGCCCAAAGGCATTCTCATTTCCCTCAGCATTTGTGCACTGCTTTATATAGCGGTGACGGCCGTACTCACAGGCATTGTGAAATATGACAAGTTGAATGTAGACGCGCCCATTGCCTTGGCGATTGACCATATTGGGGCAAGTTTGGCGTGGCTGAACCCGCTCATTAAATTGGGAGCCATTGCTGGCATCAGCTCCGTCATTTTGGTAATGATGATGGGGCAGTCGCGTATTTATTATGCCATTTCAAGGGATGGCCTTTTGCCTTTGTTATTTTCCAAAGTCAGCGCCAGTGGCGTACCTCGAAATGCCACGCTTTTTGCGGGCATAGCTACAGGTGTTATTGCCGGTATTTTTCCTTTGAGTATATTGGGGGAGTTGGTGTCCATAGGGACATTGATGGCGTTTACAATAGTGTGCATTTCTGTTATGGTATTACGCCGCACCCACCCTGGACTGAGCCGCCCCTTCAAAGTACCCCTGGTGTGGTGGATTCCCTCCCTGGGGGCTTTCTTCTGTCTTTTGCAAATGCTGTCCCTCCCCTGGTCCACCTGGTTCCGCCTCATTCTCTGGACACTGGCCGGTTTTGTCATTTATTTCACCTATTCCAGGCAAAACAGCAAGTTGAGGAAGAGGGGATGAGGTGCACCATAAAAACCATATCAAAAGGAGTTAATGATGGCGGATGTTGTTGATTATAAAAAAAAATACAAGGAATTATATTTGCCGAAAACGGAACCCTCTCTCATTAAAATTCCAGAAATAACTTTTGTGGCCATTGAGGGAAAAGGCAATCCAAATGAAGACAATGGAGAATATCAAACCGCATTAGAAGTATTATATGGCATACAATATACAATAAAAATGAGCAAAAAAAGAACTAAAATTCCAACTGGGTATATTGATTGATGATTTTATTAAAAACAATAATTTGGTTAATGACACCAACGAAAAAAGAAGGCATCATGAAATTTATTTGTCTGATTTTAGGAAAACCGAGGCGAACAAATTAAAAACGATATTGAGAATACCAGTAGCAGGGTAGGTTTGCCGGGCAGACTCCAGGAGACACACATATGAAGTATTATGTTAACGATAAGGCATTTGGATGGGACACTGAATACCGGTGGCAGTTATTTGTTGTCCAAAGGGGAGGGAAACTGTGCGCAGAAAAGACCGGGAAGTGACGGATGTTAATAGTATTGAGGAAATTCTGAGACTTTGCAGAACTTGTCATGTTGCTATGGTTGACAATGGCGAGCCTTATGTTGTGCCGTTGAGTTACGGGTATAGGATTCTTGACGGTAGCGTGCTGGAACTGTATTTCCACAGTGCATTGAAGGGAAGAAAACTGGATGTTTTGAAGCGTAATAACAAAGTTTGCTTTGAGATGGCTTTTGAAGGCAAGCCGGTTCACGCTGAAACACCCTGCAAGTCCGGCTATTATTTCTCCAGTGTAATAGGGCTTGGGAAAGTCGTGTTTATTGAGGATGTCAGCGAAAAATGCGGAATGTTGTCCGTATTGTATAAGCATCAATTCGGAAATGATGTCTCCTTCACCGCAAAAGAAGCCGCTGGCGTCTGTGTGTTCAAGATTGTGTCAACAGATTTCACTGGAAAAAAAAAGCCCCACTCGAACTAAAATTTTTGAGCTTGATTCTTTATTAACTCATAGAACTTTTCCGGCTCTTCCAGGTGCGGCATATGCGCCGAATTGTCAAAATAAGTCATCGTCTTGTCCTGCACGGATAGAAAATTAAAATATTTTTCAGCAATTTCCACCGGAGCAACTGCGTCCTGCAATCCCTGCATGAAATGCACAGGAATATTAATGTCTACTTTAGCATTAAAGAGGTTCAGTTTGTTCATTTCAGGCAATATGGCATTTTGACAAAAACTCATTGCTTTGATTGTTCGAAGCATATCCGAAAATGAATAATATTTGCATGAAAGCATGTTTTTTATGGTCGAGAAAAGAAGTTGGTTATAATTGCTTTTCACCAACATTCCACCCAAGTTGGTTATGATTTTTGCTCTTTTTTGAAACAATTTGTCTGTTTCAATGGGAGTTTTCTCTAGCTCTTCAATTTGTTTTAACATTCCAGGTTTATTTTTCTCAATTGCTTTTTTGCGGGCAAATTCTAAAATATGCTTGTTGGCAGCAGATACGTCAATATCCATTCCGACCAGAAACAGATTGCTGAACAAGGAGCCTTGTTTCGATGCTGCCAGCAGAGAGATGGTTGCTCCGATTGAATAACCAATCAAGACAGCATTTTCTTTATTGTATTTTTCGAGCAATTGTTCGACAACGGAGAGCAAATCGTCTGTCATTTGACGAATATTGACACTTTCGGGCGCAATATTGTTATTGAACGACTTGCCGCAAGCTCGCTGATCCCAATAGGCAACCAAGAAATCATCTTCCCAATGCAAAAGTCGATTCATGGAATTCGCTTCAGAAATCATTGGAAGTCCTGGGCCTGCTTGCGCTTGAACGATTAAAGGCGCCTCGTTGTTTTTCCCCCGTACCAGAACCCATTGCTCGGAATTGTTAATGTTTAACCTGTGCAAAGAATTGATATTCATGCGACGTATACTCACCTGCCCTTAACTGCAGGTTTCTTTTTTGGGCTTTAAAATTTTCTTTGGGCAACGAGTCCAACGAAGAGAAAATGCCAAAGTGGAAGCGGTCTATTCGAATGTTTTAGGGTTGGTGTATCCAGGCTTGACAAGCACGTTATTCTTATCCTTTATACACTCGTTGTATACGCCCTCCCATTCGCCGAAAGAATATGCCTCTACGGAAACGGAAATATATTTTTCTGGCTTACCCATGGTTTTGCTGATTACCGCTGCTATCTGCTTGGCGGCGTCCTGCAATTGCTTCTGGCTGGGACCACTGATGGTTTTGATGATTACGTGTGGCATGGTTTCTCCTAAAATTGCCGACATTAGTCCAGTGGGTGTGTTCCGTCAAAATCCTGGGTACTTTTGCCAGAGTTGTTTGTTCAGAGTTTCGTTTTTGCTTTCCCAATCCTTGAATGCATAGAGATCTTCCGCCAGCTCAATAATAACATCGCGTAGTTCCAGCGGTTTCAGCCATTCGGCAGGTATCGCTTTCACGCCATACATTGTGCCCAGCAAATTGCCGGCGATTGCTCCAGTCGAGTCAGAGTCACCACCGTGGTTTACCGCCAAAATCACACCGTGTTTGAAATTTTGGGCGACCAGTGCACAATAGATGGAGATAGCCAATGCTTCTTCCGCAACCCAACCCTGGCCCAGTCGATCAATGGCTTCTTCGGGCGACATGTTGGAACCAGCAAGTTCCTCAGCCATCTCAATCGCGCGCAGTGTCTCCTCGTGGCTGACCTTCACCCGAAGGATGCCTTTCGAAATCTCCAACGCCTCAGGCAGCGACGCGCCGTCGGTCAGTGCGAAGATTAGCACTGCCAGCACGCCACTTGCGAGTGCTCCGGTTGGATGCCCATGAGTCAAAGCGGCCAACTCGGTGCCCAGACGAAAGGCGTCTTGGGGCGATTCGCGCTGGCGCAGACGCCAGGCGAACAGTCCGGCCGGCGCAACCCGCATGACGCCACCGCAGCCCTTGCTGTCGTTGCTGGCCGCTTCACCGAGGGAGACCATCGCCCGCAGAGCTGACAAGCAAGTATTGCCTGGTCCGCGGCGACTGTGCAGTTGACGCTGCTGAAATAGCCAACCGGGCTTATCAGCGGCAAAACCAATGTCACAAACTGGGTGCTCGCCCTGAGTCTGCAACCAACGCAGATAGGCGTGAGCCGTCACGCTGACATAACTGGTGGAGCCCTTGAAGCAACCACGTACCCAGCCTCGAATTAGCCCCTCGGCGGTGAACAGGCTCATCTGCGTGTCGTCGGTGATGGTCCCCAGTCCACCATAAGCTGGCGCGTACTGAGTGATGCCATTCGAGCCGAAGCGACGAAGAATTTCGAGTTTGCTCATGAACTCCACCGGCGCACCCAGTGCATCTCCGACAGCACCCCCCAAGAGACACCCCACAAAACGCCCTTGGGCATTGTTTCTCTTCTGGCCTGTGGACTTTACTATGGACTTTCCCACAAAGCATCCTTTCCTTAAATCAACGTTTGGCTCTTTTTTGGGCTTTTTTCTTTGAAGTTTTGGTTTTTGGAGGTGGTGGAGGGGCGGGTTTTTCAGGCTCCCCACGGACTTTCAGGCTTATACGAAAGTCGTCATAAGTATCTCCCTGGTTGTTGGAAAGATGAGCCAACTGGCTATCCACCAACAAAATCAGCGAATTTGCGGGCTTAAGCGGGGATAGGAGCTGAATATTCACCGAAGTGCCATGGGCATCGCTGACAATTTCTTCATCCGAAGGCAAGACACGCTCCTGAGCGTCCATGAGGCGGACACGAAAGTCCACAAGCGGTTGGTTGGCAAGCACTTCAATACGTTGGCTGGGCTCAATTTCAAACTCGGCCTCCGGTTGAAGGCGCAATTCCGAAATGGCCCCCGAGGACTCATGGATGCGCAAAGAAAACAGCAATTCCGGTTTTTGGCGGGGCGTGGGAACAGCAGGTTGAGCCACCAGAGAGGAGGAGGGCTCCGCTTTTTCAGGAGGTTTTGAGTTGTCTGGACAGGCCCACCCCCCCCCCATAATAAGTCCGATAAGGTATATTATGTAAACTTTATTTTGCGGGCTCGTCGTCATGGTTCCCATGCCTCCGGCAAAATAAAGTTTGCATAATATACTTCGGGTTCGGCGTCGGAATGCTCCACCTTGGACTCGTTGTCTTTCTGCGAGCTCGTCGTCATGCTCCCCATGCCTCCGGCAAAATAAAGTTTGCATAATATACTTCGGGTTCGGCGTCGGAATGCTCCACCTTTGTTCCCATGCCTCCATAATATATTTCGGTTTCTATATCAAACTCGTCGTTTCCCCTACACCTCATTTTAAACTAACTGCCTTGCCAGCACTCACCTATGTGCAATACGACTCAAATGTTTTGAAAAATTACTTGACACAAACAAGGGAAATGATGTGAATTTAAATTATGGATAAATATATCAATTATGCCATAAACAATGCCAATTGGAAAAAGGGATTGGTTTTTTCATTGATTTTTGCTTCTTTCTATTTTTTAATAAATTTTAGCAGTATTGGGATCGCTGGCCTATTGCAAATTACAGGCGGTCCAAATATTTTGGATTTAGAGTTTGGATATAATAATGAAAAGGCCTATAGAATATTGACAGATTTAGGAACAAATGGCAGGGAATTTCATTTAAATAAAATAGTGCCCATTGATTTTTTCTTCCCTCTTTCATATATGTTTTTTTACGCCGTATGGATGGGCATGTTGCTAAAGCATTTAGCTCTAAATAATTGGTGCAAATACTCTATTTTTTTGCCTGCTTTTGCAATGCTATGTGATTGGGTTGAAAATATAGGCATCATTATTATGCTTAAAAATTATCCAAATTTGCCTGAGTTGGCAATACTTAATTCTAGTATAGCCGGCATGGTTAAAATGATTTCTATAATATTAAATTGGAGCATTATTGCTATTCTGTTTATTGTTTTTTTAATTAAAAAACACGGAAAAAAACTTCATAATTCCTAGCAGAGATTTTTTGCCGTGCTATTCTTGCACCAGCTTTCCTGGTTAGGAACTTGGCCGCCTTCATCGGCAACACGTTCGACAAGGTGTCTTTTAAATATGAAGCCCTTATTTTGTCGCTTTCAATGCTTTTTCCGCCATCAGCTGCGCATATGACTTGCTCGTTGTCACAACATAAACTCCGAAAAAAACAAGGGCAGTAGCCATGCCTTTGAGCCAGCCGAACCTATCCATCCCAAGCGCCACCACAATAAGCGAAGATATAATGGGTTGCAAATAATTATACATGCTGACAATGGTCGGACGCAAATATTTTTGCCCGGTTGGAATCAACAAATAGGCAATAAATGTGGCAAAGGCCACAACAAAAATCATTTGCAGATAGATGGTTGCAGGTATTGCCATATAACGAACTGCAACAACATCTTTCCAACAAAAAGGCAGACAACACATGGATGCAAACAGAAACATCCATTTCATCAGCGTCACTGAATTGTATTTCAAAATAAATTTTCTAAATACAGTTAAATAAATTGAAAAAGTAACTACGCTAAGCAAACACAATAAATTTCCAATGGCGTTCGATGAATGCTGTTCGTTTGAATTTTCATTCAATATCAGCAACAAAGCACCTGAGGCTCCAATAGCAATGCCAATCGCTTTTTTCCATGTAACAGGTTCTTTCAGGAAAAAAGCCGCTAAAATCATCGTTATAATAGGAGCAATGGTGACAATGACCGATGCGTCAATCGGCGAGGTATGCGACAGTCCTATTATAAAGGACATCTGATTGACAGAAACGCCAAAAATAGACGCACCGAAAAGCATGAACAACTCACTTAACGGAACGGATTCTTTCTTCACAAACAACGATAGCGTCCAAAAAAGAACAGCAGCTCCACCGATTCGATAAAAAGTCAAAGCAAAGGCAGAACAAATTTCTTCTTGTGCCAAAATATTTTTTGAAATTGGTGTATTCAGTCCAAAAATAATATATGCAACCAACAATGCTGCATGGCCTTTGAAATTTCTGTCGTACATGTTGGTTTTGAAATACAAGCTAATATAGCCAACCCAAAGCAAAGGGGTTCATGCATTGTAAATGACAGGCATTTTGCCTTTCCATTCTTCCCACAAACCATCCTCTGAAATGAGTCTTGCCATAAAATTTCCTACGTTTATTCGGCTGGTCTTGCCTGGCTTGAATAAGGTAGTTGTTGGTGAAACATGCAAATTATAGTCCGTTGTACTGTTTTGGTTTATCAACGTGTCGGGACGAACAACAACCCATTGAATTTTGGCGTTTTTTTGCCCAATATTCAATCTTAAAAATTCGGCGGCAGCTTCATTGTCCGAGTGTGGCGGAACCAGTGCGCGTATGATGCTTATCACTATTTTTTGCCCGAGTGAAATAGGCTCGTTCAAATCTCTGTTTCTATAGCCCACTGTGTTCATCAAAACAAATTTTATGGCTTTTTCCTCCAAAGTCATCCCTGAAAGATTGGCTTTTATTATTGTTATTTTTTCATGGTTGTTCCAACTGTTCGGAATATTTGCTGACGGACGAACAATTGGTTTCACATGTTGTCCCATGAGCAGCAATTGCTCCACCAATTGCTTCCCTGTTGCACCGCTGGCGCCGACTACCAATGTTGCCATCAGTCCTCCGTTGAGCAAAACATCCACCCTCCTCCCCCTGGTTTGGCCCCCTTATTCTGCCCCTTAGGTGCCATGCCGTTTGCGGTAGTTTTCTAGGAAACGGGCAATACGGCTGATGGCTTCGCGCAGCTCGTCTTCGTGCGGCAAAAAGACGAGGCGGAAATGGTCCGGTTTGTGCCAGTTGAAGCCACTGCCTTGGACCAGCAGTACCTTCTCCTCCTGCAACAACTCGGAAATAAATGCTTGGTCATCGTCGATGGGATACATCTCCAAGTCAAGCCGGGGAAACATGTAGAGCGAGGCTTTGGCCTTGACGCAAGTGACACCCGGAATCGCCGTTATCAACTCGTGAGCCAAGTCGCGCTGCCGACACAAACGTCCACTCGGCGCAACCAGCTCACAAATGCTTTGGTAGCCGCCCAGCGCAGTCTGAATGGCATATTGGGCCGGCACGTTGGAGCACAGACGCATCGAAGCCAATATGTCCAGCCCCTCAATATAGTCCTTGGCATGCCGTTTGTCGCCGGAAACCACCATCCACCCGGCGCGGTAGCCGCAAGAACGATAATTTTTGGAAAGCCCGTTGAAAGTAATCGTCAGCACATCCTCAGAAAGCGAAGCAAGCGCGGTATGGCGTGCACCGTCATAGAGAACTTTGTCATAAATTTCGTCGGAACAAAGCAGCAACTCGTGCGTGCGGGCAATCTCTACAATCTCTCGCAGCAGCTCATCCGGATAGAGTGCGCCGGTCGGGTTGTTGGGGTTAATCATCACCAGCGCCCGCGTGCGTGGCGTTATTTTGGAGCGAATATCCTCCAAATCAGGCACCCAACCCGCCGCCTCGTCGCACAAATAGTGCACCGGTGTCCCACCAGAAAGGCTCACCGCCGCTGTCCAAAGCGGATAGTCCGGCATCGGCACCAATACCTCATCGCCGTTGTTCAAAAGCGCATTCATCGTCATGACAATCAGCTCAGAAGCGCCATTGCCAATATAAATGTCCTCCAGCGTCACGCCCTTGACACCCTGCTGTTGCGAGTAGTGCATCACCGCCTTGCGCGCTGGGAAAATTCCCTTGGAGTCAGAGTAGCCCGCCGCCTTCGGCATGTTGAGGATGATATCTCGCTGAATCTCCTCCGGCGCGTCGAAGCCGAACGGCCCCAGGTTGCCGATGTTCAGCTTAATAATTTTGTGGCCCTCTTCCTCCATCCGCTTGGCCATCTGCAGTACCGGGCCGCGGATGTCATAGCAGACGTTGGCAAGTTTGACGGATTTGTGGACGGGCTTCATGGTGTCGACTCCAAGTTAGAATAGGCCGCTTTGTGCTATTCTATTTTTTAGAAAATCCAAACGAATAAATTGCTTGCCGTTTGGCAACGCCTAAGAGTCGTTGCACGCGGGCAAAACGACGCCTACCTGACCAACTCGTCCTCGGGCTGCGCGGTGAGTTGGACGTTGCTCACCGACACATACGGCCCCAGCTATGCGGTTGCCCGGCCCGCGCTGCACACGCTGTTGGCCAAGGCCCTGCCGTCGTCAGTCGACGTGCTGCTCGGCACACCCGTTACCGCGGTTCGCCAGTCGGGCCGGACGGTGGCCGTCACCTGGCCCGGAGGCGACGGGAACTGCCGGGCGCCTGGTGGACTCGTTGTCTGAGCTGCCGCCGCTGCACCACGACTTGTTCGAGCTCGACCGGCCATTTTGGGGGCATGGCCGGGTGCTGCTGATCGGCGACGCCGCCCACGCCATGACTCCGAACCAGGGTCAGGGCGCGACGACTTGTCGCCTCGGGGCCCCACCTAACCACCCCCTCGCCGGGCTCATAGGGCTCGCTGTCCAGACTTGAGACATAGTGGACACATGCTCGGAGACATATTGGCGGTGAGCCTCTCCAAGTCGCGAATAATGACGCCAATTTGCCAAGCGGCGCCCTTGTGTTTTTGCTGAATAAATTCAACAATTTCTCCAAGCGCTGCCGAAATGCTTTCAAGGTAAATTTTGACATTCGGCAGCTCCAGCAAAACCAATACCTGCTCTACAACAAAGACCATGCGCTTTCCGGCAATTGGGGAAGGCTGGACGCCATCAACCGGGTGTGCGCTGCTCTTGGAATGAAGCTGGGGGCGCAGTGTGGGGGGTGCCCTGCCCTGCCTGGCTGTGTTGGAGGTTGGCAGTAAGCCTCTCCAAGTCGCGAATAATGACGCCCAACTGCCAGGCGGTGCCTCTGCGTTTTTGCTGAATAAACTCAACAATTCCCCCAAGCGCAGCAGAAATGCTTTCAAGATAAAATTTGACATTCGCAAGCTCCAACAAAACCAACACCTGCTCCACGACAATGCCGGCATGGGAATAGCCGCTTTGTTTGAGGCAGGCCAAGTGCTCGCGAATGGCGAGCAATGTGTTTTTTTCGTCTTCGCTCAGCTTTCCTTCAGGCATGGCAGCTCCACGCTGCGCTTGAAAGGAGGCCAGGCGACGCCGTTTGAAGGCCAAACAAGTGACGGCCCAAACAGGCTGGAAACCGGTACCTCAACTGAAAAACCGGCAAAGTCTCACGACTTTCCCATCTGAGCCGCCGAAGCTCGGGGCTCCAAGCCACCAAAACTTCGGAGGCTCGCAAGAATGGGAAGCCGTGGACTTTTGCCCCACGCCATCCCCTTCTTCAGTTGAAGTAATACGGGTTTCCAGGCCCAGCCGCGTTTTTTGCGCAACCGAGGGAATTAGGCCTCTTTTTTGCGAAGGTGTCAAGAAAGGTTTTGCGGGTGGAGGTGGTGTGGTTGCCTCCGTCTCTCCCTCGCCCTGCACCTTCAAAATTGCCACCATAAAACGACAACGCTGTGGTGTTGGAATTTATGGATGTGGAGGGCGATTGTCTTTTGGGCATACCCCAAAAGGTATGAAAAAAAGCCGCTCAAATAGAGCGGCTTGGAGGGCGAGGTAGGGAAAGTCAGGAGCACAGCAGTCAACACAAGCTTAAAGCCCAATGCTCTTAGTACTCTGGTGTTATGTGACCGTTATTCTTCCATACCGTATTGTTTCCTCCGTACCCGAATTCCAGAACCCACCCTTATCAATAGTTACTTTAGTCTTAAAACTGTCATTTATAAACGCTTCAATCGTTTGCCATTGATCAGCATCTTTTGATGTAATGCATCCCTGAGTATTGCCAGGATGATGCAGACCAATATTTTTTCTGTCTTTGATGTCTTTGGATAAGTCAACCCCCTCAGCTTTAGCTATGTCTTCTCTACTATATTTGTTGTCACCATAGTTACTATCGACTGGTTCCAACCTAAAGAAGCCATCTCTGGGATGCCAGAGAATGTCATATTCGCCTTTAGGAACAGGCCCGTTTGTTTCTGTAGATTTACCTCCGTTGCCACTCTTGAAATCGCCTTTTATTTCCTTTGTTTCACTCGTCTCCGGATTTGTGTGCGTCAGTGTTAGCTCTCCTGTCTCACGATTATATTTTCCAGTAAGCACAGGTTTGGCAGCCCATTTGTTATAGTCTTCGCACGCTTTTTGCACTCTCGCTGATTCTGTATAGGGACTGCTTTTATATTTGTCATAAAAGGCTTCAAATTGCTTCACTGCCTCGTCGCCTTTGCCGGAGCTTTTGATGAAGTCGGTCACAGCGTTTTTGTCGCCACTCTTCATGACCTTTTGGGGTAGAAATTGGTCGGCAGGAGACTTCGAAATGCCCCATTCAAACCCATCCCCCAGCTGGTTCTTTAATGCCGCTTGGTTCATCGCCTTCGCCGCATCCTCCTGCTTCGACGAATCCGGCACTTTCGGTGTTATCTCCGCCGCTTTTTTGTTATAGTCTTCGCACGCTTTTTGCACTCTCGCTGATTCTGTATAGGGACTGCTTTTATATTTGTCATAAAAGGCTTCAAATTGCTTCACTGCCTCGTCGCCTTTGCCGGAGCTTTTGATGAAGTCGGTCACAGCGTTTTTGTCGCCACTCTTCATGACCTTTTGGGGCAAAGATTGGTTGGCAGGAGTCGTCGGAATACCCCCTTCAAACCCATCCTTCACCTGGTTATCCGCAGCCGTCGTCTTTATTGTCGTCTTCCCATTGCTGGACACATTCTGCGGCGTGCTGCTCTGCTGCACTTTTTGTATGGCACTTGCTCCTGCTCCTATTCCTGCTGTTATTCCTAAAACTAAACTCATGACTTTTTCTCCTCAAAATGAAATGTGAATAAACAAATGACTCCAAATGAATGACTCACAACAAATCCCCCCTCCCCCCCCGACACACACGGGCAGCGTCCGTTTTCCATTGTTGTCTTTCAGAAAAACACAATGAATACGCCAAAATAAAACCCTATACACAATGAAACGTCCGTGCTGCCCCCTCATCAACCCCCTTACACTAACATTATCGGAGCTGTAGTTACAAAGTTGCTAAGACAATGTGAAAAAATGTGCGCTTTTGCTAATGCACTGAAAATATTGTGGTTGTTTTTTCGTTTTTGGGTGGGGGACGGTTTTGGCGCCTTCCAAGTTTGCGCATACGCCTCAAAACCTGCTTGTGGTTCGCCTCAAAACTCGCGCGACGCAAACTTATAATGCCCAGCCTTGGACAAGCGTGCACCCAGTTTGAACTCAAAATGGGTCAACCTGACAGAGAACAGTGAAACAAAGGGCCGCCACACTCAGTGACGGCCCGTTCCTTGCTGTGTTTTGCCTATTGAACGGTGAGTTGCCCCACTGTTTGGACGGCGGCACCTGAAAAACCGGCTGCTTGGCCATAGCCACTGCTCCCCCAACAAACCACCGTGCCGTCGGACTTCAAGGCACAGGTGTGGAAGCCACTCGCATCAATGGCCACCGCAGAGCTCAGGCCTGTGGGGACATCTGTCTGGCCAGCATAATTCATTCCGCTTGTTACGCCCCAACAAACCACCGTGCCGTCGGACTTCAAGGCGCAGGTGTGGTAGGCGCCCGCAGCAATGGCCACTGCAGAGCTCAGGCCCGGGTTGGTGGGTGCCTGGCTATTGCCATTGTTCCCCCAACAAGCCACCGTGCCGTCGGACTTCAAGGCGCAGGTGTGCAACCAGCCCGCAGCAATGGCCACCGCAGAGTTCAGGCCCGTGGGGATGGTGCCTGGCGATGACCCCCAACAAACCACCGTTCCGTCGGACTTCAAGGCGCAGGTGTGGTATGTACCCGCAGCAATGGCCACCGCAGAGCTTATGCCCGGGTCGATGGGTGCCTGGCTATTGTAATTTTCCCCCCAACAACGCACCGTGCCATCAGCCTGCAAGGCACAGGTGTGAAAACCGCCCGCAGCAATGGCCACCGCAGAGTTCAGGCTCAAGGGGACTGTTGTTTGGCCATAGTCATTATACCCCCAACAAACCACCGTGCCGTCGGACTTCAAGGCGCAGGTGTGGTAGTCACCCGCCGCAATGCTTCCACGTAGGGCCGTGTTGCCTCCCCAGCAGCCCCCTGAGGGGTGAACACTTCCAATAGTGGCGCTGCCCATGTTTATGGAGTTCAACACTTGACGGCCCACCATGTTGTCACGGCCCAAAACTGCTGAAGGCATGAGGCATTGCATGGGAAACATGCTCACACTGGTTTGAAAAGCATAGGCTGAAGAGGTGGAAGAAGCTCCAAGGCTGTCTTTCACCGTCCATTGAGCACTATAACTGTTCGGCGCAAATGCGCTGTTGCTCAAGGGACAACTAAAACCCGTGCTGCTCCCACTCACGCCCCCGGGACAAAGGGTGCTGATGGTGCCTGTGCTGCTCGCAAATGTTGCAGGGGGTTGAATGCCGGCATTGCCCGACAACTCAATGGACGTGCAGTCACTCGAAAACTGTGCGCGGACCAAAAGGGGTTGAGAGGAAAGCAAAGGCTGGCAGGTGCCCTCGGTTGCCCCCATCACTGTGGGCACACATTTTTCTCCAGCGTTGCAGGTGTTTTGGCTTCCGCCATAACAAACAGCACCTGAAGGACAGTCGTCGTCATTGCCTGTTGTGCATGGAGGCCAACTGGAAACAATGCATAAGCCTTTATCGCCCGGCGCAGCGTTTTCACCACCATGACAGACAGTATTCGGAGGACAGATGGTGTCATCGCCCACGTTGCATGGGATAGGTTGTCCGCGAGACTCTGGTGCTATACACATACCGCTGCCAAGTTCCGAGCCGTCGCCCTTAAGGCAAAAAGTACCTAAAGGGAAGCTACCCAAAGGACAGTTGGCAGTGTCATAACTTGGCGTGCATTGAACAGGCGGCTTAGGAGACCGAACGCATATGCCACTCTTGCCCGGCTTCGAGTTTTTGCCGCCATAACAATAAGTGCCTTTGGGGCAGTCCACATTGTTGCCCACGGTGCATGTGACAAGCGAATGGCAAGCCGAAACCGAAAGTGCCAAAACAACTGTTTGGACGAGTTTTTGTGCCTTCATAAACATCCCCGCTTTGCATGGCCGTTTGCATAAAAAATATAATGAATTCGCCGAGATAAAATCCTGTGGCCCACAGAACTTCAGTGCTGTCCCCCTCATCAACCCCCTTGCACTAATATTATCGACACCGTAAATACAAAGTTGCCAATGTTCCACAAAAAAGTTTGCGTATTTTGTTAACGAGATGAAAATATTGAAGTTATTTTTCTCGGGACGGTTTTTTCGTCTCTAGAGCCCATGGTTGAAGCCATGGAAAAATTGTCGATAAAACGTGACATAATGTCAGCCTACAAGTTGACATTGTGTAAAGTAAACTGGGAGAAAGGGTGGGCCGTAAGAGATTCAGCCGCAGCAATTTTAGCTTGGGTTGATATTATGTCAACTTCTGCCGCTTTCAGAGCAAGAATGTAGTTTCTGTGCGCAGAGAAAACCACCTGGACAATAGGTTCTGCCTGCGGGAGGGATATAGCCGGGTGCAAACAAATCTGCAGCCTCTAACAGACTTGCCAACCTAGTAATGTCGATGTCCTTTTTTCAGAAAATCCAAACGAATAAACTGCCTGCCGTTTGGCAAAGCGTAGAATTTTCGCTAATGCTTCTTCGCCAATGTCTCTATGAAATTCACTCAGGCAGTCAAGTTTATCAGCGAATGGAGATGGACTGACAAAAGGACTTTCCTCGTTTTTCTGAATGACACAAGACGCAATTTCAAAATCAGTCCTCTGAAGCAAGGATGCAAACATATTTATTCCAATATGTTCTATTATGAGGTTGCAAATTAAAAGCTGACATTTCGGAAAATGTGCATGACTCAAATCCAAACAAAACAGTTTCAATTTGTTGCCCAAAAGCGCAACGTTTATCCATGGGTTTGTTTCACTCACGCTGCCCCACCATTGAAAAACAAATGCTCTGTGAGTATTTTGACTCCCAGTATTATGAGTACACATCCACCTATGAATTCTGCTTTTGACTTGAATTTTATTCCAAAAATGTGGCCCAACTTGAGTCCACATGTGGATATGGCAAAGGTTATGAGTCCGGTTATGGTTGCTGCCAGCGCTACATTGACTTTGAGAAATGCAAACGTTATGCCTATCGCCAATGCGTCTATGCTGGTGGCTATCGCCAAACCCAACAACCTCAAAAACTGAAAACTGTTTTTGTCTTCCTCCCCTTCCACGTTGCTTTTTGACAAACTCTCCTTTATCATTTTGCCGCCAATAAGCACCAGCAAAGCAAAAGCCAGCCAATGGGCAATCGTTTGTATTTTGTCGACAAAATAAATGCCCGCAAAATAGCCTATGAGCGGCATCAACGCTTGAAAAAACCCAAAAAATAATCCCGGAGCTAATATTTCTTTGAGTGCCAGCTTTTTTGTGGACAACCCCAACATTATGGACACTGCAAAGGCATCCATGGACAAACTGATGGCAACCAAAATAATTTCCAACAAACTCATTGCGGCTGCTTTATCCCGTCCAACACCCCTTTGAGTATTTCAAGGCCCTGCTCTATTTCTTCGTCGCTAATAATATAGGGGGGCAAAAGCCTTAGGGTGTTGGGGCCGGCGCACAACAGGAGCAAACCCCGGGAGAGGGCGCTTTCCAAAACGGGCCAGGAGGTGGTGTCAATGTCTATTCCCAACATGAGGCCTCGGGCGCGGACCTCCTTGACTTGCTTGTGTTTCCAGCTGGTTATGATGGAAGCGCACTTCTCGCCCTTTCTGCGTATTTCGTTGAGGAAGGCAGGGGTGTCCACAATGCGGAGCACCGCCAACCCCGCCGCCGCCGCCAGCGCATTTCCCCCAAAGGTACTGCCGTGGTCCCCCATCTCAAAAACATGAGCGGCCTTCTCCCCTGCCATGACGGCCCCCACGGGAATACCCCCGGCAAGCCCCTTGGCCAAACTCACAATGTCCGGCTGGACACCATAACCCTCACAAGCCAGAAAAGTCCCCGTCCTCCCAACGCCTGACTGGACTTCATCCGCCATAAAAAGAATGTCGCGCTCCGCGCATAACTTTGCCGCTTTTTTAATGAAACCAGGTGGCTGAGGAACAATGCCGCTCTCCCCCTGAATGAATTCCAAAAGAAGGCCACAAACCGAAGGGTCCAAAGCACGCTCCAACGCCGCCTCATCCCCTCCAGGAATGTGGGTGAAACCCTCCGTAAACGGTCCAAAATCCTTGTGGAATTTGTCCTGGCCCGTGGCCGCCAATGTGGTGATGGTTCTGCCGTGAAAACTCCCCTGGAGCGTCACAATGCGGTGCCTGCCCTCTCCATATTTTTTGAGGGAATATTTGCGGGCCAGCTTGCAGGCGCCCTCGTTGGCTTCAGCTCCGGAATTTGCAAGGAAAACCTTCTTCATGCCGGCGGGGGCACAGGCCTTTATGAGTCGCTGCGCAAAGTCGATGGCAATGTCACTCATAAAATAGTTGGAAGTGTGAATGAGGGAGGCGGCTTGGCGGCTAATGGCCTCGACAAGCTCCGGGTGTCCATGCCCCAGGCAATTCACCGCTACACCTGCCGTAAAATCCAAATATCTCTTCCCGTCTATGTCCGTGAGCCAGGCCCCCTGCCCCTCCCGAAAAACCACTGGGAGCCGGTGGTAAGCATTCATAAACAGCTCATTCACAGCATTCTCCTTCATGCCTCTGTCAATGGCGACGCAAACAAAAGCAAAGTTTGCATAATAACTTCAGGTTTTTATTTGGAAAGCTGTTTAGCAAAAATTTTTGGCCTGTTCAATCATTTTTTCTTCGTACTTCTTAAGCCGTGCTTTATTATCCACTGTGTCTCTTTTGTGGGGTTTTCTTTGTCCCATTCTTTGATTATTTCCTTGGCTTTCTCGGGGAATTCCTTGTATAAATCATTCAAATTGTTCCCAACGCTTTTTTGAACAAATTTGGAAGTGTCATTTTTCAAATTTGTTAAAATGATTTTGTAGTTTTCAAAATCATCTATTGCAACATATAGCTTTTTGGCCCATGGCAAACGAATCCTCATGCCTTCGCTGGCCAACCTTCTCACGTGAACGTTTTTGTCTTTGCTCCATTGGATGACTTCTTTGATTGTTTCTCCAGGTTTGTTTGTCAACAAAGGCCTTATGGCATATTCTCCAGTAAACCTTTTTGTTAATTCTTTAATGAATTCAAGCGAGACTCTCAAATTTTTTGTTCCATGTCTTTCCACATAGCGACTGACAGGCCATAGCCACCAACCTTCTGAAAACATTCCTGTTTCCTGTTTGAGTTCCTCCCCAAGTATTTTTTCAAAAAACCCTATGTTTTGTTCATAAGTATTGGGCAAATATTGTTCAAAAGCGTTTGCGAAAATGTCCATTCTCCCAAAAAACTCTTTTCCAAAAATATTTTTGTCTATATGGTTTATGAATGATTTTTCATTGAATTCTGGAAAAACCACTTTTATTTTTTGAGACAATAATTTCGCATAATCAGTGTCATAATAATCTTTTGTTTTCATTGTTTTTCATATTGTTGTCATAAATGCAAATTGTCAATAGGTTCTTGGTTTTTATTTTTCAGCTGTTTGTGACGTTTAGGGCAGGTAGAATGTGCACACTTTGCTTCAATATCCGCTCCCCTTCGCGCTGCAACATGGCTCGGCGACATGGAATTTGTGGCACGGCTGCCACAAGTTGAGCGCCGGTTGTCGGCATTGCTATGTTTACCGTAGCGACGCCCAACATGACATTGACAGCTCCGTGGTCAGAAAAACGAAAAGTTTTGAGCTTCCCATTCAAAAAAAACGAAATGGTGAATACAAAATAGCTGCGGGGACAGTGGTTTATACTTGTTTTACTTCGGATTTTTTTGTGGAAGACGCGGACTTGTGGCGAGCTGAGGCCTGGGAGATGATAGGGCTTCGAAAGGACTTGCGTTTTCTAATAATCACCAAACGTATTGAGCGGTTGAAAGAAACCTTGCCCAATGACTGGGGGGAAGGTTATGAGCATGTGAGTATTTGTTGCACCATCGAAAACCAAGAGCGCGCGGATTATCGCCTGCCCATTTATAGGGCCGCACCCATAAAGCATAAGACGCTTATTTGTGAGCCACTTTTGGAACGGATTGACTTGCGTCCTTATGGTATTGGCTCCTGGGTGGAGCAGGTGGTGGTGGGGGGCGAGTCAGGAGAAGGGGCGCGTCCTTGTCATTTTGACTGGGTATTGGAAATTCGGGAGGTGTGTATAGAAAACAATGTGTCGTTTTGGTTCAAACAAACAGGGGCAAGGTTTGTGAAGGATGGGCGATTATATTATATAAACCGTCGACTTCAACACGCACAAGCGCGGAAAGCGGGGATAAATATTTCTTCTCGGCAACCCTCATGAGCTCACTTGGCTTTGACTTCCTCATTTTCTGCCTCTCTGGTGAACGTTGTTTGAAATATTCAAATTAGGTTAGGCAGGACAAAATATTTTCAATGGCATATAAAGGTAGATTTAACAACCAATTTTCACGTTTGTAGTCCGACATGGACGAACGAATTGAGAGGGCGGATTTATATTTGTCAGCAAACGCTTTGAGGCTTTTGCTTTGCAAATTGACTTCGGCTTTTATTTCAAGCGGGACAACCCTGTTTCCGCTATCCAGCAGAAAATCAATCTCTGCAGTGTTGCGCTCGTTCGTCCAATAATAGGGTTCTATGTTTCGAAGCGTTTTTAGTTGCTGCAAAACATATTGTTCTGTCAATGCCCCCTTGAATTCCTTAAATATTTCATTTCCATCCAAAAGTACGTCTTGTCTGAGTCGCACCATGCAGGACAGAAGCCCAACATCAACCAAAAACAACTTGAATGCCTTTAAATCTTCATAGGCTTTTAGCGGCAAATGGGGGGTGGTGACACGGGGAACCTTGTGAACAAGCCCACAATCCGTCAACCACATGAGGGCATATTCATATTCCCTGGCCCGTGCGCCTTCTTTGAGAAGGCCATAGATAAACTTTTTATTTTCTTTGGCGAGTTGTGAAGGGATGCTGTTCCATAACATGCGAATTCGGGGAACAATTTCATTGGGTGCGTGTTTGGAAAAGTCTTGCTCATAGGAAATGAGTATGCGTTGCTGGATTTCCCTTGCTTCGTTGAAGTCATGTTTTTCAATAAAAGAAGAAACCACTTCCGGCATTCCGCCTATATAATAATAATATTTCAGGAGATGAATATAGTCTTGTCGAAATGTGCTGGCCATTGCAAAGTCACCCTCAGCTAAAAGCGAAACAAAGGGCTCTTTCCCCATTGCCAACATGAATTCCATGAAAGATAGGGGATATAAATTCAAAAAATCCACCTTGCCCACAGGAAAGGATGTGCCTTGGTGAAAGGCGACTCCGAGAAGTGAGCCGGCACAAACTATTTGAAACTGCGGCGCATTTTCATTGAAATATTTGAGCGAAGCGAGGGCTTGTGGGACCTCTTGAATTTCGTCAAATATGAGGAGGGTATGGGTCGGGTCTATCCTGTGCCCTGCATAAAGCTCAATGCCTCTGACAAGGCGGCCAAGCTCAAAGTCAGCCGAGAAAAGCTCTCGCATGCGTGGGTTATTCTCAAAATTGATGTAGACACAATTCTCATAGGCTGTTGCCCCCCATTCTTTCATTAGCCAAGTTTTTCCAACTTGCCGCGCACCACAAACCATCAACGGTTTTCTGTTTTTTTTCAATTTCCATTGGAACAATTTTTCGATTGCTAGACGGTACATGGTGTTTCCATGAATTGGGAGGCTGCCTCAGCGTGCCGAGAATTCACAAAAAATGCAAGAACTTTTGTGGAGAATTAACATTTTTATCATAGGTGTTTGTGGAGGAGGGCCGCTGTTCCATAGGGGCAGAAATAGGGCTAGAAATACTGGGGTAGAAAAACCATGGCCATTTTGTTAGGGAGTCCAATTCATGCCGATTAATATTCCCAAAGACTTGCCGGCCCAGGCCACATTGAGCGAAGAGAATATTTTTGTAATGACGGAGGACAGGGCCCTCTCCCAGGACATTCGGCCCCTGCGCATCGCCATCGTCAACCTCATGCCTACCAAAATTACCACGGAAACCCAGTTGTTGCGCCTCCTTGGCAACTCGCCCCTGCAAGTGAATATTGTGTTTGTCACAACCGCCAGCTACCAGCCCAAACACGTCCCCCAGGAGCATTTGGAACGGTTTTATGTGGAATTTGACAAGGTGCGTCATGAAAAATTCGACGGGATGATTGTGACGGGGGCGCCGGTGGAAAACCTCCCTTTTGAGGCGGTGGACTATTGGGAGGAATTGAAGGAAATATTGGACTTCAGCCTCCACAACGCCTTCTCCTCACTCTATATATGCTGGGGGGCTCAGGCGGCACTCTACCGCCACTATGGCGTCCCCAAACACCCCCTCCCCCAGAAAATGTTTGGCGTCTTCCAACATACCACCCACAATAAAACAGAAAAATTGTTTCGCGGGTTTGACGACACCTTTCATGTGCCGCATTCACGCCATACCGAAACCAGACATGAGGACGTTAGCAAAGTTGCGGGGTTGAGCATATTGTCCGAGTCCCCACAGTCCGGCATTTTCGTGGTGAGCTCCCAAAACGGCCGGCAAATATATGCCACCGGCCACCTGGAATATGACGCCACCACCCTCCAAGACGAATATTTGAGAGACTTGTCCCGCGGTATGCCCTCCCAGGTGCCCCTCCACTATTACCCAGAGGATGACCCCCAAAAAGCACCCCTGGTGAAATGGCGAGCCCATGCCCACCTGTTTTTCTCCAACTGGCTCAACTATTATGTCTACCAGGAAACACCCTATGTCCTCAATGGACTGGGGTAAGACCGGTTTTACTTTGACACTTTCTCTTCGTTGGACTCGTTTTTGCTCAGGCCCAATAGCAGAGAAACAGCCACTCAAGTGCACTCCCTTCGCCACGGAGCGTCGTGCAATAAACGAGCGAAGCGAGTTTCAAAGCCTCGTCCGCGTCGAGCTTGTGTCCAATTGAAACCGGTCTGGAGGCTCATTTTAAAGTAAAACCGCTCTAGCCACTTGAAAACCGGACACCATGTCAAGCTGTAGCCTGACACTATGTCAAGTTATACCATGACACCATGTCAAGTTGTGAGTTGACATGGCGTCAAACCCAATGGCTGCGCTTTCTCCCGAAAAAGTGAGGGAAAAGGCAGGCTTGTTGCTCAGACAACCGATATAGGGCGTTCCAAAATTCAAGACGAGCACGGCGGATGCCAGGCCGAGCGCATAGGGGCGCGCCAAATGTACCGGACGCAAACGTTTCCAAAGCAGATAGGCAACCACCGTATAGGCCGCGATTCCTGCCAGCAGGGGAAAAACGACATATTGGCTTAGAAATTCCAGGGCTTGCGTGACGTCGGAAAAATACCAGAAAAACAAGTATAGCCAACCAAGGCCAACCCAGTCCATGCGCTTCGTGGGAGGAGGGGGGGGGTTGGAATGTCGGGCGGCTCAGCCTGGACGGGGGGACTCATGGGGCGTGTTGGAAGGCAAAACACTCTTACCCTAGGTTTTAGCCGTTCGCAGCATGCTCTATATGAGGTGACAGGGGGTGGGCCCTATTCCAGACATTCAAATTATTCAAAACATTCGGGCAAGCTGGAGGGGGAGGAGAGCAGGCTGTTGCTGTTGCAGTTGTCTCGGTAGAGGGTGGGCCACTGGGCCGAGCGGCTAAGCCCCTGGCTGTTAACCGCCAGGGCATATATTTCTCCGCCCTCGCCTACCACCCACAAACGGTTGCCCGTCAATATGGGTTGCGCCATAGGCGAAACGGAAATGTTGAGGTTTTCTGTCCACAACAACTCCAAAGTATCCGCGCGGAAAGCAGAGAGGGCGCCGTTGGTGGTGAGGACATAAACCTCCGCGGGGCTGTCGGGCCTCGCCTCCCCCAACAGGGGGCTCCCCACAGGGGTACCCAGGGGGGCATGGCTCCAGGTAGGGGGGGTGTCGTTTGTAGCATAGCGGTGAAGTCTATAGGCCTCGCCGGCGGACTTGGCCACAACATAAGCGCGGCCCTGCGCGTCCAAAGCCGGTGCGCTGAGGAATTCAAACGAGGCCACCTGTGTCATAAACGCCCCATCCCCCGTATGCCCCAAATCCTGACGCATGAGGGCGGCGAAAGCCCCTGTCGCCCCTATATGCGTTGTCCAAAAATGAGTGGCGCCCATAACCAGGGTTGAAATATGGCCGCCCACCTGTGAGGCGCCCACCACATTCGCTTCTGCCCACGTGTTGTTGCTGGCGTTGTACCTCCAAGTATAAAACCAAATGGGGGAGGAGCCCCAGGCCAACAGTACTTCTGCGTTGCTAAGCCCTACCAGTGGGGTGAGGCTGGCCTCCGCGAGGGGCAGCAGGTGGGGGGTGCAGGTGGAGGCCTCGGGGAGGTAGGCCAGCAGGTGGGTACCCTTGCCGTTGGCGGGTAGGGCGAAACGCCACCCCTCCCCTTTCGCCCCCCCTATGCCCAACAAGGTAGGGGGGTGGGGGAAATAGGCCTGGGGGGCTATGTCCCGGGCTGTACATATGTTGTTGGAGCTCATGAGGCCACTGGCTTCCAATAGGGCAATACGGCCGCCCCCACCCCCTGTGGCTATGGCCACCCGCCCACTGCTCCCCAATACGCTTAGGCCTATGAGGGCCCCTACCTCGCTGACACTCCCTAGGGCGCCACTGTCCCCATTATAAAAATATACCCGCCCCTCCTCCTCCCCCACGCCTGGGTTGGAGGTACCTATGGCCAAATGGCCATTCGTCCACGCCAACGGCACAACCACATTGGAAATGCCCGTCTGCGTGTGGCTTGTGGCCAGGCGTGTGAGGGCCAGCTGCGCCTTCTTCGGGTGGGTGCTAAGGTTGTGGGCTACGTCCGTTATTATTATGTCGGCGCTTAATTCCAAAACGCCCACCCTGTCCAACGGCAAAGTGCTGCTGCGGCACTTCCTCGTCGCCGCATTCTCCGCCCCCTCTACCCATGTGAGGGCCAGGGCACTGCCGTCGAGGGTGGCGCTCATGCTCCCAAATACCAGAAAATTCGCAGCAGCGTTCAGCCCGTCCCGTGCCGTGGCGCATACGGTGAGTGTTGTGCCCAACAGGCCGCTGCCGCTGAGGTTGAATAAAGCATGGGGGGCGGCTGTCGCTACCAGGTAGGTTTTTATTTGCACCCCACCCTTCCCGGACTGCACGTGCACTTGTACTGTCGGGCCTTGGCCCGCAAACCCAGCCCCCAATATGCATGTCCACCTATAACGCACCCCCCCTATGTTTTGTACGGTTTCACACCTCGCCACCCCAAGCCTCTCCTCACCCCGGGTGGCCCATACATTCAGGCCCGCCTCACCCCCCAACCTCTCCGTCACTATCTCCACCACCCCTTCGGCCATGCCCACCACCACCCCCGCATTCAGGTTGTCACTCGCAGCCCCTATGTCCCGCAGCGCCACCACCTCATGGCCTTCTTGCAAAAGCCTCCAACTCAACAACTCCGCCGCGGGGCTTGTGCCCTCTGCCGGCGCCCATACTTCCCCTCCCACATTCAACTTGCCCCCCGTCTCACACCCCCACCCTACCACCCCCATAAAAACCCAAATGAAGGTTGAAATACCCACCCCACGGGCTTTGGCGTACCTTTCAAAACGCCTGGTGGGGGGAAAAACTTTGGTATACGTCATAGCCATTGGAGACTTGTTAACGCCCCCCCTCCCCTGGCGCATGCTTTTCCCTCCCCCCTAAAAACGAAGGTATAGGGCCTTCTGCTCCCCCACCTCCAATACCTGCCTATAAACTTGTGGGGCTTGCCCCTCCTCTGCCCAGGTGAGGAGTTGTATGTGGTGGCGCCCGGGTTTCAGGTGTATTTCCTGTGTCCAAGTGGGGGGGCCAGGGGGGAGGTGGTGGGTTGCCCGCAGCAACAAAACCTCTTCCCGCCAAAGTTGCAACTCAGCCCGTAGCAGCGGACGGCTGTCTCCAAGGGTGCAGGTGAGGGTGCGGGCAGAGGGGAAAAACCCCCCACCCCCCTGCCATAGCCAGGCCCCTACCCCTCCTAACAATAATAACCACCACCACCGCCTCACCCTCTCCTCCTCCGGGTGGGCTTTTTGGCCTCCCTCCCCTCCTCCGGCGGGGGGGGGTCCTTGGGTATCAGCTGAATTTCCGCCTTCACCTCAAGCTTCATGCCCGCCAGCAACTTGGCCACCCCCTCCCGTGCCAACTCGGAGTGCAAAAATTGGCGAATCTCCTCCCCAATGAGGCGCGTCAACTCCTCCTTGGTTTTGTCGGCCGCCCCCCACCCCGCCACCGCCAACTTGCGAATTAGCTCGGAGACAATGTTTCTTTCGTGGGTTTCAAATTCTTCTGCTTCCATGTGGCTTCCTTCACTGCCAAAATCAGCTGCTGCGCAATGGCCATAAACGGCTTGGCCTGCGGACTTTCAGGGTGCTCTGTTATAATGGGTTTTCCCTCGTCCCCCCCTTGGCGAATGCCCATGTCCATGGGTACCTCCCCCAAAAAGGGAATGCCCATCCTCTCCGCCGCCGCGCGGGCCCCACCCTTGTCAAAAACGGGCGTCTCCGTGTTGCAACAGGGGCATATAAAATGGCTCATGTTCTCCACAATGCCCAATATGGGCACCTGCATGCGCTCAAACATTTGCTTGGCGCGCAATACGTCGGCCAAGGCCACCTTCTGCGGCGTGGAAACCAATAGGGCGCCGGTGGGGCGAATGTGCTGCGCAATGCTCAACACCACGTCTCCCGTCCCCGGCGGCAAGTCCACCACCATCCAGTCCAACTCCCCCCAGTTGACGTCCCGCATCAGCTGGGAGAGCGCCGCGTGCAACATGGGGCCACGCCATATGAGGGCTTGCTCTGCCTCCACCAAAAAACCAATGGAAATCATCTTCAGGCCATGCGCCTCCAAGGGCTCCATCGTCTGGCCGTCTTTGCTATAGGGCGCTTCCTTTACCCCGGACATGAGGGGCAAAGAGGGGCCATAAAAGTCGGCGTCCAACAGGCCCACCCTCTCCCCTGCCTTCGCCAATGCACAGGCCACATTGAGGGCTATGGTGCTTTTGCCTACGCCCCCTTTGCCCGCCCCTACCAGCAAAATGTGGCCCACCCCCGGCAACATGTCCTCGGGCTCCCCCTTCTCTTGCTCCCAGCTTATTTGGAAACGCCTAAGCCCTGGCACCTTCCCCAAAGCAGCGTCCAGGCTTTGCCTCAACGCCTCCTTGTTGAGTGGCTTCGCGTTGGGTGGCTCCGCGGCCGGCAACTTCAGCGTCAAAAACAGCTTGTCCCCCTCCACTTTGAGGTGTTGGACGAGGGAAGTCTCCACCAACTTCGTCTCTGTACCCGGGAGGACAATGTTGGAGAGGGCTTCTCTTATGTCCTTTTCTGTCAGGCTCATGCAGCTTCCTTCTTCGTGGGTTGCGTATGCCGTGCGCTTATAGCACTTTTTCGGCGCCCCAGGTGGGTGCATTCTTCAACAAAGCCGTCCACTCCCTCAACAGGGCTTCGTGGGCCCCACCGTGGGCCCCTGCCCAAAGCTTGCGCCCCCCCCCTGTAGGGGAAAAGCGCAACAGCAAAAATGTCTCGGGCAGGGCGGAGGGGAATTTGTCGGCCCACTCCACAAAGGAAATGCTGCCGGGCCAGTCATGGTCAAAAATGCCCGCCATATAAAGCTCGTCCGTGGAGTTGAGGCGGTACCAGTCCGCGTGGAAGAGGGGCCCGCGGGGGCTCTCATAGGTGTGGGCTATGGCAAAACTGGGGCTGGACAAAAGCTCAAAGGGCAGGCCCATGCCTTCAGCAGCGGCTTTGGCAAACAGTGTTTTGCCGGCACCCAGGGGGCCGCATAGGGCTATAGAGTGCCCGGGGGCAAGCAGGGTGCCCAGGAGGTTGGCGAGTTGGCGGGTTTGGGAGGGGGTTTCCAGCAGCCACTCCCGGCTTGGGTGGGGGGCTTTCACCGTTTCCACTCGGCATAAATGCGGCACACCCCCTCCAATATGTCCCCGGCCAACATTCCACGCTCTCCCCTCCTGGAGGCCGCCCTCTCCCCCCCGGCCCCGTGCAAAAAAACAGCGGCTTGGCAAGCCTCCAGAGTGGGCATGCCTTGGGCCAAAAGCCCAGCCAGCAGCCCCGTCAATATGTCCCCGCTGCCGGCCGTTGCCATACCTGGCGTACCGCTGGTATTGAGGCTAAGTGTCCCCTCGGGCGTTGCAATGAGGGTGTCCACCCCCTTCAGCACCACCACGGCCAAAGTATGTTTTGCCAAGGCCATGGCCACTTCAACGCGTCGTGTTTGTATTTGGGTTGAGGGCAGGCCCATGAGGTGGGCCATTTCCCCGGGGTGGGGGGTAAGGACGGGTTGGCAGCGTGCTTTTTGGAGGCGCTCCAATTGGGGAGGGGGCAGGGCATTGAGGGCGTCCGCATCCAACACCAGGGGAATGGGGGTTTGCTCAACGAGGGAAAACAGCAACTCAGCCGTCTCTGGGCCTCTCGCAATGCCGGGGCCTATGGCCATGGCGGCCTTGTTTTGGCTTAAGTGCAACAAAAGCTCCAAGTGAGAAAGCCCCAACCCCACCTCCCCTGGGAGGACATGTCCCATGAGCTCCGGCGTATTGCCTATGGCCTGGGAGACGACTTTCTCTGAGGAAGCCAAGGTGACAAGGCCCGCCCCTCCGCGCAAAGCCGCTTTCGCAGAGAGAGAAGCTGCGCCGCTTTTTCCGGGGCTTCCGGCAACCAGCAACACATGCCCAAAACTTCCCTTGTGGCTGTCTCGAGGGCGTTGGGCAAACAAGGTGCATATGGCCGTCTCTTCCAACAGGAAGAGGCCGGGTTGTTGGAGGGCTTTCCAGGCGGACGGGGGAATGCCAATGTCTGCTGTCAGCACTTTGCCGCAGTCAACGGCCGCGGGGAAGAGGAAGTGGCAAGGCTTGGGGGCGCCGAAAGCGAGGCTTAAGTCCGCTTGTACATGCGCAAAGGCACACTGTCCCTCGTCGGCTTGCAAACCGGAAGGCAAGTCCGCGGACAGCACTTTGGCGCCCTTGCGTCGGCAGGAGGAAATGCTTTCTATGAGGGTGGCCTCAACACCTTGGGGGGCATGCCACAGGCCCGTGCCAAACACAGCATCCACCACCACATCTCCTGGGCGAATTTGGTTTGAGTCCAAGGCCGTCCAAACAATTTCAGGGAAAGCTTCACATAATTGGGCGTTGCGCAAAGCGTCGCCTTTGAGTTGTTCCACGGGACGAGAAGTCGAGAGGAATACCTTCAGGCCCCGGCTTGCCAATATGCGGGCACAAACAAACCCATCTCCCCCGTTGTTGCCGGGCCCACAAACAACAAAAAAGAAGGCGTGTGGCTGGGCCAACTCAAAGGCTGCATTTGCCAAAGCCCGGCCTGCATTTTCCATGAGGATGGAGGTGGGCATTCCCAGTGTTTCTGCGGAGCGCTCCAGGGTTTGCATTTGTTGCGTATTCAGGGCTTGTCTGAAGGGCGAAGCATGCATTGCAACATGTCCTTTATGGCGCGCTCAATGCCCACATAGAGGGCACGTGCGACAATGGAGTGGCCAATGTTGAGTTCATCCACCTCCACCATGGCCGCAATGGGGGCGACATTGGCGTAGTCCAGGCCATGGCCTGCCGCACAACCCAACCCCAACTGAAGGGCATGGCGTGCCGCCTCGTGAATGCGTTGCTGCTCTTTGAGGCGCCGTTGGGAATGGGTTTCATTGCAATAACAACCCGTATGCAGCTCAACCCTTTGTGCCCCTATTTTCAAAGAGGCCTCCAATTGCTCGGGCCTTGGGTCCACAAACAAGGAAACCACAATGTCCCTCTCCCGCAACATTTGGACAGCCTTGGCAAGCGCCTCCTGGTGGGCGACAACATCCAAACCGCCCTCTGTCGTCAATTCTTGTCGACGCTCCGGCACCAAAGTCACCATGTCCGGAGGTTGTTTCAACACCAACTCCAACATGGCGGGTGTTGCTGCCATTTCGAGGTTGAGGAGCCCTTTTTTGGTTTCTCTCAAGAGTGCATAGTCGCGCTCTTGGACGTGGCGGCGGTCCTCCCGCAAATGCAAAGTAATTTGTTCTGCTCCAGCAACTTCGGCAATGGCCGCAATGCCCACCGGGTCCGGCCACAAAGCAAGCCTGGCCTGGCGAACGGTTGCAATATGGTCCACATTAAAACCCAAACGTGGTCGGCTCATCCACCCTCCTTGGACAAATTCTTCTTCAAAACGTGCACAATGTCATCGGCATATTCTTGGACTTTGGCTTCGTCGGGCCCCTCCACGAGGACACGCACCTTCGGCTCTGTGCCTGAAAACCGTATAAAAACGCGGCCTTCTTTTCCAAGTGCGGCTTCAACGCTTTGAATTTTGGTTTGGACTTCAGGCAGCGTTTTCAAGTCAACACGCATGGAAACCTCCAAGTTGCGGAGGACTTGGGGCGAGGGTTGGAAGAAGGAGGCCAACTCCGAGAGGGGTTTTTGTTGTCTGCACAAAATGGCCAAAATTTGCAAGGCAGCCAAAGTCCCATCACCTGTGGGGGCATAGTCCAAAAAAACAATGTGCCCGGACTGCTCGCCACCCATGTTGAGGCCACAGCGCCGCATATGCTCGACGACATAGCGGTCCCCCACCTGTGTGCGTACAACTTTGGCGCCAAAAGTGGCCAAAGCCTGCTCCAGGCCAATGTTGCTCATAACGGTTGCAACCAGGGTTTGCGCATGGAGGTTTTTTTGGAGGGACCACTCTCGTGCACAAACCGCCATAATGGCATCGCCGTCTACCAAGCGGCCTTTTTCGTCCACAAGGACAAGCCTGTCTGCATCTCCGTCTAGGGCAATTCCGAGGTTGGCGCCCTCTTGCACAACAGCCTCTTGCAATTTTTGAGGGTAGAGGGCGCCGCAGTTGCTGTTAATGTTGACGCCGTTGGGTGAAACATTCAGGCGAACCACCTGAGCGCCCAACTCCTCCAACACTTCAGGTGTAACGCGGTAGGCAGCCCCATTCGCGCAGTCCACCACCAACTTCATCCCCTCCAGAGTGAGTTCCCTCGGGAAAGTGTTTTTCAATGAAACAATATAGCGCCCACGCGCATCCTCCCAACGTACCGCTCGCCCAATATGGGCTCCACTGGGGCGTTGGCAACGCGCATAGTCCTGCTCCAACCATTGCTCAATTTTCTCCTCTGTCTCGTCCGGAAGCTTAAACCCGTCACGCGAGAAAAATTTAATTCCGTTGTCGTCAAAGCGGTTGTGAGAGGCGGAAATAACAGCGCCCGCATCCGCCCGCATGGAGGTGGTAATATTGGCAATGCCGGGTGTTGGCAGTGGCCCCAAAAAAGCAACGTCAACACCCATGGACATCATGCCGGCGGCCAAAGCCTGCTCCAACATATAACAAGAAAGCCTTGTGTCTTTGCCAATGACAATTTTGTGCCGGTGTCCGCCGTTTTGGACAAAATGCGCAAGCGCGCACCCCAATTGCATGGCCAAGTCCACCGTCATGGGTTGTGTGTTGGCTTTTCCTCGCACTCCGTCTGTTCCAAAAAGTTTTCGTGCCATAAAAGCTCCTTAGGCAGGAAGGGAATGGGAAGCAAGTTGTGTTCCTGCTTCCAATGCCGTTTTTGCCAAGGCAACGTTGTGGACTCGGACCAAGTCTACGGCGGACTGCGCGGCCAACACAGCGCTAATGGCTGCGGTTGCCACATCGCGACTGTTTGGCTCCGCTGAGTTGCCAAGCAACCCAAGAAAAGCTTTGCGGCTGAAACCTATGGCCACGCGAACATTCAATTCTCTAAACCTAGGCAAACTTCTCAACAACAACCAATTCTGCTCAAAGGACTTTCCAAAACCAATGCAAGGGTCCACAAGAATGCTTTCCCTCGCAATGCCCCAAGCCATGGCAGCTTCAATACGCCTGGAAAAAAAGGCCAACAACTTTTCGACAATGTCGCCTTCCATGAGTTGGTTTTGCATGGTTTGGGGAGTGCCTGGCATATGCCCAATACACACGGCTGCTTTTTGAGAGGCCACCACCTCAAGCATGGCGACGTCGGCCAACATTCCTGAAACATCATTAATGAGGTCTGCACCCGCCAAAAGCGCCTCTTTCGCAACAGAGGCTCTCATGGTGTCTATGGACAAAAAAGTTTTTGTATTTTGAGCTCGAAAAACCTGCACTGCCGTCAAAATGCGTTCTTTCTCAATGGACTCGTCCACAAGTTTTGCGCCGGGACGTGTGGACTGCGCCCCCATGTCCACCCAATGGGCCCCCTCCTCTACCAATTTTTGAGCATGGGCCATAGCCAAAGGAATGTTCTCTGAAAAACCATCCTGTGAAAAAGAATCCGTCGTCAAGTTGACAATGCCCATCAGCGTCGGTTTGGACAACCAACGCCAACTTCGCTCTTTTGACAGCAATAGGGGCAATGCGCAATCCACGGGAGGGGGGGGGGCAAGGGCTTAGGCTTTTCCGGGCTCCATACTCAAACCGTCAATGGAGTCCAAAATATTTCGGTTCTTCTTCTCTTCTTTGGGGGGGGCTGTCAACCTCGGCTGCGGTTTTTCACGTGTCAGCGAGCCGCCCTGTATGAGTACTTCCAAGTCCGCAGCATCCAAAGTCTCATATTCAACGAGGGCATCCGAAACCCGTTTGAGCAAATCCAAATTCTCTGAAAGCAATGCCTTGGAGCGCTCATAGGCCTCAACGACAATTTTGCGTATTTCGTCGTCAATGTTTTTGGCCGTCTCGTCCGAGTGGTCTGCACGTGAGGCAAAATCCCTCCCCAAAAAAACCTCCCCTTCTCGGTTGCTATAGGACAGGGGGCCCAACTTGTCGCTCATCCCCCAACGGCAAACCATCGCACGCGCAATCTGCGTCGCTCGCTCAATGTCGTTGGTTGCTCCTGCACTCATTTCATCAAACACCAACTCCTCCGCCACACGGCCACCCAAAAGCATGCTGAGCTCATCCTTCAACTGCCTACGGTAACGGTTGAGTTGGTCTTCGGTGGGGAGGGACCAGGTAATGCCCAGGGCTTGCCCGCGGGGAATAATGGTGACTTTGTGTACGGGGTCGCACCCGGGGAGCAATTTGCCAATGAGCGCATGGCCGGCTTCGTGTACGGCCGTATTTTGCTTCTCCTTCTCCGTCATAATCATCGACTTGCGCTCAGGCCCCATGAAAACTTTGTCCTTGGCCGTCTCAAAGTCGACAAACTCCACCCGCTCCTTGTTTCTGCGCGCTGCAAAAAGCGCCGCCTCATTCACAAGGTTCTCCAAATCCGCCCCCGTCATCCCCGGCGTCCCTCTGGCAATAACGTCCAAGTCCACGTCTGGAGCCAATGGGGTGCGCCGCGTGTGGACTTTGAGTATGCCCACCCGTCCGCGCAAATCCGGGCGTGGAACCACCACCCTTCTGTCAAAACGCCCCGGACGCTGCAAGGCGGGGTCCAAAACATCGGGGCGGTTGGTGGCTGCCATGAGAATGACACCATCGCTGGACTCAAACCCATCCATCTCCACAAGCAGCTGGTTCAACGTCTGCTCCCTCTCGTCATGCCCACCTCCCAAACCGGCCCCCCGGTGCCTGCCTACAGCATCAATCTCATCAATGAAAATAATGCACGGGGCGTTCTTCTTGCCCTGCTCAAACAAGTCTCTCACGCGACTTGCGCCTACGCCGACAAACATCTCCACAAAGTCGGAGCCCGAAATGGAGAAAAAAGGAACACCCGCCTCCCCTGCTACTGCCTTGGCCAACAACGTCTTCCCCGTCCCCGGCGGCCCCATCATCAACACCCCCTTGGGAATACGCCCTCCCAGCTTGGTAAACTTCTTGGGGTCTTTCAAAAACGCAATAATTTCCTCAAGCTCTTCTTTGCTCTCATCAATCCCCGCCACATCTGCAAAAGTCAGCTTGTTGTGGTTCTCAGACAAAAGCTTCGCTTTTGACTTTCCAAAACTCATGGCCTTTCCGCTGGAGCCCTGCAACTGACGCATGAAAAAAATGAAAAGGCCGACAACCAAAATAATGGGAATCGACTGGGCAAGCAAACTCAGCCACAAACCCCCTTGCTCATCTCTCTCAAACCGCACTTCCACATTTTCATCCGAAAGCTTTTGCAAAATGCTGGCATCCGCAGCGGGCCCAATGGAACGTACCGTCTCCTTGGGGTTGCTGCTCAAGTGTCCAACATAAATGTTCTCTTTGATGGAAACCTTGGAAATTTCCTTCGACTTCACCTTCTCGAGAAAAGCGGTAATGGGGAGCTCTCGAACGTTTTCATTATTCTTGGAATAGAAGGCATAAATGACGGCGAAGAGGGTAATGAGCAATACCCAAATACCCATATTTTTCAAATTTGAACGCACGTTTCAAAAACCCTTTGCTTCAGCTGAAAATAAATAAGCTCTTAGGGTAGAATAACCCTAGACTGCCCTCACGACAATAGGCGTTTCTTGCCCAAACGTTTCTTGCGTGGCGGGGCCGCCTCAATGAAGATAAGCCCTTTTTCGGATTTGAGAAGGCTATCTTGAGCCAAAGTTGCATTTTTTTTCGTTTGGATGGCTACAACGGAATTTTCAATGGATTTGGAGTCTATTTCCAGGCCATGTTGACTCAAAAGCAGCGCGAGGACACGACGCTGCAGGGGCTTTTCGAGGCAAAGAAACCCCATGACGTCCAGAGCCGTCGGCGATACTTGAATTTTTTGAAAAGCACGCAAAGCCAACTGCTGCAAAAAGGCTTCGTCTTCATCGGCATACCGGCAAAATTGGGCCAAATGCAACGTTGCAGAGGCTCCAGCGACATCCTCCAGCATTCTCAGCAAGCCACGTCGCATTCTAACGCGAAAAAAACGCTCGTCCTTGTTCATAAAATCCATGACGGGCGACAAGGAGGTTTGTTTCAGGTAGTGCTCCACCTCCGCCCTCCTGAATGTCAACATAGGACGAAGCAAATACCCGCGCCGCCGCCAAATCCCCCTCGCCCCCGAAAGCGCCGCCCCTCTGCTAAGCCTCATCAACAAAGTACAGGCCTGGTCCGAAGCCGTATGCGCCGTGAGAATGAAATTCAAACACCGACGCTCGCGAATTTCTTCCAAGGCCGCATAACGCAAATGACGCGCACGCTCTTCGAGAGCTACATGGCTACGCATATTCAAATTCTGTGTATGAAATGGAGTCCCCAGTTTCGCAGACAGGGCCCGAACGAAATCCACCTCCTGCGCACCCTCCTCCCGCAGACCATGGTGGATGCTTGCCACCTCAACATGCAAACTCAGCTTGGACGAAATGCGCGAAGTGGCCAGCAGCAAAGCCAGAGAATCCACCCCGCCAGAAACCGCCAACAAGAGACGCTCCCTTCGCAAATTCAACTCCAAGTAGTTGTTGTATAATGATTTTTCGAATGAGAGCAGGTTTTTTTTGGAATGCAAAAACATGAGAGTCGGCCTGAGTGAGGTTAGACTTATCTAAAGATGGGCGGTTTGAAAAACCCTATCGGCGTTATGTTTGACTTAACGCACTTGGCCAGTTCGGCGGTTTCCCTTCCCCCTCTGGACGGCCAGGGGCTGCAAACAAAGAATGTTTGCAGCCCTTTTTTGTATTCTTAGAATATTCTTTTGTTTGAAATAATTCAGGTTTTGGAACACCTATTCACAAAAGTGTTTTTTTGTGGTAATCTCCACAACTGCAATGTTAATGAGGTCATGGTGTCATGGTGTTAAACGAAGTATGTTGAATGCCGGTATGGGGGGCGTACCGTCATTACTTTAAGGGCTTTAAGGGTGACTTTATTAACCTCGTAGATAATAAACAATGGAGGTTTATCGATGGCTGGAACAGACAAACGAAAGCAATCATTATATTTTCCTGAAGATATGTTGAAAGAAATTCAGGACGAAGCAAACCGTCAAGACCGCTCGTTGTCCTGGGTGGTCCAACAGGCGTGGAAAATTGCTCGGGAACGAATTAAGGCCTATCCTTCGGTGAATGATGTGAACGGGGATGAGGAGATAGATAGAAAAGAGGAAATGATGTAATTTTTTTTTAATAGGCTAGAATATAGCCTAACGTGCTTTGTCGTTTCAGTTATCTCTCGCTCTCTGTCAAAGGACCGAGAGCGTGTTCGTTTCATGTTTCGTGCTGAGGAGACCTCTTGACCAAGCGAGTCGGCGAATTGTCCATGGCACGAGGGGAACGCAATTTCATTCAGGCTCAACTTAAAAGAGAGTTTGGACCTTTGAGTTGGAGGCTGTCTTCGCGTTTTTTCAAACACGTTCGTTTTTCTGCGACAGCACTCTCAGAATTGCGCCATTTATACCAAACAGGTTATGTGGTGCACGTCATGAGGACAACAGCTTGGGTAAACTACCTCTACCTCAGCTGGGCCATGTTGGTGCATTCAATGCCGCCTGTACGTGCAGTTGCCAATTTGCGCCGCTGGTTTACGCGCCCCTTCTCCCGCTGCCACCTCAGTGGCCCCATTGAGGAACGTTTTCAAAAAGCCTTCCTCCAAGGGGGCTGCGGCATGGTCTTCTTGAGAGAGACGGTTTTGGGAAAAGCCGAAGGGACTGTCGTTCGAGAAGACCCTTTCCCCGCTTTGGTGGAGCTTTCAAAACAACTGGACAAACCCATCTTCTTGGTGCCGGAATTGTTCGTCTGGGAAAAATCCGCACAAAAAATTTCACCGGGGTTTTGGGACCATGTCTTCGGCGCACCCGAACACCCAGGCTTTTTGCACTCCCTAGGGGCCTTCCTCACCAATTTCCATCGCGCACAATTCCGCGTGGGAGAGCCCATCAACCTGAGCGCCTTCGTCCAAGGAGCGGATACCGAAAAACTCCCTCTCTTGGCCCATAAAGTACGCGGCGTTTTGAATGTACACCTCGCCAGAGAAACACGCGCCGTCTTTGGTCCGCCCATTAAGTCCAGAGAGCGCTTGCTTCGAGAAACGGTGAGAGATCGCGACTTTTGCAACCGCCTTTCAAACATTGCTCAAGAACAATCCAAAAGCATCGAATCCGCTCAAAAAGAAGCCAACCGCGCTCTTCGCTCCATTGCAGCCAAACAAAACTCCACCGTGCTGGCTTTGGCCGCCCCCCTCATGTCTCTGGTGTTTCATCGGATTTATGACGGCATTGAAGTCGACGAAGCTGGGTTGGAAAAAGCCATGAAAGTGGCTACAAAAACGCCCGTCGTCCTGGTTCCCAGCCACAAAAGCCACGTCGACTATCTGGTGATGAGCTTTGTCCTGTGGCAACGCGGTTATAGCGCTCCGCTGGTCGCCGCTGGCGCCAACCTCTCCTTCTTCCCCTTGGGGACTTTTTTGCGACGCTGCGGCGGGTTTTTTCTAAGGCGTAGCTTCCGCGGCGACAAAATTTATGCCGCTGCTTTCAGAGCCTATTTGAAAAAACTTGTGCAAGACGGCATTACCCACGAGTTTTTCCCGGAAGGCGGCCGCTCCCGAAATGGCAAACTCCTCGTCCCCAAAATGGGTTTGTTCTCCTGGCTGGTGGATGCTGTCTTGGAAGGCGCTCGCGAAGACTTGCACTTTATCCCCGTGGCCATTGACTATGAGCGCGTCGTCGAATTGTCGAGTTATTCAGCAGAATTGAAAGGGAAAACCAAAAAAAACGAGGATATTGGCCGCTTGCTGGCCTCCTCCAAAGTGCTGACCAAACGCTATGGCAGCATTCACCTCCGCTTCGGAAACCCCATCTCCCTCGCCCAGTTGATGCAAGAGCGCCATATACAACGCTCAGCCATACAGGAAACACAGAAAACAGCCCTGGTACAAACCCTCGCTTCCAAAGTCATGCACGCCATCAGCCAGGCCTCTACCATTACGCCGCATGCCCTTCTCGCAACCGCTTTGCTCGCCCACCAAAAACGAGGTTTGCTCGGAGACGAAATCGCCGAGCGCATCGGCTGCCTGCGACACCTCGCTGCCCATATGGGTGCCCCACTGTCCACCTCGCTGAACAATGCCCCCTCCTCCCCTTGTGTGCTTGGCCCCATAGAAGAAACCATGCACCGCTTCGTCGCAGAAAAGTCTGTACGCGTCGCCCAAACAGAAAACAATACCATCTTCCAAGTCCAAGAAGAAAAACGCTTGGAGCTCTCTTTCAATAAAAACAGCCTGCTGAATTGGTTCGCCTCCCATTCTATGCTGGCTTTGGCCATTCAAAGCAACAACGGTGAGCCTACATTAAAGCAGGTTAACCAACGCGCTGCGTTTCTAAGCTCCCTCTTCCAATTCGAGTTCGTCTCTCACCCCAAGCCGGACTTCCATGCAGAATGGGTGGGGTTTCAAAAATTGGGACTCCTATCCATTGTTGATAAAAATTACGTGCTTACGACGGAAGAGTTCGCCGTTTTGCGACTGGAGTTTTTGGCAAACCTCCTGCGCGACTACCTCGAATCCTATAGGCTGGCTGCCCTCGCCATCCAAACAATGGAGAAAAACAGCAGCGTTGATTCAAAAGAATTGTTAAAAAAAGCCATTGCTTTGGGACAGGCCAATTTGCTTCTTGGAAAATTGACAATGGCAGAGGCTTTGTCAAAACCTAATTTGGAAAACGCCATCCGTTATCTCGCTCAAGAAAAATTTATCGAAGCGAACGGCAAGGAATGGCGCTTTTTGAGAGATCTCCACGAGTTTGAGTTACAGTTGAGAAGCTATGTCTAACTTGAGGCCCCCCATGCGCCCTTATCTTTTCGTCGTCTGTCTTTTTGGTTGGCTTGCTCAAGCACAGGCGCAAGAATTGGAATTGGACTTGTCAGACGAGCCCCCCTCTTCGAGCAGCCGCTTCGCCCCCTCGCTGGCCTTCACCGGTATTCACCCTGTCGGAAACCGCCAAGCTGAAAGAGCCAAACACCTCAACGCCGAGTTTCAACGCGAACTCACTGCCGCAACCCAAGCAGGCCGCTTCTCCCGCCTATTGGGCCCCCAAGAGGTGCTTCCTGCCCTCAAAACCCTCCAAAAAACCCCCAGCGAATGCAAAGACAAAGCCTGCCTTGAGTCGCTGGCAGCAACACTGGGTGTCGACCGCGTTCTCTCAGGTGCCCTGACACCTTCAGGACCAGGCTCCCTGTTGACACTCTGGGGTTATGACTCGACAATGGCTCAACCAACAACAGAAACCGCCGAAAGTCCGGAGCGTGAGCAAAAACAACAGACAAGCGGCTTCACCGGACTGGTGAAACCCTCCAAAACCAAAACAGAAGCAGAATTCTTGGCGAGAGCTCGAAGTGCCTTCCACCGCATGACTGCAACCTTGGATGCCGGCCTTGGAAAATTGGTTGTCGACGCTGTCGAGTCCTCTGCTCAAGTCAGCCTTTCAGGCAAAGAAATTGGCAGGGGCTCCTTCGAAACCTTGTTGGAGCGCGGCCGCTATTCCTTGCTCGCTGAGGCAGAAGGGTTTTTGCCTTTCAATACCGAAGTCCACATTCAACCCAACAAAGTTGAGCTTGTCAAAGTGCTGCTGGTTGCCAAACCCCTGGACAAACCCTTTAGTTCTCGAGCCTGGAAATCGCCTGACCCTGATAGAAAAAATAAACCCATTTATGCCCGCCCAGGTTTTTATGTCGCCCTGGCAGGACTGGCGGCAATGGGGACAGGCGTCTATTTTGGGCTCACCGCCAAGTCCATTGAGAAACGTGCCGTGGATGAGAACAAAAACAACATCCTCGGCATTACCCGCAAAGAGGCCAACCAGGCGAAGCTTTATGCCTTGTTGGCCAACATCCTCGTGGGAGGAGGAGGGGCTATGGTGGCAGGTGGAACCATTTGGATGTTTGTCGCACCAGGCAAAGTAGCTGAGAACCCCTTGGATGATGTTGACGGGCAAATTGGCGTCGTCATGGGCATAGGAGGAACTTTCTGATGAGAGCTTATATGCGCTTTTATATTTTGGGGCTGCTTGTGCTTTTCGCAGCAAGCTGCAAAGTTGAATTTGACGAAACCATGCCCTTCTATTGCGAGGAGGACAGCGACTGTGGAGGGGATGGTTTTGAGTGCATTTACCCCAAACAAGGCGGCTTGTCCTATTGCTGCAAAGACGAAGGGTTTAACTTCCAAACCAATTCCGAAAATTGCGGTTTTTGCGGAAATGCCTGTCCCAAAGGCAAACAATGTTCCTCCGGCGTTTGCCGCTAGACTTAAATCTTCAGTCCCAACTTAGGGTCCCACCTGTTTGGTATTCCGTTACGCGTGTTTCGAAGAAATTCTTTTCTTTTTTCAAGTCGATGACTTCCGACATCCATGGAAACGGGTTGGTGGCACCAGGGAAAAGTTGCTCCAGACCGATTTGCTGGCAACGTCGGTTGGCAATAAAACGCAGGTATTCTTTGAACATGGATGCGTTGAGACCCAACACGCCGTGCGGCATGGTGTCTTCCGCATAGGCATATTCAAGGTTGACCGCTTTTCTCATAAGCTCGCCCAGCTCCTCTTTGAATTCGGGTGTCCACAAATGCGGGTTTTCAAGTTTGATGGTGTTGATCATATCCATGCCAAAGTTGCAATGCATGGACTCATCGCGAAGGATGTATTGGTATTGCTCGGAGGCGCCAACCAGTTTGTTTTGACGGCCGAGCGCCAGAATTTGCACGAAACCGACATAGAAAAACAAGCCTTCCATAATGCAGGCGAAGACAATGAGGGACTTCAGCAATTTTTGATCGTTTTCGACAGTTCCAGTTTTGAAGGCGGGGTTAATGAGCGTGTCAATGAACGGCATCAGAAACGCGTCTTTTTCCGCAATGGATTGGATTTCATGATAGGCGTTGAAAATTTCACCTTCGTCGAGGCCAAGGCTTTCAACAATATATTGGTAAGCGTGCGTATGAATCGCTTCCTCGAATGCTTGTCGCAGCAGATATTGGCGGCACTCCGGCGCGGTGATGTGGCGATAGGTGCCAAGCACAATGTTGTTTGCAGCCAGAGAATCGGCGGTTGAGAAAAAGCCGAGGTTGCGAATGACAATAAGTCGTTCAGCACTGCTCAGTCCATTTGGGTTTTTCCACAACTCGACGTCGCGCTGCATGTTGACTTCTTGCGGCATCCAGTGGTTTGCGCAAGCTGCAAGGTATTTGTCCCAGGCCCAATTATATTTGAAGGGTACGAGCTGGTTGACATCCGCTTTGCCGTTGATGATGAATTTGTCCTCAACGCGCACGCGGCGGGTTTCAATTTGTTTTTTCGCGGCGTTGGCCATTGCACGGTCAGCGGCCCTATGAGCGGAAATTTCTTCAAAGGTTAACATGGGTCTCTCCTTCTTTGATGACGTTTATTTCAGGGTGTTGCTCATTGACAGGCTTCACACGACGCTGAGCAAAATTTTGGAGGCGTTTCTTCTCTGGGTGAATGCGCTGAGACGGCATTCAATTCTCCGCCAAGTCCTGTTGATTTTTCGGCTGAACTGACGGCCAGCGTCCGCAGGTAATAGGTTGTTTTCAAACCCTTCGTCCAAGCAAGTTTATAGGTGTCGTCGAGTTTTTTTCCGGACGCGCCAGAGAGATAAATGTTGAGGCTTTGCGCCTGGTCCATCCATTTTTGTCGACGCGACGCTGCTTCGACTATCCAACGTGGTTCAATTTCAAACGCTGTTGCATATAATTCACGAAGATGCTTCGGAACACGCTCAATTTTTTCCAGCGAACCATCAAAGTATTTGAGGTCGGCAATCATCACCTCATCCCACAAACCCAATGCCTTCAAATCATCCACCAGTTGTTCGTTGACAACGGTGAATTCGCCTGAAAGGTTTGATTTGACATAAAGGTTTTGATAGTCTGGCTCGACGGACTGCGACACGCCGATGATGTTTGAGATGGTTGCTGTCGGTGCAACAGCGACGCAATTCGAGTTGCGCATACCGTGTTTTTGGATTTGTTGGCGCAGTGCCTCCCAGTCGAGTGTTGAAGATGTGTCGACGTCGACATAGCCACCACGCGCTTCCCTCAACAGCGAAATAGAGTCATACGGCAAAATACCGCTGTCCCACAAGCTGCCTTTGTAGCTTGAATAAACGCCGCGCTCCTGTGCCAATTCGCTTGAGGCCCAGTAGGCATCATAACAAATTGCCTCCATCGACGTGTCGGCAAAACGAATGGCGGCGTCCGACGCATAGGGGATACGCATCAACCGCAGACAGTCTTGAAAACCCATCAGTCCGAGACCCACTGGGCGATGTGCCAAGTTGGCACTTTTTGCTTTGTCGATGGCGTAGTAGTTGATGTCAATGACGTTATCAAGCATGCGCATCGCCGTGCTTATCGTCTGTTTTAGCTTTGAAAAATCCATCTGCCAGCCATCGCGCGTTTTCTTCATATGGGCGACGAGATTGATTGAACCCAAGTTGCAGACAGCAATTTCGTTGGGACTCGTATTCAGAGTAATTTCAGTGCACAGGTTGGAGCTGTGAACAACGCCGACGTGCTGCTGTGGCGAGCGCGCATTGCAAGAGTCCTTGAAGGTAATCCACGGATGCCCTGTCTCGAATAACATCGATAGCATTTTGCGCCACAACTGCACAGCAGGCAGCTTTTTGAAAAGCCGTATCTCCCCGTGCTCAGCTTTTTTCTCATAGGCGACGTATGCGTCTTCAAAGGCTTTGCCCCATAAGTCGTGCAATTCTGCCACATCCGAGGGCGAAAACAGCGTCCATTCGCCGTTTTCCATCACCCGTTTCATGAATAGGTCGGGAATCCAATTGGCCGTGCTCATGTCGTGTGTACGGCGGCGATCGTCACCGGTGTTTTTGCGCAACTCGAGAAATTCTTCAATGTCGAGATGCCAAGTTTCGAGATAGCAGCACACAGCGCCTTTGCGTTTGCCGCCCTGATTCACTGCCACCGCCGTATCATTGACAACTTTCAAAAAGGGTACGACGCCCTGCGAACGCCCATTGGTCCCTTGAATTTGTGCTCCCATTGCCCGCACGTTGGTCCAGTCGTTTCCCAGCCCTCCGGCAAATTTCGACAACAACGCGTTCTCTTTGAGCGCGTCATAAATGCCATCCAGACTGTCCGCAACAGTCGTCAGATAGCACGACGAGAGTTGTGAGCGTCGGGTTCCCGAATTAAACAGTGTTGGCGTTGAATTCATGAAGTCGAACGACGACAACAAATTGTAGAATTCAATGGCGCGAGCCGTGCGGTCTTTTTCCTTCAATGCAAGCCCCATCGCTACCCGCATAAAAAAACATTGCGGCAACTCAAAGCGGCGACCCTGCTTAAATTGTCGATTGTATGTGTCTGTCAGGAAATAACGATCATACAGCGTTTGCAAACCAAGGTAGCCGAATTTTAGATCGTTCTCCGGTTTCAAAGCCGCGCCGAGTGCGAGAAGATTGAAGTTCGCCAGTTCCTCATTCAACAAGCCAATTTGGATGCCATGGGCAATGAATTTTGGGAAATACGCCGGGTATTGCTGGGCCATGTCGGCCTGCGTTGTCGCCACACCGAGTGCCTCAAAGCGCAATGTGTCGAGCAGAAGTCGCGCTGTTACATAGGAGTATACCGGGTCTTTTTCTATGAGCGTACGACCAGCCAACACAACGGCTTTGCGTACTTCAGAGATGGGCACACCGTCATACAAGTCCTTGCACGTCGCCTTCAAAATGCGCTCCGGCTCCGTCGCTGCCAAGCCTTCGCACGAAGAGCGCAGCAGCTGCTCAAGCCACGCCATGTCAAGCGGTTTTGAAACACCGTCCTCAACAACATGCAAGGTTGCCTCTGCCGCTTTCCCCACAACGGCCTGTGCCGCCGCCGCACGTTCTTGCGCCCGTCGTTCGCGATAGAGCACATAGGCACGTGCTACCTCGTGCTCACCGCTGCGCATCAACGCCAGCTCGACTTGATCTTGAATTTCCTCTATGTGAATAGAACCGCCCTCCGGCTTGCGACGCATCAGCGCGCCAATGACGGTCTCCGTCAGCTTGCTAACTTGAGCGCGCATGGCCACACTGGCTGCAGTCTGCTCGCCACGTACTGCCAAAAACGCTTTGGTCATCGCCACCGAAATTTTATTGGGCTCGAAACCAACAAGCGAACCGTTGCGACGAATCACCTGATAGCGGGCATGGTGTGGCTCGGCGGGGTTGGTTGGAGGAAAAACCTGGGAGGGAGCAGGGGTGGAGGGGACAGAATGAAACGGGGAGGATGCTGAAGACACGGACATGTACACCTCAAAATGAGCACCAAGGATGATTTTTATGCGGCATTAGCTGACTGCTAAGCTGCGAAAAAGCATGTTGGCCACTATATATGGTGGAATTTTCAAAAAACAATCTATATATAGTGTTCGCGTTTTAAATTTCGAAAGCATTCGGCAAAAGGTAGGTTTTGCTAAAACAAAGCAACCCAAAGCCATGCCTAATGGACTTGCTGCATCAACCTCAGCACTTCTCTTGGCCCGAGAAAACCTTCCATACGGGGCCTGGAGAGCAATTCGCCTTTGGGGCTTATGAATATCACCGTTGGCAAACCTTGTATTGAAAACCGCTCATAGAGCGCCTCTATCTGCTTGCTCTCCCGAGTGCCATCCACCTTAATGCGTATAAAACGCTCCGCTTCCCTCTGCACTTTCGCGTCGGCATAGCTGATTTTGTCAAGCTCCCTGCACGCCACACACCATTGCGCAAAAAAATCAACCAACACAGGCCGCCCCTCCTCCTTGGCCTGCAACAATGCTTCGTCAAAACCCGCCATAGAATGGCTTTGGGCTGAAAACAAATAGTCCCAAACAAAAGGGGACTGGAGCACACCCTTCTCCGGCGGCAACTCAAAACGCATGAATATGGCCACAAGCAACATTCCCAATATTGCCCACTCCGCCCTCCCCTTCTCCGGGCTTTGCCTTCCACCCCATATGATGGCTAGAAAAACAAGTACCCCTGCCAGGGCCAAACCCAGAGGCCGCCCCAAACTGTGCGCCACCCACACCACCACCGAGTCCAATGCCGGCCACGCCCCCTTCAAATAGTTGAGCGCCAATACCGCTAACACCACCCCAAAAAAATACTTCACCCACCCCATCCACCTCCCTCCCTTCGGAAGCTTGAGCGCACATACGCCTACGAGGAAAAACGGCACCCCTATGCCCATGGCATAAATAAACAAACCCACCGCCCCCAACCCCAGGGCTTGATGCTGCGCTATGTAGGCCAACAGCCCGGAAAGTATGGGGCCCGTGCATGGCGCGGCAAGCAAACCCGCTGCCCCACCCATCAACAATGCTCCCCATAGGCCCCCACCTCCACCTATGCGCCCCAGGCGCTGCGCCCACGCATAGGGAAGGCTTAGCTCAAAAAAACCCAACATGGACGCGGACAACAAAGCCATAAAACAGGCAAGCCCCAACAATACCCAACGGCTGCTGAGCAAAAAACCAAAAGCTTGGCCCGAAAGCGCTGCCATCAGCCCGGCTGCGCTGAATACCAAACCCATGCCGGCTATATAGGCCGCCGTCAACCCCACCGCCTGCACCTTGCTTCGGGCCTTGGTCGCCCCCAATACGCCCACCGTAATGGGAATGAGGGGGTATACACAGGGCGTCAACGCCGTCAAAACCCCCCCCACAAAAAGAAGGCCCCCCACCCTCCACCAGGCCAAACCCTCTGAAAAAGAGGCCAACCCCCCCCCTAGCCCCCCCATTTCAAAAGACAACCCCTCCGGCCAAAAAACCAACAGCCCACTTGCACAAAAAGCCAACACATATAGCCAAACTGTGCTAGAGGGCGCCAAGCGCGTTGGGGGATTTGTCATGCTTTCTCCATAGGCTTCGAGGCTAACTTCTAAGCCTCTGTTTTTCATTCTAAAGCATAACCAAGCGCCAGGAAAAGCATTAAGTGGACTTGACGAGTCCATATTTGTCCAGCTATGAAGCGGCTATGCCCAAGGCGCGCATTTATCTCGACAACCACGCGACAACTCCTGTGGATGAGCGCGTGCTGGAGGCCATGCTCCCCTATTTGAAGGAGAAATTCGGCAATGCTTCTTCGGCCAGCCATGCTTTCGGGTGGGAGGCGGAGGCGGCAGTGGAGAAGGCGAGGCAGCAGGTAGCCGCACTCATCGGGGCACAACCTTCTGAAATTGTCTTCACTTCCGGCGCGACAGAGTCCAACAACTTGGCGCTGAAGGGCGCCTTGGACTACTATAAAACCAAGGGGGACCACATCGTCACTTTGCAGACAGAGCACAAGGCAGTGCTGGAAACCTGCAAGTGGCTTGAGCGCCTGCGTGCGGAGCGCGTGGAGGAGCTCAAAACACTGCGCCTCATGCAGCTTTTGGGCCGCGTTGTCACAGAGGAAGAAATGCCCTCCCTCTCCCAAATACACTCCCTGGAAGAGGACTCTGTTTTGCACTTGTGGACTTCGACATTGCGCGCTGGCGCGCGTGTCACCTATTTGCCTGTGGAGAAAAACGGCCGTATTCGCCTGGACAGTTTTGAGCGGGCCTTGCAACCCTCCACGGTGGTGGCCTCCATCAGCCTGGCCAACAGCGAAATAGGCACCCTTCAGCCTGTCAATGAAATAGGCGCCCTTTGCCGCAAACACGGTGTGCTTTTTCATGTGGACGCTGTCCAGGGCGCAGGCAAAATTCCTTTTGACATAGAAGAAGCTTCTGCGGACTTGGTTTCGCTCTCCTCGCACAAACTCTATGGCCCCAAAGGCATCGGCGCCCTCTATGTCAGAAAAAACCCCCGCATTCGCCTCTCCCCCCTCCTCCATGGGGGTGGGCACGAAAGAGGCATGCGCTCCGGGACACTCAACATTCCCGGCATTGTGGGTTTCGGAAAAGCATGTGAAATTGCAAAAGTGGAACAAACAACCGAGGCGCAGCGGTTGAGGGCCTTGAGAGAGCGTCTGTGGACAGGCATCTCTTCTCAGTTGGATTTTGTTTCTGTCAACGCCTCCATGGAGCACCGTTTGCCAGGAAACCTCAGCGTTGCTTTCTCCTTTGTCGAGGGGGATGCCCTTATGAGGGAGTTGGAGAGCATTGCTTTGTCGACAGGCTCCGCCTGCGCCTCGGGCTCTTTGGAGCCCTCCTATGTCCTGTCTGCTTTGGGGCTGGGGGAGGAGGTTGCACATTGCTCCTTGCGTTTTGGTTTGGGCCGCTTTAGCACGGAGGCGGAGGTGGATGAAGTCATTGCGCGGGTGACGAAGGCCGTTTTGCGCCTGCGAGAAATCAGCATTCTCTATGAGATGGCAAAACAGGGCGTGGACTTGAAAAATTTTCAGTGGGGACAACATTAGGACAACACAAGCAACACCCGTGAGGTTAGCCATGCAGTATAGCGAAAAAGTGCTTGAGCATTTCAACAATCCACGAAACGTCGGCACGCTGGACAGTGCGGACCCCAATGTGGGCACGGGCCTTGTGGGCGCCCCTGCCTGTGGGGACGTCATGCGTTTGCAACTCAAAATATCCAACACCGGCATTATTGAGGATGCGCGCTTCAAAACCTTTGGCTGCGGCTCAGCCATTGCCTCCAGCTCCTTGGTTTCAGAATGGGTGAAGGGCAAAACCTTGGAGCAGGCCGCCAGCATTAGCAACAAAGCCGTCGCCCAAGAGTTGTCTTTGCCTCCTGTGAAAATTCATTGCTCCGTGTTGGCCGAAGACGCCATAAAAGCCGCCATAGAAGACTTTCGGCAAAAACAGGCTGCGGCCAAAACCTCGGAGGCCAACCATGAGTGAAGTGGCCCAAGAGAAAGCTGTGCACATTTCAGACAGCGCTTTCCAACGCTTGCAAAAGCTGTTGGCAGAGCGCCAGACGCCTTCTGCCGGTTTGAGGATTGAGGTACGTGGTGGAGGGTGTTCCGGTTTGTCCTATGGGATGGAGTGGGCGGATGAGCCTGTGGAGGGCGACGTGGTATTTGAGCGCTCCGGTGTACGCGTTTTTGTTGACGCCAAAAGCTACCTCTATTTGGCCGGCTCCGAGTTGGTTTATGTAGAGACGCTGACGTCAGCCGGTTTTCGCCTCAACAACCCCAACGCGAAAGCAAACTGTGGATGCGGAAAAAGCTTCAGCTGCTGACACCTCCTTCTTCGAGTTGTTCCAAATAGAGCCTTCGGTGGACATCCACCTCCCCTCCCTGGAAGCCACCTACCACCGGCTTTCGCTGAAACTCCACCCGGACTGCAATACCCACGCTGACTTGAAAACCCGCCTCCACAGTTTGGAGCAGACAGCCCAACTCAATAGGGCCTATGCCACTTTGTCCAACCCCCAACGCCGCGCCCTCTATTTGCTCAAAATATACGGCATTAACTTGGAGGACTCACAAAACCCCCTCCAGGCCCCCCTTTCCTTCCTCAACCACATGTTGGAGCTTCGAGAGCAGCTGCAACAAGCTTCTCTGAGTCGACAAACCGACAAACTCGAAAACTTGGAGCGCTTTGCCACAGAAGCCATGGAGAAAAAATTGGAATTGGGCTGCCAATGCCTGCGCGACGGTTTGGGGCATGGCCCACCTGAAAAACTTCAACAGGCGGCGTTGCACCTGGTGTGCGTACGCTATTGGCAACGCTTCCTGGAAGACGTGGAATGTTTCCAAGAGGAGCTCTCCTCGTGAGCGAATTGCTGCAAATACGTGAGCCGAAAAAACCCTCCCCTCCCACGCAAGCTGTCGGCATTGACTTGGGAACCACCCACTCCCTCGTCGCCACAGTGGCACAAGGCCAACCCACATGCCTCGTTGCAGACGAAGAGGACGCGCTGCTGCTTCCTTCTGTCGTCCACTATAGCGCCAATGGCAGCGTCGTCGTCGGCAAATATGCAAAGCAATTGGCTTCACAATTCCCTGAGGACACTTTGTCCTCTGTCAAACGCTTCATGGGCAAAAACCGAAGCGACGTTGACGCCATGCAACTCAAAACCTACCGCCTTGCGCCGGGAGAAGGGCCTCTGGCTTTTCAAGTTTCAGGGGGGCCCGCTGTCAGCCCGGTGGAAGTTTCCGCGGAAATTTTGCGTATACTCAAACAGCGGGCATGTGCCGCACTCTCTTCCAAAATAACCCAAGCGGTTATTACAGTCCCTGCCTATTTCGACAACGCCCAAAGGCAGGCCACTCAAGACGCGGGGAAACTGGCGGGGCTTGAGGTTTTGCGCCTCCTCAATGAGCCCACCGCCGCCGCGCTGGCCTATGGCCTGCAAAGCAAAAAGCAAGGTTGTTTTGTCGTGTTTGACTTGGGAGGGGGGACTTTTGACATTTCCATTCTCAAACTCAAAGAGGGCATTTTTGAAGTCAAAGCCACTGCGGGCGACTCTGCTTTGGGGGGGGACGACTTTGACTTGAGCATTGCTCAAGCGTTGTTGCAAAAATGGGACATAGAAGTCCCAACACCCTTTCAAAAATATGTTTTGTTGGAAGCTGCCAGGCAACTCAAAGAGCGGTTGAGTCACGAGACGAAGGTTGAAATCCGCTTTGAGGCACACGTTGCCGAAATAACCCGTGAGGACTTGAGGCAATGGATAGCGCCGTTTTTCAAACGCATTCACTTTGCTTGCAAACGCGCCCTCAAAGACGCAGGGCTTGCCAAAGAAGACATTCAGGCCATTGTTTTGGTAGGGGGCTCCACGCGTATGCCTTGTGTGCAGTCCTGGGTGGAGGAGATTTTTGGGAAGCCCGGCCTGGCGGAGGTAGACCCGGAGAAGGTGGTGGCGATGGGGGCGGCCATTCAAGCCCAACTGCTTTGTGGCGCAACAAAGGACTCGGAGTTGCTGTTGTTGGACGTTATTCCGCTTTCTCTGGGACTTGAAACCATGGGGGGCATGGTGGAAAAACTCCTGTTGCGAAACAGCACCCTTCCAGCCAAGGCCACCCAACTGTTTACAACTTTTCAGGATGGGCAGTCCGGCATGGACATTCACGTTGTCCAAGGTGAGCGTGAAATGGCCAAGGACTGTCGCTCTCTGGCAAAATTTCACCTCAAGGGGATTCCACCCATGGCGGCAGGTTTGGCCCGCGTTGAAGTGGGTTTTTCTGTGGATGCCAACGGGCTTTTGTCGGTTGAGGCGCATGAGCTTGCCACGGGCATCCAACAACGCGTTGTTGTGCAACCCTCCCATGGCCTGAGTGAAGAGGACATTGAGCAAATGCTCAAAGCCTCCATTCGCCACGCGCAGGAAGACATTTTCTCAAGGCTCCTCGCGGAGCAACAAATGGAAGCCAAACGCATGCTCGCAGAGCTTTCAAAACAAATGGGGGAGCATTCAGAATGCCTCTCCGTCGAAGAAGCTTCCGCCCTCTCTGAGGCCGCCAAGCAACTGGAAACGCTTTTGGAAACAACTCAAGAAGCGGCCAAACTTAGGAATGCCATTTTGGCTTTGGACAACCAAGCCAAAAACTTCACTGAGCGCATCATGAATTCCTCCATCAACTCAGTGCTCCAAGGCCATTCCATGTCGGAGTTTTAGCATGCCCCAAATACGCTTCATCCTCCCCTGGGCCACCCAGGAAACCCATGCCCATCCAGGCCAAAGCATTTTGGAGGTTGGGAAAGCCGCCAACGTGCCTTTGGGGCATATGTGCGGCGGCGTTTGCGCCTGCTCAACTTGCCACATATGGGTACGCCAGGGCGCAGACAGCCTGCCTCAACCGGAAGTTGCAGAGTTGGATCAGCTGGAGCATGCCTTTGGCCTCAAACCCCATTCACGTTTGGCATGCCAAGCCTTGGTTGGCGAAGAAGCGCTTGAAGTGGTGCTGACCGAAGAGTCCCTCAAAGCCTATTTTTCTGAAAACCCCGACGAGGCTTGCAAACTCAGAGACAAAACCAAGGCTTCCAAATAAGCCGTAGAGGCCAACAACACTTGGCCCCCCTCTGGCTTTTCCCCCAAGCCCAACGGAATACCCATTGGCCCCCTATGTGCTGCCGTTGTGGCTTCGCTTGGCAAAAAGAATCATCAACCCCTGCGGAACAATTTGAAATGTTTCTCTTCGCCCTCCGGGCGGGGTTTTTTCCTGGGCCTGCGGCCCGGCTTCTTTCGCCCTCCAGGCGTTGTTCTCTTCTGGGCCTGCGGCCCGGGCCTTTCTTAACTGAGAAATGTCTTTATGGGCCATGCGGCCCGGCATGTTTTTGCCCTCCGGACGTTGTTCTCTCTGGGCCTGCGGCCCGCGCTTTCTCGCCCTCCGGGCATTCTGCCTCCGGCGGGGAACTTTTTGCTCGCCCAAAAAGTTCCTCAAAAACGGCTCCCTCCGGT
>Ga0209755_10000403_pt1 | contig 80778 bp, 67 predicted proteins | sample TergutCo191P1_FD_187301 | JGI IMG/M metagenome (GOLD analysis project Ga0209755, IMG submission 187301) | Cornitermes sp. P1 segment gut microbial communities from Petit-Saut dam, French Guiana - Co191P1 (SPAdes) (version 2) | ecosystem: Host-associated > Arthropoda: Insects > Digestive system...
ATTTACTATTTCGTTTCTCTTTCGCACCTGCGGGGCCTCCACAGGTGCGGCCAAGCCTATTGTCCCCAACAGGCTCTGGTGCGCTTTTCTTGTCTGCATTGTTTAATTTACAAGGTGCAGGGTGGTCCACATTAAAACTGCGTTTTTTTGTTTTTAGAGCGGACACTTATTCTACCATTTGGCACTCCCTATTGTCAAGCATTTTCTTGACCGTGTCGGAGGCGCCCGATTAACTTACCACTTCAAAAGCACCTTGTCAATACCTTTTTTCTTATTTTTCAATTATTTTTTGCGCTTTTCTTCCACGCTGCCGGGCGTTCGCTCAATTTGGCTTGATTTCCTTGGCTTTTTGCAATATACTCATACTCACAATTTTTGTTACACTTCGCTTAAAGGTAGCTGATATCGGGCAGTTTGCTGTGTTTTTTTGCGTAAGTAGGGCGACAAAATCCATACTAGCGAAAAAACACAGCAAATTGACCGACATCAGCGGACGGTTTGCAGGAGTGTAACTAGCAACCAATTATTTGTTTATTTACCGAAACGGAGGCCGCCCCATGCCTGTAAAAATCCCAGACCAATTGCCCTCCAGAGAGATTCTTGAAAAAGAGAATATATTTGTAATGACAGAGTTTCGCGCAATGCGTCAAGACATTCGCCCGCTCCGCCTACTCATACTCAACCTCATGCCCACGAAAGAAATCACCGAAACACAGCTTTTAAGGAAACTCTCGAACACCCCATTGCAAATTGAAATAGAACTCTTGCAAATGGAGAGCTACACTTCCAAAAATGCAGACCCTGAACACCTTGAGTCGTTTTACACTTCGTTTGGGAGCGTTTGCGATAAGCACTATGACGGCATGATAATAACCGGCGCCCCGGTGGAGAATCTAGAATTTGAGGACGTGGATTACTGGGAGGAACTATGCGAAATCATGGAGTGGGCTTCAAAAAACGTCCATTCCACATTTCATATATGCTGGGGCGCCCAAGCGGGACTCTACTACCACTATGGCATTCAAAAACACCCCATTGGGTCAAAGCTGTCCGGCGTGTTCAGGCATGTTGCCTTAAAACCGCAGTCCCCATTTTTCCGTGGCTTTGACGACGAGTTTTACATGCCGCACTCACGCTACACAGAAGTCCTGGAGTCCGACATCTTGGCCGTGGACGAATTGGAATTGCTGTCTGTCTCAGACGAGGCAGGAGTCTTTGCCGTGAAGTCGAGGGACAATCGGCACATTTTTATCACAGGCCACCCTGAATATGATGCAGACACGCTTGCGCTTGAATATTTTCGCGACATAGAAAAAGGACTGCCGATAGACATGCCAAAGAACTACTTTCCGGGCAACAACCCCGACGCCGCCCCATTCGTGCATTGGCGAGCCCATGCGCAGCTGATGTATTCAAATTGGCTCAACTACTATGTATACCAAGCAGCACCGTATGACTTGCACAGCATAAATTAGGACTGCGGAGCCGCGCTAGACCATTCGCCGGAGCACCCCCCTCAAACCCTTTCGTTTACCGTAAAACTCGCAGGCCTGACCACCCCGTACATGGGTACGGTTGACCCTCCATCAGAAAGGTCTGCCCTATAATACGAGAGCCTTCCACTAAACTGATAGTCTGCAAGCACCACGCTCACTCCATAATATTCAGCCAGCATTTCGCTGAGCCTACGCGCTGCGCTATAGAAGAGGTCGTCCAAGGATGCTGCCTCTCCCACACTTATTAGAGGGCCATACCTATCCCCCATTCTATAAATCAGCCTGACTATTACGCCTGTTTCATCATCGATTACAGCAGTAGCCAAGTTTCCGGAATTATCGACTATGTCAAACTCCCAGACTATCATGTACCGCGCCGGCACAAAGGTGTCTATAATAAGTGCTGCGAGCCCTTCGCTGACGCTTAGCCCATGAAATTCGAATTCAAAAGCCCCGCCTTGGAAAAACCGCCTGATTTCATGGGCGACCCTTGCCCTGGCGGTTTCGTGATCCATGGAATTTCCGGTACTCAGCGGCAAGGTTTCCGTGCTTGCGTTTCCGGCAAGCGCAATCCGTTCAGGCAAAGTCAAATCCGGAGCCACGGCAAAGCTTATGCGCTGAGAGTCAATCATAACAAGATTGTCAAGGCGCCTTAAATCTGTGACTCTGGCCACAGCGTTTGGCAGGAAGAAACTCCCAGCCAAAACCAACGCCGCCGCCCCAAGCAATAGATAATGCCTAACTTTCATTGAAACCCCCGATTCTTAATTCCGACTCCTGCTTCCGAGCCCACTTCCTCCAAGCTTATCGTCACTGTAGTGCCTTTGCCGAGCTGGCTTTCAAAGCTTATTTCACCTCCGTGAAGGGCAGCTATCTCATCACACAACCTCAAGCCGAGGCCCACCCCGCCTTGAGCCCTAGAACGCGACTTGTCAACCCTGTAAAACGCATCCTTTATCTTGTTGAGTTCATCGTCTGGAATCCCCCTCCCATTGTCCGTGAGCCTCAGCACACAAACACCATTTCGGGCACGCGAACTGATTGAAATCGTCCCGCCGTCGTCTATCGCCTTTCTCGCATTGTCGATGAGGTTTAACAGCAGCGACATAAATAAATCCGGCTCTAGGTTGCATGAGCTTTCGTCGCAGTCGTACACCAGCTTGACATTTCTCTTTTCCAAAACAGGCCTTACTAGCCTTGCAGCATCCAAAACAATATGCGACATGCTGATTGGCAGGAAAGTAAAGTCGCGTTTTTTCAGCACAATCAGGTCAAGCAACTTTAGCGACAGCACCTCGAGCCTGCGACCTTCCAAGAAAATGTAATTTGCGGCATCTCGTTTGTCGCTGTCTGACAAGGTGTGACCCCTGAGCAGGTCGGCGTACCCGATTATCGAAGTCAGGGGCGTTTTCAGCTCGTGGGCAAACCCTCCCATAAACTCCTCTTGGCGCCGCATCGTGTCTTTCATTTCGTTTATATTATGCTCTAGCCTGTCCGTCATATTGTTGAAATCCGCTGCCAGAACCCCGATCTCGTCTTTTCCGCTGAGCGTCGCCCGGCAGCTTAGGTCGCCTGAGGCAATAGTCCTTGTCACCCGCGATAGCCGACGCAACGGCAAGGTCATCCAAAACGAAAGCAGCCACGACAGCGCAGCGCCAAGAGCAATCAGCGCAACAAACAGCCGCTGGAAAATCACCTGCTGACTCTGCCTCCCCAAAAAAACCGGACTGAGGTCATACAGACTTTCAAGAAAGAGCGCCTGGGGGCCGAATTCAAACTGCCCGGCTATTTGAAGCAAATAGCCCCTTGCATCGCTGTAGAACGTCAGCACGGCAAACTGATCCCCAGTGACGCTGTCTACCAGGCCGTCGCTGAAGAGCGCCTGGTCACTTGCCGAATTAGCAACGAGGTTGCCTCCAAACGCACCCGCCTCCCGGCTTACATAAATTACCCCGTCAGAATCCGAAAGGCGGAGCGCCAGCCAGTTGTGCCCACCTTGCGTTTCGAGCCTCGCCAGTGCACTTACAAGCTCCTCGTACTCGCCACCCTGCCTGCCTGCCTGCGTCGCCTCGCTGACCGCCGAGAGCGTTAATAGTATGAGCCTATGAGAGCCGACGGAGACTTCCTGCAATTGGTCGAGCGAACCACCTGTAGATGCCGCGATGAGCACGCTGCCGCCAATACCAAACGCAAGCGCCAGCATGACAATAAACGCTATCATCATCTTCGTTCCGAACTTCATACTTCCAGTCTATATCCAACCTTGTATACAGATTGGAGCTTGTCTTCCCAGCCCGCCTTTTTCCTTACCCGCTGGACATGCAGGTCGATGGTGCGGCTGTCGCCGAAATAGTCGCTCCCCCAGACCCGCTCATAAATCGTTTCGCGGTACAGCGCGGTCCCGGGATTGCGGGCGAACAGCAACAGGAGCTCGTATTCCTTGCGCGTCAGTGATATTTCCCCGTCGTCCCGCTTTACTATCATTGAGCGGGTGTCGATACTTAGCCCAGCTATCTCAATCATCTGCCCGAGCTTATTGTAGCGCCTGAGAACTGTTTCCACGCGAGCGAGAAGCTCTATTATCTCAAAGGGCTTGACGATATAATCTTCCGCCCCCATTTTCAGCCCGCGCACCCTGTCCTCCACCATATTTTTCGCCGTTATGAATATGACCGGCATATCCAAATGACGGATGTATTCCATGAGTTCGAATCCATCGGCGCCGGGGAGCATAACATCGAGCAATATGAGGTCGAACCTTTCGCTTTCGAGGATATCCGCCGCTTCCAACCCATCGTATACGCACTTGCATTCATACCCGGCTTTTGTCAGGCTCATCCTCAATAAATCCGATATGGGCTTTTCGTCCTCGACTATAAATATTTTTATCATATTTCACTTAAAAGACAGGGGGCATGCCACAGGTCACTATAGGTAGCAGCGGACGGTTTGCGCCGGGGTAGTGCCTAATAACGGGGGACTTATCTGTCTTTACTCCTATTTCGGTTGTTGCTATTGTTATCCTGACCATGTGCTATTATAATACATAACAGCACATTTTGCATAGAAATTTCATATTTTCGGATTTTGGGAGGTTTTGCACTTGTCAGATACTATTGCGGCGATTGCCACCGGCAGGTCGGTTTCGGCTATTGGAGTCATCCGTATGAGTGGCGGAGATGCCATTGCTATTGCCGATAAGGTTTTTCGCGCGACTGATGGCATAAAGCTTGAAAGCGCTGCAAGCAGGAAGCTGCACTACGGCGAGCTGGTTGGCGCCGACGGCAAGCTTATAGACTTGGTTTTGTGCACAATCTCCCACGGGCCCTCCAGTTACACAGGCGAGGACACCGCAGAATTCCAATGCCATGGCTCCCCACTTGTCATGTCTGAGATTTTGCGGCTGCTGTTTTCACTTGGCGCGCGCCAAGCTTCGGCCGGCGAGTTTACAAAACGCGCTTTTTTAAATGGGCGCATGGATCTAGTGCAGGCCGAGGCGGTCATTGACCTGATTGAGGCAGAGACGACCGCTGCAGCTCAGAATGCTGCGGGGCAACTGCGCGGGGCGGTCGGCGTTAGGTTGGAGCCGGTATATGCCGCCCTTGTTGACATCATTGCGCACTTTCACGCTGTTATCGACTATCCAGATGAGGATATCGATGAATTTGAAATGCAGGGCTATTTAGATACACTCGACGGCGCAGGAAAGGAACTTGAGCGCCTGCTGTCCACTCATGAGCGCGGCAGGGTCTTGCGCCTTGGCGTTCCGACAGCGATTATCGGACGGCCTAACACGGGCAAGTCTTCCCTCCTCAATGCGCTTTTGGGATATGAGCGCGCAATTGTAACAGACATCCCCGGAACCACCCGCGACACTATTGAAGAAAAGCTCATGCTTGGCGGCATAGCGCTTCGCCTCATAGACACAGCGGGGCTGAGAAGAGCGGATGACAAAATCGAAAAACTTGGGGTCGAGCGGACTCTTTCGGCGCTTGGCGATGCAGGGCTTGTTTTTTTAGTGCTGGACGGCTCCATTCCACTGCAAGATGGGGATTATGAGGCGATACGTTCTATTGCACCCGGGGTGCCTAAGCTTGCTGTTATTAACAAATCGGATTTGCCGTCTGCCTTGGAACCAGACATGCTTGCGAAAATGGGCTTTAACTGCTGCTGCGTCTCTGCGCAAACAGGCGAGGGGCTTGACAGTTTGAGCGCAAAAGTGAGCGAGCTGTTACCACAATTGGAGATGCCCCCCTCTGGCGAGATTATCACAAACGAGCGGCAAGCGGATGCGCTTTCCAGGGCGAGGAGCAGCATAAATTTGGCGGCATGCGCAATAACAGCGTCGGTAACGCCCGACGCTGTCGTAACAGATATTGAGGCTGCGCTCGCAGCCATCGGCGAAGTAACTGGAAAGACTATGCGGGAGGACGTCGTCTTGCGGATTTTCGAGCGCTTCTGCGTGGGGAAGTAGGGCGCAGACACCAAACAACGACGCCTCGATGCGACGCCAACCTGTTTCGCCTAAAAATGCAGCTTCACCCCGGCGGATGTCAGCCTCTCCTGCAGCTCGGGGATGTTTGTTTTTGTGAAATCGTTCCCCATTGCCGCTGCGACGCCTGCGGCTTCTCCGGTTACTGCGCACGGCGGGATGACCCTTGTTATATCCCACATGCCGTCGGTCACGGATATGTCGCGGCCTGCGGCCAGGAGGTTTGTCACCTCTTTTCCGTAGAGCGTCCCGAACGGCAGCTCGTATGCCGGGCCTTTCTTGCGCCAGTCGCCCGTCATGCCAATGCTGTCTTTCATGAATTTTTTGTCTTCCGAATCGTCCATCGTATATTCGCCAACCAAGCGGCGGGACATTCTGACAAGCGGGATTGTCGAGGTCGTCACCGGGAGGTACGATTTGTCCTCCTTGTGATATTTCTCGATATCCTCGAACATTTTCTCGTGCGCAGCTATCACTGCGCGGCTCAGTTCGTCGCCGTCCACTCCAGAAAATCGCACATTTTGGTCGAGTGTCGCCACCTTGGCATTTTTGTACTGGCCATCCGCTTCCGCTTTTTCATTGTCCGGAACTTCGCCCTGTGCGACATCTGCGAGCCCGAACATCTTTAGATGCACCTCTCCGCTTTGGATGTAGTAGTACCAGCTGGCCAGGCCGTTGCCCTTGGCGTGCAGCGCTGTTTTAGCCCCCGCCAAATGGCAGACGTCGGCGTCGCCGGTGCCGTCGATTACGGATTTTACTTCTATTGCCGAGCGCCCCGATTTATTTTCGACTATGACATGGCTTATCGCATCGCCATCTTTTTTCACTGCGCAGACCATGGTCCCATAGAGGATTGTCACGCCGAGCTTGCCCAGCAGGGCTTCGACCCTGAGTGCAAACAGGTGCGGATTATATTGGGTGACATACCGGTTCTTGATGCGCTCCTCCAAGCTTCCCCCGTTCAGCCAAGCATCCGGATATAGGTTCGCTTCCGCCCCATGTTCTATGGAGAGCTTGAGCAGTTCCTCCCCGATGCCAAAGATAAGCTGATTGCCTTCGCCGTCGCAGAGCGGCAGATATATTGTGATAAGGCCTAGCGTAGCCATTCCGCCTAGAGAATACTCCCGCTCCACCAGCGTAACCCTCTTGCCGCCCCGCGCCGCTGCCATCGCAGCCGCAATTCCGGCAATGCCTCCGCCCGCAACGAGGACATCGCACGAAGACGCCACGTCTATTTTGCGTTCCGGCTCAACTATGTAGCTGCTCAATGGTTTCCCCCCTCGTAGATTTCCCTGCTGCGGCAAAAAATTTCCGCACAGGCGTCGAAGCAGAGCTCTTCGTCCGGCGTGAACATCATCATGTAGCTCCCTCCGCCGGGGGCGTACACATCAACTGTATTTTTTATCGAATCCAAAAAGTCCTCGTTTGTCACCGGCTTTGTGTAGTCCAAACCCTCGGGACCCACGCAAAATCCGATGCGGCTGCCGTACTTTTCCTTCATTTTCGGAAAGTCGACAACGCGTCGCTGAACTTGCGCAATGTCTGTCCGCAGCTCGTACATGTATGGGAAGAAGCGGTTTACATTGCCGCAGGTGTGCCACTCTATGTAGACATCCTTGGAATGGACGTAGTCAATCAGGCGCTTTGTCGGCTCGAACACCAGCTCTTCCATGACTTTTTCGGAAAAGAATGTGTCCCTTTCTGTCCCCCAGTCGTCGTGCACCGTCAGTATGTCCAGCGGGTACAGCGAATTTAGCTCGTCAAACACCTTTATCAAAAAGTCGGTATACACTTCAAAAAAATCGGCTACGGCTTCCGGCTCAAGGAGCAGCGCCTCCATTGAGGCTTCATAGCCGCCCATAATCGAGACGAGCCTCTCCGTCACGCCGCGTCCTATGTCGTAGGAGAGAGCCTTGCTTGGGTCATATTCGGTCTTCATGAACTGCTCCGCTTTTTCCTTAAATCCCCATTCGCCCAAGTCCGGGAAAACAACTTTTTTCTCCCATTGCGTTATGTCGTCAAGCAGCTGAGTCCCCGGGGTCAGCATTCCGCCGCCGGCGGAGACCACCCATGTCCAGTCGGTGTTGAACCAGTCTTTATACTCGTAGTCCTCAGTCGCTTTTTTCAAGAAGTCGGCATGGATTTGCATGCCGCGGACTTTGTGAAGTATGACGTCGTTCGTGCCAAGGGTGATTTTGTCTGTGAGCGAATTCGGCATCCATAGCGGAGCCTCTCTCGACATATTGCGGCGAAAATTTTCGCGCGGGGTAATTGGCGTGTCAAACTTTGGGGCTTTGACCGTATCCGGGCCAAATGGCATCCTAACAGTCTCAAAGCTCACAGCTGGGTCTAAATATTCTGGGCGCGGATATTTCATGCTCACATCCCCTTACTACGCTTCGACTATGCCTGACATCATGGTTGTTTCTACGCCTTTTTTCGCCCAGAGCTCGGCGATTTTGTTCAGGCCCAGCGAGTCGCTGGACATATGGCCCGCTATTACAACGTTGCCTATGTTCTGCTCTTTTAATTCTTTTGCGTCTTTTTCCGGGATGTGCATCATCACCAGGGTGCCTACGCCCGCTTCAAAGTATTCTTTGAGTATTTTTGGGCCAGGGCCGGTCAGGCCTGACATGAGCACATAAATTTTCCCCGCATAGCTTTCCTTTGCGCCGACTCGTATCACGGGTTTTCTGGCTGAGTTCTTGTACTCTCCGATTTCTTCGAGAGCTTCTACGATTTCCTGTACCTTGGTGTCCGGCTTGCCGCCAAATTTTTTGTCCAAAAATTCCTGGACTATCACCTGGCCTATTATGTCCGCCGGGGTGTGCAGGCTCATGTAGGGCATTTTGAGCAGCTTTGCCGCACTTTCAGAGCGCCTTGAATTAGCCACATGGAAGTTGTAATTGAGTTCCTGCTTGCGCTCTTCAAGAAGCTTCTGGCCCTTGTTTCTTGGCACGCCAAGCTCTTCGAGGTTGCGGACGTGGGTGTCTAGCAGGTCAATCATGTCTAAGTTTGTGTTTTTCGGGTGGTGGGTGACGACGCAGTCAAAACCCAGCTGCTGCGCAAGCATCAGTTCCGCAGTTTCCATATCGACGCCCATCAGCACTTTTTTTATGTTCTCCCCCGGGACGATTATCCCGCAGTCAGCGGGCATTTCATCCAGTTTAGCCGCTTTTACGGCAATATCCATGAGTTCTTGAGTGTTCATTTAATGTGACCCCTCCTTGATTTTTTCATGGCGATACACGCACTTCAGACCTGTGCGATAATCGCACCGCCAACATTGTACCATAGCTCAAAATAATTTCATACACATTTTTGCCGATTGGTGAGATTCTCTATTTCTTTTGCAAATATTAGTGCTATAATGATAGCACGCAAAAGGTTATCATCGTGTTTCTCGATATTAGGAGGCTATATATGGGTAGTAAATATGTTTATCTTTTTTCTGAGGGTAATGGGGCTATGAAGGACCTGCTCGGGGGCAAGGGCGCTAACCTCGCTGAAATGATCAACCTGGGGTTGCCCGTTCCGCAGGGATTTACAGTCACGACTGAGGCTTGCACGCAGTATTACAACGACGCAGAGGCCATAAACGCTCCAATCCAAGACGAAATTATGCAGTATATCGACAAGCTGGAAGGGCTCACCGGCAAGAAATTTGGCGACAAGGACAACCCCCTGCTCGTATCCGTCCGTTCCGGTGCGCGCGCATCGATGCCCGGCATGATGGACACAATCTTAAATCTTGGCCTGAACGAAAATGTGGTCGAGGCTATGGCGGCCAAAAGCGGCAACCCCCGCTGGGCCTTTGACTGCTACAGAAGGTTCATCCAGATGTATTCCGATGTCGTCATGGAGGTCGGCAAGAAATATTTTGAGGAGCTAATCGACGAGCTCAAGAAAGAGAAAAATGTCACCGAAGATACCGACCTTGGCGCCGATGATTTGAAAAAGCTGGCAGGCCACTTCAAGGCCGAATATAAAATCAAAATAGGCGAGGATTTTCCTGACGACCCAAAAGCGCAGCTCATGGGCGCCATCAAAGCCGTATTCCGCTCGTGGAATAATGACCGGGCCATCTCATACCGCCGCGAATATGACATCCCCGGCGACTGGGGCACCGCAGTCAATGTTCAAGAAATGGTGTTTGGAAATCTTGGCGATACTTCCGGCACCGGCGTCGCCTTTACGCGCAACCCAGCAACGGGCGAGAAAAAGCTCTTCGGGGAATTCCTGATGAATGCGCAAGGGGAAGACGTGGTAGCAGGCATCCGCACCCCACAGAGCATAGATCAGCTTCGCGAGGTCATGCCCGGCGCTTACGATGATTTCGTAAATATTTGCAGCAAGCTTGAAGCTCATTACCGCGATATGCAGGATATGGAATTCACCATCGAAGACAAGAAGCTCTTCATGCTCCAGACCCGCAGCGGCAAGCGCACGCCTGCCGCCGCTTTGAAAATCGCTTGTGATTTGGTTGACGAGGGCATGAGGACTGACAAGGAAGCTGTGCTGATGATTGAAGCCAAGGCGCTCGATGCATTGCTCCACCCTCAGTTTGAAGCAGCTGCCCTCAAAGCCGCAACCCCTGTAGGCTCGGGCCTCGCCGCTTCCCCCGGCGCAGCGGCCGGCCGCACTGTTTTCACCGCAGAGGACGCCAAGAAATGGGCGGAGGGCGGCGAAAAGGTCGTCTTAGTCCGCCTCGAGACCTCGCCGGAAGACATCGAGGGCATGATTGCGGCGCAAGGCATCTTGACTGCCCGGGGGGGGATGACCTCTCATGCGGCAGTCGTCGCCCGAGGCATGGGCACATGCTGCGTCGCCGGCTGCGGGGACATCAAGATGGACGAGGAGCACAAAAAATTCGAGCTGGGCGGCAAAGTCTTCAAAGAAGGCGACTGGATCAGCCTTGACGGCTCGACAGGGCATATCTACGGCGAGGCCATAAAGACGACGGAAGCCACGATTGGCGGCGAGTTCGAGCGCATGATGGGCTGGGCCGACAAATACAGGAAACTCAAAGTCAGAACAAACGCCGATTCTCCAAAGGACGCGATCACTGCGCGCAGCTTTGGCGCAGAGGGCATCGGCCTCACTAGGACAGAGCATATGTTCTTTGAGGCTGACCGCATCCCGGCGATCCGCGAGATGATTTGCTCCGAGACTGTCGAGCAGCGCGAGAGGGCGCTTGCAAAGCTTGAGCCCATGCAGCAGGCTGACTTTGAGGGCATTTACGAGGCTATGGAAGGCGCTCCGGTCACTATCCGCTTCCTTGACCCTCCATTGCATGAGTTCCTGCCCACCGAGGAGGGCGACATTGCGGCCTTGGCCAAAACACAGGGGAAAACTGTGGCCGACATTAACTCTATAATCGAGTCGCTGCGCGAGTTTAACCCTATGATGGGCCATCGCGGCTGCCGCTTAGCCGTTACATACCCTGAAATTGCGGTTATGCAGACCAGCGCCGTTATAAAAGCTGCCATAAAGGTCAAAAAAGCGCATCCTGACTGGGAGCTCGTTCCCGAAATCATGATTCCGCTCATTGGCGAGGTCAAGGAGTTTATTTACATCAAAAACATCGTGGTCAAGGTGGCTGACAAGCTGATTGCGGCGGCGGGTAGCGACTTGAAGTACCTCGTCGGCACAATGATTGAAATCCCGCGGGCCTGCCTCACCGCAGACGAAATCGCAAAAGAGGCCGAGTTTTTCTCATTCGGCACAAACGACCTGACGCAGCTTGCATTCGGCTTTTCTCGCGATGATTCCGGCAAGTTTCTCAGCGAGTATTACAAAAAGAATATCTTCGAATCGGATCCCTTCGCAAGGATAGACCAATCCGGGGTTGGCAAGCTCATGGATATTTCCGTCAAGCTAGGGCGCGAATCCCGCCCAGGCATCAAGTTGGGCATTTGCGGCGAACACGGGGGCGACCCATCGTCCGTCGAGTTTTGCCACAGGGTCGGGCTGGACTATGTCTCATGCTCTCCATTCAGGGTGCCCATAGCTCGTTTGGCCGCAGCACAGGCGGCACTGAAAGATTGAGAGGTCAGCTTTAAGTATTGAAAAAAATTGTATTGGAAACTTATGAAGATGTTTGCCGAGCTGCTGCGGATATTTTTTCGGAGCAGCTCAGGCAAAAGCCCGACAGTGTGCTGGGACTTGCTACAGGCAGCACTCCAATCGGGCTATATGCAGAGTTGGTCAGGAGGTACGAGGCCGGGGACGTTGACTTTTCTAAGGCCCGGTCTTTTAACCTGGATGAGTATTACCCCATCAGCAAGAGCAACCCACAGAGTTATTTTTACTTCATGCGCAAGCATTTGTTCGACAAGGTAAATCTCCGGCACTTTTGCCTGCCAGATGGGGAGGCTGCCGACGCGCAAGCCGAGTGCAAGCGGTATGATACAGAAATTGCAGCGGCTGGCGGCATAGATTTGATGCTGCTCGGCATAGGCCTCAATGGGCACATAGGCTTCAACGAGCCAGCGTCATCCTACCCGGTGGGAACCCATTTGGCCGTGCTGTCCGAGAGCACGATAAGCGCAAATTCGAGGTTCTTTGCCCTGGGAGAGGCTCAGCCTGTAACGGCTTTGACCATGGGGATTGGCGGAATTTTACGTTCCAAAAAAATCGTTTTTGTCATTTCTGGCAAGAGCAAGGCAGATATTACAAAGAAGCTGTTCGACGACGCCATTCACATGGACGTGCCGGGCAGCTTCGTCTTGCTGCACCCAGATGTGACGGTGCTTTTGGACAGAGAGGCCAGCGGGGGCTAGGAAAACTCTTCCTCGTCCGCTTTCATTGTTGCGATTAGATCGGCAACGACATTTTCGGCATCGGCATATGGAACTTGGCATGTTCCGACTTTGATATGCCCCCCGCCCCCGTGCTTTAGCATGAGGCTGCCTATGTCGGTATGGCAAGTATTGTTTAAAACGCTGTGCCCAACCGCTATCGCACAGTTTTGCTTATCCCTGCCGTCCACCATCCAAATTGAGACGTTTTGCTCCGGGAACAGGCTGTAGATTAGGAAGCGGTTTCCTGTGTAGATTGTTTCGACATTGCGCAAATCCGTGATAATCACGTTTCCGTCGGCCTTCGTATATTTCAGGAGCATCTCCTTAAATAGGGCGTCTTGCTCAAAGTAGAGCTTGACGCGCTCCTGTACGTCGGGGTTGCTCAGGATTTCGTCGATGGTCTGCGTGGCGCACGCATCGATTAGAGCCTCCATGAGCTCATAATTGCTGATGCGGAAGTCCCTGAACCGTCCTAACCCGGTGCGCGGGTCCATTATAAAGCCAAGCAAAACCCAGCCCTTAGGTTGCAGGATGTCTTCCTTGCTTAGCTTTGCCGAGTCGACTTTGTCGACGGCTTTAACCATCTCTTCAAAATGGGGCACCTTGGTTTTGCCCCCATAGTATTCGTAAATCACTCGAGCCGCACTGTCTTCTATGCGCGACTCCCCTTCAAATTCAGTTTTGGAATCTATGCGCTCTTCCTCGCTGGAATGATGATCAAACCACAGGCCGCATCCTTTGACATAAGGTACGTTGGCAAGGACATCGTCGCTGGTGACTTCAACGAGACCGTCCTGCATATCCTTTGGGTGAACAAACTTCCAACTGCTTATTATATTTAGATGTTTAAGCAGCGCGCCACACGCCAGCCCATCAAAATCTGACCTTGTTAGTAGCCTCATAACTTCCTCCCATTTTGTTAGAATTTATCTTCTATGAACCCAAGCACGGCACAGTATATCACACTTTTTGCGCCCTGTGCAACACAAAATGAACAAATTTGGACGTTGCAAAAACGTTGACAGGGCTTCCATTTCAGTTTATACTACGTCTGATTTAGAATCATCTTGGCATATTGGAGGAACAGCGTATATGAAAAACACAGGTGTTATTGCTAGGGGCATAGTCACGCCCATACTCAAGCAGGGCGACGATTTAATCAAGCAGGTGTGCGACAGCCTTATGAAATCGGCCAAGGCGGACGGCTTCACCCTAAACAACGGCGACATTGTCGGGGTCACTGAGGCGGTGGTAGGCATCGTGCAGGGCAACTATGCAAGCTTGGAAAATATCTCAAAGGACGTGCGCGCGAAGTTCGGCGGCGGCCCGCTCGGCCTGGTTTTTCCTATCCTATCCAGAAATCGGTTTTCTAACCTCCTAAAAGGCATTGCCGGAGGGTGCGACAAGCTTTACATTTTGCTTTCTTACCCGCAAGATGAGGTCGGCAACAAATTGGTGGACATAGACACTTGCGACGAGAAGGGCGTAAACCCTTATGCAGACAGTTTTACGGAGGGCGAGTTCCGTGATATTTTCGGCGGTGAGACTGTCCACAGCTTCACCGGCGTGGATTATATCGAGTATTATAAGGAAATTGGTGGGGATTGCGAAATCATCTTTTCAAACGACCCTCGCCACATCTTGAAATATACAAAAAACGTTCTTTGTTGCGATATCCATTCCCGCAAAAGGACTCGCAGGCTCATAGAGAAGGCCGGCGCTGAGCGCTGCTTATGCCTTGATGATATACTCAATGAGCCCGTTGATGGCAGCGGGTTTAGCGAATATGGCCTGCTCGGCTCAAACAAGGCCACTGAGGATTCTGTCAAGCTGTTTCCAAGGGATGCAAAAGACTTTGTCTTGCGGCTCCAGGAAGAGCTTCGCAAGCTCACCGGTGCGACGCTGGAAGTTATGGTTTATGGCGACGGCTGCTTTAAGGACCCCGTTGGAGGCATTTGGGAACTTGCCGATCCTGTCGTGTCGCCGGCGTTTACCGATGGGCTGATTGGCACGCCAAACGAATTGAAAATTAAATTTGTCGCTGATAATGATTATGCTGACCTGTCCGGCGAGGCTCTGACCGAGAGCATCCGCAAGCGCATTAAAAACAAAGACCCAAACCTGGTTGGCAATATGCTTGCCGAGGGCACCACCCCTCGCAGGATTCATGATCTTGTCGGGAGCTTGTGCGACCTTGTTTCCGGCAGCGGCGACCGCGGGACTCCGATTGTTCTTGTTCAGAATTATTTTAAAAATTACGCCAGCGAGTAGGACATAAAATAGTATGGAAAACACTAGATTAAACGAGTTTAGCAAGCTTAGTTCTGATCTCGCTGCACGGGCGGTAAAAGAGTTTGGCTCGCCCATTTATATTTACGACGAGAGCCTGATCCTCAAACGTTGCCAGGAATGCTTGGATATGCCGCACGCTTATGGGCTGACTGTCCGTTATGCTATGAAGGCAAACCCCAACAGGACGCTTCTCAAAATTATCACAGGGGCTGGTTTGCACCTTGACGCAAGCTCGCTCAATGAGGTTCTCCGGGCCCATATGGCCGGGGTGCCCTATGAGAAAATTATGCTCACTACGCAAGAAGCCTACGAGGGCGAAGATATGGCCTTGCTCGAGAAGCTTCTCCTTGATGGCCTAAAGTACAATGTTTGCTCTCTCCGCCAGCTTTATCTTATTGGCGATTTCGCTTGCAAAAACTATATCGAGCCCGGCATCAGGATTCATCCGGGTGTTGGCTCCGGTGAATCTGCCACGCGAAACACGGGTGACGATTATTCCTGCTTTGGCATCCACCTCTCCGACCTTGACGAAGCCTTAAAATACGCTTGGGGGAAGTGGATTAAGTTTAAGCATGTGCATGTCCACATCGGGTCTGGCGCTGATTCTGAAATGTGGCGTCAAAATATCGACCTTGAGCTTGGCATAATTGAGAAGCATTTTAAAGAAACTGATTCCGTTTGCTTCGGCGGCGGGCTAAAGGAAGCGCGCATGCCTTCTGAGCAGTCGGCGGATATAGAGCATCTTGGAAGCTATGCAAAAAAGCAAATCAATGCCTTCTACAAGAAGCATAAGCGGAAGCTAAAAATGGAAATCGAGCCCGGAACGTATATCGCCGCAAATTCCGGATATGCCGTCACCATGGTGATTGACAAGAAATGCACCGCTCGCGCAAATTTCATTGTGACTGACGGCGGTATGGAGCTCAACTCCCGCCCATTGCTATATGGCTCAAAGCACCCGGTCTATATTGTCGCCGCCGACGGTTCTTGTGTAAAGTCTTCGGAATTTGGCGATATCCCCGGTGATTACAGCGCTGTCGTTGCTGGAAAATGCTGCGAGAGCGGCGACTGCCAGACCCTGGACATGGATGGCCACGCCACGCCGCGCAAGATGGCCGAGCCGGATATCGGCGACATAGCCATTATCGGCGGCACTGGAGCCTATTGTTCGTCGATGGCTCCGTTTAACTACAATTCCCACACTCAGGCTCCCGAGGTGCTTCTTACGAAAAATGGCGATTTGCGCTTGATACGCAAGCGCCAGACCTTAGAGCAGGTGCTTGAAAATGAAATTTAGGCGTTGAAAGGTGCTGTTTTTATGCAAAAGCTGCGTATTGGGATTGTCGGATACGGCAATGTTGGCCGAGGAGCGGAAAAGGTTGTTCTTGCGATGCCTGATATGGAGCTTTGCGGCGTTTTTACGCGCCGTGCGCCTGAGTCAATTAGCCTATTAGACAGCAGTGTCCCTGTTTATTCAATTAGCCAGGCTGAAAACCTGAAGGGCAAGATAGATGTCATGCTCCTTTGCGGCGGCTCTGCGACGGATTTGGCCGAGCAAGGGCCATATTTTGCCTCAATGTTTAACATAGTTTGCAGCTACGATACACATGCCAAAATACCTGAGTACCTTGAAGCTGTAAACGCAGCCGCTACAGGCAATACTGCGGTGATTTCAGCAGGTTGGGACCCGGGGCTTTTTTCGATGGTGCGGCTTATGTCAGAAGCGATTTTGCCTGACGGCTTAAGTTATACTTTTTGGGGAAAGGGCGTCTCACAGGGGCATTCGGACGCAATCAGGCGCATCGAAGGCGTAAAAAATGCTGTACAGTACACTATCCCGATTGGCAAGGCGGTCAACGCTGTCCGCTCAGGCCATCGCCCTGCGTTCGAAGCGCGCGACAAGCACTTGCGAGAGTGCTTTGTCGTTGCACATAAGGGTGCAGATAAATCCGCTATCGAGCATAGCATCAAATCTATGCCGAACTATTTCGCTGATTATGATACTACAGTTAATTTCATTGACGAAGACGAGCTGATGGCAAACCACACTGCCATGCCGCACGGCGGCGCGGTGCTTCACAGCGGCAGGACAGGAGAAAATGAGCATATTCTCGAATTTTCGCTGAAATTGGACTCAAATCCCGAGTTCACCGCAAGTGTCCTGGCCGCTTGCGCTAGGGCTTGTTATCGTTTTTACCTTGAAGGCATATATGGTGCGAAGACTGTTTTTGACATTCCTTTTGCTTATTTATCGCCAAAAAGCCGAGAAACCTTGATTAAGGAGCTGCTCTAGCCAACCAGGGTTTTCCTTACGTCCATTGCCCCCGGGCGGAAAAAGCCGCCTGTTGGGCTTGTGGTAATTTGCGCATTAGTATTTGCAACAAGTGTGAGTTAGAGAGGAGGTAATCATGAAAAAGTTTGTGTGCGTGGTTTGCGGCTATGTCCACGAAGGCGACGCCCCGCCGGAAAAATGCCCGCTTTGCAAGGCTCCACCAACAAAATTCGAACCAGCCAGCGATGAGTAACCCATAACAGAGCTTAGGGGGCACTACCCCCTGAGCTCCCCATTTTGTTTTTCGCAAACAGTAATCAGCACCCGCATCAAGTAGTTGCTAGGCTCGGTAACAAAAACTTCGTTGAGGGGGTACTCTTCGAAGGCCGGGCCGCATATTTCAAAACCGTGCTCACTTATATATTCTATTATTCTCTTGTATAGGCTGTCCCCATCGCTGTACCCACCGCGCATGTAGCCAACGGCATAAAGGGCTGCTGGCCTCTTGTCGTGGCCTTCCGGATTGCAGAAGTAAAAGCGGTCTGCCCCAACCCAGTCGCCGTTTTTGATGCGCTCTGCGGAGAACGTGCCCCAAACGAGATAGTTCAAGTCCAAGTCAGGGTATTTCTCGCTAATCGACTGGTAAAAGCTCAGCAGCGTGTCGAAAAAGGTTCTGCCCCCGCTGTAGTCGTTAACTTCCCCCAGTATGATTGGTTCAGCTGGCAGAAATTGAATCGTTATGGCGTCCTCTTCTACATCTGCCACGGAATGTATGGATTTTTGGAGCATCAGGAGCAGCTTGCGCGCGCGTATCCACTCTTCGATTTTCCTGTCGATTCTCTCAATTTGGTGTGAAAACACTTCGTCAAATAGCTCTGGCGTTCTCCTGTCTTTTAGCCCTTTTATCTCATCTAGCGTCATTCCCAATTTCTGGCAGGTGCGTATTACGTTCACTACAGCTAGCTGCGAAGTGGAGTAGTATCGATAATTATTCTCCCCGCGCGATACAGGTGAAAGCAATCCAATCCTATCGTAGTGCAGCAATGTGTCCCGCGTCGTTCTGGAATATTTTGCGAAATCGCTGATTGAGAATAGTCCACTTTCCGGCATAAATTTGCGCCTCCTTCAAGATTCTTGCTACATGGTAACATACGCAATGGCCATGGACAAGGGTTTGCTAGATATTTTTTATCCAATTATTCTTTATTTTGTACGCTTCCACTAATTCCTCTTTTTTTTTGTGTTTATTTTTGTCATTTTTGTCCGACTTTTCTATTGACCTAGGTGCTGCACAATAGTTTATAAAATTATTAGTGGCTTTGCTCAGTTTCTCCCGCGCAGTGACCTCCCTTCACTGTATAAAGAGCTTCTTGACTTGGCTCTCAATATGACGATGAATCAGTGTCATAAATTACGTTCAAAAGGTTGTGTGAATTATGCCCAATATTAGGCCAATATCTGATTTAAGGAACAATTCAAATGAAATTAGTGAGTTTTGCCGCACTTCGCGTGAGCCCGTATTTATAACGAAAAATGGTGTCGGCGACATGGTCGTTTTAAGTATTGAGATGTACGAAAGGCAGCAAGCGCAACTCGACCTTTACTCCAAGCTGGCAGAGGCGGAGGCCGAAATTGCTTCCGGTTCCGAGGGCGTGGATTTTGCCGAGTTTGCTAAGAAGCTGAGGACTAGTGCTAATGGAAGAGTATAAAGTAAAAATCTCGCCGGCGGCACAAAATGATTTTCTCGACGTAATCGAACATCTAGACACTCTGTCGCAGGATGCTGCGACGCAGTGCTTCGATTTGTTCATGGAGAAAGCCGCTGTGCTTGGATCTACACCTGAAATTTGTCCTTTGGCGAGGGACACGCAGCTCCGGTTGCGAGGGTATAGATTGCTGCCGATTGAAAATTATATTGTTTTCTATGTGATATCCGGCAATATTGTTGAAATTCGCAGGATTTTATATGCTAGGCGCCAGTATGAAAGACTTTTTTGACGAAGCAGATTTTTTGTAAATGGAGGCGGGGTTAATGACGCGCAGAGGTGAACCAACGTTAGTCACCACGAGTTGTGCAGATAGGGAGTCTGCAAAGAGACTTGCCAATTTAATCGCAGGGGCAAGGCTCGCTGCTTGTGTTCAACTTTTCCTGCCAGCTGCCTAATGGGTGGTTTGCCCGCCAATACGAAATGGATTGATGAAGTTACTGGATGCTGAAGCATGGATGGGAGGCCACACTAAAAAACTGCGTTTTTAATGCTTTCGCGCCCGCAGCAGGAACAAATAAAGCTGCACGCAAAATTTTCTGAGGGAATTCCAGCTACTGCCACGCAGCTGACCTAAGGAAGATGAGCGTGCAGCCTTTCTTATGTCGGTTTTGTCTTGACAGCTTGGGCTTTTTCGTAGTAGACTTCTAGCTAATTAGGAGTGATTTTTTATGTCTGAAAATTTGCACACGTTTGAAAACGAAGAATACAAGCACGCTTACCGCCACACGGCAGCCCATATCCTTGCCCATGCCGTGAAGCGGCTGTACCCGGACGCCAAGCTTGCTATTGGGCCTGCTATTGCCGATGGGTTTTACTACGACATCGATTCTGCCGAGACCTTCACCCCCGAATCCCTTGCGGAAATCGAAGGCGAGATGCGCAAGATTTGCAGGGAAAAACTTGCTTTGGAGCGATTTGAATTATCCAGGGAAGATGCGCTAAAGCTTGTGGCGGAACAAAACGAGCCTTATAAGGCGGAGCTAATACATGACTTACCAGCTGACGCTGTCATAAGCTTTTACCGCGAAGGCGACTTCACCGATTTGTGCGCAGGCCCCCATGTCGATACGACTGCAAGAATAAAGGCTAATGCATTAAAGCTCACAAACTGCACCGGCGCCTATTGGCGCGGCGATGCCAACAACAAGATGCTCCAACGCATTTATGGCACTTGCTTTATGAGCAAGCCCGAGCTTGAAGAGCACCTTCGCCGCATTGAGGAAGCGAAGCTGCGCGACCACAGGAAGTTGGGGCGCGAGCTTGATTTGTTCGCACTGTACGACGAGGGCCCGGGTTTTCCGTTTTTCTTCCCTAAAGGCATGCTTGTCCGAAACGAGCTTGTCAATTTCTGGCGCGACGAGCACAGGAAGGCGGGTTATGTAGAGATTAGCACACCGATGATTCTGAGCGAGGAATTGTGGAGGCGCTCGGGGCATTGGGATTTGTACAAAGACAACATGTATTTCACCGATATCGATGAGTCGGGTTACGCTATAAAGCCCATGAACTGCCCCGGCGGCATGCTCGCCTTTAAGCGCAAGCTTTGGAGCTACCGCGAGCTGCCAGTCCGCATGGCTGAGCTTGGCATTGTCCATCGCCACGAGCTTTCGGGGGCATTGCATGGGCTGATGCGCGTTCGCAATTTTACGCAAGATGATGCTCATCTATACATGACTCCTGAGCATGTGCCCTCGGAGATTGTCTCCACAATCGAGCTGGTTGACAGGTTTTACAAGGTTTTCGGCTTTGATTACCTCGTCGAGCTGTCCACCCGCCCTGAGAAATTCATGGGCGAAATTGAGCGGTGGGACGCTGCCGAAAAGCTCCTGGAAGATGCGCTTATAGAGAAGAACATCACCTACCGCTTAAACCCGGGAGATGGGGCTTTTTACGGGCCAAAAATCGACTTCCACCTCGTGGACTGCCTGGGCCGCACGTGGCAGTGTGCGACCTTGCAGCTTGACTTCCAGATGCCTGAACGCTTTGAGCTCGAATATGTAGGCGCCGATGGCGAAAAGCACCGCCCAGTCATGATTCACCGGACGGTGCTTGGCTCCCTCGAACGCTTCATAGCAATTATCACCGAGCACTATGCTGGCGCATTCCCGCTTTGGCTCGCTCCGGTTCAGGTGATTGTCCTGCCTATTACCGACCGTACCCGCGATTATGCGCAGTCCGTCGCAGATTCTCTGGCCGCAGACGGCTATCGCGTTGAGACGGATTTTCGCAGCGAAAAGATTGGCTTTAAAATCCGCGAGGCACAGGTTCAGAAAATCCCGTACATGCTGGTGCTTGGCGACAAGGAAGCCGAAAGCGGGCTCGTGACCGTCCGCAGGCGTTCTGAGGGCGATTTGGGCACAATGTCGCTTGACGAGTTCAATGCGATGATTAAAAAGGAGCGCAGCCCTGTTGTACAAGGGTAGGGGGTAAGTTATATTGGTTGCTATAGTAGTCTTGGCGGCATTTTTCGCTATGTTTGCACTTATAGCATTTGTATCGCGCGGCAGCAATGAGTCCGAGCAGCCCCGCGTATCCCAATACCCGCAGTTTGCAACCTACAAGGATATTACATGGGGATTGGAAAGGGCCGGATACACCGTCATAAGCGAGGCTGATATGTATGGCGGCACCTCCTGCCGCATAACGCAAGGGCCGCTGACTCTTGCCGAAATTTGGTTTACCCCAAATGCGGCGGGGCCTGCGGGCGGCTCTTTCTCCTTGAGTACAGTTGCGAGCATGAAAGCAGACGTTTTTCTAGGGATGATTGACGAGATTAAAGACCAGGACATGCGCAGCATCCTAAAGGAGCAAGGGTATAATGCCCTTATCTGCAGGTCTAACGATGGTTTCATCACCGCTTGCATGAGCGGCAATACAAAAGACATAAATGAAGTCCTGCCCGAATGGCTGGTCATAGCGGGGCTCGTCAGGGATGTCCTAAAATAGGCCTGACATATATGGGGCAAAGGCTCTTTAGCCCATGAGCATCGTAAGCCTGTTGTACGCTGCCCTCACATCGCCCTCTGTGTCTTTTGTGAACTCGGCAACCGTGCCTCCGAAGGCCAGCCGCCCCTTATTCATTACTGCCAAATGCGTTGCGGTGGATTCTACGTGGGCAATGGTTTCGGTGCTGAAAATCACTATGCGCGTCTTTGCCAGCTCCGTGAGGTAGGAATTTAGTGAGTCGCAAAATTCCGGGTCTAGGCCGTTGTATGGTTCGTCCAAGATTAGAACGCTTGGGGAGCACCATGATGCTATCAATATGGCAAAACGCTTGACCATGCCAACAGAAAAGCCTGCTAGAGCTGAATTGGCGTCCTCTTCAAGGCCAACCATCCTCATCATCTTTTGAGCATACGCCTCGTCCGGGCGCCCCCCACTTTCCATAGTTGTTGCGCCGGAAAGCTCTTTGATAAACCTCGTCAAGGTCCAGCTTGGCGGGAAACTTTTTATATCTCCGCCCCAGCCTTGCAGCGTCCGGTCTTTCCCTTCCTCCAGCTGCACATATTGCGGCACATACCCACGGTGGTACTTCTTATGCTTTTTGTGAATGTTCATGCCGTCGAGCAAACATTCGCCTGAGGTGGGCTTTTCCACCGCCGCCAGGATTTCTGCGATCGTACTTTTGCCCGATTTTGCCGGGCCTACAATGGCAAAAACTCCCCCGGCCGTAATTTCCATGCTAACGCCCGACAAGGCTTCCGGCATTTTTTTGCCATATTTTTTTGATATCCCCCGTGCTGATAGTGTCATAGGCCTCCTCCTTCATTTTATGAACAAATGATTAATTTTTCCCTCCGTGTCAGCGTTGTCTCCCTTTATATGATATTATACAATTAAATTTTTGCAAGGGAGAATTTATATGAGCACTTTTACCATACTGACCGACACCAGCTATGATTTGCCCGAGCAGTTCATTAACGACAATCAGATTGCGGTAGTACCCATCCCATTCCACCTAGACGGAACCCCGCACCCGGAAGGGCGCTGGCAAGAGATTTCCGATGTGGATTTTTACAATAAGCTGCGCGACGGCAGTTCGGCGGGCACCGCCCAAATAAACCCTGAAACTTACGTGCAGATCTTCACTAAATATGCGGAAAAGGGCGAGCCTGTTTTGGCGCTTTTCCTCAGCAGCGGACTTTCCCCCTCATACGGCAACTCTGTCATAGCGCTGTCCGAGGTCAAGGAGAAGCATCCCGACTGCCAAATTTTCACAGTTGACAGTCTCAACGCCGCAGGCGGCGTCGGCGTGCTTGTTGCTTTGGCTGTCAAGAAGAGGTCAGAAGGCTTATCCCTAGAAGAAACCGCAAAATGGCTGGAAGAAAAAAGGCACAGCTGCCTCTCCCTCTTTACGGTAGACGACCTCCACTACCTGCATCGCGGTGGGCGCCTGAGCAAGCTCCAAGCCGTTGCAGGCTCGCTTATCGGCATAAAACCTCTGCTCAACGTAGCCCCCGATGGCACGCTCAAGCTCAAGGACAAAGCGCGTGGGCGCAAGGCTGCTTTGGAAACCATTGCTGCCCAAATGAAACGCAGCATAAATAAGGGCACAAAGCTCGATACTGTGGTAATCAGCCACTCCAACTGCGAAAGCGACGCCGAACTTGTCGCAGAGCTAATCAAAAAATCTTTTGAGGTGGGCGAGTTCAAAATCGTTATGATGGGCCCAGTCATCGGCGCCCATGTCGGCCCGGGCTGCATTGCGCTATTTTTTGAAGCAGATATTGACAGACCCACGTACGAATCTAGGTATTATGCTGGCAAGTAGCTAGTTTACATAATAAAAAACAGGCATAGCGGCTATGTTTCCCGCTATGCCTTTTTATTATGTGCTCAAGTGCGGCGCAAGGCCGCCTTGCGGCGAGCAGCTAGTCTGTAAGCCCCTGCGCTTCGCGCTCTTTGAGCGCATCTTTCCTTGAGAGATTTACTCGGCCCCGGTCGTCTATTTCCATAACCTTGACCCATGTCATGTCGCCTTCGTTTAGCACGTCCTCTACTTTTTCTACGCGGCGGTTTTCCAGTTTCGAAATGTGAACCATGCCATCTTTGCCCGGCACCAGCTCAACAAACGCACCAATTGGTATGACCCTGACGACTTTGCCATAATAGAGCTTGCCCACTTCCGGCACAAACACGATATTGTCGATAATTTGCTTCGCTGCGCGGCAGGCCTCGATGTCGGCCGATGCGATATAAATGCTGCCATCGTCTTCTATGTCGACTTTTGCCCCGGTATCTGCGACAATTTTCTGGATGACCTTGCCCCCGCTCCCGATGACTTCCCTAATTTTGTCGGGATGGATTTTCATCATTATCATCTTAGGCGCCGTCGCCGCAAGCTCTACGCGCGGAGCCGATATGACCGGCAGCATTATCTCGTCGAGCATCTGAATACGAGCTTCTCTGCACATATCAAATGCGGATTTGATGATTTCCATTGTAAGTCCGTCGTTTTTCAGATCCATCTGAATCGCCGTAATGCCTTTCTTCGTGCCGCCGACTTTGAAGTCCATCTCGCCGTGGAAGTCTTCGACGCCTTGGATGTCAATGAACGTCGTCCAATCGTCCCCATCCGAGATAAGCCCACAGGAGATACCTGCCACCGGGGCTTTTATAGGCACGCCTGCGTCCATCAGCGCAAGAGTAGAGCCGCAGATTGAGCCTTGCGACGTCGAGCCATTTGAGGATATTACCTCAGACACCACCCTGATGGCGTAGGGGAATTCATCCACGCCGGGCAGTACGGGCTCGAGCGCTTTTTCCGCAAGCGCACCGTGGCCCTGCTCGCGCCTCGAGGTCGAGCGGGAGCCGCGCGCCTCGCCAACAGAAAACGAAGGGAAGTTGTAGTGGTGCATGTATCGTTTTGATTCTTCTTCGTAAATTGTGTCTAGCTTCTGCGCATTTGAGATTGTCCCGAGAGTCGCAACCGAGAGGACTTGCGTCTGCCCGCGCGTAAATAGGCCCGAGCCGTGCACTTGCGGCAGTATGCCGACCTCCGCCGCCATTGGGCGGATTTGGTTCATTACCCTGCCGTCGACGCGCTTGCCTTCAAGCAGCCATGCTTTGACAACTTTCTTTTGAATCCTGTATGTTATTTCTTCCATTTGCGCATCTATTTCAGGATACTCGCCGCCAAATTCTTCGATCATCCTTCCTACGATAGCGTTAAAACGCTCTTCGCGCACGTTTTTGTCGTCCGTATCCATGGAATGCTTCACGTCGCCGAGGTATTTGTCTACTAGCTTTGCAAACAGCTCTTCGTTAAACGAGGCCTTCGCATACTCGAACTTTGGTTTCCCAACCTCTGCGACCATCTGCTTTATCATCGCTATGACAGGCTGGATGGCCTCGTGCGCAGCCTTGATCCCTTCAAACATCACATCGTCCGGCACTTCGTTTGCCGCAGCTTCGATCATGACGACCTTTTTGGACGTTGAGGCGATTGTGCAGTACATTTCGGACGTTTCGCGCTGCTCTGTCGTGGGGTTTATCAGGAACTCCCCGTCTTTTAGGCCCAGCCCAACGCCGCCGATAGGCTCGCTAAAGGGGATATCTGAAATCGAGATGGCTGCGGATGCGCCTATCATCGCCGCAATTTCCGGCGAGCAGTCGTGGTCCACTGCCATTATCGTGCACGTAATCGCAACATCGTTGCGCAGGTCATCGGGGAAAAGCGGGCGCATGGGCCTGTCGATCATACGCCCCGCAAGCACTGCGCGCTCGCCCGGCCTGGCCTCGCGGCGCAAGAATCCTCCGGGTATCCTGCCGACTGCGTATAGTTTTTCTTCAAAATCTACAGAGAGCGGGAAGAAGTCGATCCCATCGCGCGGGCGGGACGACGCCGTTACCGCTACGAGGACCACCGTCTCGCCGTAGCGGACAAGCACGGCTGCGTTGCACAGCTCCGCAAGTTTTCCGGTTTCGAGCGTAAGCGTACGCCCCGCTAAATCAATCGAATACTTTTTTTCTTGCGGGAATTCTCTTTTTTGAATAATCATTGTAGTGCTCCTTTTATTGGTGTTTTGTTTTCCGGAGCAGCGAATCACTTAGCACTTGAAAATATGCCCGCTATCCTGCCGCCGCCCCCCTCGGCGCTGGCTAAAGGCCGGAGGCCCGCTGACCTCCCGCTCTGCGGTGGCCCCTTGCATTTTGCCCAGCAAAGCCAAATCGGGTGCATTTTCAACTGCTATGGGACCGCGCCCCGGTGCTAAGGATGTTGTTTTTTCGCAACGAAGCCGCGCCGGAAGTTCCGGAACGGCTCCAAGTCAGACCCTATTTCCTGATGCCCAGTTTGGCAATACACGCCCTGTATCGCTCAATATCCTTATTTGAGAGATAGTCGAGCAGGTTACGGCGGCGGCCGACCATCTTTAGTAGGCCCAGTTCGCTGTGCTTGTCCTTTTTGTGGACTTTCAGATGCTCAGTCAGCTGCTTGATTCGCTCCGTGAGGATGGCTATTTGCACCTCGGGCGAGCCCGTGTCCGTCTCGTGGGTGCGGTTTGATTCGATTACATCGGTCTTTTGCTCTTTGGTAATCATTTTTCTAATCCTTTCTTTAGGCCCAGTTGCGGCCGATATGTCCTATGTCCGAGTATCGGGTGGAAAAGGTACCGCAGCCCTCGGGTTTTGCCCCGCTTGCCGTAGTCCGGCTTTGCCCCGAAACTAAGAGCATGGATTCGGGCGGCTAGAAACCGCCTCAAGCCCAAGCATATTAACACAAATTTAACCTTCTGTAAAGCATAATTTTTGTTGGCACAGCCTGTCTAAAGTGCTTGATAATACTTTTGAGACATAGTATACTATGCTCTAGGCTCTTTGCTCCGTGGAAAGGTCGCACTAGTTGGGGAGATAGCGGTGCCCTGTTACCTGCAACCCGCTACAGCAGGAATGAATTCCGATTCCCGGACTTGTGATGTATTGTTAGCTCTTGATAAGCAGTGATGACGAGCCGGTCTTGCGCAACGTAAATTCGCGAACCATGTCAGGCGGGGAACCGAGCAGCATTAAGCGAAACCTTACGTGTGCCGCAAGGCAACCGGTTCCGAGCCGGCTGTCAAGCCAGCGGGTGTATCGCACTTTCAAAAATCGGTGTGCGGCCTTTCGGCGGAGCAAATGGGGCGAATTCAGTTAAAACCGGAGGTTTTAACGCTAATGTATCAAGCTTTGTACAGAAAATACCGCCCCCGCCGGTTCGACGACGTTACCGGCCAAGAGCACATCACTGTGACTCTGCGGCGCCAGCTGGCGACCGATAGGCTGTCGCACGCCTACTTGTTCGTAGGCACCCGCGGCACGGGGAAGACCACATGCGCAAAGATACTGTCGCGCGCGATGAACTGCCTTTTCCCCGAAGACGGGGAGCCCTGCAACAAGTGCGCTTCCTGTGTCGGCATCGAGAGCGGCAGCATCCTCGATGTGTTGGAAATTGACGCCGCTTCAAATAATGGCGTGGAAAATGTGCGCGCCTTGCGCGAGGAGGCGATTTATTCGCCTGCGTCCGTGTCAAAGCGCATTTATATTATCGACGAGGTTCATATGCTGTCGAATGCCGCCTTCAACGCTCTTTTGAAGATTCTCGAAGAGCCCCCGGAGCATTTGATATTCATCCTCGCAACTACCGAGCGGCACAAAGTCCCGGCGACTATCCTGTCTAGGTGCCAGCGTTTTTCTTTCAAAAGGCTTTCCCCCTCGACAATCGCCGCCCGACTGGGCGCAGTGGCAGAAAAGGAGGGCTTGACCCTGTCTGCCGACGCCGCAGAAAAACTTGCGTCGCTTGCCGACGGCTCAATGCGCGATGGTCTGTCGCTCCTTGACCAATGCGCTTCTGATTCGAATATAGATTTACAGCGAGTCCTTGACACTATCGGGCTTACCGGGCAGGCTCCGCTTGCGCAGCTTGCCGAGGCTGCGGCAAGAAGGGACGCGTCCGCCGCCTTATCGATTCTTGATGGACTATATAACGACGGAAGGGATATGTCGTCTTTGTTAAGCGAGCTCGCTTCACTGATGCGGGATGTCCTTGTTTTTCAGCTATCTCCCGATTCCCCGCTGCTCAGCGGCATTTTTGAGCGCACTGAACTGTCCAAGCTGTCAGAAATGCTCGCACCTGAGCGCCTGTTCGCTTTCCTCAACGTGATTAGGGAGGCCGGACTAGGGCTTTCCCGTGGCGGCAGTGCAAAACTTTCGGCGGATATGTGCGTCTTTAGATTATGCGACGAGCGGCTGTCAGACGACAATGCCTCGCTACTGGCAAGGGTAGAGCGGATTGAGAATTCGGGATTGGTGAGGCCCGGGGGGCAAGAATCCGGCGGAGCGGCTTCGCCGCCGCCTGCTGTGCAAAAAAACGCAGCGCCTGAGGGCGTGGAGGAACCTGGCGATAAAAAGAGCGCTCCAAAAACGCCGGCCAATCCGGAACCAAAAGCCCCAAATTCTAAATTGAAGCCGGAGCCGCAGGCGCAGAGGGACGGCGCTTTTTGGCAGGATATCCTTGAGCAGCTAAAGGGCGACGTTTCTGTCCACGCCCTGCTCAGCGACAGTTCTGAAATTTCTGTCGAGCTGCAGGCCAATGTGCTGCTTATCCGCACAAAAACCCCTTTTTCAATGGCGCAGATCGAGTCAAAAATGTTTTCAGACCCCCTAAGGACCGCGGCGGCAAAGGTTTTGGGCCACGAGGTCATACTGCGCACAGCCCTGCCGGAAGGCGGCATTGAGGAAAGCAAGCACGACAAATTGGAAAAACTAATCAATACTTTCGACATAGCGAGCTATGAATAATATGCATTAAAAGGAGAGATGTCAAGTGGCAAAAGGCGGTTTTCGCGGCGGCAGCTATGGCGGCGGCGGCATGAACAAAAACATGATTAAACAGGCTCAAAAATTGCAAAGCGATATGATGAAGATGCAAACCGAGATGGAGGAGCAGTCATATACGGCCCAGTCCGGCGGCGGGGTCGTGACAGCGGTGATAAGTGGCAAGCGCGAGCTTACGCAGCTGGTTATTGAGCCTGACGCAGTCGATCCCGAGGATGTAGAAATGCTTCAGGATTTGGTCATGGCTGCGGTCAACGAGGCTTTGCGCAAGGCCGAGGCAAGCATGAGCGAGTCCATGTCAAAGCTTACGGGCGGTCTCAATTTAGGATTTTAACCGGGCAGGCGAGGCTGCCCACACCAGTTGACCTCCGCCCCCCGCATCGCCGCACATGCCTTTAGCCTGCGGCGGTTGACCTATTTGCACAAAATATTCAGACAATAGTCAGTCAGGGGTACCTATCCTAGGCTGGCTATTGCTTTACCCATTTTCCTGTGAGAGGAGATAGTTCGCATGTCAACTTATAGTTATGTCCGGGTCAGCGCGGCTGACCAGAATGAAGACAGGCAGATGCTCTCAATGATTAGGCTGAAGATACCGCAGGAACAGATTTTCGTGGATAAGCAGTCGGGAAAAGACTTTGAGAGACCCGCATATAAAGCCCTTTTGAAACGCCTCAAACCAGGCGACCTCTTGTACATTTCGAGCATCGATCGCCTAGGGCGAAATTACGACGAGATACAAAACCAGTGGCGCATCCTGACGAAGGAGCGTGGCGTTGACATCGCCGTTATCGACATGCCCCTGCTGGACACCCGCCTGAACAAAGACCTTATGGGGACCTTCATAGCAGATTTAGTCCTGCAAATCTTGTCATTTGTGAGCGCCCACGAGCGAGACAGCATAAAAAAGCGCCAAGCCGAAGGCATAGCCGCCGCCAGAATCAGGGGCGTACGCTTTGGCCGCCCTCCAAAAAAGCCCCCCGAAAATTTTGCAGATATCGTAAGGCGCTGGGAGCGTGGAAGGCTGTCAATTTCGGAGGCTCTGGAGCTGACAGGCTTCAAGAAATCCACATTTTACAATCGCCTGCGGGAGCACAGGGTGGCAGCGCGAAGAAAATGAAGTCCAAAAAAGTGTACTTTTTTGGACTTCGCTGTAAATTTGACGCTTGTCATGTCATTCGGCATTTATGAGCAAAACTTTACACATATTTTGCGTTTTATCAAAATTTATTGTATTTAACAGTTGTTTTTCGGCCGGTCAGGGTGCAGAAATGGCTAGTCCAAAAAAGTACACATTTTGAGATTTGCCATTTCATGGATGATAGAAAACATTGACTCAAGGACGAGGCTTTTGGAGGGAGCCTAGTGAGGATTCAAAACAATATTACGGCGGTAAACAGCCACAGGCAGTATGGCATCAACCAGGGCAATTTGAGCAGGGGCATGGAGAGGCTCAGCTCAGGCCTGCGCGTGAATCGCGCCGCAGACGATGCGGCGGGTCTTGCCATTTCAGAAAAGATGAGGGCGCAGATTCGCGGGCTGAACCAGGCCAGCAGAAATGTCCAAGACGCCAATAGCCTCATACAAGTTGCGGACGGCGGGCTGCAAACCGTAAGCGACATCCTCCAGCGTATGCGCGAGCTTGCAGTGCAGGCGGCGACAGACACCAACGACTTCATTGACCGCGAGGCGCTCAACCTGGAATTTCGGCAGCTAAGCAAAGAAATTGACGTAATCGCCGACACCACAGAGTTTAACGGAGTGTTCCCGCTGAGGGGCCACTACATGGGCCAACCTGTCAATGCGGTATGGAGCGGCACTGAGCTACCCCTTCCTGAAATATCCTTCTCCGGAACAAACCCGCCAACCGGCACGCTTGCGCCGCTGAACATAGTTGGTGCGCAAGCCGCTGGAGGGATTGCTCCCCTGCCTGCGGTTCCCGGCGTGCCATTTGCTCCTCCCTCTACGGGGCTTCCGGATGGTCTTGTTATATCTCCACCTAATATCAGTTTTCCAGGCAGTGCGCCGGCCGGTTCGGTTTTCCAGCTTCAGCTACCAGCAAGTATTACGACCATTAATGTACCGACAGGTCAAACGCTAATGATTACGGGCCCTGTTGCTAACAACATAACAATCAACGGTGGCGGCAATGTTAGAATAGTAGGCAGTGTAAGCGCAAATGTAACAGTAGCATCGGACATCAATCTTGAAGTTGAGGGGAGTCTTTTTGGACCCGGGATGGGAATACCCAACAATGGTGGGATAACCAACAACGGCGGCAATGTGCTGCTAAGCGGCCCCGTCGTCGGGAATGCACCCATAACCAACAACAACGGAGGAGCAGTGCAAGTCACCTCCGCTGGTGCGGCATTGTCCCACATCGGCGACGGAACCGGCACGATGCTCATAACAGGCGCTAACGCCACAGTGGCAGCCAACACCGGCACAATGGAAGTACGAGGAGTCAGTGCCACAGTTACCAACTCACTAGGCGGAAACATGCAAATAACCGGCGCAAGCGCCTTTGTGACAGCTAATGCCGGAAATTTGTTTTCTGCCCTGACTTTGGGAATGGGTATAAACAGCGCAACAGGACAAGCTGTTTTAACCGCACCCAACGTCAATGTCGCAGAGAATAATGGGCATATGCAAATTACAGGGCCAAGCGCTAATGTCGGCATTAATGCAGGGCGGCTCAATATAGTCGGAGGTAGCGCGACGGTTACAGAAAATACCGCATCGGGCGGATTGAGCATCTCCGGTCTAAGTGCTACAGTAACCACAAACAATGGGGTGGCGCATATCGTGGGAGACAGCGCGAGTGTCCCCACCAATAACGGTTTGCTATGGATAATCGGCAACTTTGCATCGGTTGCAGTAAATAACAATTCGAGCCTTATAGAAGGAAGTAATGCAACTATCGGCACAAATTCACCGGGAGCGAGTGCGCTAATCACAAATCCCGGAGATTCTGCGACAGTCACAAACAATCACGGCGACCTCCAAATAGATGGCGTCAACGCAACTGTTACAAATAACCACGCAACCGGCCGGGCGCGCATGAATGGGGCTAACGCTAATATAGCGTCTAACTGGGGCATCCTCCATGTTAACGGAATTGGCTCGACAACCGGGATCAATCACGCAATCGGAAGCATCCGCTTTGGAGTAGACAACAATGCGAGCATTACAACTAACCATGGGCGCATAGAGGTTTCAGCGGGCAGCTCAATCACCACGCTCGGCTACAACAGCAGCCCGACAGGCATAATACTCGTTGAAAGCGGCGGCAACATTAACGATGGCGCCGCAGTTAACAGCGGCAGAATCTATGTAGAACAGGGTGCGAACATAATTATTTACGAAAACGGCACTCCTGAAACGCGCGGCACCGCAGCTGTGATAAGCAGGGGCATATCAGACATCGAAGTAAACCGGGGATATGTTCAAGTCGGGCACTGGCAGGGCGAGATGGTAACGCCCCCGGAAGGAAGCTCTGCCGGCAGCGGCACGCGTGTGCAGACCAATGAAGGCGGCATTATCCGCAATTTCAGCGCAGGCTTAGTGGTGTATAGGAACATAAGCGGCCCGGGGCTGGACGTAGCGGACATCTTGGCCAGCTGCGAATGTCAGGACGGGCAATTTGCAGTGAACATACAAGGCGGAGTCATTGAAAATTACGGCACGCTAAACGGTGGCGGGCCCTATATTGACTATGTAGGCCCCGTCCTTGACCCCCCGCTTGTAAATTACGACGGAATTACTAATCCGTATGTGGATCCCGTGCCCAACCAGCCGCCGTTCACCCCTCCTAGGCCGGGCGAGGTGCGCCATCACGCAAGGCAAGTTGCAGTCAATATAAGCGCTGATGGTGAGGGCGGCGGTTATATCACTTTTTGGGTGAATGGGTTGGCTCAAACAAGAACGGGAGAGTGGGCAGGCACGCCCGATGGGGTTGGGCGGCAATTGGTGTTTTACCCGCCTGATGGGTGGGTAAACGCCTCTGGGCGATTAGTCAATCCGCCCACTGCGCTGTGGGGCGAGGGGAGGATAGTTTTTAACGCAGGGCCTCATCTTGAAATTCCGGGCGTGCGCTACGACATTCACAGGTTCTCTCGTCTGGATATAGCTGGCAGCTCAGGCACCAGCGGGCTTAAGCTGATGTTCCTGATAGGCGGTGGGTTTACTGTCCAGAGCGGGGCAAACCAAGGGCAGACGACCATAATAAACTTCAGGGCGATGAATGCCGAAATGCTCAGCTCTCTTGCCGACGCTTGCGGCGGCTGCCTGTGCAACCTGCATACTGCAAATGTGCTGACTCGCCACTCAGCAAGTTGCGCCATCGGAGTCGTGGACGGTGCGCTGAATGCGGTTTCGATGTACCGCGCAGAGCTTGGTGCGATTTTCAACCGCCTGGATTTCAAGATGCACAATCTTAACAACCAGTCAGAAAATGTCCAAGCCGCCGAAAGTCGCATCCGCGACGCAGATATGGCAAGGGAAATGACGGACCAGGCAAGAAACAACATCCTGATGCAGGCGTCCACCGCCATGCTTGCGCAAGCAAATGCGCTGCCGCAAGGCGTGCTGCAGCTGTTGGGGTAGACGCTCGAAGAGCTGAGAACTTCCGCATTTCCTAACTCAAGCGGCCATTATGCGTCAAATCGATAGCATCCCTTGCCGCCGCTACATATCGGCAAGACATTAATAAGAAAGAGGCAATAAGTGGTATGACTGTTGTACGCAAAGCTAGAGCACCGGGAAAATTTGCTTATACGGGTCATATCCATAGCGGAAGCATTTGTTGAAACATAGGAAAGCGATATGAAGCAGGCGGTGCTTGCCTTTGTGAAGAAGTATGGCTTGCTCGGTTTTATGACCGCAATACCCACTACGCCGAACTTCATCGACTATGATGCCGTATATATGCTCAAAAACTTATGCCGAGCGGTACGAGTGGCTTGTTACGCAGTTCAGGGATTGGGCGTTTATGCTTGTGTCGGCGTTTCTGTACTATGACAGGAAAGACGAAACAGACGAGGTTTCCCGCGACCTGCATCGGCAGGGCGTGTCCGCCTTTGGCAGCAAAGCCCCGACATACCATGTTTCGCTGTATGACGACAAGCCTAAAATCGTGTGGGATTTTCATTCCCTGCTTTTAACGAGACCATGTTCGGGATTGTGTGGGCATAAGATATTCGTTTAAAGATACGTTTTGTCAACGTAGTTTTTCAAAATAGTTTATTTTCGGTAATTCGAGTAATTTTTTATGAAAAGCAAAAGAATCTCAATGGTGAGTCGTTATTGAATCTAATATGCTGATTAGAACCATTGTACAAATCAATAGATGTAACAATTCAGTGTCAGCCAAGCCAGCCAAGAAAACCTAGTATTAGGCATTGAGAAGCCTGTGCACTCATCGTAGAGAGGGAATTCCGGCTACTGTCACGGAACTGACCGAGCGTAGAGGAGTGTGCAGGCTTCTCAATGCCGGACCGATAGCAGGCACTGGATAGCAACCAATAGATAATTCTTGTACTGACAAGAATTATCTATTGATTTGCAATTTCACAGGTGTTACAATAAGTCATCACTCGGTTTCGCAGAGTACAAAGCGAGGTGTACACTATGGCAGTCAGCTACAAAAAATTATGGCACATATTGATAGAAAAGGACATGAAGAAGCAAGACTTACAGAAATCTGCCGGGGTTTCGTGGAGCGTTATAACAAAGCTATCTAAGGGCGAAACTGTCAGCATGGATGTGCTAATTAAAATCTGTAAGGTATTGGATTGTGATATAGGGGACGTTATGGAGTTACTGCCAGACGACCCAAAGGAGGCGTAAGCATGGCTCGACTTGAAGACTTAACTGTAGGCGCAAACGTCACAGGGCTTGTCGGAAATACATCGGTCAGTGTTGTTGCGGTAAAATGGCATGGAACTAACGCCATAACGGTTACTTTCAAAAACAATGCCTGTATTGGTTGGGTTTATCAATCCATCCACGGTTTTCCTTGCTCTTCTATTGGAAATGCAAATCAATTTGACGCACAATCTGATTTTGGATTTAGAAATATTATTATTTCAACAGCCCCCCCCTTACTATGATAATATTTCCTATGCCGACATTCCTATAACGGTTTATTACGCATATAAACAAAGTGAAAATGATAGTGAAGATAAAACAGCTTCGACAGGATGGGAAACTATGTTATCTGCTATTATCTGGCTACTCACCCAGCAACTTACCCATGCAATGGAAAAATACGGCGTGGTCGGCGCGGCAAAGATTGTCGCCGATATATTTACATCAGAGCCGGAACACGCAAAGGCTCTGGCATATCGACTATTCACCATCGCTGAGCGCAAAGGCTGCGCGGCTAAAGCATACGCCTACAACTCGCTCGTTATCGCATGGTCTGATGTTCAAGCAAAGGCGGCTGAGTTGCTGTTACAAAGCAGGAACTCAACACAAATTTCAATATTTGAAACGGAGGGCAATTGATATGGGGATCAAACACGTTAAAATTGAAGAACATTTGGTATTTGAGCATAGATTTACCACAGAATTCTGCTCCGGAGTTAATGTGCTTATCGGAGGGAATGGAACGGGCAAAACAACGCTTATGCGTGCAATTTATGATTTGGTAAGCCGTGAGCGTAATTATTCCGGCGTAACTCCCGACGAAAAGTACAAACGTGAAAATAATCCCACACAAACCATGGAACAAAATGGCATTGCATTGACTTTTCATGATGGCATGATTCTCAACAACACCAACTGCATCTTTATTCCCGAGAAGGATATTCTGGAACACTCCAAGGGGTTGCTTACCTTCATTGAGCAAAAGCAAACGGGGTTTAGCGAACTTTATAAAGATGTTTTAGTTGCTGCCATGGATGTGCCTACAAAAACACAAACGCCCATGCAAAAGTCCATTGGAAAGAAAATTTCCGATATAATCGGCGGATACGTGGAATGGATGCCAAGCGAGGGTGCATTCTACATGATAAAAACAAACGGAAACCGCATACCGTTTGCACGTGAAGCGTCTGGCTTTAAGCGTTTGGGATTCCTTGGCTTACTTTTGGCCGGTGGGCAAATTAAATCCGAAACTATCTTGTTTTGGGATGAGCCTGAAAACAGCCTAAATCCGGAACTTGTGCCTATGCTGGTTGACATTTTAATTGAACTTGCTCAAAACGGTGTACAAATGTTTATAGCCACGCACGACTACGAAGTTGCCCGATATTTCGATGTGCGTAAAAACAGGGACATACCTGTGATGTTTCATAATTTTTCAAAAGGCGATGGCGGGCATATTTCTTGTGCTTCGTCTGCTGAGTATATAAAAATTCCCGACAACCTGCTTGAATCAGCGGGTGAAGCGATGTTTAGGGCTGTAGCCGCATTTGGTTTTGGAATAGAGGACGATGATGAATAAGCAGCTTCACGAAGGGAACTTAATGTTTGAGTTTCCCTCGTTCCTATCGGTGGAACGATTTGACAACAAAGAATCAAATCCCTTTGGGATGAAGAGTGTTGATTTTGTGGCTGAGGATGCCGACTGCCTATATTTTATCGAAATAAAAGATTATCAGCATCCAAAGGCAACACCGAATCGCCGCAAAGCAGATTATGAAACGCTTATTGCTGCGGTCAAAAACAAAAAATCCATCTTCACAGTTGAGATGGGTGCAAAAATAAAGGACAGCTTGTTACGGAAATATTCGTTGGGAGAGCAGTTTAGTAAAAGGATTGTTTTCTTATTGTTCATAAATTTCGACGTATTCAGTGAAATCGAACGTGGAAGGCTTATGGCAAAAATAAGCGGTCATATTCCTACTGGGCTAAACGAGCCACGTTTTCCTGCATTTACAAGCGTTTCCTTTGACTTGGTGAATGCAGGGCAGCTTAAAAATTACGGAATAATTTGTACAGAAAAAGCGGAGGGATAACACATGGAGAATCTTGCAGCAATTACAAAGGGTTTTCAAATCCTGCGCGTTATGCTTGCGCTTTACCACTTATTGTTCTGCCTCATCTTCTTCCCCTGCGCCGTTTTCCTCGTCTGCCTCAGAATGCATCTCCATGGAGCTTAGTATGGTGTGGATGGCGCTTTGCTGCTCCTCGTTTTGGAAATTTGCTACGAAAACCACCGCCATGCCTGTATCCTGGTCGCCGGTCAGGCTGTGTATCCATGCCTCGTATGTCCTTCCGTCTTCGTGGTCGCCTACCACAGCAAAACCCCTCAGCGCTGAATCCCCTATAAACCTCTCGCCCAACACCAGCGAATCCCCTCCGTCGAGGTGGCCATACAAAAAACGTTCGGCAAGCGACCTTATCCCCGGCGGAGTTATGAAGTCAAAGGATATCCTGAGCGAAGCCTCTCCCCCGCCCTCGTATTCAAACGCCCAGTAAAAATCTCCTGTCTCTACATGGAATAACGATTCATCCACATATACGACAAGCGTCAGCTCCGGGGCGAGCATCGGCAGCTCAAGCCTTGTCGCCTCCAGTGGGTATTCAGGGCCTTCCGGATCCGGCACTTCGTCTTCGTCGCCATTTTCATGCGGCGGCTCGCCCTCTTGCGGCTCCTGATCATTTTCATCATAGGGTTCGCCGTTTTCTCCATCCTCATACGGCGGCTCCGTCGACACAGTGGCTTCTGCCCCGGAATCTCCGGCTTCCCTGTTGACCAAGAACAGCTCGACACAAAATACAACAAGAAATATTGTGGCTACCAGCGTAAATGCCATTACAATATTTTTTACGGTTTTAGTCATTTCGTCCACCTAACCTAATTTCGCTATCCCTGCGCCAATCCGGCTGAGCGTTTCGTTTTTTCCAAGAATCCAGCATATCTCAACTGCCCCTCCAGGCGTGACTGCCTTTCCGGATATCGCAATGCGCACGGGCCACATCAGGGTTGCATTTTTGACCCCGAGCTTTTCCGCAAGGGAAATGAGCGCATCATGGATGCTTTCGGAAGTCCAGTCGCCCAGCGCACCCAATGCCGCACTTGCGGCGCTGAGCATCTCTTTTGAAATCGATTCGTCGGTTTTCGATTTTTTATGTACATAAAGCCCGGATTCATACTCGGGCAGACTGTCAAAAAAATCGACTTTTTCGGGGATGTCGCTCAGTTTTTCACAGCGCGCCTGCAGAATCTGTGCGATTGCTGCGGTAGATATGCCTCCGCTTTTGACTGATTTCCGGATATATGGCTCTGCCAGCTCCGCAAACCTCTCAGGCGGCAATGCGCGGATATATTCGCTATTGAAATGGTTTAGCTTTTCCAAATCGAAGGTCGCCGGGGATTTTGAGATTCCCGAAACATCGAAGACCTCAAGCATTTCGCTCAGGGAAAAAATTTCCTGCTCCCCGCCCGGGCTCCAACCTAAGAGCGCAACATAGTTGAGCACGGCGTCCGGAAGGTAGCCCTGACTCAGCAGGTCGTCGTATGTGGGATCCCCCTGCCGCTTTGACAGCTTGTTTTGCGCATCGCGCATGATGAGCGAGACCGTGATATATGCGGGTATTTCCCAGCCAAAGGCTTGGTACAGCAGGTTGTACTTGGGCGCCGAGCTTATATATTCGCTGCCGCGCATGACGTGCGTAATGCCCATCAGGTGGTCGTCAATGACATTGGCGAAATTATACGTCGGCATTCCATCGCGCTTGAGAAGCACCATGTCGTCTAGTATTTTATTCTGGGTTGTAACCTCGCCAAAAACCATGTCGCTAACGGTAGTCGCACCGTCTCGCGGGGCTTTCATGCGGATGACGAAGGGCTCTCCTGCATCTATGCGGCTCTTTGAGCCGGCAAAGGGCAAATTGCGGCAAGGGTCGGTTTCAAGCTGGAAATTTCCTCCCTCGCCGTCCCCACTTTCATCCCCTGATTCCTGCTCCTTATGCTCGCAGAAGCAGTAGTACGCCGCTCCCTTTTCGCAAAGCAACTCCGCATATGGGCGGTATAGCTCTCGGCGTTCGCTCTGGGTGTACGGTGCGGCTGGGCCTCCTATGTCGGGGCCTTCGTCGTATTTGAGCCCTGCGCCGTTTAGCGTTTCTTTAATTATTTCTGTCGCCCCTTCGACAAATCTGGATTGATCCGTGTCCTCTATTCTCAGGATGAACGCACCGCCGGATTTTTTTGCGACCAGGTATGCGTAAAGCGCAGTGCGCAGCCCCCCGACATGCATATATCCGGTCGGGCTGGGCGCAAAGCGGGTCCTTACGCCGCCTTTCGGAATTTTGTTTTCCATATTTTCAAACCATGCTTTGTCGTATGTCATTTACTTGCTCCTCCAGATAGTGGCTCCCATTATGCCAGGCTCTTATGGGCTCATGTACGTTTGGCTTGCTCCTCTTTTTCGAGCTCTAGGTATGCCACCTTGCCAATGAGTGTCTTTGGCAGCTCCTTGCGGTATTCAAATTCCCGCGGCATGGCGTATTTTGTGATGTTTTTCTTGCAATGCTCGATAATTGATGCTTTGGTCTGCTCAGTGGGCTCCTGCCCTTCCCTTAGCACTATAAAGGCTTTTATCTTCTGCATGTGGAAGTCGTCGGGCACGGCAATTACGCAACTGATTTGAACGCTCTCGTGCTGCTCTATCACGTTTTCAACTTGCGAGGGGTATACATTAAAACCGGATGAAATAATCAGCCTCTTTATGCGCTGGCGGAAATACAGGAAGCCTTCTTCGTCCATCATGCCCAGGTCTCCCGTGTGCAGCCATGTACGTCCGTCTTCGTGTGTTTGCAGGGTCTGAGCCGTCTCTTCCTCGTTATTGTCGTACCCTTTCATCACCGTCGGCCCGGATATGGCTATTTCGCCTTCCTCGCCGTAGGGGAGTCTTTCTTGCGTGCCGGGATTGATGATTTTTATGTACATATCGGGATAGGGGATACCTATGCTCCCAACTTTGTGGAAGTTGCGCGGGGTCAGGCAGTTGGCCGAAACGCTCTCTGTCATGCCATAGCCTTCGCGGATTTGCTCTTTTGAGCCGCGCGCTTTAAGGAATGCGTCCACCTTGCTTTTGAGCTCCACCGTCAGCGTGTCGCCGCCGCAGAATATCCCCTCCATTTGAGACATATCGAGTTTTTCTATATTCGGCATGCGCAGCAGCGCTTCGTATAGTGTGGGCACCCCCGCTATGTAGTGCGGTTTGTATTTTTGCAAAAGCTTTGCGTACGTCTTTAGCGAGAATTGGGGTATTAGGAGCGTCGTTGCGCCTGTTATTAACGCAGTATGTATGCAGACGCCGAGCCCGAACCCATGGAATATCGGGAGTATTGCGAGCATTTTGTATCCGGGCACCACACAGTCGCCCGCCGCTTCTGTCTGCATTGCGAGCGCATTGACGTTGAGGTTTGTGAGCATTACGCCTTTGGGCGTGCCTGTCGTCCCTCCGCTGTATAGTATTGCGGCTACGTCTTTGCCGCACTTATTCGCATCATATGGACCCATGTAGCCCCTGCCTCGTTCTATGAGGTCTGAAAACCTGATTATTTTCCCCGACGAGGGTTTGCGCACTATACCCCTGCCCTTGGTCAGCTTGTACAGTGTTTTTTTTATGCCCGAGAGCCCATCTTCGATTCCGGTAAGGATTAGCATGCGAGCGTCAGTCCTCGGGAGCATTGCTTCAAGCTTGTCGCCGAATTGGTCCAGCGTGAGCACCGCTACGCTGCAGCTTGCTTTTATGTAGCGCACTTGCTCTTCTTCTGCGGAGAGCGGGTGTATCATGCTTGCTACTGCGCCGATCAGGTTTAGCGCATAGAGCATAATTACTGATTGCGGCGCATTCGGCATGCATATCGTCACGCGCTCGTCCTGCTCAATACCTGCGGCCTTCAGCCCGCGGGCGCAGGCGCATATTTCTTCCACAAACCCGCTATATGTTTGCTTGCATCCGAAAAAATCGTACGCAGTGTTGTCCGGGTATTTTTTTGCAGTTTTGAATACTTGGTGAACCATCGCACAATCCGGATAGTCGAGTGCGTGCGGGACGTCGCCATAAGAGTTTAGCCACGGTGCCTCAATTTCAACGCTCATTGAATCGCTTTCCTTTAATTTTTTCGTAATCATAACATACTTCTTGTGTTAGTTCAAGCGGCTCCTTGCCACAAAAAACTAAACGTCACTATTCGGTGGTAACAATTCAGTGCCAGGCAAGCCAGCCAAGAAAACCTAGGAGCAGGCATTGAGAAGCCTGTGCGCTCATCGTAGAGAGGGAATTCCGGCTACTGTCACGGAACTGACCGAGCGTAGAGGAGTGTGCAGGCTTCTCAATGCCGGACAGATAGCAGGCACTGAATTGTTGCATTCGGTGGTAACAATTCAGTGCCTGCTCCTAGGTTTTCTTGGCTGGCACTTAATAGCAACACCTAAACCTTCATCTTCATTATGCGCATGCTGTTGAGCACTGCAAGCAAGGAGACCCCAACATCGGCGAAAACCGCTTCCCACAAGGACGAGACGCCCAGCGTTGCGAGGAAAAGGAACAGCAGCTTGATTCCCAGAGAGGCGATTATGTTCTGCCAGACGATTTTTTTCGTAAACCTTGCAATATGCACCGCTTCGACCAGCTTTGAAGGCTCGTCTGTCATTAGCACGACATCCGAGGCTTCAATGGCTGCATCAGAGCCTAGGCCGCCCATTGCGACACCTATGTCAGCAATAGCAAGCACCGGTGCGTCATTGATGCCGTCGCCGACAAACACCAGCGATTTCTTTGGGGCCTTTTGCTTAAGGAGCCGCGAGACTTGCTCGACCTTCTCCTGCGGAAGCAAGTTTGCATAGACCTCATCGAGCCCTACTTGCTTCGCTATTCTATTTGCAATTTGCGGAGAGTCTCCCGTCAGCATGACAGTCTTTCGAACGCTTAGCTTTTTCAGCGAATCGACGATGCCGAGACTGCCGCGCCTAAGCTCGTCCGCAATTACTATGCAGCCTGCATATTCCCCCTCAACCGCCACGTAAACCTTTGTGCCGGGGCTTTGCGAAGCTGTGAAAGCAATGCCCATTTTGCCCATGAGCTTCTCATTGCCTGCAAGGATAGTCCGCCCATTTGAGCTGATGCGCACGCCGTGCCCCGCAATTTCCTCATACCCGGACAAAGCAGGCCTTTCGATGCTCGTACCGTATTCCTTTAATATGGAGTTTGCGATAGGGTGGCTGCTGAAGGCTTCTGCAGTTGCGGCTAGTTCAAGCAGCTGCTGTTCGCTAAATCCATTGGCTGGATGAATTTCCGTGACTTTGAACACGCCATGCGTCAGCGTCCCTGTTTTGTCGAAAACGACGATGTCCGGATTTGCAAGCGCTTCGAGGTAGTTGCCGCCTTTTATCAGTATGCCCTTCTTTGACGCTCCCCCAATGCCTCCGAAAAAACCCAAAGGAATAGACAGCACCAGAGCACATGGGCATGAGATTACAAGGAAAACCAGCGCTCTGCTAATCCACTCAGCCCAACCTCCCCCCAAGACGAGCGGCGGGGCCACGGCCAAGAAGATTGCGAGTATAACTACTGCGGGGGTGTAGTATGCGGCGAATTTTGTGATGAAGGTTTCTGTGGGTGCTTTTTTATTTGCAGCGTTTTCAACAAGGTCAAGAATCCTTGACACCGTCGACTCTCCAAATTCTTTTGTAGCCATGATGGTCAGCACGCCATTGCTGTTGATGCACCCTGACAGCACCTCATCATCTTTTGAAGCTTTTCTCGGCACGGATTCGCCTGTTAGCGCCGCTGTATCCAGCATCGCCTCGCCATCTAGGACGACACCGTCGAGCGGTACTTTTTCGCCGGGCTTCACGACAAAGATGCCGCCTACTTTTACTGACGATGGGTCTACTTTTATAGTCGAATCGCCCATTTTGAGGTTTGCGTAGTCGGGGCGGATGTCCATCAGGTCTCCGATGCGTTTTTTTGATTTCGCCACCGCAAGGTCTTGGAAGAACTCTCCCACTCGGTAAAAAAGCATTACTGCGACGGACTCGGCAAACATGCCTATGGAAGCTGCGCCAATCGTCGCAATGCCCATGAGGAAGTTCTCGTCAAAGACCCTGCCTTTGAGGATGTTCTGCGCCATCCGCAAAAGGACTTTGCTGCCCAGCATAAAGTAGCTGACGGCGAACAAACCAATGGCTGCGTGCCCGCTGTACGCAAAGTCAAGCACGTATTCAAGCAAGATTCCGCCAAAGAACAGCGCTGCGCCCATTGCAATCCAAATGAGCTTCTTTTTGCTGACAGACGCATCAATCACCTGCCGCCGGCCATGCGCCACCTCTATGACCTTGACGTCAGGCTCAAATATTTTTACGACTTCTTTTATGGTTCCTAAAAGTTCGTCCTGCCCTAACTCGTCAGCCTCGACGGACAGCTTCGCCGTCGCTAAGTTCACCGATGCCGAGCGTATCCCGGGCTTGTTTGCAATCATGCGCTCAATTCCTGCCGCGCAGTTGGCGCAGTCTAAATCTTGCAGTATAAATTCCTTAACCATTTTGTCACCCCCAGAGCCTGTAGCTTGTTTGGAATTTCAATAGACGATTTTGCCTTGTTTGTCCGGCCTGACCAGATTTGTGAGTCTTAGCGATTTTAGCTGATGCGCAGCCCCTTACAGCCTAACCTCGTTGCCCGAGTTGTCGATTTTCTTTGCGTTTTGCACAAACAGGGCGATAAAAAATAGCGCAACAATAATCGCCAAGACAATCAGAACCGTCATTGCGATTTCTTGCACCAAGAACGCCGACACTGCACCCCCCGGAACCACTGTGCCAGCTATTACGTTTAGCGTGAAGGGATTGTATATTAGCTCCGAGCCCAGCAGGGCGAACATGTTTGGGAGCAATAGTGACGCAATTATGCAGACTGCGGCGCTCATGCCCGCCTTGCCCGTGGCCGTGCCCAGCGTCAGGTGTATGCAAATATAGAACATGAGGCTGACCCCAGCGAGCGCCCCGCCCAAGAGGACTCCGCCTGCTGCTACGTCATTTACTTCAAATGCCATTGCGGACACCCCCCATGCGACAAAGGCGGCCACTATCGCCAAGGCGAGCGCAGTGAGTGGATAAACTATATATTTTGGGAAAAGGTATGGGAAACTCCTCAACCCCGCACTTTTTGGAATCATTATTGAGCGCTTCTTTTGCTCTCCCCCGGCGAAGCTGTTTATGAGGAGCAAGAAGGCTATCAGCCCCACCGTTGTCAGGTCCGATATTGCAGATACGACGCCCAAGGATACGTTGGCGGCAATCATCTCGGTCATGCCTGCCACGTCCATTCCAAATTCGTCATATATTGGCGCCAGAGTATCCATGACCAGCCCCAGCCCCCTAATCATCAATGGGCCCAGTATTGCCCAGCCAATTACTATACAGACTAGAATCAAGAGTTTTTTTGTTCTGCTAAACGCCAGAACTTCTTTTTTGAAACAGCTTTTCGTCTGTGTACTCATTGTCGTCACTTCCTTTCAACCAAAGCGCCGCTGTTTATGCCCATGTAGATTTGTTCCAGCGACCTTCGCTTGAACTCTATTCCTTCGGGCGTGATTTTGTGCTCTGCGAGCGTCCTCACTGTCTTGTAGAAGAACTCCGCTTCGCTGACGCCCTGCTTGGCGTATAATGTCACGCCGCCTTGCCATAGTTCAAATCTTTCAACGTATTCCATGCTGCAAATTGGATGTGATGCTACCGGGGTATAGTGCAGCTTAACATTCACTGCGTTTGAGTCTTCATATTTTTTCTTTACATCAAAAATCGCACCCTCAACAGCCATCTGGCCGTTTCGGAGGATACCGACCTTGTTCGCCACCCGTTCGATGTCCGCTAGGATGTGGGTGCATAGGATTATCGTGGAGCCTGTTTCCGCCAGTTTTTTTATTATTTCCATCACCTCCGCCCTGCCTTCGGGGTCTAAGGCAGAGGTCGGCTCGTCCAGTATCAGCAGGTCAGGCCTGGAATAGAGCGCCGCAGCTATCCCTATCCGCTGGTTCATACCGCGCGAGTATCCCCCAATGAGCCTTTTTGCGCCGCCGAGCATCCCTGTCAGCGTCAGCACCTCGTTTGTGCGTGCGTTTATGTCTCCGTCGTATTCGCAGCACGCCCCTATGAAATCAAGATATTCATAGCCATTCATGTACCTATACAGTTCTGGCGATTCCGGCAGGAATCCTATTTTAACATCTTGGTTTTCAAATGCGATTTCGCCTTCGTCCTTTGGTATTATATTGCAGATGATATTCATTGTCGTGGTTTTGCCGCATCCGTTGGTCCCGATAAAACCATAGACATCGCCTTTTTCGATATTCATGTCCAGACCGGCCAGCACCTGAAAGCCTTTGTAGCTTTTTGTAAGCCCCGTAATTTTAAGCATTTTGCCCTCCTCCTATACAATAAACAAAGTGAGCACCCAGAAATTTGTGAGCTCGTTAAACGCCAGGACTAGCATGATTATAACAGGGAGCGAGATGAAAAACAAAGCGATTTTCCTCCTGGGGGGAATTTCGACCCATGCGTTTTCGATTCTGTATTTCCGTATCGTTGGGATTTTCCTAACGAATGCGACAACCCCTATGACAATCAGCACCAGCACCGCCAGCATATATATGTTTTGAATTGTATTGACAAGCCGACTGGCCCCCAGCGTTATGTCCGCCATCGACATAATAAGCAGCATGCCCGCCGCAATTGCGTTTATTACCGCATGGAGTATCGTCACCACTAAGAGCGAGTTCGTCGCATAGCGAACGTAGCCCAACGCAAAGCCCAGCGCCGTTGTGTAAAAGAGCATGTGTATGCTCCCATGCATCAGCCCAAACAATACCGAGCTGATTATTATGGCAATGCCATCTCCATAAGGCTTTAGAGCATCGTACATAATCCCCCTGACCCACACCTCTTCAAAGACCGGGGCTATCACTACCAGCACAAACACCATCAGCAGTGCGCTGACCACATTTGCCGAAGGTTCCAATGTTGTCGGCCGCAATATATCTTCAATTACAGTATGCCCGCCTGTTGCCCTTGTGATTAGAAATGATGCCAGGAACGTCAGGACTGCAATTCCGTAGCCGAGCCCATACATGGCCGGAAACGTCCCTATGGCCTGGGCAAGCCGTACCGGTTTTTTATATAGCCTGCGGAAATTCTCACTTTTTGCATTATAATAGCTAAAGCTTTTGAACACTGCCGCCGTCAGCAGCATTGGCACAACGTAAACCATTATCACAGTGATCGCCATGCTGATGGCAGGCGCTGCGTTGCCTGCGCCCCCCACCCGCAATACTAGGCCGGAAATAAGCCCGCCAATCATCCTGCATAGGAAATAGGCGCACATCACGAGGCCCAGCTTGGCGCACACTATTTTGTAGTCGCGGAGTTTTGCTCCATCATTGGGCCCAATAGGCTGGGTTGGTTCAAATGTCATATTTTCTCCAAATCTCCATATAGATATGTATATTTCATGAACAAATCGCTCTTGAAAAACGCTTTAATCGATAGTATAATCGATTACCAGTGCTATGGAAAATAGCGGGAAAAGGTGTTTTATGGATTTAAATGAATTTGAGCAGCACGTCCTGTGCGGAAACAGAGTGCACCTTGTCGGCATTGGCGGTGTCTCAATGTCGCCGCTTGCCGAGATTTTGCATGGGATGGGCATCAATGTTTCAGGCTCTGATCATAACGACAGCTCGGCAGTCAGCGAACTCCGCTCGCTGGGCATCGATGTGACTATTGGCCACTTTGCAAAGAACGTCAAAGGAGCCGGATCGGTTATCCGAACTGCTGCTGCGCGCGAAGACAACATCGAGATAATGGCTGCCCGAGAACAAAACATACCTGTTTTCGAGCGTTCCCAAGCGTGGGGATATATCATGCGCGGGTACAAGGATGCGATTTGTATTGCGGGGGTGCACGGAAAAACGACCACTACCTCCATGGTAGCGCACATACTGCTTGCAGCCGGAACAGACCCTACAATCATGGTGGGCGGCACGCTCCCGATTCTCGGCTCGGGTTACCGCGTCGGCAAGGGGAATGTCATCGCAGTCGAGTCTTGCGAGTATTATAACTCATTTCTCAACTTTTGTCCCACTGTTGCCGTCGTTTTGAACGTGGATGCCGACCATTTGGATTTTTTCAGCGACATAGACGAGCTGAAAAGATCTTTTCGCAAATTCGCTTCACTTGTACCCGAGGGGGGGCATATCATCTGCAACGGCGACGATGAAAACACTATGGAGTCCCTCCGCCCGCTCGGGCGCAAGCTGCTGACCTTCGGCATTGCCGATGGGGTGAAGGTGCGCGGCACAAACCTGGCTGCAGACGGACGGACTCCATCTATGGAAGTTTTGTACGATGGCAAACCTCTTTGCAAAATCAAATTGCGCGTACCCGGCATGCACAATTTGAAAAATGCGCTTGCCGCCGCAGCCGCCGCTGCTGCAATAGGCATTCCGGCGGCTGCGATTGAGCAGGGCTTGGGCAGCTACAGCGGAGTGGGGAGGCGGTTCGAGTACAAGGGCCGGATTAATGGCGCCGACGTATACGACGATTACGCCCACCACCCAAGCGAATTAAAAGCGCTGATTGACGCTGTCAAGGTTTTGGGATACGAACGCATCATCCTTGCTTTCCAGCCACACACGTTTTCGAGGACGAAAGCGCTCTTTGCCGACTTCGTCAGGGAATTGTCTCGCCCAGACGTGACCTTCCTTGCGTCGATTTATGCCGCTCGCGAAAGGGATGATATCACCATCTCGTCTGATGTCTTGGCAGATGCCGTCGTCGGCGCTAAGTGCCTGCCGACATTCCCCGAGCTTGCCCGGGAAATAGGCGCAATCGCACAGGAGGGCGATATCATCCTAACTGTAGGTGCGGGGGATATTTACCAAGTCGGGGAAATGCTGGTCGGGAACTCTTAGCTTCCAAAACTACCCATACCTATCCGCAAGGTAGAAGTAGCAGGAGGATGCCCATGCCGACCAGAAGAGGCCAGGTTCTCCGAATGCTGTGAGGGTTTTGTCCTCAACTCCGGTCAGCGCATTGTTTATATGGTACATACCGTGGTCGCGCAAAATCGCACAATATTTATTTGCGGCGTCCTTAGCAAGGTCGGTGCGTCCGCACGCCTCAAGCGCCAGGACTGACAGGAACACGCCGGGGGTCATTACGCTCCCTGCCGTAAAGCCATGTGTAAAATAGTCGCTGGTCAGGCCTTCCGTCGCCAAGCTGAATTCCGTGTCGAAGCCGTCTGGGCCGTACATAAACTCAATGCTCTTGTCAACTACATCCTTTGGCAGCCTGTCTCCCAGCACAAGCACGCAAAACAACGCCAGGGTAGCGGAGTCCGAGCGCTTGCCTGTCTGTGCGTTGAATGCGAACCACTTTGTCCCATCCCAGAACTTCCCCGGGATTTTCGATATCAGAGCTTTGCTTTTCGCTTCCCACTCGGCACAGACATCCTCGGGCTTTCCGATTTCCCGCCCGAATTTGCCGAGGGCTTCCATGTTCAGCGCAATGAACGCATTTAGCTCAGGCGACGCACATGGGAACCCTACGTTATAGCACGGTGCGTCCTCCCAGCCGGTTTCTATTATGCTTAGAAACTCAACAACGCCATCTCCGTCCGTGTCGTGCTTTTCTAGGAAGTATTCCGTCCAGCGCCTCAAGCCTTCCCAGACCGCTTCCTTTTCGGCCTTCGGAACAAATGATAGGTCGCAGTTTTCCATCAGCCAAAGCAGCGACAGTCCATGCACGGGAGGCTTAAGCGCAGCCCCGCCCGGCGGCCCGACAAAGAACCCAAGCGCATCCACTAAGCGTCCGTTTTCCTCTTGGTGGTCAAAGCCTGATTTGAAGACCTCCCACGCAAGCTTCATGTCGCGGCTAAGCCAAATGGCTTGCATGGGCATCTGCCACACAAATGCCGCTTCAAAAATCGAATGAACCATTTTGACCATGGTATGCCTGTACGCAGATTCCCCATCCGGGTCAACCATCATGCTCCATGTCTGCCACAAAGATTGAATCCGCATGGGCTCATATGCAGCTGGGAGCGAGGGACATACGCTTTCGCAAAACGAGCCAAAGTCGTCCTTGACGCTCTGCACGCCTTTTTCATATGATGGGTAGTCGCTCGCAGGGCGCGGCTTGATTGTCTGCTCCGCCACCCAGTCTTCAAATGCGACCTCCATGACGCCTTTTTCGTCCGGCGACATAATCAGTTCCCCGTCTGTTTCCGTCAACGCGCCTGTGATTGGGACTATCAGGAGCTTTGACAACCTCCTAAACAGCATCACGTACCCGCCGCTGCCGTCTGTCATTTTTGTGAGCGGCTCGTCGGGCACGACCGGGCCAAATAGCCCTCCGGGAATTTTTTTTGTAATCAGGAGCGACAACCCCTCAGTGCTCCTGCCGAGCGCCAGTTTGCGCTCTGCGATTACGAATCGTATTTCTCCATAACGGCTTTTAAGCACTACTTCTTCTGTCGTTGTGTGGATGTGCGTCGGCACGCACCTGCCTCCGTGCATTAGCTCGAGCCTGATTTGCCTAAACCCGTTCGGCGCATTGATGTCCGCCCCTTGGTAGAGGGAGAGGCTGTCGCGCGTGCTTGCCAGCCAAAGCGTGCATTTGCCATACATGTCCCAGCCGTTTGTCCTGTTCGCAAATGCGATGTACGAGCCGCGCCGCCCGTAGGGGGAGTCGAGCGGGTTTACAAATGATTTTTCGTAAAGCATCTTTGTTCCTCCTTTATAATTTTTAGTGCTTCAAATTATACATGACGCCTAATGGATTTGCAATGTGTGGTTTTAGCGCGCGCCCTCCCACATCATGTTCCTGCTCTCGAAGACCCGCTTGCCGTCGAAGCTGTCGTATTCGCCGTCTTCGAAATAGACAAAGCCCGCCTTTTCCAGCACTTTGCCGGAGGCGGGGTTTTCTTTTGCGTGCATGGCAAAAAATTTGGTTTGTTTTAGCTCCCTTGTGCCAAAATCGAGTATCTCCCTTACGACTTCAGTGGTGAGCCCTTTGTTCCAGTATTTTTTCATAATGCAGTACCCTATTTCAAAGACGCTGCGCTTTTCATTATAAAAAATCCCGGCGGAACCGAAGGTTTCGCCGCTTTCCTTGTGTATCAGAACCCATTCATAACTGTCGTCAGAGGGTATGCCCTCTACGGTGCGCGCAAGCCATTCAAGGGTTTCGTCTATTGAGGCGTGGGCGTTCCAGCGCAAATATTTTGTCACCTCGAAGTCTGTTGCCCAGTTGGCAAAAACCGCTTCGGCATCCGTAATTTGCGGCGGGCGCAATAACATTCTTTCTGTTTCAAGTATCGGTGTGTTCATAAAAGACCTCTTCAAATGATTTTCATGCTTCTGGCCTGTCACTTGCATGACCCCGCCAGAGTACCACATTTTCGCCAAAATTGCCACCGCAATATAGCCGACTTGCCCCCATGGCTATAATAGCAATTTGCCCCGCAGTATGTTATAATGAGGCTTAATATTAATGTAAAAGTGGGGATAGATGATGCTGCTTGCCAAATTCAAGAGCTTGTTCGGTGCGCAGGACATGACAGTGGGAAATCCGCTGGCGGTGATGATGAAGTTTTCATTGCCGCTTTTGTTCGGCAATATCGCACAACTCACGTACAACATCGTAAACGCGCGCATCCTAGGGACTATGGTGAGCCCGCTCGCACTCGGCGCAGTAGGCGTCTCGATGCCGATACAGAATCTGTTTTTCGTTTTCTTCATGACCGTCGGCGCAGGCATATCTATCGTCGTGGCGCAATACTTCGGCGCAAAGAAAAAAGAGGATTTGTCAAACTCCATCGGTTCGTCAATTGTCTTGACGCTCTTCACGACATTGGGCATAGCCGCATTGGGCATCCCGCTTTCCGGCGCTATACTCAACTTAACGAACGTAAATGAAGACATATTTGATTTGGCGAGGCAGTATTTGAGCATAATGTTTGCCGGGGCTATCGGCGTTGGGTTCTACAATGTCCTATCAGGCATTTTGCGCGGCATGGGAGACACCATGTTTCCGCTGATTGTGCTGATTTTTACGTCCGTCCTCAATATAATTTTGAACCTGATTTTTGTCGGCGCACTTGACATGGGCGTTGGCGGCTCCGCATTCGCCACGGTTTTGGCGCAGACGCTTTCGGCGATTATCTGTATGCACAGGCTGCTAAAGATGAAGGACACTATCGACATAAGCCGCAACACGCTGAGGCCTAAGAAGCGCTATGTCAAGGAAATCCTGCGCATTGGGCTTCCGGCGGGCGTACAGCAGACTGTGCTGACTATGGCTTCCGTCTTTGTTCAGGCTTTTGTCAACGGCATCATGGTTCTTGACGCAAGAGGTGTTATGACGAGTGCGATTTTTGCCATTTCCGCTGCTACGCACACTCAGGTCGAAGCGCTTGCCATGCTCCCAAAACAGGCATTTTCCCTAGGCGGCTCTACCTTCGCAGGGCAGAACATCGGTGCGGGCCAAATGGACCGGGTCAAACAGGGCTTCCGAATCATCCTTGCAACCTCGATGATAATGGCGATTGCGCTTTTTTTGATTATTTATTTCTTCGGCGGTCACCTTGCCCGCTTTTTCATAGACCAAGCAGATGTTAACGCAGGCGTCATCGTGTATTGGAGCGTATATATCCAGCGGATTATGATTTGGAACTTCTTCTTCACGGCGCTAATCCAAGCCACCACCGGAATTATACGAGGCGCAGGCGACACCATGGCGGTAATGGTAATCACGATAATCTGCACGGTGGCGCTGCGCGTGCCGATGGCATATATCTGGGTCACTTTGGGCAGAAACGAGTTAAACCCCGGCGGCGACCCTGCGGGCATCTACTGGTCGATGGTGATTTGCACGGGAATTGCCGCTGCTATGTGCATTGGGTACTATATTTCCGGCAGCTGGAAGCGCCGCGCGGTAGTAACTGCGGGATCGTCGCCGAAGTGACGCCAAGCTAATCAAAAAAGGGGGACGTATCTAAACTTTCGTTTTGATGCGTCCCCAGTTTTCCGAAGCGGCCGCTATTATAACAGCTTACTCTGCCAATGTCGCTTCAAAAGGCATTGGGGGGCCCATCCCCATGTCCATTGTGCCGGATATTTTGTCTGCGTGGACAGTTGCTTGGATTTTGGATGTCATATCGCCCATGGGTGACGACGCCTTAATGACGAACGTGATTTGGTCTCCACTAATTTTGCCTTCCGTGATTGGAGCATCACCCATTCCGGTGGCCGTTGCCGTTCCGGTGAAGGTGTCGCCAGTAACGTCAAAGGTAAAAACCCCCTCTATTTTGCCGCCACCCATCGGATTGTCGACGCTGTTCGTGTACTTCTTTCCTAGTGCCATTGCTTAACTTCTCCTTTACTAATATTTTTATGTATACAATGTTCTCATATACACCGTGCGGCACACCATGCACCGCTGTTAAGGATATCATATCATACAATAGCGCAAAATCAAGCTGTTATTGCATAGTGGCACGCCACATAATGGCCGCCTCCTACGTCGCGGAGCGTCGGGGTGCTCTCTGAGCACTCTTTATTCGCCCTTGAGCAGCGCGGGTGGAACGAACAGCCGGAGGGCGGGTTGATGGGCGTTGGAATGTCTCCCTCAAGCACTATCCTCTGGCGCTTTTCTTCGGCGACCGGATCCGGCATCGGTTGCGCAGAGAGCAAGGCTTGGGAATAGGGGTGCAGCGTATTTGCAAAGATTTCTAGGGAAGGGGCCGTCTCCACTATCCTCCCCAAGTACATCACCACTACCCGATCACTAATGTATTGTACCGCAAGCAGATCGTGGGATATGAACAAGTAGCTCATCTTCTTGTTCCTTTCCTTCATATCTTGCAGAAGGTTGAGTATCTGCGCCTGCATAGATACATCCAGCGCCGATATAGGCTCATCGCAGACAATCAGTGACGGGTCGCCTGCCAAAGCCCTCGCTATTGACATTCGCTGCCTCTGTCCGCCCGAGAACTCATGAGGATACCGGTCTGTCATATCAGGGTTTAGGCCAGTCATTACAAACAGCTCTTCGACCTTGTCCTTGTATTCCTGCCTGCTCTTTGTCAAGTTATGGATAACAAGCGGCTCCCCGACTACGCTACCCGCACTCATGCGCGGGTCTATTGAGCTATATGGGTCTTGGAATATAATCGCCATGTTGCGGCGCACGGAGCGCAGTCTCGACTGTGATTCATGGGTGATATCTTTTCCGTCAAACACAATCGAGCCGCTTGTAGGCTCGTACATCCGCAAGATGCAGCGACCCACAGTAGTCTTGCCACACCCGCTCTCCCCGACCAAGCCCAGCGTTTCTCCGGGCTTTATCACAAAAGACACATCGTCGACAGCCTTTACAGCGCCTGCCTTGAACCTCAGCAGCCCGCGCCTTATTGGAAAGTGCATCTTGAGGTTTTGCACCACAATATTGTTTTCCATCCTCGCTGCCACGGTTGCTGCGGAGCTTGATGCCAGCCCTTTTTCACTCATAACAGGCCTGCCTCCTTTAACTTGATATTGCACGCCGTTGCGTGGCCTTTGTCAATATAGGTCAAATCTGCCACCGGTTCAGAATAGCATGGGTCCTGCCTGTATTTGCACCTCGCTAAGAACGGACAAGTAGGAGGCCTGTCGATAAGGGAGGGGGGCATTCCCCTGATGGCCTCCAGCTTCTCTCCAAGCTTGGGCACGCAGCTAATCAGCCCTTCCGTGTATGGGTGCAGCGGGTTTGCCCAAATCTCCTTGACCGTGCCTGTTTCAACAACTCTCCCGGCGTACATTACATTTATCCGCTGGGCATATCTCGCCACGACCCCCAGGTTGTGAGTGACCATGGCGAGGGCCACCTTGTATTCGCTGACCATCTTGTAAAGGAGCTCCAGCAGCTGGGCCTGTATAGTTGCGTCCAGTGCCGTCGTCGCCTCATCGGCGATAATCAGCTTTGGGGTGCACAGCATCGCCATTGCAACCATGACGCGCTGGCGCATCCCTCCGGAAAATTGATGGGGGTAGTCCTTCAGGCGTTTTGTCGCATCCGGAATCCCCACTTGCGACAACATGTCTGCCGACCGCTCCAGCGCCTCCGACTTTCCAATATCCAAATGCGTTATGAGAACCTCCGACATTTGGCTGCCTATGCTTATCGCAGGGTTTAGCGATGTCATCGGCTCTTGGAATATCATCGAAATCTCCCTGCCGCGTATGCTGCACATTTCCCTGCTCTTGCGCGGGTATTTAAGCAAATCGACACCGCCGAATTCTGCAGTGCCCGCCACGACCCTACCGGGCGGGCTGGGCACAAGCTGCATCAGCGACAGCTGGCTGACCGACTTGCCGCAGCCGCTCTCGCCGACAATTCCCAATATCTCGCCGCCGTCTATGTGATACGATACATTGTTAACCGCTTTGACCACCCCCCGTTCTGTACGAAACTCGGTGGACAAGCCGCTGACTGTTAATAGTCTTTCCATTTTCTGCCCCCTCCCTTATTCCATGGTGCCGCGCATCTTCGGGTCAAGCGCATCGCGAATCCCGTCCCCGACCATGTTAAACCCAAAAACCAGCAGCACTAGGGCGGCAGAGGGCGCCAACGACAGCAGCGGCAGATGCGCCAGGTGCATATAGCCATCGTTTGTCATTGTTCCCCACGCAGGGCTCGGCGGGGCAAGACCCAAGCCTATGAAGCTCAGCCCTGCCTCAGCCATGACCGCCCCGCCCAGCGACATAGTCATCGTCACTATCAGCGGCGTTATACAGTTGGGCAATATGTGACGGAATATTATGCGCATTTTAGAGTCGCCCATCGCAAGGCTTGCCATTATATAGTCGTTTTGCTTGACTGTCATGACCTGCCCATAAACTAAGCGGATATACCCGGGGAACATTCCAAGCGCAACCGCAAAGACTATACCGACTACGCCCCGCCCCAATATGACACCGACGAACATCATTATTATTAGCGGCGGCAGCGAAAGCCATGCGTCTGTGAGGCGCATAATCAAATCTTCCACAACTTTGCCGGCAAACCCCGCTACCAGCCCCAAGACCGAGCCAATGGCGCTGGAAATGAATACGGTGCTCACGCCCGTTATCAAAGCCAGCCTTGCGCCGTGTATTATGCGGCTCAGGAGGCACCGGCCAAGGTCGTCCGTCCCAAGCAAAAACTCGCTTGACGGCGGCTGCAGGTTGTTGAGCAGATTTATCTGGAAGGGGTCGTGGGGCGCAATCTGATATGAAAACAGCCCCGCAACCAAAATTATAATCACAAAGACAAGCCCAACTACAACAACTTTCCTGTGGAGGAACACTTTCATAAAGCGCTTAAACTCGTTTACCGGAGGAAGCGGCTCTTCAAAAAGCACCTCAAAGGCTTCTTCTCCCGGCGGCGCATTGACTGCACGTTTTGGATTGTTTGTCATTTCTGTAGCCATTGTTCTCCCTCTCTTTCCTACGAGTATTGGATGCGCGGATCGACCCAGCCGTATAGGATATCTGTTATCAAGTTCGAAATGACGGTGATAAACGCCATCAACAATGTGACGGCCTGGATTACTGGGTAATCCAGCGAAAGCATGGACATTACCAGCAGCTGCCCTACCCCGGGGACTACGAAAATCGATTCAACGATAACAGACCCGCCGAAAAGCCCGCGAATCATGCCTCCCACACCGGAAACAATCGGCATCAGTCCGTTTTTTAGCACATGCTTGAAGATAACTGCTTTCTCGCGCATTCCCTTCGCCCACGCAGTGCGCACATAGTCTGCGTTGAGGACATCCAGCATTGCCGAGCGCGTCATTCTGGCAAGGCCCGCTATGCCGCCGAGGGACATGGTCAAAACAGGCAGAATGGTCTGCCGCACGCTTCTGCCCGGATCTCCCATCCACGGCAGCTGAAACCCAAAAATCGGCAGCAAATCCAAAAGGAAGCCAAATACCCATATGAGCAGTATAGCTATCATAAAGCCCGGCACCGTCATTCCGAAGTTGGAAATCGAAGTTATGACGTTGTCTATCAATTTCCCATTGCGGACTGCGGCTATCGTTCCGAAGAGTATTCCAAAGATGAGGGTCACTACCATCGAAATGATTGCCAAATATATGCTGACGACCATCCTCCTTCCCACTTCGTCCACTATATCGAACCCGCGCACCATTGACCTCCCGAAATCCAATCGGATCACATCGCCGAGCCAATGGGCAAATTGCACAGAAACCGGCCGGTCGAGGCCATGGTAAGTCATAAGCTGGTTTCTTAAAAATTGCTGCATTTCGAGATCTGGCGCATGTCCTGCCTGCACCATCTCAGCTATTTGCTGTTCCACCATGTCCATCACCGGGTCGCCCGGAAGCATGCGCATTAGCACGAATACCACAATACTGACTAGGAAAACCAAAAACACTGAATAAATCAGGCGTCGGATGATATAATTCACCATATAGCGTTATACACTCCTTCCTTTTGTACAAAGCGATTCCCAATAAGAGAAGGGAAGCGAAGGACGAAATGCCTCCGCCTCCCAACTGAGATTTTAGGCAAATTTCCCCTAGTCTTCCATCCACAATCTGTAGAAAAACAGCATATGGTCAGTTGGAGTATAGCCATGGATGCGCGGGTGCACAATGTGCATGCGCCCTTGTTGCCACAGCGGGATAAGGTGCAGGCGGTTGTGGTCTAGGACGTATTCGGCAAGCGCTACGGCTTGCGCCGTGTTGTCGCCCACAATCCGGATTGCCGTAATCAGTTCCAGCATCTCTTCCGACGGCACTAAAGACACCCAGTTTGGCAGAAGACCTTCCCTATGCTCAAAATTCACGCTTGCGCTGTCTTCTGCATGGAACCATGATATGAAGTTTCCGACAAGTATGCCTTCCCATCCCGTTTCGCGGCGCATTTCCGTAAATGGGGTTCCTTCCATTACCATGATTTCTACATTAATCCCAATGTCGGCAAGGTTTGAAGCCATCGCAACGGCTTGTGAGTCGGTGACCGAGCCTGGCTGTGGGAACAACTGTGTGCTAAAGCCGTCCGCAAAGCCCGCTTCAGCCATCAACTCCCTCGCCCTGCCGGGGTTGAATGCCGGGGCGCCAAAATTCGGATCGAAAACGTGCCCGCGCATCAGCGAGGGTATGTACTGCAAAGTCGGAATATGCACGCCGAAACCAAGCGCGCGGGTAATCCCATCGCGGTCAATAGCCATTGAAATTGCTTGGCGCACAAGCGGGTTCATCAGCGGGTGGTCGGCAGGGAGGTCATTTTGCATGACTATGGTTATTGTTTGGTTCGGCAGGTTCATGATGTGGTATCCCATATCTTGGAACATGCCCGCTTGCTCTGCGGTGTTGGTAGCGACGGAGTCAACGCGGCCTTCACCCTCCGCCTGCAGCGCAATGTTCTGCACTAAGACATCGCCAAGGTACACAATCTGCACGCCATCGAGGTACGGCAACCCTTCGCGCCAGTAGTTTTCAAAGCGCTCGAATATGACATGGGAGCCGGGGACACTTTCAACCACTCTAAAAGGCCCTGCGCTTACAGGGTTTGCATTGAGGCCTTCCTCTCCATATGCTTCATAAATCAGCCGTGACGTCACCCAGCCACTCGTTATTGCGGGCGTGGCATTCCTCATGTGGTCCCAGTAGAAGCGGACTGTCAAGTCGTCTATAGCTACGACATCAATCATTCCGTCCGGCCAAGTCCTATAATAATTTATCCTGTCGGCAAGCCAGACTATGAGCTCTGCATCCACCGGCTCTGCATCGTGCAGTATGTGCGGGTGGAGGACTATGTTTGGATGCAAAGTATGGTCAACATAGTACAAGCCCAGTTCATCGTCGAAGCCTACCACATATCCGGATGAGAGAACAAGTCGGGTACTGCCATCCGGCCATTGTGCTGTGAGCCCTTCTGTGAATGGCTCCGTAACTGATGCAAAGCCCAGTGTAGGATCCCACGGCAACCCAAATTGGGAGGGTCCATCAGATCCGGGAGCGTAAATAAAGACTCCCCCTCTGGTCGCACCATCATATACAATGGGCGCTTCTTCCGGCGCCCCCGGCAGCTCTTCCGGTCGGCCTGGCGGTGCCGTAGGGTCTGCCGCACCCGGAGCCTCTGCTGCACCCGGTGCCACCTGCACAGAGTCTCCTGCGCAGGCAACGACGAGCAACATTACCATCGTTGCTGCAAAAAAAATACCTACCACTTTCTTCATTGATGCGCCTCCTTTAATTTGCTCAGTCGATTGCGTAACACAAGAAACCTATCCAGCGTGGGTGTAGAGCGGCAAATAAATTGTACTATTTTACTCCATTTTTATGGCAAAACATAACCATCCTCAAATGCAGCTATACACTTATAGTCCTGCATACAAATGTCTGATGGATGTCATATGTAGTTTTTGGCATATGCTAATTTTCTCCCTACCTTCCCCTAGGGCATATACTTTCACAATTGGCTGCATGATTTGCTCCCAAAACCCAAATGCTTCATAGGATGGCTAACTTTATCACATATTACATAAATATTGCAATACATTTCAAAATATTTATGAAATATATACAATTATGCTAATCTGTCTTGGTCAGCCTTCACACCAAGCTTTGCAACGCCCCCCAGGGGATTTGCAAGGCATACCCCCCTGTTTCGTTTGTTCAGTCAGTAAACATTGTATTGCATGTTGAGAGCAAACGAGAGCAAGCGCAAGCAATGCATTATGCGTGCATAATGCATTGCTTGCAAAATACATTATCTCATTATCAGACAAGGTGGCAAGCTACATAGTGCTCGCCGCCGACGTCGCGGAGCGGGGGTATGCTCTCCGAGCACGCACTCGTAGCCTTTGGGCAGCGCGTATGAAACGAGCACCCCGGGGGCGGGTTGATCGGGGTCGGGATGTCTCCCTCTAGTATAATCCTCTGCCGGGTTTCCTCGGCCACTGGGTCCGGCATCGGCTGCGCCGAGAGCAGGGCCTGGGTATAGGGGTGCAAAGTTTTTGAAAATATTTCCCTCGAAGGAGCAGTTTCAACTATGCGACCTAGGTACATGACGGCTATGCGGTGGCTGATGAACTGCACGGCGAGCAAGTCGTGCGAGATGAACAGATAGCTCATCTTGCTGTTTTTCGCCTGCAAATCCTGCAATAGGTTCAGTATCTGCGCCTGCATCGACACGTCCAGTGCAGATATCGGCTCGTCGCACACAATCAGCAGCGGGTCCCCCGCCAGCGCGCGAGCTATGGACAGGCGCTGCCGCTGTCCGCCGGAAAACTCATGCGGGTACCTGTCCGTCATGTCCGGATTGAGCCCGCAGATGTTGAACAGCTCATGCACTCTCTCCTTGTACTCGGCTCTGCCCTTCGTCATCTTATGAATGATGAGCGGCTCCCCCACACAGCTTCCCGAGCTCATGCGCGGGTCGAGCGAGCTGTATGGGTCTTGGAATATTATCGCCATGTCCTTGCGGATTGGGCGCAGGTTCTTGTACGACTCGTTTGTTATGTCGATGCCGTTAAAGTTTATCGTCCCTGACGACGGCTCGTACATGCGGAGCAAGCAGCGCCCCAGCGTGGTCTTGCCGCAGCCGCTCTCGCCGACTACGCCAAACGTCTCCCCCGACCTTATGTGGAAGGACACGTCGTCAACCGCTTTGACATACCCGATAGTCCGCTGAAGCAAGCCGCGCCTGAGCGGGAAGTGCATTTTTAGGTTGTCCACCTTTACAATATTGTTTTTCCCGGCAGCCGTTGCCGCCGGAGCAGCTAAATTCTCTATGTTCCCACTCATAACAAGCCGGCCTCCTTCAACATAACATTACATGACGTCGCATGTACATCATCGACAAATGTCAGCTCTGCGGCGGGGTCGTCAAAGCAGGACTTCTGCCTGTACTTGCAGCGCGCGAGGAATGGGCAGGTGGGCGGCCTGTTTATGAGGGTGGGCGGCATTCCGGGGATTGCCTCGAGCTTCTCGTCCAGCTTGGGCACGCAGCTTATCAGCCCTTCCGTATATGGGTGCAGAGGGCTTGCCCAGATATCCTTGACCATCCCGGTCTCTACTATGCGCCCGGCGTACATCACATTCACCCGCTGGGCATAGCGCGCCACCACGCCGAGGTTGTGCGTCACCATCGTCAGCGCCACGCCATGCTCGCTCACTATGCTGTACAGCAGCTCAAGCAGCTGCGCCTGGATAGTTGCGTCAAGGGCGGTGGTCGCCTCGTCCGCAATAATCAGTTTCGGCGTGCACAGCATCGCCATTGCTATCATGACGCGCTGGCGCATCCCTCCTGAAAATTGGTGCGGGTAGTCTGCGAGGCGTTTTTTTGAGTCGGCTATCCCAACCTGGGCCAGCATGTCCGCCGAGCGTTCCAGCGCATCGGCTTTCTCAATCCCCAAGTGGGTCATCAGCACCTCGGACATCTGGTTGCCTATGTTCATCGCAGGGTTGAGCGAGGTCATCGGCTCTTGGAATATCATGGAGACCTCCCTGCCGCGGATGGCGCACATCTCGCGGCTCTTGCGCCCGAACTTCAGCAGATTCACGCCGTCGAATGCGGCCGTGCCGGCCACTACTTTGCCGGGAGGGTTGGGCACTAGCTGCATCAGCGACAATTGGCTGACGGACTTGCCGCTGCCGCTCTCGCCGACTATGCCGAGTATTTCGCCCTTGCCGACGTGGTACGAGACATTGTTTACGGCCTTTACGATGCCGCGCTCCGTACGGAACTCCGTAGACAGCCCCTTTACATCTAATAATTTTTCCATACTTTCCTCCCCGCCTAGTTTAGCGTCCCGCGCATCTTCGGATCCAGTGCGTCGCGGATTCCATCGCCGACCATGTTAAACCCAAACACGAGCAGGACTATTGCAGCCCCCGGAGCCAGCGACAGGTGCGGGTAGCTCGCCAGCCACTGCCGCCCATCATTTGTCATAGTCCCCCAGGCGGGCGTGGGGGGATCCATGCCCAAACCTATGAAGCTGAGGCCCGCTTCAGCCATCACTGCGCCCCCCATCATCATGGTCATGACCACGATTATTGGCGCCAAGCAGTTTGGCAGCACATGCCTCAAAACAATGCGAACCTTCGAGTCGCCCATTGCCATGCTCGCCATTATATAGTCATTTTGCTTGACCGTGAGCACCTGCCCGAAGACAAGCCTTATGTATGCCGGGAACATTGTCACTCCGATGGCGATTGTCATTCCGCCGATGCCGCGTCCGAGGACGGCGCCCAGCAGCATCATTATGATAATGGCGGGGATGGATATCCAGGCGTCCGTCAGGCGCATGACCACTTCCTGCGCAACCCTTCCGCCAAATCCGGCTACCAGCCCAATCGTGATGCCGATGGTCGCTGAAATAAATACAGTGCTTACGCCGGTCAGCAATGCCAGCCTAGTCCCATGTATGATGCGGCTGAGCAGGCAGCGGCCTATTGCGTCGGTGCCCAATGGGTAACGTGCAGAGGGGGCATCAAATGTGTTAAACAGATTAATCAGGTATGGGTCGTGCGGCGCAATTTGGTCAGCAAAAATGCCTGCGATAAGCAGCAAAACGACAATTGCAAAGCCTACCCCTACAATCGGCCTGCGGAAAAAGACCTTCGCAAAGCGCTTAAATTCATTTACCGGCGGGAGCGCCAACTCCTGGTGGACGTCGTACTCGTGGTCTATTTTTATGTTTTTCAAGCTATACTCTTTTGCCATTTTGACTCCCTCCTACGAATGACGTATGCGCGGGTCGACCCATCCGTACAGCAAGTCGACAACTAAATTCGCCATAACCGTAATGAACGTGAACATCACGGTTACGGCCTGTATCACCGGGTAGTCAAGCTGAGTCATGGAGTCCACCACGAGGCTCCCCACCCCCGGGACATTAAATATCGTCTCGACGATGACGGAGCCGCCGACGATGCCGGCAATCATGCCGCCCTGCATTGAGACGATGGGCATCAGGCCGTTTTTCAGCACATGCTTGAATATCACGACTTTCTCGCGCATGCCTTTTGCCCATGCCGTGCGCACATAGTCGGCATTGATCACCTCCAGCATAGACGAGCGGCACTGCCTGGACATCCCGGCTATTCCCCCGAAGGTCATTACCATCACCGGCATCACCGTCGACCTGACGCTCACGCCGATGTCGCCGCGCCACGGCAGGTTAAACCCGTGCAGGGGCAGCCATTCCATCGTGAACGACAATATATACATCAGCACGACCGCCATCAGGAATCCGGGCACCGTCATCCCCAGGATTGCCACCCCGGACACCACGTTGTCGACTACCGTGCCGTTTCGTACTGCGGCAATCACTCCCCAGAATATGCCAAAAATATTCGTCACAATAAAGGCTATCAGGCCCAGGTACAGCGTTATGGGCATGCGCCTGCCTATTTCCGTTGCAATGTCAAAGCCCCGCACTATGGATCTGCCAAAGTTTCCTTGGATCATGTTGCCCAGCCACTGGGCATACTGGATGGGTATAGGCAGGTCTAGACCGTGCTGCGCGCGCAAGTCGTCCAGAATTTGCTGTGCCTGCTCAGGGTCCATCCCCCCGCCGCCTTCAATGAGGCGCTGCTGCTCTGCGTCGACGAGAGCGGACAGCGGGTCCCCCGGCACCATGCGGATGAGCGTGAATACTATCATGCTGACGAGCAGCACGAGGAAAACTGAATTAATCAGACGCCGAATGATAAAATTTACCATCATATCCAACCTTTCGTATGGTTTAATCTAAGCCGCCGGGGAAAGGATGGCCTCTCCCCGGCGAAGTCGGTTTTCGCAGTTTCCCTAATTAGCCGCCAATCCAGAGTTGCTCTGGGAATAGCATATGGTCGCCCGGCGCCCAGCCGTACAGCCGCGGATGGAGGATGTTTATCATGCCTTGATACCAGATTGGTATAATCCACAAGAAATCGTCGTCAAGGATGTAGTCCGACAGCTCCATTACCGCAGGCACTACATCTCCGAAGAACATTGACGCTTCGATGAGTTCAAGCATCCTATCCGAAGGCACCAGCGACAGCCAGTTCGGGTTTATGCCGGGGATGTGCTCAAAGTTCATGCGCCCGCTGTCTTCAGGCTGCATCCAGCTTATGTATGCGCAAAGCATGATGCCGTCCCAGCCGGTTTGCTGGCGCACTTCTGTGAACCCGCCTATATCCATGATGTTAAGATCAGCTTCAATCCAGATTTCTGTGAGCATGTCTTGGATTACGACCGCATGGTTATCCGTTACGAGGCCGGGCCTTGGGATGAGCGTTGTGCGCAGGGGATTGTCGGGGCCAAACCCGGCTTCCTGCATCAAAGCCCTGCCTGCTTCGACATTAAATGGGGGTGCGCCGTATCCGGGGGTCGCGTTAAACCCTCCGAATTGCGGGGGGATATGCTGGAGTGCGGGAGTATGCACTCCAAAGCCCAGATGCGTCGCGATTGTATCGCGGTCTATTGCATGCGACACTGCGCGCCTGACCAGCGGGTTTGCGAGCGGGTTGGCAGGGTCGTCATTTGGCAGGACAGCTACTATCGTTATGTTGTCCATCGTAATGATGTCAAAGCCATCGCGGATGAACTCGCTTGCAAAGTCGGCGGCCAGCGTGCGCACGGAGTCTACGCGGCCTTCGCCCTCTGTGCGCAGCGCCAAGCCCTGCGTGAGCCTGTCGCCGAGGAATACGTATGTCATGCCGTCGAGGTATGGCTGGCCTTCGCGGAAGTACCTGTCGAAGCGCTCATATATAACGTGCGAACCCCTGACATACTCGATTACCCTGAATGGGCCCGCGCTGATAGGGGTCTCCGCAAGTACATCCAGACCATAGGTTTCGTAAATCATCCGGGAGGTAACCCAAGGCATCGTCATGCTGGGCGTTGCGTTGCGCAATTGCTCCCACACGAATGCCACATGGTATTCGCCTACTTCATAGACGTCAATCATGCCCGTAGGCCATGCGCTGTAGTATTGAACCCTGTCTGCAAGCCAGACGATCAGGCTCGCATTGACTTTTTCGCTATCGCTCAGGCTGTGCGGATGCAAGTAGACGTTTTCGTGCAGGTGGTGGACGACAGTCCACGTGCCGTCTCCGTTGTCGGTAATCTCGTAGCCTTGCGACAGAATCAGCCTCGTCCTGCCATCGAGGTATTGCGCCGTGAGCCCATGTGTAAACGGCTCAATGATGGCAGCGTCAGCCGGGTTCACATCCCAGGGAAGCCCAACAGGAGCCACACCGGCTTGCGTCGCCGGAGCGATAACCGAATGGCCGCCCCTAATGGGTTGTCCCGGTACAGGAGCTGGCGCATCTGCATCTCCGCCGTCTTGGCCTCCTCCGGCTTGGCCTCCTCCAGCTTGCTGACCACCGTCTTGCCCGCCACCAGCAGCGCCACCCGGGGCTGGAGCTGCGTCACCAGCGCATGCCGCAACGAGCAATAAGATCATTGTGGCCGCCAGTAGGATTGCTAGTACCCTTTTCAATTTCATTGGTGTGCCTCCTTTTAAAATTTAATCCTGCCTAGCTTTCACATTCGCTTGACAGAATCATTAGGATGCCTAAAGACTAGCATATATTACACAAATATTGCAAGATATTTCGAGAATATTTATTAACTTTGTCTAAATGCCCCAAGCCTCGTTAGCGACGTTGCACAATTTATATACGCTCCTACGCCTTTGTTTTGGGCATTACGCCAAGGGCGTTTTCTGGCACATTTTTCGATAAAATTTCGGCGGTTGTTGTGCACATAAGCGAATAATTCCCTTGTCGAACGGTATAAAGTGGTCATTTTGACTAACGATTTTGTTTATTAAGCCAATATTGCTTTCAGCGCAGTTTATGATAAAATTGCCGTGCTGGCTGTATAAGTGAGGGGCACAGGCTGTAAGGAGGTTTCGCATATGTCAACTTACGAACAAGAGGTTACCGCCCGACTATGGCATCTGCCGGAGGTCGAACGGAAAGAGCGGCTTTGTCTCCCCTGGCGAAGGCTCATTGCCCGCATTGTCGATATGGTTTTTTATACGTTGCTGTGGTGGCCAATCGTATACCTAGCTTTCCACTGGAACATGCTGCTCATGAATTGGGCTGCATTTGGTGCCTCACTGCTTGTGTTCAGCCTTGCGCTGATGATTCTGTTGGAGCCTATATTCCTCGCCTTTTTAGGCACAACTCCCGGCAAGCGGTTGTTCGGCATACGTTTGCGGACTGAGCATGGGGGCAAGCTTTCGATATTGCAGGGGTACAGGCGAATATTTCGCGTTTTAACGCATGGGTGCGGCTTCGTGGTGATTCCCATTTACAATTTTGTCCGCATGTACAAGGCGTGCAAGCGTTGCCAAATTGAGGGTTCTGTCGAGTGGGACGAGGGCATAGAATATACTTCTTCCGGCGAGTTCCCCATCCAAGCTTTCCTTGGTGTCATCTGCGTTGCGGTTTCCATTTTCATTTTTGGCGCCGTGTACTTTGCCGCCGACATGCCTAGGCATCGCGGTCAGGTTACGGTTGCACGATTTGAGGAAAATCTGGATGCTTACTGGCGGTTTCACGGCTCAGCCTGGAACACTGCGCTTTATTTCCATGTCGGGCTGATTTTTTACGACACGCCCATAGGGCACATCTTCGACAGAATGGATCCTCCCGAAGTGGTATTCCAAGAAGCTGATGGCATAGTCACTGGCATTAGCTTCCGGCTTGTCGATGAGACGAGGCTTTCCCTCGCATCGCTTCCTGAGTGGCTTCGGGCTTTCGCTGTGTCGTATGTAGGCGCACAGCGCAACATGAGCTTCACACGGATGCACATGCGCGGCGGCGTCCTTGATTCGCTACTTGCCCCCCTATATGAAATCGGCAATAGGGAGGGCTCTGGGCGCGCAAGCTTCATTGCAGCCGGAGTTGAGGTCAACTTCGACATCAGCGTCGGCCACAGAGTAAACGCATATTTTAGCATGAGAAAAATATAAATTCACAGGAAAGGAAGTATACACATTGGAAAATTTAAAAGGTAAAACAGCTTTTATCACAGGAGGCGCAAGCGGAATCGGGCTGGGGATAGCCAAGGCATGTGCAAAAGAGGGGATGAACGTCGTCATCGTCGATATGCGGCAAGGCTCGCTCGACGACGCACAGAAGCTCTTTAAAGAAAACAACTGGCCCGTCCTTTGCCTGAACCTTGACGTCACCGACCGCAGCGCATACGTGAAAGCCGCCGACGACGCGGAGAAAGCGTTCGGCAATATTCACCTGCTTATAAACAACGCAGGCATCGCCTGCGCCGGAGGGCCGCTGTGGAGTGTTTCGCAAAAGGAAACAGACCTTGCGCTGGACGTCAATCTGACAGGCGTTTTAAACGGCATCCAGACAATCGTGCCCCGCATGATAAAGCATGGAGAGGGCGGTCATATTGTCAGCACATCATCCAAGGCAGGCTTGCTTGCCGTTCCGGGTTGCGGGCTATATAATGTCACAAAGCAGGCCGTCGTCGGCATAATGGAAACTCTGGCGATGGACCTCGCAGGGACGAACATCGGCGCCAGCGCATTTTGCCCGGGTGGTTTTCAGACGGAGCTGGGCATGTCCTCATCTGCGGTCACTGCTGCTCACTTGGGGGATTCGGCGACGCCCCCTCCGCCACCGCCTCCACCTCCGCCAAAGGACGGCGACGCCCCATCCCCATTTGCAGCTTGGGACGGTCTTATCCGCTCTCCTGACGATGCCGGGGAGCGCGTCGTCCGCGGCGTAAAGCGGGGTGACCTTTACATACTGACGCACTCAGAATTCAAAGAAGGCGTGCAGTCCCGCGCAGATGCAATGGCAAGGGCCTTCCCCGACGAGAAGCCAAATCCGCGCTATGGTGAGGTATTCCCAATGCTGGTGAATAATCCTATTTTCGATAAGCAAACCCAAGTTCCCGCACTTTAGTCCCACATGTGCCCATGCACCAGCGGGCCAGCAGCACGATAAACATGAATGAGCGCCAAAGAAGCGCTGCGGAAATATCTAATTTCAGCAGCGCTTCTTGTCTTGCATGGGTGTGCGGAGGTTTACGTTGGAAATGGCATTAGCTTTGGTGCGCCGGGGATTGTGTAGATATGGCGCTGCTTTTCGTTGTAGTAAATTTCGTCGATTTTGCAGACGAAGAATATGCAGCTTTCGATGTCTATCATTTTATCGACAGTGCAGACAAAAGACACTCGGCTGTGAATGGGGAATTTTACAGCAGCATCGACAAGCTCTATGCCATGCTTCTCGACCTTGTCAACCTCCCTGCCCGACACAATCCCGCATTGCATGGCTTCATCGGCGAGGGATTCCCCCGGCAGGCTGACCGCCACTTTCCCCGTGCTTTTGATTAACTCACTGGAGTAGCTGCCCTTCCACATGGAAAACCCCATCATCGGCGGTTCGTTTTCCAGATATGTCCACCATGCGACTGTTGCAATATTCGTCTTTCCCTCAGGCGTTGTGGAGCACACCAGTGCCACCGGGGTGGGCGATGTTTTTTCGAGCGCTTCATTCAGAGTTATTTTTACCATTTATTAATCATTCCTTTTTTGTAATTATTCAGCTTTATTAAAAACCCTAAATGCCGACTTAGTTTTCCCTGCCCAGAGCATATAGGCGAAAAATGAGGCGGCTACGAAAGAAATCATGGCCCCAAACATTGGGCGGTAGCCAAAATGTGTTACGAGCACACCGGCGAGCAACCCGCCAAGGCCGCTTGAGATATCGTGGGAAATGCTGAATGTGCTGGTGGCCGAACCTCGTTTTTCAATTGGGATTGTGCGCATCGCCATTGCCTGCATAGCAGGGTTCATCACGCCGAAGCCAAGGCCAAAGGCAAGCCCCGAGAAATAATACCCCACGGAACTTCCCTGAACCAGCAGTGACAGCGCAACGGCGAAGCAAATGCTGCCGAAAATAACCATGGGACGCTCTCCCAGCCTGTCTATCAAGCGCCCGGAAAGCAGCCTTGACGTGCCCGAGCCTGCGGCAAGCAGTATAAAAAATAGGGCGCCGCTTCCAATTTCATAATATTCGCCATACAGGGCAATGAACACCATTACCCCGCCAAAGGGGACGGAAGCGAGCAGGAGCACGACAGATGCGGGCATCGCATCTTTGCTAAATAGCTGTGCCGGCTTAATTTTCTTGCGCTTTGTTATGTCGATTTCCTTGAATGTGAAGTTTTTCCCGGCTATCAGCGCCATGCTCAGAATTGCTATGCCGACAATAAAGAGCGAGGTAAACCCCAAGCTGCTCATTATGGCAAGCCCGATTGCCGGCCCAAGCGCTGAGGCCAGCGTGTTGCCCAGCCCCAAATATCCGATGCCCTCCCCAAAGCGGGATGGCGGGATGGCGTCCGCCGCATTTGTGCCGCTGGCTGTGCCGGTTCCGGAATTCACGAATCCCATTACTATGCGGATGCCGATTACAAAGCCAAGTATGGGAATCAGCGTCATGAGAATCAGCGCTGAAATAGAAGAAACAATTCCGGCAAAAAACAGGATTTTCCGACTCACATTATCTAAAAACCAACCTGCGATTGGGCGCATGCACATCGCCGCAACCGAGGTAATTCCTGTCGTCAGACCTATGATAAATTCGTTGCCGCCGAGTTCAATCATGAAGAAAGGAAACGGCGTCCCCAACATGAACCCCCATGATACCAGCAGAAGGTTTATTATCCATATACAGACGAAGTTTTTCGTCCAGAGGCGCTCTTCGGGTCGATCGGGGCGTTGCGGCCTATGCGTGCAACGCCCCCGTTTTGTATCATTAATGCCTAATTACCTCCCTCTACACTAGGTAGGGGTTCGGGTTCGTAAAAAAACTTTCGTCCACCTCTTCCGGCACGCCGTACTTGCCAATCATCACATATATTTGGGACTCCTTGCCCTCCATCGTCGAAGTGCCGAAGCCGCGACCGACGCTATACATGCGGTTCCAATTATCCAGGAAGCACAGCGTATTGCTGCGGAACATGATTTTGTCGCCGATGATTTTCTCCATGTTCTGTTCTGTGACGCTGACAAGGTATACGCCCTCTTTGATTTTGACATAATAGGCAGGCTCATCCGAGCTGGGCAGCTCCTTCAAGATATTTTGGAACATCTCGTTTTGCGCCTCAGCTTCCTTGGACATCTGCCTATCCTTGGGGTATCCGATGCGGTACCAGTTAGTGCTGTGGTACACGTGAACAGTAGCAAGCTCATGGCCGTATACCCACTTTACGCTCGTGCCCTTGACGTCCTCCGTAAAGCCGTGCCGCTTGTAGTCGGCATGTTCCACTCCCTCGCGCTTTATATAGCCAAACCCGAAATGGCTCTCAACGATATACGGCCAATATGGGTTCTCTCCGAGCGAGCAGCGGAAAAATGTGACAAGGCTCTGCTCCTTGTCGATTACCCATGTGTGGTTCTCACGCGGGGTTTTGCCCTCTATGCAGTACGTTACCAAGTATGTCAGGTCGTCTGCTTTGCGGCATTCGTAGTCTTCCACCTTCAGCTGACCGTTGCTGGCCCCCATGCACCATTCGACTTTTGTTCCATCGATGAAATTCAAAATCGCATCTCCGGTCTCCTCGCCCGTGTCAATGACGAAATCGAATTTTTGCCCTGCGAGCTCATAGCAGGCAGGGGGGCAAAACTGCCCAATCGACAGCCCCGATGCAACCTTTGCATATTTTTCTACTAAACTCATAATTAGCTCCCTTTTAATAGTTATTTTTATCTGCCGAAGTATTTAAGGATGTCGAACGAACCTGCCGTGCGCGAGTATGCCCCCATGACGGACAGCCGCACGCCGTTTTCATCAGCTCCGAAGAAGTACCCCGCATCATGCATGATGCTTGGATTAAACACCATCAGCCCCTGGCTGCCGTTGCAAAGATCCTCGACCCAGCAGAATAGGTAGGCATCGTCGCGCAGTTTCACAAAAAATGACGGCGACGACCATGATGAACCGCCCGCGTTGTTGTCCATGTAAATTGTCCACGAATAGCTCTCCGGCGACGAATAGACATGGATGCTCTTCATTGTGTCGCTATACGCCCATGTCAGGCTCTTTCCGACCATGTCGTCGGTGAAGTGGTGGCGCCGCACAAGCGGAGGCGTAACCCCGGGATACTCCAAAACCCCAAACAAAGTGCGGTTTCCAACCTCCCACTCGGAATGCCAGTTGCCGATTTGCGAATCGACGCATGTAACAAGTCCATTCTGGAAGTCAACCGCATGGTTGAGGCACCGGTAGTCCGGGTCGCCCGTGCATAGGTGCGCAAAGAGAATCAAATCCTTGTTTGTCTCAAACGCCTGATACCTATCCTCCTGCCAAGAGCCGCCGGGTGCGCGCCATTTAAGCGTTTCGACATCAACGAACTCGTATTCCCAAGCTGTATGCCCAGTGCTGGCAAACGGAGCCGGGATGTGTGCGCCGTCGAATTTGAGTGTCAATTTCTTTCCTACAAGATAGTCGGAGACAGGCATATTGTTCGCCCCGGACATGATGGACTCGGCATTAAAAGGTTTGATTGGATTTTTCTGGACAGCCTTATCAACATCCGCCTTTGTGATTGGCGGGTGCATATCGCTGGGGCGGTATGTCATGCGCCAGCCCTTGGGCGGGTCCGGCGGCTCAGTCGGCAGATTCGTGCCATAATCGGCGAAATCCTCAAAAATTGCGGCTTGGCCCGTAATCGTAAGCTCTGATTTGCGCAGGACATACTCAAGCGCATCATTTTCGTCAATTCCGAGGCGTATCCCCGCCGCTTCCTTTTCAAACAGGTCTATAAGCTCGATAACGAGCGTCCCCGAATACTCGCACTCGCCGCGCGAATAAATTAGCTGGTGGTCGGTGATTATGAAATAGTCAGATGGGGCGGCGACGGTGATATCCCCCCACTCCCTGCCCAGCTCAACAAATGTGGATGTTGTAACCGAGGGGTGGAATGTGAGAATTTCTGTCCCAGCGTCGTCCTTCCAGTGGAGCCCTTTGCCTTCAAGGCGGTTTGTCCTCGTGTGCAGCTTTTCCGGCGCTGTCTGCCCTACGTCGTTATAACCATGATATATCTCGCGCTGAACCTCGCGCGCGATTTCACGCGTGCCTGTCGGCTCTTTGAGGCCAAAAAGGTCTCCCCCTACGGGCACTGTGATGCCGAACCATGTTTCAAATACCGTGACAAGTTCTGTCGCTGAGTCAAAAAACACGTGCCACCCCCGCTGCGTGCCGGGGATTAGGTGGGTGAAAATCCATACACTCCCAAGGCATGTCGATGAATATGGCGCTTCGCACGATTTGCCGTTTTCAGTCACGGTGAGCGTGCCGCCGTCCTTAAACGTATAATCCAGCTGCGTGGGCGCATGCTTCCCGCTGAGCCTGAGCTTGAGGGTCTTTCGCTCCGCAAAGCGGCCGCATTGCTCCATTTTGTTGAGGGCTTTCTTTCCTGCTGCAAGCAGCGATGAGACGGTTTCTGAGCTTAGCGTATTGTACTTGTGGAAAAACATATTGCAAAAATCCTCCCATTCCGATATACCTTATATGATACAGGAATTTTCACGAATTTCAATAATATTCACAAATTTCATAAGTTTTGCACACAATGGTTTGTCTGCTTTCACATAAAATTTTAATCAAAGGATTGACCGAGCGAGTGAACTTCTGTATAATTAATCAAATTCTTTAAACAAAAACAAACAAAATTTGAGTGAGGTGAAATTATGGCTATACCAAAATTCGACCCAAAGGAACTGACCATAATCCGGGAGGAGCCTGGGATGTTTGGCGGCATGTTCCCACCGACGCCGGTGTATGATTACCCGGCGACAATGAAGGATGCCGTCAACGCATTGTACCGACGCGAGCCATATTGGCAGATGTTTGCGCTGGACTGCAAGATGATGTCGCCTAGCGTGAACCCTGATAATATAGCGCGCGGATTTGTTTTTGAAGCAGACCCATTTGAGCCCATCGTCGGCAAGAGCGTGCCGGACATGTTTGGCATAGAGTGGGAATACGTCCCCGCCGTCGGGGGCGCCATGGTGCGTCCGGGCAACCCATTTGCCGAGGATGCGGAAGAACTGCTTAAGAAAATTATCTGGCCGGAGCCGGAAAAATGGGATTGGGCAGGCAGCGCAAAGCAAAACGAGAAGTTTTTTGATTCTGAATCTTACTACAGCATGTGCTTTCTCAACGGATGGTTTGAGCGCCTGATTTCGATGCTCGACTTTGAAAATGCGCTGATGGCGATATTCGACGAGGATCAGGAGGACGCTGTAAATGAGTTCTTTACCAAGCTCACCGACCTCTACATAAGAATCTTTGGAATTATGATTGACACATACCCCAAGCTCGACGGATTTATGATCCATGACGACTGGGGCGGTCAGAAAAACACATTCTTCTCGCCCGAGGTATGCGAGAAGGTGATAGTGCCGCATATGCGTCGCACCACCGATTACCTGCATAGCCGCGGAAAAAACTGCGAGTTGCACAGCTGCGGCAGCATTATACAGCAGGTTCCAAACATGATCAAGGCCGGCTGGGATAGCTGGATGCCTCAGCCTATGAACGACTCCCACAAAATTTACGAGCTGTACGGCGACAAACTGATCATAGGCGTAAGCCCAGAGGTAAACCCAGAGGGCAAGGGTGAGGATGAGCTAAGGGCTGCGGCGCGCGAGTACGTCGATAAGTTCATGAAACCCGGAAAACCCTGCTTCTTCGGCTTCGACATGGTCAGCGGCAACAAGGACTTCAGGTCGGAGCTATACGAATATTCAAGGAAGAGAAGCTGCGGAATGGTTTGAGAAAAGGAGGTAGAATATGGATATTAAGCCATTTATGGCGAAATTTGGCTTTGGGCACCGAGCTTCAAAGCATATCATAGTCGAACAGGAAGGCAAGCTGTGGCTGGCTTTTGCGTCTGAGGGGGCGGGCATGTTTATGATGTCTACCGGCTCCGAGGCCTCAGGGCTGCTCGAAATCGACACGCTCATAGATGGGAAGACGATCCCATACACCTACACCGCAACCCCGTCGCTCGTTGAGCTCACAACAGAAAAGGGCAAGGTGCGCATCGCCATCGACGCTCACGCAGATGCGCTCCGCATTGAATCCGACGGAATCAGCCTGCGCTTTGATTCCAAAGTTGCGCCCTCGGGCGTAACAACGCAGAACATGGCAAAAGGTGCGAAAATCAGCATGGGCGGCGGGCATTTCTTCTTTGCAGCCCGCACCGGGAGCATTTCTTTTGACGACTCATGGCTCCGGGACAAATTCCACTCCGTGCAACCTATAGTTGACGTGGCTCCCGCCAAGGGCAAAATCGACCTCGTAGTGTATGACTTGCCCGCTGATACAGAGCCTCCGGAGATCGTCAAGGCGCTGGACAGTTGCGCCAAGGAAAACGAAGAGGACTTCTCGCAGTTTGTCGGCACACTCGCAGCCACACCAAAGAAGTGGGACGAGCTGCGTGAAAAAATTGCGTACCTGCTATGGCTCAGCCACAGGAAAAAGCCCGGCGGCGCAGAGGTCGTTTTGGAAAACAAGTTAAAATCTCCGGACATCGAGCCATATCTGCTGACGCTTGCATCAATGGCGTTTACCGATGTATCCAAGGCGGCTGAGCTAATCGCGGCATACCCGGCAAAGGCAGGTTTGCCGATACAGGGCTTTGCTGTTTTGCGCCTCTTCGAAAAGGGGATGTTTAAAAATGTCTCCAGAAGCACGGTGTACAAGCTCTACGACTTGCTCAGGGCGCAAGTGGCTTGGTGGTCAACGCACAGACGCGTGGACGGACTGTATTTTTATGCCTATAGGCACGAAGCTCAAACGGATACGTCAATGCTCTTTAAGTCGGGCAGTCCTGTTGCATCCCCCGACATAAACGCATACATGGCAATAACATGCAAAGCGCTATCCAAGCTATCTGAGCATGTGCTCAACAGGCCCGATGCAGCAAAGTGGAACGAGCGTGCGGAAACGGAGGCGGATAAATTTGTAGCGAAGAGCGGACTTTTGGGGATGAATATATATACATATGAGCACTGCCAAGCCGACAAACTCATATCGGTAATCCCGCTTATTTTGGGCGGTTTGCTGCCACCGGAGATATCCGCCAAGTTAGCCGCAAAGGTTGAGGATGATGTGCTAAGCGACCCGCTGGGCATGCTTGCCGTTTTGGGATTGTGCGCCTGTGGGCATAAGGACGCAGCAGAGCGCATCGTCAATGCGGAGCTCAACAAAGCGCAGGATGCGGCCGATTGCCCGATTGATGGAGCAATACTGCTTGCACTTGCCCATGACGTGCTGATATAGGGGGGGTATAGCCAATGTTTGGAACATACGAAAAATTTAACCTTATCCGCGCTGCATATACACGAGCTGAGGCGGTGCAGTATTTCTTCGAGGATTACTACAAACCCGGCACGCTGCGTTTCGGCGGCAATAGGTCAGGCGAGTCGTCAAGCACCACGGATTTCCTGTTTGACATCAACTTGACAAAAGAAGGCGTGCCAATAGATTACACCTATTTTGCTGACGAGGGCTCCCTTCGCATCAGCGCCGGCTATGCCGATGTAGAGTTTGCCATCACAAACCGCTCACACATGAGGGTGCGAGGCGACTGTGCGGGATTTAAATTGAAGCTGGTGCTAAGGTCTGCAATGGGCGATAGCGCGCGCGGCTGCAGAGGCATGTACGCACTGCCTGACGGCAGCGGCTGGGAAGCTGATTTTGGAACTAACGGCAGGCTTCAATTCAAGATGCTCTCCGGCTCATTCCTCGCCTCCTCAACCTATGATGATGAAGCCAAGGCTTACAGCTATGTGGCCTTCGATTTTCTGCCTGACGCTGAGACGGGCAGCTTCGATGCCGCCATCCACGAGTACATCGGCGATGAGCCTGCTCCGCATGGGGAGTATGAACCATTTGACGATATAGTCGGGGGAAATAAAGCGGACTTTGCGGAGTTTTCAAAAAAATACCGCCCTGCGGCGAAGGGGTATGAAGAACTGTCGGAGTATGCAAGATGGGTGATTTGGAGCCATAAAACTGGGGTGACCGAGGGGCTTGTAGAGCCCATGATTTTATTCCAGAACGCCATGGCTGTGATGGCTGCATCGTGGCAGCAGAGCTATAATGCGATGCCGATGCTAAATGACCCTGACGAGGCGTGGCGGCTTATCTGCACGATGCTTAACTATCAAGACGATAGGACGGGCAGGATTGCAGGAATGCTGACCTACAAGGGGGGCAACGCAGGCCAGCAACCGCCGTTTCAGGGCTTTGCGTTGGACTTTTTGCTCCGGAGCATTGGCGATGATTTCCTCACTCCAAAACGCTGCGAAGAGATGTATCCCAAGTTTGCAAATTGGGCGAATTTCTGGACTACTTACCGCAGCGCAGGGCGGGGGGACGATGTCACGGTAATGCACAGCCCGCACGACTCAGGGTGGGACGATGCCTCAAACTTCCAAGACGGCTTCCCTGCTTCAGACCCAAACAACATGGTGTTTCTCATCCTGCTGATGGAGAGCATAGCCAAGCTTGCCGAGGGCTGCGGGAAAACCGATGAGGCGAAGCAGTGGCTTGCCCGCTCGGAGAAGCTAACAAAAATCATAATTGACGAATATTGGGACGGCGAGAAATTCGCCACGAAGGTAAAGGGCAAGAATGTCGACTCCCTGAGCCTGTCGTGCTACCAGCCCATAATCCTAGGAAAGAGGCTGCCGCAGGAAATCATAGACAAGGTCACTGAAAAGCTGATGGAGGAGGGTCATTTTCTGACGGAAATCGGCCTTGCTTCGGAGAGCATGAAAAGCAAGCATGTGACCTTCGGCATATCCTTTGTGTGCGGGCGCGTCGTCGGCCCCCAGAACATGATTCTTACTGTCGGATTGCAGGCAGCGGGGAAACAGAAGGAGGCGGATATCATAGCCCGCCGCTTCTGCGACCATGCAAAAAGAGAGGGCATAATCCTCGGCTATGCGCCATATGATTACTTCCCATTGACGGGTGAAAAGGCCGAAGACCAGCCAACGCCTCACATGACAGACGGCTGGCCATGGAGTTCATGGAGCGCCAACTGCGTGTTGACTATGATTGGCAGCATTATAGGCAAGTAGGCTCGAAAAGCAAAAACGAGGGCGTGGCGCTTTTGCGCCGTGCCCTCGCAATGTTTCCTGCTAAACGATAATAACTGGCTTTTTCTGCCATAATACCAAGGTCATGGGAATCATGACAAACGCCGGCTTCAGCTATAGCATTACTATCCTATCGCTGTCAGCCCACCGTCCGGATAGAGGATGTTTCCTGTCATAAAGTCCGACGCCTCCGCCGCAAGGAAAATTGATGTGCCTACCAAATCCTCCGGCTGCCCCATTCTGCGCATTGGGATGGCGTTGCCCTGCTGTGTGAGGTATTCGTCAACTGAAATGCCAGCTGCTTTCGCGCGCATTTCGAAAACTGCCATCATCGGGGGGGTCATCGTGATGTTCGGGCCTATTGCGTTTACCGTCACGCCAAAGGGGCCGAATTCTGATGCCAGCTGCTTCGTCAGCATGTCCACAGCACCCTTTGTTGCGCAATAACCTGCGTTGCCCGGACCCTGTGTGGCTATCCTGCCTCGGACGCTGGAGAGGTTTACAATTTTGCCATAACCGTTCTCTTTAAAGTGGCGCCCAAAATGCTTGCCTGTCAGCATCAGGCTTGTGATGTTGGCATCCAGCATTTGGCGGAACATTTCAACATCGATATCCAGCGCATCCTGCTTCTTGTTAAAGCCCTGCGCATTGACGAGAATCGTTACCTTGCCTAATTTCTTGATTGCTTCCGCAGCGAGCGCCTCAACGTCCTTTTCGACTGCTGCGTTGCCTACAAACCATACAACATCCGAGCCTATTTCTTCGGCCGCTTTTTTAACGGGCTCTTCCGCTATGTCAGCCAGCATTATTTTTGCGCCAGCTTCATAAAGGCCCTTTGCGATTGCCTTGCCAAGCCCGCCGCCGCCGCCGACGACAACAGCACTTTTACCGGTGAGGTCAAAAAGTTTCATAAGTTTTACTCCTTAAATTAATATAATGCTTCGATTATTGTGGCCTGACCCATGCCCCCTGCTATGCAGAGCGAGGCTAGACCGTATTTGTTCTTTCTGCGGCGCATTTCGTGCAGCAGCGTCACTATGATACGACAGCCCGTAGAGCCGACCGGATGCCCCAGCGCAATTGCACCGCCATTTACATTTGTGATTTCTTCGCTGATGCCTATTCCTCGCAGGCAGCCGAGAGCTTGCGCCGCAAATGCCTCGTTGAGCTCGGCGAGCTCGATTTGGTCGAGCGTCAGATTAGCGCGCTTGAGGGCTTTTTTAGTGGCTTCGACAGGCCCCAGGCCCATTATGCGCGGGTCAAGCCCCGTCGTAGCATAGCTGACGAACTTCGCAAGCGGCTTCAGCCCTAGCTCCTTTGCCTTTTCGGGCGTCATGATGAGCACTGCCGAAGCGCCGTCGTTGCGTCCGCATGCGTTGCCTGCGGTCGTCACGCCTTCCTTGCCAAAGGCGGGCTTGAGCTTCGCAAGCTTTTCCAAGGTGGTTTGCCTGGGGTACTCGTCCGCATCAAAGACGATTGGGTCGCCCTTGCGCTGAGGGATGATTACAGGGACGATTTCGTCCTTGAACTTGCCTTCGGCGATGGCCTTTGCTGCGCGCTCTTGGCTCTGCATGGCAAATTTGTCTGAATCCTCGCGGGTGATGCCCATCCGCTCGGCGACGGTGTCCGCCGTTACGCCCATGTTGAAGACGCCATATGTCTCCTGCGGCTGTGCTTGGAACTGGCCTTCTGTCACTGCGTCATAGAGCGTAACATTCCCAGTACCCAGGCCAAAGCGCGGGTTCCTGAGATAAAAATTAGCCGACGACATGCTCTCTGTCCCGCCGGCTATCACTACGTCATTATCGCCAACCTGAACGCTCTGGACGGCGGTCACCACCGCAGACATTGCAGATGCGCATTGCCTCATGACTGTGTATGCTGGCACCTCTTCCGGTATTCCGCAACGCAGCGCTGCTATGCGGGCAATATTGGGGTTGTCCGACGATTGGCGGCAATGCCCCAACATGACCTCGTCAATTTTATCGGGTTTGATGCCGCTTCTGTCCAGTAGCCCTTGAATCACGACGCGCGCAAGCTCCTCCGGCATTACGTCCTTGAGGGTTCCGCCAAATGACCCGACAGCCGTGCGGCATGCTTCTACGATTACTACATCTCGCATTAATAATCTCCCTTAGAGTTTTTTTGTGTGGGCAGACAGGGGGCCGCTCAGCCCTAAGACAGATGAGCCACCCCCTGTCTTTCCATTTTATTTCCTTGCCATGTAGGTCATGTCCACATAGTGGTCTTTGTCCGTTTTTGCTGAGTATTTTGCAGGCTTGTAGCCTTCCGCTTCAATCACTATGTCGATTTTTTTGTCCTTTGGCAGCCATTCGACCTCCCAGTCTCCGAAGTAGTTTGACTCGGTTTCCCAAGTTTCTCCGGTTTCTTTGCAGGAGAGAGTGACCTTTGCCCCTACGAGGACTTCATCCAGCTCTTGGGGCTGATAAACCGTGCCTGCGAGGAACACTGTCGGGACGTTGAGCCATTTTACGAGAGTTTCTTTCCCGGCCAGAGGCTCAAGCTGCGTGTTTCGCTCAGAGGCGACAATCTGGGATATCTCGCTACTCGGGTCGTCAAGGTCGCCGAAATAAAGGCATTTGTTTGGGCAGGCCTCAACGCAGCGCGGCTGCTTGAGAGCCGGGTCGCCCAGATATGCGAGGTACTCGGGGTCGTCAAGCAATTCGGCGCACATAGTGCACTTTTGCGGGATTTCGAGTTCTTCGTTCCAGAAAACCACGTTTATTGGACATGCGTCTACTATGGCCTTTTGGCCCTTCGATTTTTCGGGGTCGATTATGACCACGCCATCGTCCCTCTTGTACACAGCGCCATCCTTGCCTGCCTTTAAGCAAGCCGGGTCTTTACAATGGGCACACATAGTCGGGACAGATGCGGACTTTACTCGCCTAGAGCTGTCGCCACGCTCCCACTCGACGACGTCAATCCATTTCTGGCCCATCATCGGCTGAGAGGCGGAGAGCTTCGAGGCAAATCCGCAATGCTCGTCTTTGCAGGCTGTGAAGCAGCACCAGCAGCCCATGCACCTGCGTGAATCAACAGCAATACCTAATCTCATCTAACAGCTGCTCCCTTCTTCAAATAATTCTTCCGGACTTTAGCTTGAATTTCTTCAAATCCGTGGCCTTCGATAATCTCAATGCAGGTTTCTGCATCCGGATCGCCCTCTTTGGCCACTTTGTCAAGCTTATCTTCGAAGAACTGGCCTTTTGGAATCTTGCCTTTGAACTTGCGCACATCCAGGAGCGTCGAGTTCGGCGCCATGCCTGGGACCATGTCGCCTATGAGTCTGCCGGGCGTGAGAATATTGACGCACCCGCCGATATCCATTGATTCCTCGCCCGGAGTGACGGGGTTGTATATGCCGGATGAGCCGTAGGCATGTATTGTGTTCTCTTCGCAGCGATACGAAACTATCGCAACGCACAGGACAGACCCGCGCTCGTTGAAAAGTTCAATCATATCGCCGTCCTTTATCCCCTTTTCTTTTGCTTTCTTGGGGTGGATGCGCGCAACGAGATATGGATTGCCGTTTATGTACACCCTGTTCTCCGGAATCTCCCAGAACCACGGTGTGGACGAGTTATGCTGAGTATGGTAGTCAAACCTCGGGTGCGGCGAAATTAGATGGAAGGGGTATTTTTTTGCTTTAATCGAATGGTGGCCTTCCCATGAGCGCTTGTAACTGGCTATGGGCGTCCTGACTTCATCGTGCGGGGCATAGTACAGGAGGCTCTCCGATACGAACTCCCACTTACCCGTAAATGTGCCCAGCTTGCCTTGCTCTTGGAAGGGCTTGTGGTTCGGGGTGTCGCAGGGATACCCTTCCGCAAACCAGCGGAAGCCATAACGGCGCACGCGGTCTTCCGGCACACCCGGAATATAGTAGCCCTTCTTCATGAAGTCTTCCCAAGAAATCCTGTCGCAGAGGTCTGATTTCTCCCAATAGCGCTTGCACCAGTCAAGCTCTGTGCGGCCTTCGGTGAACTTGTCGCCCCATCCGAGCTTCTCTGCTGTTTTTGCAAAAATCCAGTAGTCTGACTGCGAATCCCAAAGTGGCTCGATGGCCTTATCCTGGAATACGACGACCTGCCAACTATTGCCTGTTTGCGAGTGGGACTGGTAGCCGCCGTTGCCGGAGCTGCACAGCTCGCCGATATCTACACGCTCAAGGTTCGTGCATGCCGGAAGGATTACGTCGGCCATGCGAGCTTCGCCGTGGAAGTGAATGTCCTGATTGACGACGAACTCAAGCTCAGGGCTCTTGTACATCCTTACCCATTTGTTTGTATCGAGCATTGTGCCCATGAATGTACCGCCATAGCGCCAGAGCATGTGGACTTTTGAGCAGCCGGGCTTTGGATAGATGTTTTCAGTGAATTCATGGTCTATGCCTTGGCCGCAGAAACCTTCGCCATACCACTCATAGTGGCCGTCAAGTATAGCATCGGGCAGGTTTGGCCTGTAGAGCCTTTGCGTTACATCGTTGACCGCCACATTGTCGGCTATTGGCTCGTTCCAAATCATAGCCAGCGGGTCGGAATATCCGCCGAACCAGAAGTCGTAATCCATCGGCGCACCCGTGTTTGCGCCCCACATGTTTTGTCCGGGCTTGCCCATGCCCTGCATCGCAAAGAGCAGAACCATGGTGCGGGCAAATTCCGT
>Ga0209755_10000404_pt1 | contig 80532 bp, 70 predicted proteins | sample TergutCo191P1_FD_187301 | JGI IMG/M metagenome (GOLD analysis project Ga0209755, IMG submission 187301) | Cornitermes sp. P1 segment gut microbial communities from Petit-Saut dam, French Guiana - Co191P1 (SPAdes) (version 2) | ecosystem: Host-associated > Arthropoda: Insects > Digestive system...
AGGTGGTTCTTTTGTAACTCCTTACAACGTAAAGAGTTAGCATTTACCGGCATTGGGACTTGAACCCAAACACACTCGCGTGCGGTAGATTTTGAGTCTACTGCGTCTGCCATTCCGCCATGCCGGCTAAACACGCTGTAAAGCGTATCATTCTTGAGTATATCTTAAATGGCTGTTTCATGCAATAATATTTCATGAAGTCAATTACCAGGGAACTGTGGGTGAATACAAAAAAGCCGCGGGAATTTATTAACATAACAGGCGATGTCGAATCAATTTTAAATGAATCCGGAATTCAGGAAGGGCTGTGCCTTGTCAACGCGATGCATATTACCGCAAGCGTTTTTATTAATGATAATGAATCCGGGCTTCATCACGATTTTGATGTATGGCTTGAAAAACTGGCTCCCCACGAGCCGGTCTCTTTTTATCATCATAATACGGGCGAGGAAAACGCGGACGCTCATTTAAAGCGGCAGATAATGGGGAGGGAAGTTGTTATCGCTGTTACAGGCGGTAAACTGCACTTTGGTCCCTGGGAGCAGATTTTTTACGGCGAGTTTGACGGACAGAGGCGCAAAAGGCTGCTGGTCAAGATAATCGGCGAGTAGTTTTCGGTATCTTCCGCGCCTCCGGGACATTGTGTGAAATTTTTCTCCGGCCTTTCCCCGCCTTGACATTACCCGCGTAAAATGGTATTGATAAGTTGAAACTATTCCTAAGGAGTCATTTGTGAGCCACCCCACAGATAAAATTAGAAATATCGCCATTGCCGGTCATGGACAGACCGGAAAAACAACCCTATTTGAGCGTTTACTGTTTGCGGGGGGTGCCATTCAAAGAGCGGAGACCCTGGAGTCCGGCAAGACTACCAGCGATTACAGCCCGGAAGAAATCGAGCGAAAAATATCAATATACGCCGCGATGGGGCATGTCGAGAAAAACGGGGTTAAAATAAATCTTTTTGATACTCCCGGCTCTTCCGACTTCACAGGAGCGGTTATTCTCAGTTTCCGCGCGGCCGAGTTTGCCCTTCTTGTTGTAGACGGCAAATCCGGCGTTCAGATCGAGACTGTCAAATTATGGCGGAATCTCGATGCCGGCGGGAAGCCCCGCGGCGTTTTCATTACCAAGCTGGATAATGATCAGGCGGATTTTAATAGGACGCTTGCTGATATAAAAGAAAAGTTTAAGATTGAGCCTGTACCGATAACAATCCCCATGGGAGCCGGCGGCGGTTTTAAAGGTGTCATTGATGTGCTTCACGAAAAAGCATATATGAAGCAGGGCGACGCAATCGAAAAAGAAGAAGAGGTTCCCGCCGAGTTCAAGGATGCCGTAGCCGCCGCGCGCGAAAAGTTGATAGAAGCGGCCGCGGAAGGCGATGACAGCCTGATGGAAAAATATATCGAGAACGGTTCTCTTTCCATAGAGGAAATGAAGTCCGGCCTTATAATGGCGCTCGCTGGAAATAAATATGTTCCGGCGTTTGCCGGAGCCCCGATTAATAACGCGGGTCTTGTTCCGTTAATCGATTTTATTATAGACGCCGCGCCCAATCCGCTTACAGCGAAAGACACGACTGTTGACGGCGAAGGAAAGGAAACGCCTGTCGCAATCGATCCTGACAAACCGATGTCATCGCTTGTTATCCGCACAAATTACGATCAATTTTCCGGGAAACTTTCTTGGATAAAAGTTATAACAGGAAAGCTCTCTGCCGATTCCGAAGCCATTAATATTTCAGATAATAAAAAAGAAAGAATCGGGAAACTTTACACTTGTCAGGGTAAGAAACTTGAAGAAGTAAGGGAATTGTCCGCGGGTGATATCGGCATTATAACAAAAGCCGTCTCCTTAAAAACCAATGATACGCTTGCTTCCTCCGACGGCGCATGCTTTTCGCCCCTTCGTTTGCCTGAGCCTGTCCATTCAGTGGCGGTAAACGCGCTCGCCAAAAAAGACGAAGATAAACTCGGCGAGTTCCTTGTCCGCGCGGCTGAAGAAGATAAAACATTCCGTTTCCATTACAACGGCGAAACAAAAGAGCCTGTCATTTCAGGAATGGGCGAGCTTCAAATCAATATTATTCTTGATAAAATAAAGAGCAATCAAAAAATCGAAGTCGAGACGCGTATTCCAAGAATCGCGTACCGTGAAACAATCCAGAAAAAATCGGGAGCGGAGTACACGCATAAAAAACAAACCGGCGGCCACGGCCAGTACGGTAAAGTTGTAATCGAAATCGCTCCTCTCGGACGCGGCGAAGGATATCAGTTTGTTAACGCAATCTTTGGCGGGGCTATCCCGAAGAACTACATCCCCGGCGTTGAGAAAGGTCTTGTGGAAGGAATGGTGTTCGGTACGATGGCAAGCTATCCCGTAGTCGATGTCGAAGTAAAACTTGTTGACGGCAAGTACCATCCTGTAGATTCCAACGAGCTTTCATTTAAGCTCGCCGCGCGTAACGCTTTCCGCGAAGCGATGAAACAGGCGAACCCCACAATTCTTGAACCAATTATGAATCTGACGGTCTTTATCGAAGAAAAATATCTTGGTGATGTTATGAGCGATCTTTCCGGTAAACGCGGTAAGATCCTCGGGCAGGATTCCGCTGGCGGCATCGCTGAAGTGCGCGCGGAGGTTCCCATGTCGGAACTTCTGCGTTATTCGATTGATTTACGTTCTATCACATCGGGAACCGGCTCGTTTAATGTGGACTTTAGTCATTATGCGCCAATCTCCGGACGCATCGCTGACGAAGTCATCAAGGCGCGCGCAGAGTTCAAGGTTCAGGAGGCCGATGAATAAAAATCCCTGGATTTTTGCTCATCTTATGTGCAGGGTGATTTCTGAAAATTGCAGTTGTTTGTGACATTCACCAAACGATCTTCTGGAAAAAGATAATCGATCAGAGAGATGATTTTGATAAAATTATCTTTCTAGGTGATGAGTTTGACTCATGGGATAATAAATGGCCTCATCAGATAGATAACGCCAGAGATATAATTAAATTTAAAAATAAAGATCCGCAGAAAATTGATCTTTGCTGGTCGAACCACGCCATCAGTTATTATTTTGACGAAAGATGCAGCGGGTTTCAATTTGATTTTGCTGTTGATATAAGGGAATTTTATGAAAAATATAAAAACCTTTATAATGTAATTTATATTTACGACAACTGGATTTTTTCCCACGCGGGAGTTTCCGCAAAGTGGATGCAAAGCAGCGGCATTAAAGATGTAAATGCAATAAATCAACTGTTCAAGGAAAGGCCGAATTATTTCAGATGGGTCGGACCGGACGGATTCGGGAACAACGCCAATGAAGGCCCGCTCTGGATCCGCCCCGATGCCCTTATGAAAAACTGTGTAGAAGGTTATAATCAAGTGGCCGGTCATACCGAAAACCACCAGCCGAAAATTGTTAAAAATTCTGAACAGACTTTTGTTTTTTGTGATTCGCCGGAACATAGTTACCTGACTGTTCTTGATACTAGTACAAACGTAATTAAATTTGTGGATCTGATGGAATAAAGCGCGGGTTATTAAAACCTGATTTACGAAAATGGCAAGTAAGAAATATGCTTATATTTACACAGACGGCGGAAAAGAAAAATGGGCGTTTGTCGCGGTAAGAGACGGCGGGATCTTTTATGAAGAATCGGGTGTATTCGGATTAAGCGCGTCAACAAACAATGACGACACCGAGTCCGAGGGAATCTACCGCGCGATGCAATGGGCAAAGCAGCGCCCGGATAATTATATACTTACAACAGATTCTCAGGCGATGATCGCCAAGGTAAACGGCAATGTCGCGAACGCTACTAGAAATCCCAATATCCGCGGGATTCAGGTTTTGTTAAAAGAGTATAAGGAAACGCATCTGCCTGTCAGTTTTTCGATTAGATGGGAAAAGCGTCTTTCCAATGAGTTTATGAAACGCGCCGATGAATTATGCAAATGACGGCGGTTACCAGTTATCGATTAATTCCGCCGCGGGCAGCCATGAACTTTTCAATTCTTTATAATCAATTTTATTAAATAATGTTTCCAGATCGGCGTTTTCCTTGACCGCCTCGAACAGGAATGTCGAAAATGTTTTTTGCTTTTCCATGACGTGTAACGCAAAACGTTTTTTAGCTTCTTTTTGATCGGAACATTCTTTGAGGCACTCGTTATAAAAACTTATTCCCTTTTTACAAAGAGCGGTTACTGCGCTTGTGAAGCCGATCCATTCGCGTGTTATATAATCAGTTCTCGGTTGGATTTCCGGCCATGCGACGATTGCGTCATCGATGCTTCCCTGTTTAATTGCTTCAAATATCCGCGAGTCGGAAAAATTATCTTCGCCTTTCAGATAGAAGAGGCTGCGGTAATGATCTGTTTTAATTTTTACACGGTTAAAATTTATATCCTGTATGACGACGCCTTCTTTTTCGTCGGTATCGACTGTTTCGCAGTAAAATAAAACAGCGTCGATGTTCTTAAGGGCGAAAACCTCCGGGGTCGCGAATGTCAGGCCGAAGTTTTCCGATGCCCATTCAGGCGTGTGTTCATTTCCTTCCGGGTCCCGGCAGCCGAGCAGGTATAATTTTGTTTCCCGGTACGGAACGATGATCCTGTTGTAAGGGGATGTAAGCTCAAACATAAAAACCCATAACGCGGGAAGGCGCTTGATCTCCTCCTCGTGTCCGCGCAGTGCATAATTGCGCAATGACGCGAATGTGTAAGGCGGCTGGAGGTTCTCGTCATTCTCTGTGTTGATAAATTCTGGAACTTCAACACCAAGATCAAAACTTCCATTTGTCGTCCAAAGATCGCCGCCGTCCGCTTCTTTTAAAAGTTTTAAAAGCGAGCCGTCAAGTTTATCGCGCACAAAGAGCGGAGAGTTCCAGTCAATCGGGTCGGCGCTGCTTTCACCGTAATTGTTAAATTTGAAGAATGGCATAAGGTACGGTTTTACATATCCGTCTTTACGGATATCATACACTGATCCTCTGCAGCAGCGCACAATCGGGTTTGTAAAATCTGAACCGAACTGGCTGTATCTAAACATGACAAGATTGGGACGGGACGGATGATGTTTAACCTTTACGAAGTACGGAGGTCCGGCAAGTTCTTCTTCGAAATTATCCGGGTGTTTTAGAATAAAATTCGTCAGATAATCCCAACTGTCGTACTGTCCCATAAAAGAAATTATACTATATGTTTTTAAAATTTTACAGATGTAAAATTTTCTTTAACCATGTTAATATTCCTTCCTTCCGCTTATCTATATCCATGTACTCAATCCGCGGCTGTACGCATTTATACGCCGGGCGGATTATTCTGCCGCCTGTGGTTATTTCTTCCAGACGGTGGGCGCACCAGCCGGCGATTCTGCTTATGGCGAATATCGGCGTGTTAAGCTCGGCGGGAAGGCCGAGCATTTTATATACAAAACCAGAATAAAAATCGACATTTGTGCAGATATCTTTATTTGAGCCTTTTACTTTCTTAAACACCGTTGGAACAAGCCGCTCAATCAGGCGGTAAAGGTTATATTCCTTCATCAACCCTTTTTCGTCCGCGAGAGCTTCGGCTCTATCGCGCAGCAGGATCGCGCGCGGGTCTGTGATTGTGTAGACAGCGTGTCCCTGTCCGTAAATTAATCCTGTGCCGTCATAGGCTTCGCCCTGTAAAATTTTTGTTAAGTACGCCGAGACTTCATCCTCGCTTTCCCAGTTTTTTACATTGCGCATAATGTCATTCATCATACCGATAACTTTTGCGTTAGCTCCGCCGTGCTTGAATCCCTTAAGAGAACTGAGTCCGGCGGCAATAGTGGAGTAGGTATCGGTGTCAGCCGAAGAAACAACATGCACCGCGAATGTGGAGTTATTACCGCCGCCGTGTTCCGCGTGAAGAACAAGCGCCAGATCCAGAAGCTGTGCTTCATAGTGTGTGTATTTTTGATCCGGCCTTATAAGCGATAGCAGCGTTTCCGCGCTTGATGCTGTCGGTTCGCTTGGATGGATAACAAGGCTTTCATGATCAAAGTAATGTTTTTTTGACATATATGAGTAAGCGACGATAGTCGGAAAGCGCGCAATAAGCTCAATGCTCTGGCGCACCACATTTTCAGGCGACTGGTTTTCGGGATTTTCATCGGACGAGTACAGCGCGAGAATGGATGACGTGAGTTTGTTCATTATATCAGGCGAAGGCGCTCTCATTATCACGTCCTCTGCGAAATTTTTCGGCAGCGCCCTTGAGTTACCGATTAACTCGGTAAACTCATCAAGTTGTTTTTTGTCCGGGAGTCTGCCGAATAAAAGCAGATAAACTGTTTCTTCAAAGCAAAAACGATCGTGCTTTGCCGCGGATGCCGCGATGTCTTCCACATCGATTCCTCTGTAATAGAGTTTTCCGGGGACAGCGACCTTTTCGCCTTCATCCACGATGTAGCCGTGTACTTCGCCGACACGGGTCAGGCCGACAAGCACGCCGGTGCCGTCCGCGTTGCGCAGGCCGCGTTTTACGTTATACTTGCTGAATAATTCACTATTGATATAATGCTCGTCTGTTATTTCCTTCAGTTGGTTTTTAATATTTTCCATATTCTTCTCCTGTTAATGACCAATTATAACATGGTATTTAAAATATGCGAGGATTTTTTTCTCAATTCAAAGAATCGCTCAGGCGTTTGAACTGTCTTCTTCGCGGATCTGCACGCGGCGTATTTTCCCGCTTATCGTTTTTGGAAGTTCGTTTACAAACTCCACAATACGCGGATACTTGTACGGAGCTGTTGTCTTTTTTACGTGATCCTGCAATTCCGTTTTAAGTTCATCCGATGCTTTAAATCCTTTCGCGAGTACGACTGTCGCCTTAACGACAGTTCCGCGATCAGGATCGGGAACGCCGGTGATGGCACATTCAAGCACTGCCGGATGTTCCAAGAGAGCGCTTTCCACTTCAAACGGACCGATGCGGTAACCTGAACTTTTGATCACATCGTCGTTGCGGCCTACAAACCAGTAATAACCGTCTTCGTCCTTCCACGCGACATCTCCAGTGAAGTAGACGCCGCTGTGCCAAACGCTTTTTGTCAGTGTGTCGTCACGGTAATAGCCGCCGAACATTCCCCAGGGTTTGCGCTTGTCAGTGCGCACAACGATTTGCCCTTCTTCGCCCATATTGCACGGCGTGCCGTCTTCGCGTAACAGATCGATATCATAGCCGGGAGCCGGTTTTCCCATCGAGCCGGGCTTAGGTTCCAGCCACGGCCATGTGCAAAGTGATACCGTAAGCTCAGTCTGCCCGTAACATTCACGTAATTTAATCCCGGTGCCGCTTAAAAACTGATCGAAGATTTCCGGGTTCAGTGGTTCTCCTGCCACAGAGCAGTGTTTGAGCGCGGAAAAATCGTATTTTTTTAGATCTTCTTTAATAAAAAACCGGTAGATCGTAGGCGGCGCACAGAAACTTGTCAATTTGTATTTGCATATAATTTCCAGCATAGCGGCTGGTACAAAACGATCGTAATCGTATACAAAGATCCCGGCTCCGCACAACCACTGTCCGTATATGCATCCCCACGCCGCTTTCGCCCAGCCGGTATCGGCGACCGTTAGGTGCAAACCTTCGGGAACCACCTGATGCCAGTATTTTGCGGTCGCGATATGCCCCAGAGGATACGAGTAATCATGGCGCACCATTTTCGGCATACCGGTCGTGCCTGATGTAAAGTACAGGAGCATGATGTCGCTGTTGACATTTACTTTTTCCGGTTTTTGAAAATCGCGCGATGCCTCATCCATTAAACGGCCGAAGTCCGCCCATGACGCCAGAGGTTCCGGCATCTGAAACCCGGACTCCGCTCCGAGCGATGCGCCAAAGATTCCGGCGGCTCCGTCTGTTACGCTTCCCGTAAACGGGTCAATCTCGTGATACGTTTTCGTTTTCGCCATCAGGTTTTCTCTCGCCGCTTTCGCCGGATCGTAATCCTTCGGAGTGTGAACCGAGCGGACAAAGGCCTTGTATTGCAGGATAGATACCCCCGGAGATTCGCTGCTTCTTTCCATAACAGCCTCGGCTTCGTAAATGCGCTGCATTAAATCCTGATCGTCCACGCAGATAATAGCTTTGATATCAGCCGCGTTGCATCTGTATATAATATCTTTTGTTGTAAGCAGATGAGTCGCAGGAATCGCGATAGCTCCCAGTTTGTGCAGCGCAAGCAGCACAGGCCAGTACTCCCAGCGGCGTTTTAAAATCAGCATAACCGGATCGCCTTTTTTGATTCCGGCTCTCTGTAAAACATTGGCCGCTCTGTTTGAATAATCCCTCATCTCCGCGTATGTAAAGGATGCTTCCGCTCCTTTTTCATCGCACCATTGCAGAGCGCGTTCATTCGCTTTCTCACGCGCTAATACGTCGATTACATCATAGGCAAAGTTAAAATTTTCCGGGATATTAACGTTATAATTTTTATAGAAATCCTCGTAGGATTCATATTCATTTCTTGATAAATATCTGTCCAATAAAGACATTTTTCTTACTCCTGTTATTGAGATGTCTGGTTTGTAATAAGTACATCTCTTTAGATATATTTAAAACACTATTGCTAAAAAGCGGGCTGATTTTCCTCCAAGAGCTTTCATACCATGAGGCTCGCTGGAATTGTAATAAACGCAGTCGCCTGGATTAAGTTCAATATCATGGCCGCTAATTGAAATCAGCAGCCGTCCCTCCATCACATAATTAAATTCCTGTCCGGGATGAGTGTTAAGACTTACCGGCTTATTTTCGGTTTCCGCGGCCGCTTCTACCATGAAAGGCTCGGCTCTTTTCCCGTGGAAATTGTACGCAAGGTTCCAGTAGCCGTACATCGGGCGGCGGCTTACTTCCGGCGCTTCACCTGAGCGCGTAACGCAGTATGTTTTTAATTTGGAAGCCGCTCCGCTCATTAATTCCGACAGATCAACCTTAAAATGCGCCGCGATCTCTACAAGCGCGCCCACAGGAAAATCTTTTTCTCCCGATTCCCACGCGGTATATTCAACCGGATCAAAACCCAGTTCTTTTGCCAACGTTTCGATGGGAATTTCCACAATTTCTCTCAGCACTTTTACACGTGCCGCGATTTCTCTTGCTTTCTCATTCATTTTTTACCTCTCGACTCTACCGTTCCGTCTGAATGTGCGATATAAATTACCGGCGCTTTTTTCGTAAAGAATCCGTTTTCCACAACACCGGGAATTTGGTTTAGTTCGGTTTCCATTAATGAAGGGTCTATTAGTTTACTCTGTAAACTTAGTTTGCTTTGCAAACTCGGTTTACAGAAACGGATATCCAAAATTAAATTTCCGTGTTCTGTGATAACGGGGCCGGCTTTACGTAACGCTTCTCTCAGATTAACATCTGCGCCAAATTTGTCAAGAGCTCTTATAACCTGTACTCTTGCTTCCGGGATTATTTCTACAGGGACGGGAAAACCTGTCCCAAGAGATTCCGTCAGTTTGGATTCGTCTACAATGATCGCGAACATTGCCGATGAATATGCCGCGAGTTTTTCAATTAAAAGAGCGCCTCCGCCTCCCTTGATCAAACGATTTTGAGGATCTACTTCGTCGGCTCCGTCAATTGTTAAATCAAGTCCGCCCGACAGTTCCCTTGAGTTTAATGTAAAATAAGGTATTTTTAATTTCTCACATTCAATCTCTGTTTGAAAACTCGTCGGGAAAACGCATATGTTATTTAACGTTCCGTCTGCGAGAAGCTCTCCGACCCTGCGCACGGCGTGGATGGCGGTTGAGCCGGTTCCAAGCCCCAGCTTCATGCCGCTTTTTACCATTTCGTCAACTACAGTTTTGCCTGCGATTTCCTTTAGCCTGTTTGAATTTTGTTCCATGCGTTCGCTCCTGTCGTGTTTATCCAGGTAATAAGCTGATGAGGAATATCATTCCCCATAAAATACGAATATTGCAGGCAAGCCTGACGGATAACCATGTCATAACCGTTAATGGTTTTACATCCGCAGGCCGTCGCTCTTTTTAAAAACGGCGTCACAGGCGGAGTATAAATCAAATCCATAACGGCTTCCTTGCCGGAAAAATTATAAAGCTCAAGCGGATCAAAAAGCGGATCTTCATCGGGAAGCCCCGGCTGAGGTTCATACCCCTCCATACCCGCGGAACTTGCTTGAATTATTATGTCATTAAACTTTGACATTGTTTCTATCCCGTGGCTGTCGAGGCCGCCCCAGCGGAAATTATACTGTGACGCGATATTTTTTGCTTTGTGAACGGTGCGGTTTAAGATTAACGCCTTGCCTCCAAGACGGTGAATCTCGGCGGCAACCGCGCGCGCCACGCCTCCCGCGCCGACAATTGTAGTTTTTATATATTTTAAATTTTTCTTTCCGATAAATTTTAAAAGCGAATCCGAAAAACCCGTACAGTCTGTGTTTTCTCCACACCAGCCCGGAATCGCCTGCGGTTCATCTGCGGATTTTTTTTCCTGAGCGGCGTCCCGGAACAGGGTATTACACGCGCCGATTAATTTTACAGCTGCCGATTGTTTTGCAAGGCTTGGTAATACAGTTTCCTTATATGGTACTGTAATGGAAAGACCCCTGACATCAAGCTCGTTCGCGATATCAAAAAAATCATCGACTGAGTTTACTGGGAACGGCACATATACAGCGTCTGTATTCTCCAGCCCGAAAATTGTATTAAAAAACCACGGACTGACGCTTGTTTTTAAGGGATTGCCTACAACTCCGTATATTTTTGTTTTCTTTGTTATTTTTTTAAAGCGGTATAGTTCCGCGAGTTCCTGAACATCAAGCTGCCCCGAAGCTCCGGGTATTTCGCTTTCAGATAACGCGCTGCAATATGTCATTATCGAACCGAATCTTTCCGCGAGAATTCTTGAATAAATACCGTAATGCCCCATACAGATGAGGATCTTTTCCTTGTTCTTACATTCACCTGAAGCTTGTAAAACCTTAAGAACATCATTTGTCGTCTTTACCGATACGGCTACCTTGACAATCTCGTCTCCTGCGCGCTGCATGGATTTTATTTTTGCCGGAATATTTTCCAATACGCCCTGCATATTATGACAGGAGCGGATTATTCGTGTCCCGAACGTGCGCGCCGCTTCTTCAAGGCTTGGTACATCAAAATCTTCCTCGATATCGACATACGCGAAATTGTGTCTTGAGTCTGCGTTTGCGTACGCGAGGCCGCTTGCGAGCAGCTTTACCCTTGCGCCCTCGCCTCCGGCAAAATAACCGCCGTCAATATCTCTGCGGATCGTTAAAATAACAGGCATTCCCGCAAGCTCCGGGAAGCGTCTTAAATACAGCCGCTCGTCGTCGTCGAGGCAGTCGACCCGCAGTTCTGTAAGGTCGGCGAATTTTCGGTATTTATTAAGGATTTCCAGATTTCGTTTTAATGTTTTCGCTGTAAGGCACAAACAGATTTTCGCCATAATCCCCTCTAAAAATCCGACCTGTAAATATATATCGCGCTGGTCAGACCCGAATTATTAAAATTAACCCTCATCATCATCGGCCAGGTTCTGCCGTTGATTGGCAGCAGTACATGATCGTCCATATCCTGCGCAGTATTTCCCAACGCCGATAAAACAGCTCTTTTCGCGTCTCCGTTCGAGACACCGTGCGTTGTTATTAATCTTACCTGCCAGACACGATCGTTGTAAATATAGAAATCAACGCCTGTGTATTGAAAAACAACATCGTCCTGCCAGAGTTCAGTGCCTCTTGCCGCCGCAACTGCACGCGGCGGTCCAAAACGTTCAATAACACCGGCAACCGTCATCCCGATAAACGCGTACTGTTCATCAACATTAAGGCCTGTGTTCAACGGCCGTTCCTGGGCGAACGCCGGATACAAAGCAATAAACATTAATGTTAGAAACAAAGCGCGTCTCATGATTCATTTTACAGGATGACCGGCTTACTCGGCAATAGGAGTCAAAATGCTGAACAAACATGATCCGGTTTTATCCTTACTACGATTAATTTTCCTTATTGACATCAGGGGTTTCTTGCGTTATGTTTATATTGATGGTTGGTTGAGTCACGTTAAGGACGTTAGTCCCGGGGGGTCTTTCGACAGCATCGGGGCGTCTCCTAACCTTTTTTTTCCGCCATGCATTAAAAATCATCAGGAAATATTTTTGCTCGTGTATTTCAGCAAGCAGTTCAATTTCCCCGTTTAAATCTTTTACAAAAGAAATCACATTACATTGATTATGTTGTTTTTTAGAAAGTATCAAATTATCAGCTTCATTAATAATCTCGGCTGCATGAAGAAGATCATCAGGTTCTAAATTATGTTTTTCGTTATAAGCGTGAATTACTGCGTCATTATCAATGCCTATATTTCTAACATTTTTTCCCAGACGTGTTCTGGTATCTTCTGTTGTTTCACCAATATTAATTTTCTTATTAATGCCATCCTTGTTTATAAGAGATTGATTTATAAATATTTGATATTCTTCTTGTGATTGAATCACAGGTATTTGATTCCATCTTTTTGATTGCCTTGGTTTATTTGTATCAGGATAACCCCGGCTACTGCCGAGCCATTTTTTGAGGCGTTTAATTTTTAATCCCCGATTTGTTTGAACATCCATGCTTTGCCGTCAACGCGTAAAATTCCTCCGGTGCATATCCATACATTTATCCCGGAAGAAACCGAAAAAGTTATAGTTTCACTTTCCGTAAAGAAAAGCGGTGCGGCGAAGGGGGATGTTCCGTACCATGATCCATATAATCCGTTTTGCAAATGATCGGGCAGTTCCCGGACAGGTAATGTAAACGGCTGCACCGGACGGGGGACAAGACGGTTTTGGTAGAAAGTTGATGTTACCGTTCTTTCGGCAAGAGAGCGCCAGTCTACAAGCCATGGGTCTTCGCGGACGCTTGCGTTTATCGTTTCCGATCGCATTAACTCCCGGAAGCGCAGCCAGTCAAAATTCGCGGGGATTCTTGAATCATTCCGGTTATAGGCAAGGGCAAGTTCCCAATAGAAAACTGAATCCACTCCCGCTTTCCAGCTTAAATACAGGCGGCCGTCTGATGCGTCAAAGGGGAATAGAGCCCCAGCAGGTTTAAATAAACGCGCCTCCAAGTTGTGTTCAGGCCAGTATGGCCAAGCTGTGACCGGATTTACCCAGAGTACCGGCAGATCGATCTCAGGACAGGAGTGTCCCGGAGCTACATTTATCGTCTGCTTATAACCGCCCGGATCAACCCATTCAATGCGCCAGTGAGGTTCTCCAAGCAGAGAAACCCATGAAGGCGGGGTTTGCGGTAATTCCGGGACATATCCGGATGGAAAACGTTCCGCACAGCTTGTCAGCAGGGCGGCCAGAGAGAAAATTGTCAGTTTGATAATTAATTGTTTCATACATATATATGGCGCGGATATGCTCCGGCGCTTGCGATTGAAGGTAAAATTTGAAATTTTTGGGATTTTGTACGATAATATTAGAAATGGCGCAAATGGATCAAAATACCTATAATGAGACTCTGCAGCAGATGCTTCTTGCCAAGAAGGATTCTCTTGAAAAGACTGAATTGCTGAAGTTAAAGGAAGAGCTTCGATCGTTTCAGATATCGTACGCTTCGTTGTACAACATATATTTAAAGAAAAAGCTGATAGATGAAGACCCCTACAAGCAGGAGACCAAGATCAGCGAGCTTGAAGTGCCCGAAAGCGGAGCGTTTCAGGAAGCGAAGCGTATAGAGCAGCTTTCAATCAGATTATCAAATTATGACAATCAATTGGACTTTTTGGTCAACTTTTACCAGTTGAATGTAGATTTTTTAAACCTTGAACGGGTAAAGCGGATTGTCGGGCTTGTCCGTTATATTGACTGGACTGGTTTTTCGCCGGATTCACAGTCTCCGATGACTAAAGCTGTCGCCGATATGACTAATAATTCTAAAGCCGGCGTTGATACCCTTACCCTCAGTATAATCGGCGAAAGCCTTTCCCGGTTGAATAAAACAACAGTCAGTACAATGGCAATATTAAAGGATTTAAATGCCTACTACAGGGAGGCTTACAAGCTAAATATCCGTCTAAACATCACCAGTTCCATGTCAGGCGACGCTACGCTGGACGCAATAAGAAAAAAAATGCCGTCTGCGCTGCCGGGAACGCCTTTCTACAAGGAATTGGCGGATGAGCTTATTAAAGAAGATTACACCTCGATGGGGCCGGACTTAAAAGATACGATCCTGAACTCGCTGAGGGTAGCGGAAGCTAAGCCAAAAGCCGTAAAAGCGCCTGTAAATTATAAAAATATCCTTCTTGACGGCATTATTGTCATTGGCGGCGCCGGAAATATGTTAAATGAAATTATCACTAAACTTTCTGATAACCAGACTGTGATGGAAAGCCATAAAAAAGGTTTCCTCGAATCGCTTAAGGAGCTGATCAGGCAGATTACCAAAGCGGAACCTGAAGAAGTGGTCTACAATATCGAGAGCATGGACTCGACAAAGGGAGTTCCTGTCAAGGAAAAGGTGAATTTCCACCAGTTCATGGAAGATGTGAATAAAAAAATCAGGATTTTATCGAGTTTTGTGCGCGGTCCCGCTTACCAGAAACTATCTGCGATGTCGGAAGAGAAAATAATCAGTTATCTTGACAGTAATATCAAGGATGTTTCAAATTTTCATAAAACACTCGGCGCTCTTGACGAATTTTTTAAAAATAATGTTGTTCAGGAAGACAGAGGAAAGATTAAAGGCATAAAACCCGAGCTGTCCGCATTAAAGAATACTATTGTTAAGGCTAACCAATTACGATATGATTATACCGCCCAGAAGGAAGAGGAAGAGCAGATGAAACGGCTAGGCGTCGCTCCAACAGGACATGAAGCGCCTGTCCCGCTGCCCGGGCCGGCTCCCGGCGCCGCTCCTGCCGCTCCGGCGTCTTGATTTCAACGCCGGAAAAAGCGGTTTATTAACCATGTTTTTCTTAATTCTATTTTGAATTTAACGGGTTTTGAAGATGGCTGTTTTCTCCAAATATTTGGGATTTACGGCGGAAATATGCCGATAATAGAACAAACGGGTTAAAAATTGTCAACTTTTATTAAACCGATTCTGGCCTTTTTAATATGTGTTCTCATTTTCTTAGGGTTTAACTATCTGGTTGACATTGAACTCCTGGAATTTGTTCAAACGCGTTTTTATAACCCCTCGCTTGTAAAGTCCTATGTCAAAGAAAATACTGCCGACGCTGATTTGGTTCAGGAACATATTGCCGAATTGCAGGAAAAATTTGCGCTCGTTCTTTCACAGCCCGCTGTGCAGAGAAGTTTTTTATATGATCAAAGTAATGATGATATATATGAGCGTTCACGAGTTTTCGGAATGTTACTTGAAACGACAAGCGGGCTTCTATCCGCGCAATTCGTTGACTCTAACGGGATGAGACTCCATTACTCGACATCCCCGCGTGATATTATAAGCCGCAACACCAGCGCCGCCGCGTACCGTAATTACAACGAAGATCAAACATCACTGCCGTATGATATTATAAGCGTTCCCTCCGGAGGCGGCGCAAAATATACCATGGATGAACGTAATGACAGAATAATCCTGTCATTTCCTTTTTACGATTCGATGGATGTTTACCGCGGAACCGCGTTATTTTCCGTATCAGTCAGATCGTTAGCTGACAGATTGATCGGACTTGGACGTTTAAAAGTCAGCGAAGGCGTTTCCGTTATCGGAGACCCTCCGGGAATTCTTCTTGGCAGCCCCGGCTCTTACAGGACAGATATTCATGAGAAAATATCAGCAATCTGGAAAGAAGAAGTTCAAGGTCATTCATTTATAGAGAACAATTCGTTCTTGGAAAACAGTTTGTTTCTGGAAAACAATTCGCTTCTGGAGAATCGTCCGTTTCAGGAAAACCGGGTAACAATCGACGCTGAAGATTCCGGCGTTAAGTTTTCGCTTATATCGTTTAAAACAAAATATAATATATTTTTCGGACGTCTTGTAAATGACTACATATTTTCGATCCCGGAATCGATGAAAATAATTTTGGAACTGGCATTTTACCTTACTTTTTACCTGACATTGTACTTTTTATTAAATCTCAGGCCGAACGCTGTAACGCTTGTGCGAAACCGCATAAAACGCCTGCGCGAAAATCTTTTTGAACAGCTTTATATTAATAAAACCGGCGAAGAAAGAATTAAATGGATTCTCGAACTTGAACAGCGCCGCGAAGAAATACGCTCTGAACTTAAATATAAATTAAAACTGAGAAACCGCACTGAAAAACGAGTAGACGGCATCATCGATAAATCATGGGATGAACTTTTAACAGTCTTGAAATCCGGCGGAGGCGCGAGCATAGTAATTGAAATGCCCGCCGCCGGAAAAGCCGTAAGTGAAGCGTCAGCGGATCAGGCTGTTCAGGAACTTGAAGAAGTTGAAGCGCTCGAAGAAGTCAATGATATTGACGAAGTTGAATCACTCGAAGAAGCGGAGGCGCTTGAAGAAGTAGAGGATATCGGCGAAGCGGAAGCTCTCGAAGAAATAGAGGAAATTGAAGAGGTTGAATCTCTTGAAGAAGTAGAAGAGATCGAAGAAGTTGAATCACTCGAAGAAGTAGAGGAAATAGAAGAAGTTGAATCACTCGGAGAAGTAGAAGAAATAGAAGAGGTTGAAACTCTTGAAGAAATCGAGGAAGTTGAAACGCTCGAAGAGATCGAAGAAGTAGAAGCTCTCGAGGAAGTAGAAGAGATTGAAGAAGCAGAATCTCTCGAAGAGGCAGAAGAGATCGAAGAAGTTGAAGCGTTAGCTGAAGCAGAAGAAATCGAGGAAGCGGCCGCGGTTGACGCGGAAGAAGAAATCGAAGAGCTGGATGAATTAGACGAAGAATTTGCGGATGCTTCATCTGACATAGATACAGAAACTAAAACTCCCTTGTCTTCTATAAAGGATTCAAATACGTTTGCCGGTAAAAAACCTTTAGATACTGACGGCAATAAGAATCTTGCGCCTGTTAAAAAAGGTCTTCTGGCGCTTGCAAGTATAGTCTATGTTCCTTCAGCCAGAAAAGGACTTCTCGCGCTAGCGGACGAAGTAAGCAGTTTTATTAATAACAACAAAAATGTAGTTCCTGCAAAGAAAGGTCTTCTCGCGCTCGCGGACGAAATTGATTCCCATCGCGGTGAATATTCAACCGCGTCTTCTGTGATTGCCAAAACTGATAATTTTATAAAAGCAGATGGATATTTAAAACCCGATGATTTTATCGAAGTTGATCTTAATGAGCTTGAAAATACCGCTGCCGAAGAAGCAGAACCTGTTCCCGCTCCGGTTCCTGTCGCCGCTCAATCGCTTGCGGGCGCGCCAGCCGGTGAAAAAATAGTCCGAAGGGGATTATTAATGCTTGCCAGCGAAATTGAGTTTGGCGGCGAGGTTCCTCCTGCCGAGACTGATGAATTTGACGATGACGCGCAGGATCTGGCTATTGACGTTGATGTAGTTTCCCCGTTCTCTTCAATGTTCTCAGGGTTGGACAACGCCGGCGGAAATCAAGAGTAGAGTTCTTTACTTTCGTGTTTTAACGCGTCGTATAAATTGATCTAATTAAAGTTTAGTCTTTCTCTGCTACCGCAGTACCAGAAGCGGGTTAATCGTTACGCCGTTTCTGTAAACCATAAAGTGAAGATGCGCTCCCGTGCTTTGCCCTGTGTTGCCGACATCCCCGATACGTTCTCCCTGGTTGACATAAGCGCCTGTTCTTGTGCGGATGGCGTTCAGATGTCCGTAAAGTGTACGGTAACCTGAGTGGTGGTTAATTAACACATAATTGCCCAAAACTCTGTCCCATCCTGCTCTGCTGACACGGCCTGCCATCGCTGCTCTGACCGGAGTGCCGACGCTTCCCCTGATGTCTATACCGTTATGGAACTGGCGGCGGCTTCTGTTGAACGGGTCAGGCCTCCATCCGTAGTAGGATGTTAAAGTATTACTGACAGGCCATATAAATAAATCGCCGTTTCTTTCGTTTATTTCGTCCCAGCCCATTCTGGCTCCGGGAACAAATATTTCTAGTCCCGCGGTAATTTTTTCTGAGAATAGTTCATTTGCGGACTTTATTGCATCGCTTTCTACGTTGTATCTTCCGGCTATCGAACTTAATGAGTCGCCGTTTTTTACAGTGTATAAAAGCCCGTCCTGATTGGGGATTTTTAATACTCTTCCAATTTGCAAAAGCCTGGCTGCTGTAATTTTATTAACAGAAAGTAAAGTACCCCAATTAAGCCCGAAGTTAATCGCAAGGGTGCTTATATTATCGCCGCTTTGGACTGTATATGAATCGTAAAAAAATGTCCTGTATTCGGGCGGTGATTCATTTTCCGGCTCATTTGGTATTTCAAGAGATATCTCGGTATAAAATTCTTCGGCTTGTACGCTGGAAATTATCTCATTAGAGGGATATCCGCCGCCAATACCGTGTTCTTGGGCCGGATTTTCCGGTTTTTCTATATATTGAGCGGGATTAATCACAAAAACGAGATATAAAAGAGTGATTAGTCTGAAAAAATTCCTGCCGTTTTGGCTGTTTTCCTGAAGTATCCGCATAAATTTATCTTAATACTTTTCAATATCTTGTTCAATATATCGGGGAATTTTTGTTAAAACTGTATTTTTTAGACGGCTGGTTTTGCGCTATTTTAGTCTTTACGCCGCGCGTTTTTTTCACTCTGCTTCTAATATTTTTAATAAATCGCGTATTTCCGCGGCTTGTTCATACTCTTCCTGAGCGACCGCCTGTTCAAGCTGTTCCCTTAACGTTCTATGTTTATCTTCCGGTTCTTCCTCAAGTTCATTGATAAAATAATCGAGAGGAACGCCTGTTTCGTCAATGATAGAACGTGACATGAAAATGGGGCATTTCTTCCGGGCGCAGATCGCGAAAGCGTCCGAAGGACGGCTTTCCAGAATTAAAGGCTTCTCTTTTGTGTATTCGCCGCCCGTGACAATTAACCGCGCGTGAAAAACATCATCCTTTATCTCATATATTTCCGCTTGCTTAATGGAAAGATTTACATGGGAAAGCATGTTCAGAAAAAGGTCGTGTGTATGCGGCCTTGAAAGTTTCATTCCTTCCTTACCGATCAAAATTGATTGAATTTCCAAAGTACCGATAAAAATAGGAACCGCGATATCCATATCTTTTGGTTTTAACAGAACGGCGTTCCCGCGGCTTGTTTTGAGAATCGACCATATTTCACTTAAGAGCATATCTTTCACAGGAGCATTAATCCAATAAACCGATAAAACCTGTAAGGAGTGAACGTCCTTTTTCTTCAGTTTTACATCCGGCGATTTCCGTCTGATTAAAAATGTTTTTTACTTCTTTTAATAACGTCTGGCCTTTTTCTTCCGCTTCTTTCAGAACGCCGGAAGCTGTAATAACGTCTATCATTTCCTCCACTTCCGGCGCTGTGATGCCGTCGGTTTTGGCTACATGAAAGTTATAAAAAACAATTTCTTTTTTATCAGGATATTTTTCCATATACATAAGAATGGGAAGGCTTTTCTTGCCCTCAACAATATCGTCTCCTCTTTTCTTGCCGGGGATTCCTGTTGTCAGATTTTTAACATCATCAAGGATTTGAAAACCTACTCCCATTTTTTCCGCTGCTTCACCCATCAGCTTTACGGTTTCTTTCGGAGTGTTAGCCGCGATGCAGCCAAGTTCCGCGGCAAACCGCGCAAGGCCGCCTGTCTTCATCGCGGACATTGTATAATATTGATCCATACTTGGAACATACGAAATATTTCTATGCCAGTTAATATCCATTGACTGTCCAAGGTGGAGTTTCCGCATACATACTGTCCATAGTTTATAAATAAATTCTTTTTCTTTTATCTGACAGGAATTTATGCAGCATGTCGAAAGGAAGTAAAGGAAAGCGCCCGAGTTAATGGCAGTATCAACGCCGTAGATTTTATGTATTGAAGGTTTGCCCCTGCGCTGATCGGATTCGTCTTCGATATCGTCATGAATCAGACTCGCGTTATGGCAAAATTCTACAAGCGGCGAAAGCGGTATGGAAGCGTCTCCGCCGGAAAAAGCCTCGCAGACAAGAGTCATCAGTAACGGCCGCCAGCGCTTACCTCCGCGCGAGATCATGTCACGCAGCGGATCGAGCATAACTTGAATAGCATCGGCGTTCATTTTCATTCCGGTATCGGAAAATACTTCGTCTGCCAGAGACTGGTTCACCGAATCCGGGAGCCAGCGTTCCAATTCATTCTCGATTTTTAATAACCGCCGTGTATACTCTTGATCCATAAGCAATTATAATCCAATTTATGGCGGATTACAAGAAACCTGATCACTGGCAGTTGAAGGCGCGAAAGGAAGGTTACCCGGCGCGCTCGGTTTACAAACTGATGGAAATTGATGAAAAGTTCTCTCTATTTAATTCCCGCGCGGCGGTAAAAGTTCTTGATATCGGCGCGGCTCCGGGAAGCTGGAGCCTCTATGTGCTGCGTAAATTTAACGCGCATAAAAAAGGTTTTCTGGCTGCCGCCGATTTGCTGCCGCTTTCGCGCGAGTTCGATAATGATGCAAGAAACCGCGTCTCTGTGAACCGTGAATCTGTGAATCGAGGTTCAGTGAATCATGATGCCGCGAAAAGTGATTCATTGAATCAAAGCCTGTTTGAAGGCGGCAATTTTTTCTTTATTCAAGGCGATGTTACAACGGAGCCTGTGCGGCAGGCGCTTTTATCGAAAGGACCGTACAATGTAATTATCAGCGATGCCGCTCCCAACACAACAGGCAATCACATGATCGACGCGGCGCGTTCTCACGAGCTTGTCGAAACTGTCATATCTTACGCGCAAACCGCGCTGGTTCCCGGCGGCAATCTGGCGGTTAAAATTTTTCAGGGAAGCGGTACAGACGAGATCCTTAAACGCTTAAAAGGTCTTTTTAAAACAGCCAAGAGTTTCAAGCCCGCCGCTTGCCGCGGCGAGTCAGTTGAAACTTACTTTGCGGGTCTGGGTTTTATTAACAAGTGAAGTGAGAGTTATTCAACCTTAAACCGCGCGATACCTTTACTCAACGCGTTGATGTTATCCCTGTTTTCATTGCTGATATTCTGTACTCTTGTGAACGCGCCGGATATATTATCAGTTTCCTGCGAAACGTTGTCCATATCGTCGGCTACTTTCATTGTAATTGATTTGAGTGAAGAGCTTTGTTTTAAAACATCTTTACTCTCAGTCGTCATATCTGCGGATGATCTGCGGACCTGATCCGTTACGGAGTTGAGCCTTGTTACAGCATCAAGTATCTGCTTGCTGCCGTACCCTTGTTCTTCCATCGCGTTTCGGATCTGCGATTCCTGATCGGACACGGTCTGTATTTCACCTTCTATGGTGATAAACCGTTCAAGAACAACGGTCGTTGATTTTGTAATGGCGTCAATCATCGATTTAATTTTTTTAAGAATTCCGATGATTGTTTTTGACTGCTTGCTTGAGTTCTCGGCGAGCTTGCGGATCTCGTCGGCGACAACGGCGAAGCCCTTGCCTGATTCACCTGCATGAGCGGCTTCGATTGCGGCGTTCATGGAAAGAAGGTTTGTCTGGCTTGCGATATTCTGCATTACCGAGTTAATCTCCAATAGTCCTTCCGATTCCTGCGCAATCTCTTTGATGTCATTCGAAACTTTTTGCAAATCATTACGCCCCTCGTTTGATGATTTTGCCAGTGAATTTATATTATTAGTATTTTTTACAAGCGTTTGCGTTACCGATTGAATGTTCGCTAGCATTTCTTCGATTGCCGATGAAGACTGCGAGACGTTCTCCGCCTGAATGGTTATATTTTCGTCCAGATTGCCTATTCCTTTTATAATGCGCTCCATGGAGGCGACAGCGGAATTGACCATATCTGACTGCGAAAGCACCTGTTTTTGCATGTCTTGCATATTTTCGTTGATTCCGTCTATATATCCTCTTGTTATTTTTGTAAATTTATCAAGCTCATCTCCTGTACCGGACAAGGTTGCCGTTCTTCCTTTGATGTCAACAAACAGTTCTCTGATTTTTTCAAAAGTCGTGTTAAAAAATTCACCCACAGTTCCAATTTCGTCCTGTCTGTGAAGATGAAGCCTCTGTGTCAAATCCCAGTCGACCGCGATGTGATCAAGCGTTTCCACCATGATTTTCATCGGTTTTATCATTTGCGCAATGAATATATAGAAGGTAATAAAAATTCCGGCGATCACCGCTATCATAAACAGAAAAAGCAATGTCATGCTGCTGCCTAGTATGTCCATTATGCCTACAGGCTGTATCGCGGTAATATACCATCCCAATGCCGGTACCTGGCTGACTGCGACAACTCCAATGGATGATTCAAAAGACAGAAATTCATTAGCGCCGACATTTCCGGCTTTTTCAAAAATTTCTTTGCCGGTATTGCCGAGGTGATCTTCCATAATAGTTTTAACTGAGACAAGATGCTGGTCGCGCGCGCCTGTTATTTCGCCGCTTGAGTTAAATAGATAGAGAGCCGCCTTGCCTTTGTAATGCCTGTAAATCGACTCAACAAATCTTGTTAAGTCGATGCCTGTCCCAAGTATGCCGATTGGTTTACGGCTGCTGTCGAAAACAGGCGCGTTGATCCAGAGGGCTGTCATATCAAGGTCGGGATTGTAATTTATGTTAAAATTGTATTTTTCTGTTTCACGGAGCGTCATGATATACCAATAGTTATCAGGACTATTGATATCGACTGTAAATGAATACGCGTCATCGGAAAAAAATCTGTGATCGATATCATTTACCCAAAAGACCGAATTGCCCGCGAATGCCCTGCGGTAACCCGCGATCTCTCTGAACGCGATCTGCTCCAGCCCCGGATTTTCCGGGTACGCGAAATATTCCTGTATGATCGGCGAGTCTGCCATTTTTAACGCGATTGCGATTTCCGCGTTTACCGATGCTTCCAGCCTGATGCGTTCAATTTCAATCGCCTGAACAAGTTCGTGGCTTGTGTTCTCCTGGACAATTTTCCCGTAAAATATAATAAACACAACACTGCCGCATATTAATATCAAGGAAAACAGTATAACAGAGAAGAATAAAACCCTTTGCCTGATCGATGTTCTGGATTTGTTGTTTTCCATGTTAGCTCCTTTTTATTTTAAGATTGTATAATGACATTCAGGTTTTATCAATTAAATTAATAAAAATCGTATAATGGTTTATAGATCTGGTATAGTATAAAAATACATGATATGATAATTTAATATTAATGAATAATGCAAAAGGCGGTAAAAAATGATTATTTTAACATTAAACTGCGGATCATCATCTGCGAAGTATCAGGTTTTTGACTGGGAATCAAAGGATGTAATGGCGGTCGGTATTGTAGAAAAAGTAACCATTGGCGGTTCATTTATTACGCACAAAGCCAAAGGTAAAGACGAAGTTACTTTTAATCAGGATTGCCCTACTCACACTGACGCGATTGAATTAATTATAAAAACTCTTACAAGCAAGGATCTGGGTGTAATCCGCGATATGTCTGTGATAAAAGCTGTCGGCCACCGCGTTGTGCACGGCGGCGATAAATTCACAAAGTCCGTCATTGTAGATAACGCCGCGATGGAAGCGTTCACCGCTATGCAGGATTTAAGCCCGCTTCACAATCCCGCCAACATTATGGGAATACAAGCCGCGAGGAAAGTGATGCCCGATGTGCCGCACTGCGCGATCATGGACACAGCTTGGCATCAAACAATGCCTCCTGAAAATTATTTGTACGCTGTTCCAACAGAATGGTACGAAAAATATCAAGTGCGCCGTTACGGTTTTCACGGAACAAGTTTTCTCTACACAGCGAAACGCGCCGCGGTTCTTTTAGGACAAGACCCGTTAAAAACAAACGTGATTATCTGTCACATCGGAAACGGCGCTTCAATTAACGCGGTGAAAGACGGGCTTTCTTTTGATACGTCGATGGGCATCACCCCTTTAGAGGGACTTGTTATGGGAACACGCGCCGGTGATGTTGATCCTTCGCTCGCTTTCTATATTATGCGCAAGACCGGAATGAGCGCGGCTGAAGTTGAAAATGTTTTGAATAAAAAGTCAGGTCTTCTCGGACTTACGGGTAAACATACAGACAGGCGCGACATTCAGGCTGCGGCGGTCGCGGGCGACGCGCAGGCGTTACGCGCCCAGTTTATCGAAGCGCACCACGTTAAAAAGTATATAGGCGGTTATCAGGCTGTTCTTGGCAGGGTAGACGCGCTTGTTTTTACCGCAGGCGTCGGGGAGTTTGCGTGGTTTATGAGGGAGAAATATCTCAACGGCCTTGACGGTATCGGCATAGTTTTTGATCCGCAGAAAAACAGGGCATCTTGCACAAGAAACGCCGAGACCATTATCAGCAAACCGGAATCGAAAATCCCGATTTTCGTCATTCCGACAGACGAGGAACTTGTTATGACAGAAGACGCTTTCGCCCTTATGAAGGGAAATTATGATACGCATACTCACTTTACCTATTCTTTCCAGAGCAAGGATTATGTGAACAAGGGCCGCGCCGAAGGGCTTGTTCACGATCTGAAAAAGAATCCGGGTATTGCTGATATACTCGCCAGACCCAAGTAGGGACTTGGTTACGGCGGTTAGGGGTTAGGATTTAGGGGATAGTAATTTGGAAAACGCTGAACTCTTATGCATTGGCAATCCGATTGTTGATGTATTTATTAATATTGATAATGATCTCGTAGTGAAGTACGGCATTACAGATCCCGTGCAGCATATCCGCCGGGATCAGGCTGATGCTATACTTCAGGAAAAATCTGTTGATTTCTCTAAAGTGGTTAAAAGTTCCGGGGGAGGAGCAGCGAATGTCGCGAAAATAGGCGCCATGCTTGGGATGAACACTTCGTTTTACGGCTGCACCGGCGATGACGAGTTGTCCGGGATTTTCAGCGAACAGATGACAGGAGCCGGGGTTAAGACAACGCTTGTTAAATCGCATAACAAAACAGGTTTATGTTTTGCGTGTAACATTGACGGCGAACTCAGATTTGCCGCAAGCCCCGGAGCCGCTCTTGACTTAAACGAAACGCACATTGGCGAGGATGTAATCCGCGGATCTGATGTAGTGGTACTGGATGGATACATTCTTGACAGGCGCGCGCTTGTACAGCATATATTTTTAAAGGCAAGCCGCCTTGGAGTGCCTGTCGCGCTTGATGCCGCATCAGTTTTTCAAGTGAAAATAATGGCGGAAGAAATTCTCACATACAGCCGTTATTTTCCGCTGTTCCTTTTTATGAACGCCGATGAAACTATCGCCTTATATCATACGATCAGAAGAGGTATTGATGAAGATACCGGTTTAACGGAGAAAGAGAAAGAAACAATTATTCTGCGCGACATATGCCCCATGTTAAAAGTCATCACAGACGGCGAGTTGTATCCCATCATTGTGGTAAAGTTGGGCGGCCGCGGCGCGGTTGTGATTGCGGGCGGCAATGTATACAGGGAAGAAACATTTACCATTACTCCTCATGATACAGTCGGCGCGGGAGACGCATTTTGCGCCGCCTTCTTATCGGCATGGATACGCGGAAAATCGCTATCTGAATGTGCGGTTCTGGGGAATAAAGTTGCGCGGGAAATTCTTGAAGTTCCGGGAACGTACATTAAAGATAAAAAACTAAAAGCGTTCGCGAAAATTTTACAGAAGTAAGACCATATACAGGAACCCGGATTAAAACGGAATTTTATAGGATTATTTTTTATGAGTTTTAAAGTTCCTGAAGTAATCGTTACTCTTGTTATAAAACCATTTATTATTTTTTCAGGCGTTATGTGTTTTTGGTACTTTTCCGCTTTGTTTAATTTTATAGGTTATATAAGCGCTTTTAATCTGATATGGATTGTTATCGGAACAGCGCTTATTTTAACCGGCGTTTTCCTTAAAAGCCTGTTAACGTTATCCGCAAAAATGCATATAATTTTTAAAATGATCTTTGCCCCTATTATTATTATTTTCGCTTTATCATTTTTAATAATTGAAAGCCTTGTGTTCTTCAGCGCAAGATCCTCCGGCAGTGAAAACGCGGATTACCTGATAATTCTGGGGGCGGGCTTGTACAGGGGAGGTCCTTCTTTAACTCTGCTAAGGCGGATTAATACCGCGGTTGATTACGCGGTTAGAAATCCAGGTGTAAAAATTATCACAAGCGGCGGTACGGGGCAGGGGCAGGCAAGATCGGAAGCCGCTATCATGTCAAATGTTTTACAGATTAACGGGATCGGCATTGACAGAATCCTTATAGAAGATAAATCTACAAATACTTTTGAAAATTTAAAATATTCGGCGCGGCTGATGAATGATTTAAATAAGAAAGCGGTCATTGTATCTTCGGAGTTTCATTTGTTCCGTGCGAAAATTATCGCGAAAAGGCTTGGTTACAATAACGCGGGAACTCTGGCGAGCAGGACGCCGCGCCTTTTATTACTGCATTATTATTTGCGGGAATATCTGGCTGTAATTAAAACATTAATTTTTGACAGATAAGGAGAAGATAATGACAAAGAAAGCGGTTATTTTAATGGCGGACGGTTTTGAAGAAGTCGAAGCAGTGACGCCCATTGACTATTTACAAAGAGCGGGGATTGAAGTCACTAAGGCATCAGTCACATCGAACCTGTCCGTAAAAGGCAGATGGGGCGGGATCACTATGTTAGCTGACATTACGCTTGCGGAAATTTTAAAACAGGGTACAGCATGTTATGACGCGGTAATTGTTCCCGGCGGAATGCCCGGAGCCTCGAATATCGCCGCGAGCAAAGAAGCGGGAACGCTGTTAAATGAAATGGCCGCCGCGGGAAAATTGATATGCGCTATCTGCGCTTCGCCTGTGATTGTCCTGTCCGCGCTTGGAATAATAGCCGGTAAAAGATTTACCTGCTATCCGGGAATGGAAGAAAAAATTACAGAGCCGCAGGGCTGTATCTGGTCGGATGATCGCGTTGTTGTTGACGGCAATATTATCACAAGCCGCGGCGCTGGAACCGCGGCGCAGTGGTCGATGGCGATCATCGAAAAGCTGCTTGGCAGGACAAGTGCGGATAAAATCGCGGCGGCGGTACTGTTATAAATCTTTAAAAACCCCTGCTGTTTAAATTTTCTATTATCTTTAAGTACACATTCAGTATATCGACTCCGGAAATGTCTTTTTTCTTGTAGTCAAGAATTTCCGCGTGAGATATTCCGCCTTCGATTTTCATTACATTGTCCCCCCAGTTTGCGGAATATTCACACACCATGCCGTCATTTTCTCCAACTGTTTTTTTTAAATATTGATGGCTGTAAAAAAACATCAGGTCGTCATATGAGTTGTTCATTGCCGTGTAAAGACTCTGGCAGTAAACTCTTTTATCCATGATGATATTATCGTTAAACTCTTTCATTCTGTCTGTGGTTAACTGGTAATTTACATTTAATACGTCAGGATTTATATCGCCGTACAATTTTCCGAAGATATTAAGCGCTTTTTTCATGGCTTTAGAATGAATGATATCTTGTTTGTATATCAAATCTGCGAGTTCAGAACCGTGATGCGGCGTTGATATTGTTGTCAGGCTCGCGATTTTATCTCCAATATTATATTTCCATATCAGATAACGGGAATCAATTCCTCCCTTTGAGTGCGATATGATATTTACTTTATCTGTTTTATTTTCTGATAATATTTTTTCTATATTGTATTTTAATATATTAGCGTTTGATTCACAGCTTCCCCATGAATCGGTCTTTCCGTAATATACCATTATGCCTTTTTCTTTTAATTTATCCGGGATTCTTCCCCAAAAATTAAAATGCTTTGTTCTGTCATGCGCGATTATTCCGTGCACAAATACTACCGGATATTTTAAAGCTGTGTTTTTATCCATAACATTTCATTTATATAAAACGATCGGGCAACCGTCAACCGGATCTAAACTGAAGCGGTCTTAGTAAGGCTTAATAGGTTAATAAAAGTTTTAACGTTAAAAATTTATCAGCCGTTCAAGCGCCATAAATACCGCGGTGCCGCCGAAGATACTGAACAGGGGATTTTTCCGCCACAGGTGAATTATGACTGTTGCGGCCGCCGCTGCAAGAACGGCTCCGCCGTGCTGTAAGCCGCCTTGTTTGATGCTTTCGTATACAGGAGAGCTTATGGCGTTGAAAGTTAAAACTGTCATGGCAAGCGGCGGCACGATTTTCTCTATAAAATCAATGAAAGCCTCCGCGCGGCGGCTTGCCGCGGTGTCCCGGTCGTCGGTCTTTTTTCCGCGGAAAAACAAAAAAGGGCATACGCGGCAAAAAAATATTACCAGAGCCATTATTATTGTAAGTAATGCCGCTTCGCCTGTGCCGGTTATCATTACGCTATCCCCTTTTTGCACATAACGGAACTCACAGCCAGCGCGAAGGTGATTGCCGCAAGAAGCGACATACTGGAAGGCAGAAAAATGACGGCGAGTACAGCGGAAAGCGCGGAAACGATAAAAACGTTCAACGAGGCTTTCAGTTTTAACTTGCGTGTTCTAAAAATCTGTTCGAGCATGAGCACGATGAACAGAGCGGTCAGCGCGAAACCTATGCCGTCAATATTATACGGAATCAATGAACCCGCAACCGCGCCGATTAGCGAACCTGATATCCAGTAACTGTGATTAAGGAGCGTTACGAGAAACATAAATCCGCTTCTGCAGCTTCCCGGAATGGGATGGTTCAATCCGGGAACATGGATCATTCCTTCTTCATCATCGGGAAGCGATGAGAGCAATGCGAATGTTTCATCGGTCATGCCGAAAATGCAGTACGCCTTGCGGAAACCGGAAAACGGCATACGCTTGATCATTGAAAGACCGTACGCGATATGGCGCGCGTTTATTACAAGCTGTACAAGAGCCGCTTCCCAAAGGCTTGTACCTGCGGCAAAAAGACCGATGGAGGCATATTGCCCCGCGCCTGCAAACATCGCAACGCTCATTAACACTGTCAGCCGCCAGGGATAACCGGCATCAGACATTAAGAGTCCGAACGCGAAGCCGATCGCAAGGTATCCGAGAAGCACGGGGATGGAATATTTAAATGCTGCCGAAAACAGGCGCGGATTTTCTTCTTTCATAAACGTGAATACACTAATAATGTTTTTACAGACTTTTCATTCAACACCATGTCAATGACTTTAACAAGGGGATGTTTCTATCTTAATAATAATTTTTTACAGGCGTCTATCTATTTCTGCGCTCTTCTTCGGATTTACATTCAATGCACATGAGCGCGTAAGGGATCGCGATAAGACGATCCTGCGGAATTCGCTTTCCGCATTTAATACAATGACCGTACTTGCCTTGCTTGATCCGCGTCAGCGCGGATTCTATCAGTTTAAGCCGTTTTAACTCCTGCGTGCCGATGGCTTCGATCATTTTTCTGTCCATATCGTCGGACGCGATATCGGCAAGGTCTTTCGGTTCTTCTCCTTCCATTATCTCCTTGAAATCCTCATTGCCGGCAATTAAATTGTCTACAATCTCGGCTTTCAGGACTTGAAGGGCGTTCTCCATCTTCTCAAGGAATTCCTGATCAATCGGCGGGATCTTCTTCTTTTTTTTGCCTGTCGCAGCCATATTATCCCCTCCCAATTACACGGTGATTTTTAGCCACAATTTCAATTTTAAGCCTTATATATTATCAGGCTTTATGAGTTTACTACGATGCCGCAAATCGAACTTTTTGTCAAGTATTAAAGTACAAAAAAAAATATTATAGTATAATAATTGATTTTATGTGACTTTTCTAACCGCGCTTATCATGCTTAAGGATGATTTTAATATCAATTGAACACATACCCGCGCCGTTGCCACCTTATTTTCATTTTTCCGGGAATTCTTTATAATTTCCTGTCATGAAGTATCCTTTTGAAACAATCGAGCCGAAATGGCAAAAGTACTGGGCTGATAATAAAACTTTTAAAGCCTCCGAAGACCCGGCTTTCCCGAAAGACAAGCGCCGTTATGTGCTTGACATGTTCCCCTATCCTTCCGCGCAGGGTCTTCACGTCGGCCACCCCGAAGGCTACACCGCGACCGACATCTACTGCCGTTATCTCCGCATGAACGGTTACAATGTGCTGCATCCCATGGGCTTTGATTCCTTTGGTCTGCCTGCCGAGAATTACGCGATTAAAATGGGCGTTCATCCCGCTAAAACCACTTCGGAAAATATCGATCATTTCAGAAAACAAATCAAAGCGCTTGGTTTCTCTTACGACTGGGACAGGGAAGCCGCGACATCCGACGCGCAGTATTATAAATGGACGCAGTGGATATTTTTAAAACTTTTTGAGAAAGGTCTTTGCTACGAAGCGGAAAGCCCGATCAACTGGTGCCCGTCCTGTAAGACCGGCCTCGCCAACGAAGAAGTTGTAGACGGGCTTTGCGAGCGCTGCAAAACAAGAGTTGTCCGCAAGCGCATCCGCCAGTGGATATTAAAAATTACCGAATACGCCGAACGCCTTCTTAACGATCTGGAAGGTCTTGACTGGCCGGAACCCGTAAAGATGATGCAGCGAAACTGGATCGGGCGCAGCGAAGGCGCGAATGTAATTTTTAAAATTGACGGACACAGCGAGACATTGGAAATTTACACCACGCGCCCCGATACTCTTTTCGGCGCGACATACATGGTTCTCTCTCCCGAACATCCGCTTGTCGAAAAATTGACAACTGCCGATCAAAAACAAGCGGTAACAAAGTATATAGAAGAAGCCGCGCGGAAAAGCGATCTTGAACGTACCGATCTCGCCAAGGACAAAACCGGCGTCTTCAGCGGCGCTTACGCGATCAATCCTGTCAACGATCAAAAAATTCCCATCTGGATTGCCGACTATGTATTAATCTCCTACGGCACAGGCGCCATCATGGCGGTTCCGGCTCACGATGATCGCGACTGGGAATTCGCTAAAACGTTCAATCTGCCAATCATTATGGTTGTTGCCGATGAAAAACCGGTAAATGGTAAAAATTATTTGGTAGAAATGCCGGAATGTACTACCGCTGACGGATACTCCGTCAACTCAGGTTTTATCACAGGCCTTCCCACGCCGGAGGCGAAGATCAAAATAACCAAATGGCTTGAGGAACGCGGTCTTGGTAAAAAAGCTGTTAATTACAAATTGCGCGACTGGATTTTTTCGCGGCAGCGTTATTGGGGCGAGCCGATCCCTGTTGTTCATTGCGATACTTGCGGCATCGTTCCTCTTGCGGAAAACGATCTTCCTCTCATGCTGCCTGATGTAAAATCTTACGCGCCTACAGGAACAGGCGAGTCTCCGCTTGCCGCAATCCCGGAGTGGGTAAACACAACCTGCCCGAAATGCGGAGGCGCGGCGAAACGCGAAACCAATACAATGCCTCAGTGGGCAGGTTCCTGCTGGTATTATCTGCGCTACCTTGATCCGCATAATGACAAAGCGTTTGCCGCAAGAGAAAAGATCGATTACTGGGCGCCGGTGGATCTTTATGTCGGCGGAGTAGAGCACGCGGTTCTTCATCTCCTTTACAGCAGGTTCTGGCACAAAGTGCTTTATGACTTCGGCCTCGTGAATACTGTCGAGCCTTTTCAACGGCTTGTAAATCAGGGGATGATTGTCTCATTCGCCTACCAGCGCGGGGATAAAACGCTCGTACCTGTGGATCAAATTGAAAAAAAGGCGGAAGGCGTTTTTATAGAAAAAGCGACCGGCGGGAATGTTACCGAAGTAATCGCGAAAATGAGCAAGAGCCTTAAAAATGTAATTAATCCTGATGATATCATCCGCGATTTCGGCGCTGATTCACTGCGTCTCTACGAAATGTTCATGGGGCCGCTCGAGGTCAGCAAACCCTGGCAGACAGCAGGCTTAGTCGGCGTGTCGCGTTTTTTAGAAAAATTATGGGCAATAGGTTGTAAAGAAGGGGTTAGTGAAGAAGGGACTAGGGAGAGTGGTTTGATGAATGACCCCTCTTCTCAGACTCTTATAAAATTGATGCATCGGACTATCAAAAAAGTTACTAATGATACCGCTTCTCTTAATTTTAATACTGCCATCAGCGCGATGATGATCTACTCCAATGAGCTTGTCAAACTTCCCTCTGTCCCGCGCGAACTTTGGGAGCCGGTGGTAATAATGGCAGGCGCTTACGCGCCTCATCTTTGCGAAGAACTTTGGGAAATGCTTGGGCATAAAACATCTGTGTCTGCCTGCCGATGGCCGTCCTATGACGAGGCGTTGACTCTCGATGATGAAGTGACTGTGGTTGTGCAGATAAACGGCAAGATACGCGAAAAGCTTCTTGTAGCCGCGGGGACATCAAAAGAGGAACTTGAAAAAACCGCGCTTGGTCATCCCGGCGTTAAGAAGTGGGTGGAAGGAAATATTGATAAAGTTATCATCATACCTGACAAATTGGTAAATATTGTGGTAAAATAACGAGTATGCTTGTTGTTAATGATATCGGTGATCCTTACTTCCGCGATGATCCCGGGATCGGGATTCAACGGATTCCTGTGTATAAATTTGATCTTGACAACGATTTTTCTGTCTGGAAATCATGGCGGACAAATGACGGGCGCGTGCTTCCGAACAGAGACTCTAGTTTTGATCTTATCGATAATCCGTTTGAATACGGCAGCGTGATTCGGCTTAATACTCATTTTGATCCTGCTGTCGCAGGAAAATCTTTCGGCGGTTACGGTATAAGAGCGCCGATCAATCCCGCAGTAACAGTTAATAATCAAACATTTATAGAACTTGATTTCTATTATCCGGCAAGCGCTGTAGGCAAATATATGAGGCTTGAGATCTGGTCAACCACATCGGGCGGCGAAGGATCGCAGGTACGCGCCGGTTTTCCGGGAGTCAACAGAACGCAGTTGTACATACGGGCGGCCGATTTGGCGAGGACAGGCGGATTCGGCGAGAACATGATCGGCTCTCATAACGGCGAGATATGGTACAGAATTTTTCTTTATGCTGTTTCTCCCATATCATCAGGAACATGGGAGTACCTCAATATCGATCTGCATACAGAGACCGGAACAAAAGTGGAAGGCGGTCTTTTGATGCTCGGCAATATCAGGATTACGCAGGCTGATCCTAAAGGAATACCGATCCCTAATATTGTAAACACTAAAAAGTTCGATGAGGTTGAACCAATCAAAAATAAATATAATCCCCGCAGCGGTTATTTTTTGATGGGAGTCGCCATAAACGGAATTGTCAGCCCCGCAATGATTAAAAGTCATCATTATGAACTTTTTGTGGATCAAAATAATTTAAAACCGGATTGCCATGTGCTGCCTCCTGAATGGTTAAGAAAAGAATTTCCCGGTTTTGTATTTAAGCCCGCCGAGGAAGGTCCCGAATGGAATATACCGACAAGTCATTTTCAGGAGACAAGGGATCTTTCCAAAAAATTACCTGATGGAACATATGAATATAAAATGCACGGACACTGCCTTGCCTGGTCAAATCAATCTCCTCAATGGTTAAGGCAGATTGTCCCTGAAAATATTACATCAATGCAGTGGAACGAAGAAGGTTTGTATTACATGGGCGGCAATAACGCGACAGGTCCTTATAAAAAAGTAAACAAGAACATCGCCCGCAGAGTTAACTTTAATCATATCCTTTATATTTTACGTCATTTTATGACAACCGATGCCAGATACGATTCCAGCGTAGAAAGGGGTATTATCCCGTTCCATTCATTCGATGTAATTAACGTGGAGATTCACGAAAGCCGGCATTACAGTATAATCAAGGAGAACCCCGGTAAATGGGATACGGCGCTAAGGCATGTTTCATGGCTGATGGCAATGACAGATAACGATTTGGGCGATATGCGTCAGCACTACATCTACCTGCTTTTCAAGTTTGCGCACATTGCGGTTCCCAACGCGCAAATGGCGGCTAAGTATAAAGAAAATTATAACGATTCCCTCATTGTCCCCGATTACATGAAAATGGATAATCACGATAAAAACGGCAGCATCGACGATTACATAACGAAGATACCGCCGCTTTTAATTTTAAACGATTATGAGTTTACCTCTTTTTCTAAAACAAAAGCGGCGTGTAATATGATCAGGGAACTTAATGAATTATGGAAAACCGATCCCTTGTACGACGGCAGAAACTTAATCGAATGTCTCGGCATTCAGGGGCATGAATGGATCAGCCCTACAAGGATCAGCCAGAACCAGCGCGCTGTGGCCATGTTTGCCGGACTGATTGACGAAGGCTCTCTTGATAAAATCTGCTACTCGGAAGTTGACTTCAGGCTGCCTGATCACGCTCCGGGAGGACAGGCGCTGGCGCCTGATATTTTAAACTTGAAACAAGCCGATGCGCTTGGTTATCAATATGCGTTGTTCTTTAAGATGCTGGATAAATATAAAAAGTATATAGATCATGTAATTTTCTGGGGTGAATACGGCATGGGGTACCTTAGCAGTTATCTGCCTTTTGATCAGGATCAAATGGCAAGCCAGGGGTATTACGGTATTATGGAGCCGGACAAATTCATCCAGGGCCACACGTACCTGACCGAATATTTTGAGGATGAATATGAAAGAGTCCAGCCCGGTTATGTTCCTGAGTTAAAATAAGTAGTATTATTTTACTTGATTGTACAGCCGACATGGGGTAAAATGAGCATATGGCTCGTAGAGCCGACGGTTCGTTGAGCCGGCAAGGATGACTGTGAATAAAAATACCTTTACAGTCATGGGAGACAACTTAAAGAAAGAGGTAGAATTATGTTAAAGAATGACGAAATTGGAGTAAGCGTGTGGAAATTCGCGGTTGCATTGTACTTAATTGCGAATGGTGTTTTAGGAATTTTAGGAAATTCCGGTGCAGACTTTATTATTATCTTCCGCAGTATGAATATACCGCTGGTAATTGCGACGATTATTTCTGTCATCGCATTGATAGGCGGTATTTTGGTCGTACTTGAAATCTTTACCAGCATCAGCAGCCGTGCTCTTGATTATATTGCATTAGGTCTTGCGATTATTTGGGCAGTTTACATCATCATTGGTATTATTTCTTGGATTACAAACATGAACAGCATGACCATTTGGCATATGCTGCAGAGACTTGGTGTTCATACCATGGTTCTTGGTTCACTTCTCATTATCGCTAAAAAAGGTAAATAAGGTCACAGCAGATACTTTTAACTGCTGATAACGATTAGCCGCATCAACCTGAATGGTTTATGCGGCTTTTTTTTACCCGGTATGGACGAAAACTCTGCCCACTACACGGATTGCGGCGGAAGTGATATAATCCGATTCATGACTGCAGAATTTAACACGGCCGAGCTTGACGTTTTTTTCAGGAGTTTTCTTGATATCGAGGGGTTCGCCTCCTGCGATTCCGCATTGAACGGGATTCAGGTTGATAACGACGGCTCCGCTGTCAGCAGGATCGCGTTTGCCGTAGACGCAGCCATGGAAACATTTGAATACGCGGCCGCCATCGAAGCCGGAGCGCTCTTTGTGCATCACGGGCTTTTCTGGGGTGCGCCTTCCCGGATCGCCGGAAATCTCAGGCAGCGTATTAAGTTTTTGCTTGATCACAACATCTGCCTGTACGCGGTGCATCTTCCCCTTGATCAAAGCCCTAGATATGGAAACAACATCTGCATCTCAGGGCTATTAGGCCTTGATAATGTTCAGCCTTTCGGCACGTACCACGGAAAAAAAATCGGCTATAAGGGGACGCTCCGCACGGCTGTTTCTGTAAAAGAAGCCGTGCAAAAAATTAATTTTTTAGGGAGGCCTCCCGCCGGGATTCTTCCTTTTGGCAAAGAAAAATGCAGGACCGCTGCGGTTGTTTCAGGCGGCGCCGCGGAAAATATACGCGAAGCGATTGACGAAGGCATAGACCTTTTTGTAACCGGCGAAAGCACTCACTCAATCTATCATGACTGCCTTGAAGGAAAAATAAACATGATAGCAGGCGGCCATTACTCCACCGAGGTCTGGGGCGTGCTGGCTGTTATGCGCCATTGCATCGCCGAGCTTAGGATGGACGCTGAGTTTATTGATGTGCCTACGGGGTTGTAACACCTGCGCCTATATACCATCTATCTCTCCACCCCTTGATCATACGCCGTTTTCTGAATAGACTGTCGGTATAACCGGTTATGCAAAGAATAGATATCCGGGTGTGTAAAAAATTTTTGTGGAGTAGTCAATGAACCAGTTTGTAAAAGAAAAAGTTACGCCGATATCTTTGACGGCGTTTATTATACTGGCTGATCAATTTGTTAAAGCGGTAATTGTCCGTTTAAAACCGGAAACAGGATTGATTAAAGATATTTTTGATAATGGTTTTATATGGATTTACCATGTACGCAATAAGGCGATAGCTTTCAGTATGGGGGAAAATCTCCCCGAAATATTAAAGCCTGTTATTTTCGTTATTGTGCCTATTCTGGTTCTGTGTTTCCTGATGTTCTACTATTTCAAATCGAATGATTTTACATGGATTCAACGCTGGGCGGCGGCAGGTATAATAGGCGGCGGCGTAGGTAATATCATTGACCGCATCTTCCGGCCGGACGGCGTGGTGGATTATATCAGCGTGAATATCTACGGGCTTTTTGGAATGCAGCGCTGGCCTACCTTTAATATCGCCGATTCGTCTGTTGTCATTTGTTGTATTCTTCTAATGATAACAATGTTTATTATACCCAAAAAAATTGACGACAAGCCGCCGGCGAATAATGAAAAATCTGTTTATAAAAAATCTGCCGCTGTCAATGAAACATCCGTTGATATAAAATCCGCCGCTGTCAATGAAACATCCGTTGATGTAAAATCTGCCGTTGTTGATGACGCGCCCGCTTCCGGTGAAGATGTTGTGAACGAGGATCCTGCCGATGAACAAAAGGCTTAATACGATTTTTTTTATTCTGGGAGCGACTGCTTTCAATGTTCTTGTCGCGGTTGTTAGTTTTATTCTGCTTACTCTTGTTTACGCGCGTTTCATAATGACGCTGGTTCCTGACTCAGGGCGCGCATGGGGTTTTACGCTTATCTTTCTGGCATCTCTTGCAATTTCATTTCTTGTGTACCGTTATGTGTTAAAATATTTTCTAAATAAAGTTGATGTGGAAAAATATTTTGATCCGCTTTTTGTAAAAAGAAATTTAAAGAAAAATTAGCTTTTCCAAATTTACAATTAAAATTTATTAACATATGCCGCCCACCGGCTGCTCTGTATGCGGCGTAGATTATAGTTTTATTTGTGAATTTACCAATGTATGTTTTGTTCTTAAATTCTCTTTGCTTGAGCCTGATAATTTTTTATAACCTTTATTCAAAGGCGTTTTTCTTCTGAATATTCGGACAAACCTTGCCGCGTTTATTGTAACGGCGCCTATTTCCGCTTTGTAATCAAGCGGCATGCCGAGGTCGAATAAATTAAATCCGTGTTCCTCAAGGTAGCGGATGGTCAGAATCAACTGCACGGTTCCCGCGTTATCCTCTTCGGTAAAACCTGAGTAGCTCGTGTAAACCCTTCCGCAGATAACGCCGAATTCCCCGGCCGCCAATTTTCCGTCGCGGTATACGGCGAAGGAAGCGGGGTAGGGTTCTTTGCAGGGGGCAAGACCGGCGGAGGGCGGGTTTACGCAGGTTTTCCTGATAATTTTAATGCTGTCCGTCAATTGAGGGGTAAGCCAGTCGGCGCCGTGTTTTTCTATACATCTGTCGATGATATATTCAAAATCTGTGTCCGCTTTTAATTCATAGTGGTTTAAAAAGCGCCGTATCGATTTTTTAATGTGCAAATTTTCGTAAAATAACACAGAGCGTTCTACGTGCAGTTTAGGCAGCAGAAGGTATAAAGGCTCGTTTTCTTCCCTGTTTACATCGGCGGACATGACCAAAAACCCCGCTTTCATGAGAGCGGAGATAAATTCGGGACTAAAATCCCTTGCAAGGCAGAAATCCCCGGTATAGTCCGTGGCAAGCATTGCGTCGACGATTTTTTGGCAGTCATCCTCAGGAGATATAAACAAATATCCCGAAGGAGTATATTTTAGATACATATCCAAATCACACAATACACTATTGATCAAATTGTCTCAATATTCTATATTGAAGTCTCAAAATAGTCATTAAGAACCTTTAAATATAGGAGATGATACCATGAAACGCACTTATCAACCCAGTAAGGTAAAAAGGAACCGTAAGTTCGGGTTCCGCGCCCGGATGAAGACCAGGGGCGGGCGGCTTATTTTAAAAAGACGCAGGGCAAAGGGAAGGATAAAATTATCAGTTTCTGACGAGAAAAAGCCTTATTAGAGTCAATAATAGCCTCAAAGAGGGGGAAGATATCCGGCAAAACCGGGATGATGTTTCGGAACGCTGTTTGGGAGATCGTTCGGAACACCGCTCGGATTTCCGGTTCAGGCGGGAAGAACGTCTAAAGGGAAGGAAAGAGATACGGGAGGTTTTTGGCAAGGGGAAGCGGTACGGCTGTAAAGGGGCGAAACTTATTGTTTTAAATAATAATCAACCTTTTAATCGTATTTGTTTTTCATTTTCCAAATCAAAAGACCTGAGGTTCGTAAACGCGGTTTATAGAAACCGCGCTAAACGCATCGGCCGTGAGGCTTTCAGGCTGATGAAGGGGCGTATTTCAAACGGGCATGATTTAATTCTGCTCATTTACGCCGAACCTGACTCCGGCAATGCGTCTCTTTCCGCCAGAATCCGCGGGCAGCTTGAATTTCTTTTTATTAAAGCTGGTTTATTAAAATGAAATATATTGCGTTGTTAATGATTCGTTTTTATCAATATGCGATTTCGCCGCATCTCCCTACGTCTTGCAGGTATTATCCTACGTGTTCACATTATGCCCATGAGGCTGTAAATAAATATGGTGTTTTGCGCGGCTGCTTAATGGCCGCGAAACGGTTATCCCGCTGCCATCCCTTTCATCGGGGTGGGTATGATCCGGTACCGTAAACTAAGGAAGTAAAATGGAAAAAAATACAATCCTGGCTATAGTCCTTTCCACTCTTGTGCTGCTCGTTTCTTTTGTTCTTCAGGGATTTGTCTTCAATCCTGCCCGGAAGGCTCCGGCCGCCGATCAGACGCAGTCTCATATTACCGCTGTTAGCACGGAACCGGGCGTTTTTCAAAATCCGGCTTCTCCGGCAGCGCAGGAGACAGCCGAAACTTCTCCTTCCATTCCTGCCGGGTATGCAGAATTGATTACGCCTCACACATCAATTTCTTCTCAGGATGAGTTGATACTCCAGGAGTATGTGACAATCGATACTGATGTAATTACGGCGGTCATTACTAACGCGGGCGGCGATATGGTTTCGTGGAACTGGAAAGATCCAAGAAGAAGCGCAGGAGTTAATGACGCTTCTGTAGAGTTGATTCTTTCAGGAAACGAACAGGCAAGGGCGTTTTCTGTCGCGTTCGGCAATTATGAAGCCGCCGGTGTGACAAGTCTTTTTCATGTAAACCGCATAACACCCTACATCGTGGAGTTTTACCGTGATTTCGCGAATCCCTCCGCTGGTACCGAAGGAAGATTCCGGCTGACAAAGCGGTACGAGTTTAAACCCGGCGAGTATATGTTTGAATTGGTTATCACGCTTGACGGCGGACATTCAACGCCCGGTTTTAATTTTTCCGGTAACGCGTATACATTGTCTTTCGGGCCGCAGATTGGACCTTCATTTGAAAAGTTGAATAATTATTACGATTACAGACAGTTTCATACATTTGTAAACGGCAAAAAGCGTAACGCGAAACCAAATGATATTATCGATACGCGTCCTTCGTGGGCTTCGATATCCGGCAAGTATTTTGCTTTTATCGCGATCCCGTATCTCGCGCAGTACAATCTCCGCTTTTCGGAAAAAGCCGAACCCGGTATCGCGGCGGCATCAAGGATCAGCATGATGCGGCCTGCCGCGAATATTTCCAAAATTGAAGACACATACCGTTTTTATCTCGGACCGAAAACGCAGAATATTTTATCTCATTATAATACAGGCAGAAATGAGTTTGATATAAAGGATGCTCATCTTGTCGAGATCGCGAGTTCGCGCGGAATTTTATCGCCGCTTGAGGCTGTGCTTAAATGGCTGCTTCTTATGTTCTACGGCATTGTCAGAAATTACGGCATCGCCATAATACTTCTTACTTTACTTATAAAAATTCTTTTCTTCCCGCTTACCAAAAAGGGATCGGAAGCGACTTTAAGAATGCAGGCGCTTGCTCCTAAAATTAAAGAGCTTCAGGAAAAATACAAGGACAATCCAAAGAAGATGAACGCCGAGATGCAGGCGTTTTATCAGAAGGAAGGTTACAATCCGATTTCCGGCTGTCTTCCCATGCTGCTTCAGCTTCCGATTTTTATCGCGATGTACAGCCTGTTTAACAATCATTTTGATCTCCGCGGCGCGGGTTTCATACCCGGCTGGATCCCTGATCTTTCTGTGCCGGAGTATATCTGGCAGTTCCCCGGCGATTTTAAAATGCCGTTCTTTGGATGGACGGCGTTGAGGGCGCTGCCTTTTATCTATGTCGGCTCCCAGTTGCTTTACGGCAAGGTTACGCAGATGCCGGGGCAGCAGTCAAACGCGCAGATGAAGATGATGCTTTATTTCATGCCGATAATATTTTTCTTCATTCTTTATGATGTTCCGTCTGGGCTTTTGATCTACTGGATTTTTTCCAACATACTCACACTGGTACAACAGCTTATCATCAATAAATATGTATTAAAAAAACGAGCGCAGCAGGCGGAAGCTGAACCTGTAATTGCGCCGAAAAAAAATAAAAAAAATAAATAAGACCCGCGCCGCGGTTGAGATTTTTCAACCTGAATCGGCGCGAGTCTTAATAAGGAGATATTTATGGAATACGAATTTGAAGGCCGCACCGAAAAGGAAGCAATCGACAGGGCTGCGGAAGAACTCGGTCTTGAAAAAGACAATTTTGATGTCGAAATTCTGGAGACACAAAAACACGGTTTATTTAAAAAAGGTTTTGTGCGGATCAAAGTTCACACAGGAGGTTCAAGTTACGCGCCCTCCGATACCGGGGACAGCGGCAGGGATTACATCAGTAAAACTGTGTTCGGTGAACCTGTTCCTCAGAATGAGTTTGAGCAAAAAATGTCGGAGTTTACATCCGGCCTTATCGAGCGCATGGGTTATCCTGGGAAAGTATCGATACTGTTCCGCGAAAAAACAAAACTTGGATTAAAAATTGATTCCAGCCATTCATCGATTTTAATCGGGAAGAAAGGAAAGAACCTTGACGCTCTTCAACTGCTGCTTAATATTTACGCGGGCAGGCTCGGCAGGGAAGAAACGCGGGTAATTCTTGATACCGAAAATTACCGAATCCGCCGGGAAGAGTCGCTTGTCCGCCTTGCTTACAATGTGGCGGAAAAGGTAAGGGAAAGCCGCGGTTCGATTCTGCTTGAGCCGATGAATCCGTTTGACAGATGGCTTATTCACAGCACGCTGAATGATATAAATGATGTTGAAACCAAAAGTGAAGGAGAAGGTTTATATAAACAGGTAAGGGTTTATTATCGTGGGTTTAAATAAGCTGATAAAGCTGATACTTGTTTTCTCCTTTTTTTCCGCCGTAAACGTTCATGTTTTTTCCGTGCCTCTTGAATCTCTCAGCCCTTCTTACGCGCAGAGGCTGCGTTCAGGCGGTGAAATAATAATAGAGGCGCAGTTGAGGAATCCTGCGCCGGTTTTACTGCCGTCTGATAACGATCTGCGCCGGATAGTTTCCGGTGTGTTAAACGCGTTAAATCCCAATATAATGATCGAATCTCTGTCTTTGTATGACAAACCGGCGGGTTATCATACGGATGCCGGTACATGGGATGTTACACAGAGAACGGCTGTTTTTAATCAAACGCTTGCTTTGAGTACCTTGACCGGGATTCAATATTATTCGGCAAGCCGCAGGCAAATGCGGACTTTTTACGAATTTTCGGGCATTATTAATAATCCGCAAGCCCGCAGCCCTGTTCCCGACCCTGTTTTCCGGCAGCCCCAGGACGCGTCATTCCATGTCAGGCAGAGAGACCTTACTTTCGGCGATAATATTTACCGTTACGATTATACAGCCGCGGGAGAAGCAATCATTTTTACGCAGGAAAATACAACAACTTTGTCATATGGTATTATTCCATTGATTAACAGGGGGAATTTACGATCGATAATGGCGGTTTTTGACTGCGGGGACTCTATTCTTGTCTATTCTGTTTCGATGGTAAAAGCGCTTTCCTTTCCCGGCTTAAATGACCGTATCAGGGATTCGTTCACCACGCGCGCCGAGGCTGTTTTGGGGTGGTTTACAGGCAGATTGGACAGAGAAGTGTTTACCCGTTAATTTTTTTTGCAGGATTTCCTTTTTTATTGATTTTCATTTTCATTTTTATTATCTTTATGCTATAATTTAAAAAGTATATGAATTTCATTATCAAGGATGGTTTAGTATGAGATTATTTACCAGATCAGATTTTGACGGTTTGGCCTGCGGCGCCCTGTTGTCTTATTTAGGGCTTATTGATGAATGGAAATTCGTTCATCCTAAAGATATCCAGGATGGTTTGGTAGATGCTACTGATAACGACATTTTAGCCAATATTCCCTATATAAAGGGCTGCAAGTTGTGGTTTGACCACCATTCCAGCGAATCGGAGCGTTTGGGATCGAACGCCTATTTTGAGGGCGTGTCCAAAGCCGCGCCGAGCTGCGCCCGCGTTGTGTATGAATATTACGGCGGCGACACGAAACTCGGTAAATTCGCGGAGATGGTACATTTTGTCGATAAAGTGGACTCTGGCAATCTCGCTCCTGACGAAATTACCGACCCCAGAGGATGGGTGCTTTTGGGCTTTATCATGGATCCGCGCACAGGTCTCGGCCGTTTCAGAAATTTTACCATCAGCAATTATGATTTAATGACGACGCTTGCAAAGGCATGCGCAGAAAAATCGATCTATGACATACTGGCATTGCCCGATGTAAAAGAGCGGCTCGATCTTTATTACCAGCAGAAAGATCTTTTTGTCGATATGGTTAAAAAATATTCCAAAGTTGATGATAACATCATTGTGGTGGATCTGAGGGATGTAGAGACAATTTACGCAGGTAACAGATTTGTTATTTACACGCTTTACCCGGAGCAGAATATTTCTTTGTGGATCGTTGACGGACGCAATAAAGCCAATGTAGCGATAACTGCCGGACACAGCATTATTAACAGAACGAGCAAAGTTGATGTCGGCTCTCTTCTGCTTTACTACGGAGGCGGCGGCCATAAACAGGTTGGCACTTGTCAGGTTTCATGTGAAGAAGCGAACAAGGTCATTAAAGAGATAATGAATAAAATTAAAGCCAGCAATTAAGAAAAGTGCGTTAAGTCATTTTTCTTAGCAATGCGGGAAAGGTTGTATAATTTTTTAATATGCCAGGTAATGGATCCTCTACACCGCTTTCTAAGGTTATAACGCTTCCCAACGGAACAGTAAATAAAGCTTTTATAGAAATTATTATTAGTGAAGAGATCCCTTTGTTATGCGTAAATAACAGTACGCAGAAACAACGCCTCATGCCGTTTAAAATGTTATATGATAATAATGAAAATTTTTGGCGGCAGTCAGGAGGAACTTGGAATTATTTTCTATCCAGCGAAAGTATTGAAACGTTAAATCAAAAATTCGCCGCAAAATCCGGAACGTGGAACAAAGAAGTTCCTGTGCAGGCAAAAAAACCTGATCAGGAAGAATTTGACGATATCGAAGAGCTGCCTTCGGTTGAAGTTGGTTACGGAAAAGAGTATGAAACATTCGCGAAAATGACGCCTGAAGAGAAAGTTGAATGTCTTAATAACGACAAGAAAAGACTCGAAGGTCTTCTGGCGCAAAAAATCAAGGATGAAGCTGAAGTAACCGAAGCTCTTGTAGATACCGCCAAAGATGCGGCATTAATTAACCATGCCGCTCTTGAGGACGCGATACGTCTTGCGGATGATGAAGCAAAAAGACTTACGCAGGAGCTGGTGGAAACCACTCACGAAATGGTAAAGTCATCCGCTCAGCTTATGTCGGAAGATGTTTTTTCCAATGAATTGATGAGTACGCTGGTGGAAAAATCAAATGGAACCATTGTCCAGCACATGACGCGCGTCTACCTTAACGGGATCGCTTTTCTTACCTATTACAACAATCTTGTGTCGACATCAAGCGCCATTCAAAAACTACGTATTTCATTCTCCTCCAAATTCCGCAAGTATTATCATGCTTTGCTTCCGCATATCAATTTAGACGACGTTGTTCTGGAGCGCGTTTTCTACGGCGGAATGAGGGCGATTACTCCTGATCTTTATTTTAAATGGGCTGTGGGTTTTTTAATTCACGATATCGGCAAAGCGTCCGCCGTTGAATACCATGAAGGCGAGTCCTCCTATGACCGAAAAATAGTAATTGATCATGTTAAACAGGGCTACCGATCGATTATGAATAAAACAAATTACCCCATGGAAGCAAGCCTTATCACGGGGTATCATCATGAGTATTACGGCGATTCAGCCGGTTACGGTTATTTCCGCGCGTATCTTCAGCAGTACAAGAAAGACAACCCGGACGCGAAACAGGATTACTGCATCACCTACGAACTTGAACCAATTCTTGACTATCAGGCGCTTGCGTATTTCCCCGCGAAAGTTTTAGAGATAATCGATGTGTACGACAGTCTGACAGATCCTCACCGCGTTTACAAAAAAGCTATGTCGCCTACCGAAGCTCTGGATCTGATGCAGGAAGAATTTGTTATAAAACATTTAAAAATCGATCCGATTTTGTTCCATATATTCAGTATGTTTATCCGCGAAAAATACGTGGATGCCTAAATAATAAAATATTTTTTAAGCAGTTCCAAATCCAATTCCGAATATACAGGAAAGCGATCCATCAATGTTTTAACTCTTCTGTGTACATCGTTCTTTACAGCTTCGTTAATAATATAATTTGCTTTACTGTTTTTGGACGGATCATTTTTATTGGGCGCCTGAGATGTTCCTTTTATCACAGCCGCAAGCAGTCCGCCAAGTTCTGCCATTTCTGCTTCTCCCATGCCGAGTGTTGTAACGGCCGCTGTTCCAAGTCTGATCCCGGATGTGTACCACGGACCGTTTGGATCATCAGGCAGGCTGTTGCGGTTCAACGTTATGTGACATTCATGTATGGCGCTTTCCGCCTGCCGTCCTGTGAGTCCGGCTTTATGAACATTTACAAGGATAAGGTGGTTGTCTGTGCCGCCTGTTAAAACGTCAAGGCCGTTTTTCATGCAGGAGGCTGCAAGGGCTTTACAGTTATCTACGATTTTTTGCGCGTATTGTTTGAATTCGGGAGCCGCGGCTTCGCGGAACGCGACAGCTTTCGCGGCAATCACATGGGGAAGAGGGCCGCCCATCGTTAGCGGGCATCCTTTGTCCAGCGCTTCCGCGAATTCATTTACGGATAACACAAGTCCCGCGCGCGGACCGCGGAGCGTTTTGTGTGTAGTGGTTGTGACTACATGCGCCCACGGCACAGGATCAAACTCGCCCGTAAAAACCTTGCCCGCGACAAGGCCGGCAAAGTGCGCCATGTCTACCATGAAAACAGATCCGGCTTTATCCGCAATCTCCCTCATGCGTTTAAAATTTATCTTTCTGGGATATGCCGAATAACCGGCAAGTAAAATGAGCGGGCGGACTTTCAACGCCTGTCTTTCGATATCATCATAATCTAACATTCCTGTCGTCTTTGAGACAGAATAGCTGTAAACATCGAACATACGTCCTGTCAGGTTGTGGCGGTAACCGTGGGTTAAATGCCCGCCTGAATAATAATCAAGACCTAAAAGGCGCTGGTTCCCAAGCGATGCTCTAAGTTCATTCCATTTTGAATCGTCAAGTTTGTAAAGATTTGTCTCATTCCATTTTTCAAGCGCGGGGTTTTCAACGCGCGTACTGAGGATCGCCCAGAACGCGAGCAGGTTCGCGTCTGCGCCGCAGTGAGCTTGAACATTGGCGTATTCCGCGCCGAATAGTTCACGCGCTTCCCGCGCGGCGAGCGCTTCAATAGCGTCGACATTTTCATTTCCGGCGTAGAAGCGGTGGTTTGGAACTCCCTCGGCGTATTTGTCGGTTAAAAGATTGCCCATCGCAAGCTGCACCGCCATTGAGCAGTAATTTTCACTGGCGATTAACTTGACTCTTTTGCGCTGGTTCTCCAGTTCTTTCACAATGGAGCTTGCGATTTCCGGGGCGGTTTTTGAAATTTCCGCAAGGCCGCAGAGATATGCTAAAAAATTTGTATTGATTTTTTCCGGCGAAGCGGCGCCGCTTACGGCTTCGATATAAGCCGCGACAGGATTTTTATTCATATACGGAGTATAGCATTTTGCTTTGTCAGTTTAAAGAGAGATATATCGAAACTGCCGCGTCCTCTTTATTAAATATAACAGAAAGGATATAATTTCTCTTAAGGAGCATTTTATGCATCAGACGAATGGTTGCAAGATACCCGTAGGCGTTTTAGGCGCTACCGGCATGGTTGGGCAGCAGTATATCTCCCTTCTCAATGATCACCCCTGGTTCGAGGTACGTTTCGCGGCGGCCTCTCCGCGAAGCGCAGGGAAAAAATATAGAGAAGCTGTCGCGGGAAGATGGCATTTAACAAAAACATACACTCCCGAAGTCGGTGAATTAATAGTAGAGGACGCGAACGATGTGAGCCGCGCCGCGGCGGCGTTTAAAAAAGGCGGCTGTTCATTTGTGTTTTCCGCGCTTGAGATGAGTAAGGACGAAACACGCGCTCTCGAAGAGAAGTATGCGGCGGCCGGAATCCCTGTAATTTCAAACGCGTCAGCGCACCGCTGGACGCCGGATGTTCCGGTTTTGATCGCGGAAATTAATCCCGATCATACGGATATAATCCCCGCGCAGAAAAAAGCGCGCGGCTGGGATCGCGGTTTTATCGTCGTTAAACCAAACTGCTCGATACAAAGTTATATGAAACCTGTTCACGCGCTCGCGCTCGCGGGCTACCCGGCGCAAAGAATTATCGTTACTACGATGCAGGCGGTTTCCGGCGCGGGTTATCCCGGTGTGCCGAGTCTTGATATGATTGATAATATCGTTCCGTATATCGGCGGCGAAGAGGAAAAGTCAGAAAAAGAACCGCTTAAAATTTTCGGTTCGATTGATAAAAACGTGTTAAAGAACGCTGACTTCCCGAAAATTTCCGCTCATTGCAACAGGGTGCCTGTAACAGACGGGCATACAGCCTGCGTTTCGCTTGAGTTCGCCGGTAAGAAGCCGTCATGCATGGAAGAAGTAAAATCGATCTGGGCGGCGTATAAGAGACTGCCTCAGGAGCAAAATTTTCCAACAGCGCCGCAGCAGCCGATTATATACCGCGAGGAAGATAACCGTCCGCAGCCGCGCAAGGATCGCGACGCTGATAAGGCGATGGCTGTTGTTGTCGGCAGGCTCAGACCGTGCAATGTGTTTGACATCCGGTTTACCGCGCTTTCGCATAACACTGTCCGCGGCGCGGCGGGCGGCGGCATCCTGAACGCGGAACTTTTAAAGTATAAAGGTTATTTGAGTTAAAAGATGAGCGAAAAATATTTTCCATTGGATAAGGCAAGACTTGAAGAAATTGTAAAGCAGTATCCGACGCCGTTTTATGTTTATGATGAAAAAGCTATCATTGATAATGTGCGCAGGATTAAGGCGGCGTATTCTGTTTTTCCTTCTTACAAAAATTATTTCGCGGTAAAGGCTCTTCCCAATCCGTATATTCTTAAACTGCTCGCCGCTGAAGGTTTTGGCGCGGACTGCGCCAGTTACCCGGAGCTTTTGTTAGCTGACATGGCTGGCATGAAGGGCGAAGATATCATGCTTACTTCCAACGAAACGCCCACAAGGGAATATGTCGCGGCGAAGAACATGGGAGCGGTTATCAATCTTGATGATTTTACGCATATCGAATTCCTTGAAAAAACAGCGGGACTTCCCGGTCTTATTTCCATGCGCTACAACCCCGGTCCGCTCAAGGAAGGGAACGCGATTATCGGAAAGCCTGAGGAAGCAAAGTACGGATTCACGCGGGAACAGATGATAAAAGGTTATTCGATTTTAAAGGAGAAGGGCGTTAAACGTTTCGCGCTTCATACAATGGTTGCGAGTAACGAACTTTCCATTCCCTACCATGTCGAAACCGCGCGGATGCTCTTTGAGCTTGCCGCTGAAATACTGAATAAAACTGGAGTGCGCCTTGAGTTTATCAATCTTGGAGGCGGAGTCGGGATTCCGTACAAACCGGATCAAACGGCTGTTGATTATAAGATTCTCGCCGATGGAATTCAAAAGACGTATAACGAAATAATCGTTCCCGCCGGGCTTGATCCCATGAATATTCGCACAGAATGGGGAAGAACGATAACAGGCTCTTACGGCTGGCTTGTGACACGCGCCGTTCACAGAAAAGAAATTTACCGCAGCTATATAGCGGTTGACGCGTGTATGGCGGATTTTATGCGCCCCGCGTACTACGGCGCGTATCATCACATAACGGTTCCCGGCAAGGAGAATATGCCGTTATCTGAAACTTACGATGTTGTAGGAAGCCTTTGCGAAAATAACGATAAGTTCGCCGTTCAAAGGCGGCTTCCAAAGATTGAAACCGCCGCGGAGGCGATCGCGCAGGGAAAATCCGCGTTAGGTGATTTTGTCGTCATGCACGACGCAGGAGCGCACGGAAGAGCGATGGGCTTTAATTACAACGGCAAGCTCCGCTGCGGCGAACTTCTTCTGCGCCCGGACGGCAGCGTGGTTCAAATCCGCCGCGCGGAAACAGCCGATGACTACTTCGCCACACTGGATTTAAACGGCGTAAAAGATTTTAAATAAAGTATAACGTTTTTGGAGGAAATCAAATGGTTGATCGTAATCCTTATATCGCGCATTTAAAGGCCGGTTATCTTTTTCCTGAAATTGCAAAGAGGCGGCGGGAGTTCGCTTCATCGCATCCCGGCGCGAAGATTATCAGTCTGGGTGTCGGCAATACAACGGAACCTATTCTGCCGCATATTAACTCAGGTCTTACAGATGGCGCAAGAAAACTTGGCACTGTAGAGGGTTACTCAGGTTATCAGGATGAGGGTCTTGCGGAATTGAGAAAGAAAATCTCCGATGTTTTCTACAGGGGAAAATTTGATATAGATGAAGTTTTTATTTCCGACGGAGCAAAGTGCGACATCGGCAGACTGCAGGTGCTATTCGGATCGGGAGCGTCTATCGCTGTGCAGGATCCTTCATATCCCGTTTATGTTGACGGTTCTGTTTTAACCGGAGCCGCCGGAGGCTGGAAAGGCACCGGTTACGCCGGTATCACATATCTTCCCTGTACTTCGGATAATAATTTTTTCCCGGATTTGGAACCAATTGCGCATAACAGTATAATTTATTTTTGTTCACCTAACAATCCAACGGGCGCGGTATCAGATCGCGGCCAGCTTTCCGCGCTTGTAAAAACGGCAATTAATAAAGGATGCGTCATCATCTTTGACGCGGCTTACAGCGAGTTTATCCGTGATTCGGCTCTTCCCAAAACTATTTACGAAATTGACGGAGCCGATACCTGCGCCATCGAAGTAAATTCATTTTCTAAACCCGCGGGGTTCACAGGCGTGCGTCTCGGCTGGTCTGTTGTTCCAAAGGCGATAAAGTATTCAACGGGAGAAAGCGTCAACGCGGACTGGAGCAGAATCGCCGGAACCATCTTCAACGGGGCGTCAAACATCGCGCAGGCAGGCGGGCTTGCCGCGTTAGACGACGAGGGTATTAAGGAAATAAAGGCTCTTACCGACTTTTACCTCGGTAACGCGAAGCTGATAAGGGACGCGCTTGTAAAAAAAGGCGTTAGCTGCATAGGCGGAGAAAATTCTCCTTATATATGGGCGCATTTCCCCGGCAGAGACAGTTGGGAAGTTTTTTCAGAGATTCTCGAAAAATGCCATGTGGTAACAACACCGGGCGCCGGATTCGGTCCCGCGGGACAGAGCTTTATACGTTTCTCCGCTTTCGGCCGCCGCGCCGATGTGGAAGAAGCATGTGTGCGGCTTGGCGAAAAATTGTAGAGCGCTGATGTAATCACAAGGTTATTTTTTGTACTGTAATGAAACATTTTTTTCATTGACCCTTTAAATATCCTCCCTTACAATACAGTATTATCATTATCAGGAGCAGACTATGGATCGCGAATCAAAAATAAAAGAGTTAATTTCTAAAATGACGCTGGAAGAAAAGGTCTCCCAGCTTTTATACAAGAGTCCAGCAATCGAGCGGCTTGGAATCCCTGAGTACAACTGGTGGAACGAGTGTCTGCACGGTGTAGCAAGAGCGGGTATAGCGACAGTGTTTCCGCAGGCGATAGCTCTCGCCGCGACTTTTGACGATAATCTTGTCATGGAAATCGCGGAGGCGATTTCAGATGAAGCCCGCGCCAAACATAACGAAGCCGTTAAACAGGGGAACCGCGGCCAGTATTGGGGGCTGACTTTCTGGACGCCGAATATAAATATTTTCCGCGATCCGCGCTGGGGGCGCGGGCAGGAAACCTACGGCGAAGATCCGTATCTTACAGGCCGCATCGGTCTTGCGCTTGTGCGCGGTTTACAGGGCGATGATCCTGAAAATTTAAAACTCGCCGCTTGCGCGAAACATTACGCGGTTCATTCAGGACCCGAAAAAGACCGCCACACTTTTAACGCGGTTGTTACACAGAAAGATCTTTGGGAGACATATCTGCCCGCGTTTAAAACGCTTGTGGACGGCGGCGTTGAATCTGTAATGGGCGCGTATAACCGCACTCTTGATGAAGCATGCTGCGCCAGCAATCTTCTTTTAAAAGAAATTCTCCGCGGAAAGTGGGGTTTTAAAGGCCATGTTGTTTCCGACTGCTGGGCTATCCGCGATTTCCACGAATACCACAAGATAACCAAATCCCCCGAGGAATCCGCGGCGCTTGCGCTTAACGCAGGATGCGATCTCAACTGCGGCTGTACCTATCCGATGCTCACCGTATCTTTTAAACAGGGGCTTGTCACGGAAGAAGCGGTAAACACCGCTCTTGAACGGCTTTTACAGACAAGATTTAAACTAGGAATGTTCGACCCGCCGGGGACAGGCAAGTACGGTAAACTCGGCAGGGAAGTGATTAATTGCGAAAAACACAGGCAGCTTGCCTATAAAGCGGCACAAAAATCTATCGTTCTTTTAAAAAATGATAATAATCTTCTGCCTCTTGACTCCAGTCCTAAAAAAATCGCCGTAATCGGACCTGCCGCCGCGAACGCTCACACGCTTTTTGGCAATTATTACGGTGTCAGCTCCAGATTCACAACGATTCTTGAAGGATTGGCGGAAAAAACCGCGGATAAGTTCGGCATCAGCATGGATTACCGCCAGGGATGCCTGATGTACAGCGAAAACAGCAAGTCCCTTGTCCATTACGGCGAGGCGAATGTCGTTGATGTTGTCATAGCTGTGATGGGGCTGGACGGAGCGCTTGAAGGAGAGGAGGGCGACGCGATTGCTTCCGAGTCCAACGGCGACCGCAGCACAATAGAGCTTCCTCCGTGGCAGTTAAAGTATCTTCGCGCTGTCCGCGCAGCCGGTAAAAAGATCATCCTTGTGCTTACAGGCGGAAGTCCAATCGCGTTCCCTGAGGATCTTGTTGACGCGGTTATCTTTGCGTGGTATTCAGGCGAGTCAGGCGGTAAGGCAGTCGCGGATATTATCTTCGGCGATGTCGTCCCATCGGGGAAACTTCCCATCACTTTCCCGGCTTCGACAGAGCAACTTCCTCCCTACGAAGATTATGCCATGAAAGGCCGCACCTACCGTTATATGACGAAAAAGCCTCTTTATCCCTTTGGATTCGGGCTTTCGTACACAAATTTCCGTTTTGATTCTATAAAATCGTCGGTATCTACGATTTCTGCCGGCGGTAAAGCGGCGATCACCGTAAATATATCAAATATCGGCAAGTACGATGCCGATGAAGTTGTGCAAATTTACATTTCCAAAGATGATCGCGGCGAAAATGACCCGATTTCTTCATTGAAAGGCTTCCGCCGCGTTTTTATTCCCGCCGGAAAGAGCCAAACAGTGGAATTTGAACTTACAGCACATGCTTTTGAGACAATAAATGATAAAGGTGGTTCCGTTTTGGCGCCGGGTGTCTATTCCGTAACCGCTTCGGATGCCGCTCCTGTACCTGCCGCAACGGAAAAAGGAGCGCCTTCACCCGTCTCTGTGAAGATAGAAATTCGCTGAGAACCGGGTTTCGGTTTGAGAGTATAATATAACTCAATTCCCGGAGTTTTTCAGGAAAAGTTAAAAAATTACTGCGATTTCGGTAAAAAATTTATGATTTTGTATTGATCATTCTTATTGATTATGGTAGTATGACGCAGTTAATGAAACCCAATAATGATTGGGTAAAAAAGAAACAAATATGGAGGAGAAGAAATGAAAAGAGCTTTAGTAATCCTGTGCGCAGTTCTTATGCTTTTTAGTTTAAGCGGCTGTGGAAAGAAAAGCGCGTTAGTGGTTTGGTCGTTCACTGACGAATTGGAAGATATGATCAATAATTATTATGCGAAAGCATTCCCGAACGTGGAGATTGATTATTCATTGACACCAACAGCTCAGTTTATGGCTAAATTAGATCCAGTATTGCAATCAGGCCGCGGTGCGCCGGATATTTTTGCGTTGGAATCGGCTTTCGTGCGTAAATATGTTGAATCAGGGCTTCTCCTTGATATCACCGATATTTATGAAAGAAACAGATCCAAACTTCTTGAATATCCTGTAAAAGTCGGTTCACACAACGGCAGGGTATACGGAATGTCATGGCAGGCATGCCCAGGCGCAATGTTCTACCGCCGCAGTCTGGCTATCAAATACTTCGGCACAGACGATCCCGCGACAGTTCAATCGCACTTTACAAACCTTGCCCAGTTCCTTGAGACAGCCGCGTTCCTTAAAGAAAGATCAAACGGCAGGTGCCTTGTAGTATCAGCCGGCGGCGATCTTTACAATGTATTCCTCGGCTCACGCTCAACACCCTGGGTTGTGAACGGCAGATTAAATATCGACCCGAACATGGAAGCATATATGGAAATCAGGAAAACCATTCAGGAAAACCGCTTTGACGCCCGCGTCGGACAGTGGTCAGAAGGCTGGTTTGCAGGTATGAGAGATGAGCTTCGTGACGACAATGGAAATCCGTTGGAAGCATTCGCGTATTTCCTCCCGACATGGGGTCTCCACTATGTACTTAAGACCAACGCTCCCAGCACTTCAGGCGACTGGGCGATGATCGCAGGTCCCGCGGCTTACCGCTGGGGCGGCACTTGGATTGGCGCTTTCAGAGGCACAAAGAACGCGGATCAGGCAAAGCACATGATCGAATGGCTTACGACAAATGATCAGTTCCTCGAATCATGGGCGAGAGACAAGGGCGATGTAGTCAGCAACCTCAATGTTATGAACAGAATCAAAGACAACTTCGCCGATGCTTACCTCGGCGGACAGAACCATTATGCTCCGTTTGTCCAGATGGCGATGAGCGTAGACGGCAGTCTCACACAGGGTACAGATCAAGACATTGAAGAAATTTTCGCAGAAATTGTAACAGCTTACGCTGAAGGTGAAAAAACTAAAGCACAGGCCCTTGCAGATTTCAGAGCTCAGGTTCAGAGTCAGCTCGGCATCAACTAAGGTTGATTAGTCTGAAAATTTAAATTCAGCCTGACTACTTTGATAAAAGTGGTCAGGCTTTTTTTCAGGAGGACCTATGCAAAAGAATGAATTAAAAAATGAAACTCCGGCTGGTGCGGATCTTTTGCAAAATACGCATGAATCTGCGAATGAACAGAAAGCCTTAAAAAAAGTTCAAATTAAAAAAGTAATCGGCCACGAAGCAAAGACAAACCGATGGGGATATGTATTTGTCGCGCCCTTTATTATCGTTTTCTGTCTTTTTAATTTATGGCCTACGATTTATACATTCATGCTTGGATTCACCAATTTAAAAGGACTGGTAACGGATTATGAATTTGTAAGCGACTGCGTTGAATGTAACGGCAGGGGACTTGTCAGTGTTCATGGATGGGATGTCGATCTTAAATGCCAGGAATGTAATGGAAAGGGAAATATTGTTCATGTAGCCGCCAATTACACAAGGCTTGTAAACGACAGGTTTTTTTGGGGTGCGCTGGGAAACACTTTTGTTATCTGGGGATTTAATTTTATTCCGCAGCTTGGTATAGCGTTGGTTCTTGCGATCTGGCTGTCTGACACCCGTTTGAATCTTGCAGGCAAAGGTTTATTCAGGGCTGTTATCTATATGCCCAACCTTCTTACGGCGGCTTCGGTAGCGCTCTTGTTCCGCAGCGTTTTCGGTTTTAACGGCTATATAAACGCGCCGGCGAATCAATTTTTACGTTCAATCGGTATTCAGGATGTGAGCTACATAAATGGAGAATGGGTCAGGGAGGCATTTAACTTTTTCCGCAGCGTTTCTTTCTCGCGCGGGCTGACCGCGTTTATTCAATGGTGGATGTGGTATGGACACACATTAATTATGCTGATGGCAGGTATCACAAGCATTCCCACGACATTGTACGAATCGGCGACTGTTGACGGCGCAAGCACAAGCCAGACCGCATGGTTTATCACATTGCCGCTTCTTCGCCCCATGATGCTTTATATTCTAATTACGTCATTAATCGGCGGTATGCAGATGTTTGACATTCCCTTCATGCTGACTAATGGGCAGGGAATTCCTAATTTTAAGATTAGAACGACGGCGATGTATCAATATAATGTGGCGATTCAGGGGCGTACCGATTACGCATACGGAGCGGCCGTTTCAACAGGCATATTCATTGTTACTATCATTCTGGCTTTATTGATATTCTTCTTCATGCAGGATCGCAGCGAGCTAAAGGCCAGAAGAGGAGGTAAAGCATGAACAACGAAAGATCCGATTATCCGATAAGACGTTATTTTATACACATATTGATGATTCTTCTTACAATTGTGGCGATTGTTCCCATTTACGTTGTTTTAATTAATGCAACCCGTACAACAGAGCAAATTAATACCGGGGTCACATTACTTCCGGGTCAGGGAGCCTTTTTTAAATCAACTATGGAAATGAAAGCCGACTGGGAAGCTGCCGGAGTAATATCAGGTACTGTAAGATATCTTGATCTTATAAAGGACGCGACATTAAGGGAAACCCAAAATTCAAAAACAGGAGAAACAGAAAGACGCGTACATAAACCTCTTACCGAAAGCAGGCAGCCGCGGATAATAATTGTTGACGGCGATGGAGAACGGCTTAACGCGTATGTTCTATCTGATAAAGCGACGCTTTATGTCAGTGACGGACAGAGTATTCAAAAGGGAACGTTGATTGCAAAAGTCATAAGACCGTCAAATATCGCCTACAACTGGAACGCGCTGACAGGACGCGGTTTTCAAATTTGGCAGGGCTTCAGAAACAGCGCTTTTATCGCCATCTGCGCAACTGTGTTGAGCGTTTATTTCTCGGCGTTAACTGCATACGGCCTGCACATTTACAGGTTTAAGGGAAGGATGGCTATCTGGGCGGTAATCCTGATTGTCATGATGCTTCCGGGAACACTGACCTTTATCGGTTTTTACCAGATGATGGCGCGGTGGTACCTGACAGATACTTACATCCCGCTTATAATACCGGGAATAGCGGCGGCCGCCACTGTATTGTTCATACGGCAGTACATGATGTCGGTTCTGTCGCTTGAACTTATCGACGCCGCCCGCATTGACGGCGCGGGGGAATACCGCATTTTTAACATAATCATTATGCCTGTGATAGTTCCGGCGCTTGCGGCTCAATCAATCTTTACGTTTGTGGGTTCATGGAATAACTTCCTTACGCCTACCGTCATTATATCAACTCAAAGCAAATACACATTGCCGATGTTGATCAATACGCTGCGGGGCGACATCTACCGCACCGAGTTCGGCGGAATTTATTTAGGTATAGCGATTTCATTGATCCCGATTATTATTTTCTACTCGTTTATGTCCAGATATATAATTTCGGGATTGACAATGGGCGGCATTAAAGAATAATGCAGTCAGTAAAGTAAACAGATTTAATGCAGAGATGTATGTTCAAGTAATTTTGGACATACATCTCTATTTTTTATTTCTTAATTTTTGTTGTCAGTTTGTTTTTCCAGGGAAAATATTTTAATCGTTTTATCTTGCCGGATTTAATTAAATAATTAATTACAATTGAAGCGTCTTCCTGCGACCAGCGTATTGTGCCGCTTTCCGCCAATACCGATGCCGCCTGATCCTGCGTAAAATATCTTTTATTTTTTCTGATGAAATCCACTACTGATTCCTCTTCCCGCAAACTACCTCCGGCTTCTTTTTCGCATACATCGCAGCAGAGTTTCTCCGGCACTTCGCCTTCACCTTCGTAGTTAAGCAGGGAAAGAAGCGCGTGCCGTCTGCAATTGCGCGTATCTTTCGCGTAATTTAAAAGCGGCATAAGCCTCTGCCTGTCAGCGTCGTTTTTGGCGCGTCTTATCGCGGCTTCGTCTTCCGGCCCCCACAGTAAAACCGCTATTGATTGTTCTCCGTCGCGCCCGGCTCTTCCCGATTCCTGTAAATACGCCTCGACTGAAGGAGGGCAGTCCCTGTGTATGACCGTGCGGATATCGGCTTTATCAACGCCCATCCCGAACGCGCAAGTAGAGCACAGGACAGCTTCGGTGTTTTTAAGCAGCCATTTTTCCACGGCTGTTTTTTCTTCGCGGCTCATCCCGGCGTGATAAAAACGAATCTCGGTGTGCCAGCTAAATCCCATCTCGGCGAATTCATTTTGCAGATAACGCGCCAGTTTTTCCGTGCCGGGGCGCGATGAGCAGAATACAATCGCAGGCCGCGCGTTTTGAATCAACAAGTCGCGCACCGCGAGATTGCGGTTAATGCATCCTTTCGCGCTGTATGAAATATTAGGCCTGTCGGGGTTTCCCACGATCAATCCCGCCTCGCACTTTTCGGATGCCGCGCCGAAAATGTACTTTTTAATTTTTTCCAAGACCGGAGCGCTTGCAGTCGCGGTAAAAGCCGTAACAAGCGGCGGATTAAGTGAATCGATTATCGTACCGATCTCAAGGTAAGACGGTCTGAAACTTTCACCCCATTCGCTGACACAGTGCGCTTCGTCAATTACCACGTGGGTTACTTTTATTTTTTCAAGACGCTCCTTCACCTGCGTTGTAAGTAGAACCTCCGGGTTTGCGATTATAAATTTACTCTGTCCGTTTTCCAGTTTTTGCCAGATCTCATCACGTTCCTCTTTACTTTGTCCGCCGCGGATTGTTACGGGAGAGAAACCACGTTCGTGAAGCCGGCGCTGTTGATCCGCCATCAACGACAGAATCGGATAAATGACAAGCGTTAACCCCTCTATCAGCATTGCCGGCAGTTGGAAGCAAAGCGACTTGCCCGCTCCTGTCGGAAGAATCACTATCTGCTTTCCGCAGGCTCCTCTGTCTATTTCCGTTTGTTCTTCGGGCGGCCGCTCTTCATTCCGCGGGCTGTCATTCCATTTAACCGGGATTCCAACTTCACGCGCCGCTTCCAGAATGTTTGATATGACGAGCCGCTGGTACGGAAACAGGTACGACAGCCCGAACAGATTTTTCACTGCTTCATCCAATGGGTCAAGGATTTCATTTAACTGCAAGTAATCATCCATAAATACCTCCAACAATATAATGGTGCGCGGATGTCATCTTGCTTGCGAATAATTTAAAATTTTTATATTTTCCTATACAGCTTATGAGGATAATACTTTTGCGGAAAGCGCGGGCGGGTAAATATGTGTATAAGAATGAAAGTAACCGGGGATTCTATCCTTCTTCAAGACCCAGATCGTCGCCGTGGCCGGAATTTGAATCGTCTTTTATCTGGACTTCTGCGGGAGCTTTTTCAGCTTTTTTCTTTTTCTCTTTGACCTTGATCGCTCTAGGCCGGTGATAACTTCTGGCTAAATAAAAAACAACATGATAAAAAACCAGCAGAGCCAGCGTGATCGCGAGCACCTGCCATGATGTGATTACATTTAATAATATCTGTAACATACCCATAGGATTCTCTTTTATTATCGGCTTAAATTTGTATCTATTTTATCATACGGCGCAGTATGTTTGGCAATAGGAGCCGGAGATACCTTTTCATTTCTACGCCGGATTGGTACAATAAAATTATGAATCCCGTGTTAGAAACATTAAAATCAAGAGGTTTTCTTCAACAATGCACCGATGCCGGCAGTCTGTCAAAATTGATGGATGAATCTCCCGTTACTTTTTATATAGGGACCGATCCCACGGGCAAGAGCCTTCATATCGGACACATGGTTCCCTATTTCGCTTTCCGCCATTTGCGCAGCGCAGGGCACATCGGGATCGGTTTGCTTGGAACAGGTACGGCGCGTATAGGCGATCCGTCAGGAAAGAGCGAGGTACGCAAGATGCTGAGTTACGAGCAGCTTGATAAAAATACCGAATCCATCCGCGCCCAGCTTGACCGTTTTACCGGGTTTGACGGCAAGACCGCGTTTACCGCCAATAATAAAGACTGGCTCGGCAATTTAAATTATATCGATTTTTTACGCGATATCGGCAAGCATTTTTCCGTTAACAGAATGCTCAGTTTTGAGGCTTACAAAATGCGCATGGAAACCGGGCTTTCTTTTATCGAGTTTAATTATCAGCTTTTACAGAGTTATGATTTTCTGGAGCTTTACCGCCGTTTCGGCTGCCGTTTGCAAATCGGCGGCGACGATCAATGGGGTAATATTGTAGCCGGTGTTGAATTGATCCGCCGTGTCGAAGGCGTTGAGGTATTCGGTTTGACGTTTCCTCTTGTTACCACTACGGACGGCAAGAAAATGGGCAAGACAGAAAAAGGCGCTCTTTTCCTCGATCCATCAATAACAAGCCCGTACGATTTTTTTCAGTACTGGCGCAATATTCATGATCAGGACATTTTACGATTCCTTTTAATTTTTACATTTCTGCCGGAAGATGAGTGCCGGATGTTATGCGGGCAGGGAAAAAATCCTAACGAAGCCAAAGAACGCCTCGCCTGGGAAATAACCGCTTTGATTCACGGAAAGGATGAAGCCGATAAAGCCCTGTCAGGCGCGAAAGCCGCGTTCGGCGCGGGCGGCGATAAATCCGCAATGCCTCGCGCCGAGATTGAACGCTCAAAGTTTGAAGGCGGTTATAACATTGTGGATCTTTTCTTTGATACAAAATTGACCTCCACCAAAAGCGAAGGCCGCCGCCTTGTTGAGCAGAGCGGCGCGTTTGTCTCTGACGCCGGCGGCTCCCTTTACGCGGTTGCCGATACCGCAGCGGCTATCGGTATGGAACGGGTTAATCAAAACGGCGAGATTATCCTCCGCGCAGGGAAAAAGCGTTATTTGCTTGTGTGTTTGAAATAAACTTACGACACTTTTTCTTTAAAAAAGTTGCAAAAAATTGCTTTTTATTATTGACATTTTCAATTAAACTGTAAATAATTTAATCAAATTTATTTACGAGGTACATTATGCTGCGTTTTGAAGATTATATTTCGAACATTCCGGACATCCGGCATCAGAATTTCGCACAAATGGTAGAATCTAACGCGAAAGAATTTGCTGATATAGACGCCATTTTATTCAGAACTGCCAAACACAGAGAGTTTAGCAGAATCACTTTTTTACAATATTCCGATGAGTGCCGGAGGGTAGCAAGCGGCCTGCTCGCCGCCGGGCTTGTTAAAGGCGATTGCGTCGCGTTATGGGCTGAGAACAGGCCTGAATGGATGATCGTCTGGATGGGCGCCGTGATAGCGGGCATTTGCATCGTACCGATCGATTTTTTAATCACAGAACAGGAATGTCTTAATATTTTAAAAATCACAAGATCTAAAGCCTTCTTTTATTCCGGCAGAAAAAAAGATTTTGCTTCTTCACTTTCTTCTAACGGCGTATCGCTGAACGTATCAATCTGCATAAGCCCAGTAAAAGATGATGATATCGCGCAGAATCCCGCATTCGCGAATTTCGGCAAAGACGCGGACCGCGGTTTAATTCCTCCCAGCGGCAGCATTTCACCTAACGATCCGGCTTCCATTGTTTTTACATCCGGGACAACAGGTTTCGCAAAAGGTGTAACGCTTTCGCATAAAAATATCATCGCCAACGCCAGCGCGGCCATCAGGATTCTGGAGCCGACTGCCAAAGATGTTTTTGTAGATGTCCTTCCGCTTCACCACACATATCCTACTACCTGCACATTTATAGCTCCTCTTGCCTGCGGTATTCCTGTTGTGATTGTGGAAAAAATTGTCGGCAAGGTTGTAATTGAAGATGTAAAAGATGCAAAAGTTACATTCCTTATCGCGGTGCCTCTGCTTTTTGACAAGGTTATGACGGCAATCGATTCAGGTTATAAAAAACTCCCCGGTATTTTACGCGGGCCGCTGAATGTGCTTAGAAAAATCGCGCTGAAGAAAGCGAAGAAAGGCAATTTCAAATGGGGGCAGAAGGTCTTTAGATTTATCAGGAAGAAAGCCGGGCTTCAGTCAATCAGGATGATGGTAGCGGGAGGCGGCGCGTTAAGCCCGCAGACAGCGGACTTTTTTGATTCATTCGGATTTAATATCGTCCACGGTTACGGCATGAGCGAGAACGCTCCTCTTATCACCGTAAATACGCCGAGGATTAAACGCAATGAATCGGTCGGGCTTCCTGTCAGTTATACCGATGTAAAAATCATCGATCCTACGCCGGAAGGAATCGGTGAAATCGCCTGTAAATCTCCGTCTGTAATGCTCGGTTATTTTGAAAACGAAGCCGCGACAAAAGAAGTAATTACAGAAGACGGCTATCTTTTAACAGGCGATCTTGGCTACCGTGACGAACTGGGATTTGTCTACATCAAGGGACGCAAGAAAAATCTAATCGTCGGTTCCGGCGGCAAGAATGTTTACCCGGAAGAAGTCGAGGCGAATTTCTTCGGCTCACGTAGTATCTCGGAGATACTTGTTGTCGGCAAGAAAACCTCAAGCGGCGAAATTATTTACGGCGTAGCGGTTCCCAATTATGAGAATATAAAAGCCGATCATCCCGGCAAAGAAAATGACGAAGGTTTTGTCTTTAATCTGATCAAAAAGGAAATTGAGGAAGTAAACCGCTCGCTGCCTGTGTACAAAAAGATCGGGGATTTCTGCATTCGTAAAGAGCAGTTCGAAAAGAACGCCCAGCAGAAGATACGCCGGTTTATGTACACGGAAATGTACGCGGAATAAAAGCTCTTTAGATTTCGTCTCTGTTTACAACAACCCGGCTGATCAATCCGTATTTAACGGCTTCGGCTGCGTTCATCCAGTAGTCGCGGTCTGTATCTTTTTCTACCTGCGCCGCGGGATTGCCGGTCTCGTCTGCGATTAGCCGGTTGATCTTTTCGCGCAGTTTTTCAAGTTCATTCGCGTGTATCTCAATGTCCGTCGCGACGCCCCTGATTCCAGAAAGCGGCTGGTGGATAAGGTAATGGCTGTTTGGCAGCCCGATCCGCCTGTCTTTTGGGGAGGCAAGCTGAATAATCGCGGCGGCGCTGGCGACAAGACCCATACCGATTGTCCACACAGGCGGTTTTACGAAACGAATCATGTCAAATATCGCATAACCCGCGTCCGCGTCGCCGCCGGGAGAATCTATAAAAATGCGGATTGGTTCTCCGCCCATGTCTTCCAAAAGAAGCAGTTGGCGGATTGTTTTTTCCGCCAGTTCCTTGTTTATTTCGCCGGAAATTAAAATTGTCCGTGTTTTTAACATTCTTCCGGCAAGCGGATCAAAAACCGATGCCTTGTCCTTTTCGTTCGATTCTTCGTTATCATCATCTGAGAGATTCATTAATCGGCCTCCGTTATTACAATATTACTAATTTTTACGATTGATGGCAACCGAGGTTTTTACTCATAATCTTCATGCGGAATGAAAGATTTTTTTACAGGAATCTTTACTCCGTACGCTTCGTAAACCCGCGGCACTCTTTTGCTTATATTGCATGTTATCTCGTAGGGAATCGTCTGGACTGCTGCGGCCAGTTCCGCGGCGCTCTTCGCGAAACCCCCGAAAATTACCGCGTCCCTCCAGCGGCGGACAGTTGGTTCAGGTCCAAGATCGACGCAGCATTGATCCATGGTTATAGTGCCGACTATCGGGTAAGTCCTTCCGCTTATTTGCGCCTGCCATTTGCCGCTTGCGATTCTTGGGAAGCCGTCATCGTAGCCCGCGGACAGCACTGCAATATACGTGTCCTGCGGCGCTGTCCATGTTCTGCCGTATGAAACTGATTCGCCTTTTTTAATTTTTTTAATCAACGATACTGTTGTTCTAAGTTCCATAACAGGTTCCGTCTTTATGGGAGAAAGACATGAGAGTTTTTGGGCGTGTTCAGGCGGCGCGTCGGTTTCCTCGGCGGTTTTATAACCGTAAAGCAATATACCCGGCCTTACCATATCCAGCCATGATTCGGGATGCAGGATTACCGCGCCTGAGTTGGCGGCGTGAACGATTCCGGGATCAATACCGTCGCCGCTTATTTGGGAAACTGCTTCTTTAAAAAGATCGAGCTGCATCTGCGTGTACGCAATGTCGCCGCTGTCCGCCGAATCCGAGACTGCGAAATGCGTGGCGGTTCCCGCCAGTTCCAGCCCCGGGCATGAAACGATATAGCGCGCGAGCGTAAGAGCGTCTTCGGCGGCGCATCCCAGACGCCCCATGCCGGTGTCGATTTTTAGGTGGACAGGCATTTTTATTCTTTTTTCTTCCGCGTGTTTATTCAAAGTGGCGGCGAATTTATCATCAGAGATAAAAGGGATTAGATCCGCTTTAATAATTTTTGGTATCTCCGTTGGATGGGGCTGTGAGAACAGGAGAATGGGCGCGTTAATCCCGTTTTTTCTAAGTTCAATCCCTTCTGATACCGTGGCTGTCCCGACGCAGAAAGCTCCGGCTTCAAGAGAGGTCAACGCTATCTGAACCGCGCCGTGACCGTACGCGTCTGCCTTTACAGGCACGCAAATCCGGCACTGCCCGATACGGTCTTTTACGGCGTGAAAATTGCGTAAGAAATGGTCAATATGTATTACTGCCCTTGTTCTCATTTTTATATCATAACAAATAGCGGAAATTATATATAGTTGATTTTTTACCTATATTAAGCTATATTAATGATGTGTATGTGTGTTCAAAAACCTGAAAAAACCATTTTTTTTCTCGTTTTTATCGTATTTCTTAGCGGCTGCGGGCCGATGGATACGCTGCTGCCTTCCGCCGGCACATACAAAGTCAACCTGCAGATTAATGGCGCCTCGTTAAACGAATGTTCCTTTATAAATTCCGGCGATACGATCCGTCCGTTCTTTGAAGAATCCGTTTCGAATGATCCCGATATTTCCGAACTGGTGATGTTTTTAAGAAATTCCAGAAATATTATCGTTGGATGGAGGGTAATTTACAGGCTGACTTTGAATACGGAAGAGATCCCGGAAGACACAGAAGCTGATCCCGCGGATATTTCCGATGAAGATGAAGATGATACCGTCCTTGCCGATAATGACGGCGGCGAAGATGATATTTTACCTGTCAGCGAAATGGCCGCGGAAGAGCAATTGCCGGTTAATTACAGAAACGGCGATGAATTAATAATTCTCGTTCATAATTTTCATGATTTGCCGGTTTTCCCCATACCGGGTGATCTGCCGATTGGCAGGTATACCCTCGTTTCCCAGGTGATGAGCGGAAGGGATATTTTACAGAGAACGGAAAGAACTTTTTTTTATCTGCCTAATACCGATTTTTTGTTTAAAGGCATAAACATTCATCTTCCGGGCATTTCTGATAACAATTTAATTATTCCCAGGGGAACTGTTGTAATGCTGGAAGCGGATGTTGATTTTAATAAAAATTATGATCCGTACATCGTATGGTATAACGGCAAAAGAAAAATTGCCGAAGGAAGTTTTTCCGACGGCGCAAGGCGCATTTTCTGGACAGCGCCGGATGAAAGCGGATTCTATTCCCTTAGCGCCGAAATTTTTCCTGTAGGCAATATGCAGGATCTTACGGGATATCAAAAAGAAATCTCCATTTTGGTTTCGTCAAAAACTGTCGATTTTAATCTTGTTCCTGAAGAGTCTAACCATCTTGTTCAATGGTATATTTTTGAAAGCAACCTGAACGATTACCGGGTTTCCGCCGCACAGGCAGGAACACATTCTGATAATGCTCCTGTATGGATGCATTCAAACGGCACTTACGGCATTGTTACCGGTATAGATAACACGATTATATTTCCAGAAATATCATTTTCAGATAACAGGACAGGCAGTTGGCAGATATTGTTCCGTTTTATGCCTTTCCATGAAGGTATAATTTTTTCGGTGTTGTTTGACAACGCGCGTTTGAATTTATCAATTATGGGCGCGAACCTTGTTCTTTCGCTTGTCTCCGGTTCAAACACAGTCACGCAAAGCATCGGTCTTCCTGTAATCCAAACCGACGAAGAAGGAAATCAGCTTGACGAATATATCTGGATGAGCGAGAACACATTTTTCTCGGCGGCATTGGATTTTTCTGTTACGCCTGAATCCTTAACCGCGAGAGTCATCTCCGGTAATCTCGGCGCTGTTGATGCAGATTCAATTACAATGGAAACGGAAATTGTTAGCGGATTTTATATTACATTGGGCGCAGGTGTTAAAGACAGCGAATTATCAGATAACGCCGCGGATGCTAAACCGGTTATAGCGGATCCATTTTCCAATAACCTGCATACGCCTGTTCCGGAGCATATCGTCCTTTGGGATGAACTGGCTGTATTTGATTCATCGGCCGCGGATTTTTCGGCATATATTTATAGTCCCGCCGCTAATGAAGAAGATTCGCCTGATTCCGGGAAAGGATTGTGAGTTTAACGGCTGATAATCCGGGGGATGATATATTTTCCTGTTTTCAAAATCTTTTTAAAATTAAAACGGTTTCATTTTTTTTTGTATCGGTGTATTTATTTTCCTGCGTAGGGCAGGGCGGCAATCTTTATTATCCTGTTCCCGATTCCAGTCAGGTTGAGACCGAAAGAAATATGGGAGTTGAAAATATTGTTGACACAAGAGACGGACATTCGGTTGACTCTCTGCCTGAATGGCTCACGGCTTTTTTAACAGGAGGAACCGGCGCAGTTGAACAGCTTGCGGAGTATCAGGATAAATATGTATTCATCGGAATAAACGAAAATAATAATCTTGCGGCTTTAAACAGATGGGGTGAAAATTTTACCGCCATGTATGATTTCCCGGTGCTTGCCGCGGCGAGAATCGAAAGAAGAATGTTTTTATCAGCCTCGTTATATCCCGATGATGAATACGGCGCTTTTTTTGAGGTAATGATTAAAAACGCATTCAGCGCCGAATACGAGGGAACTGTAAAAGAAGATGTCTTTTGGGTAAAGTTGATTGAAGGTGAGGATAACCGGGAGATTTACAGATGTTTCATTCTGTTGATAATAGATAAAAGTGTTATGCAGGTAATTATAAGGAATTTGATGGCTCAATCTTATACAGCCGTAACAATTACCGCCGCTCAGATCGCCGCTGTTACTCGCTTACGGCAATTTTTTTTTAACGGTTTTTAATTATGTGCGCTCAATATAATTACAATGACGAATCGTGCATCGCCGCTTTTGCTACCGTTATGGGAAACAGCGCTCTTACATTGATTCGCTGTTCCGGAAAAGATTCCATCACATTAATTTCTTCAATCTTTGAACCTGAAAAAATAAAAGACGCTCCCGGTAATACTGTCATCCACGGCTGGATTGTCGGCGATGAATTAAAATCCAATACAGCGGCGGAAAAGAAACGTGTAAAAATTGACGAAGTTCTTGTTTCTGTTTTCCGCTCGCCGAAAAGCTACACAGGCGAAGAAAGTCTTGATATCTGCTGCCACGGCGGCGCGGCGGCGGGAAAAGCTGTGATGGCAGCGTTAAATGCCGCGGGTTTTCGCGGCGCGCTGCCTGGTGAGTTTACCTTCCGCGCTTTTATGAACGGCAAGATCGATCTTACAAGAAGCGAATCTGTCATGGAACTTGTTTCCGCCAAAACGGACGCAAGCCGCCGCCGCGCCGTTATGCGCCTTTGCGGTTCGCTTGAAAAAGAAATAAATGAAATAAAAGAATCGCTTGTGCGGGTTCTCGCCTCGGCGGAAATTTATCTTGACTACAGCGAAGATGAGATAAGCGCTGATCAGGATGAAGCCGCTGGAAAACTTCCTGATAAGGACACCGCTCTTGCCGCGCTGGCACGCTTAAAAAAATTAAACGCTTCATGGCAGATTGAACGCATATACCAGGAAGGAGTACTCGCGGTAATCGCAGGCCGCCCGAACGCGGGTAAATCGAGTCTTTTTAATATGCTGTTAAAAGAAGACCGTTCGATTGTCACCGATGTTCCCGGCACTACCCGCGACTGGATAGAAGCTAATGTTTCCGTTAAAGGTATTCCTGTCCGCCTTGTCGATACCGCGGGGCTGCGTGAAACATTTGATCCGGTTGAAAAAATCGGAGTAGAACGAAGCTGTAAATTATTAGAAGAAACCGATATAATTCTTTACCTGATTGACGGAGAGCGTGGTTTAACTGATGAAGACAGCAAATTTATTACAAACAGAGAGAGATGCCTTCTTGTCTGGAACAAGGCGGATATCGCGCCCGTACCACGGCTTTATCCGTTAGCTGATATCCTGCCTGTAAGCGCGAAAACAGGCGCGGGGCTGGATGAACTTTATGAAGCGTTTGTAAGAGCTGTTCTGCCGCGTAACGGCGGCAAACTTGACAGGCAATTTTTTGATGAACCATCTTCCGCATCGCTTGGAACTGTCAGGCAAAAAAATCTTGTTGAAAACGCATGCGCTTTCCTCGAAGAAGCGCTTGATATGGCGGATAAAAATGAGCCGCTTGATTTAATCGCGCCCTTATTAAGGGAAGCTGTAAATTCTTTGGGTGAAATTACTGGAGAAGTTTCTACTGCGGATATTCTGGAAGAAATGTTCAGCCGGTTTTGCGTTGGGAAATAATTTTTTTAACTGTTAAATAGATCAGGTTGTTCAAAGTTTTTACTTTCAAAAGTATGCATGTACTTAAATAAAGTGTCGTTATCGCAAACAATGTTATGTTTACCGCAGGTATCATAAAATATTTTAATTAACGCGTCATTGTTGCCGCTTGATATCACATAACTGTAACCGTAATTTTTTTGGTAAATTTCTTTCATGCTTTTAAAATGTTTATCAAATTTTGAATATAAATATTCGCGGTTTCCTTCGCGCAGGGTAAGCCCGATTCCCCAGAACAGAATTCCGTATACTCCGGCTTCTATGCAGTAATCCAGAAGCCCTCGGAGATTTTCTTCCGTGTCGTTAATAAACGGCAGAAAGGGGCTTAACCACGCGATTGTTTGTATACCATTCTCTTTCATTATTTTTAAAACTTCATAACGCTTTGCGGTGCCGCAGACATTCGGCTCAATAATTTTACAGAGGCTTTCATCAAAGGTTGTCAATGTCGTCTCTACAATGCACTTCGCTTTTTTATTTATGCTGATAAGAAGATCTAAATCCCGCAGAATTAAATCTGATTTTGTTTGAATCGCAAGGCCGCATCCGTTTATTTCAATTATTTCCAGACACGCGCGGATATTGGAAAGATTTTCCGGGATTGGTATATACGGATCGCTCATCGCGCCTGTACCGATCATGCACTTGTTCCGTTTTCGTTTTAACGCGCTTTCAAGAAGCGCCGGGGCGTTGGATTTTATCTGCACATCTTCAAAGTCATGCTCAATATGATAGCACTTACTCCGCGAGTCACAGTAAATACATCCGTGGGTACAGCCCCGGCTTATGTTCATTCCGTTATGCGCACTTAAAATGGATTTGGCTTCTTTAAAGTGCATTTTTATGATGCCATAAATCCAATCTTTTTCGAGCCGTCTTTGTAAATTGTTTCTTCATCGCAGAAGCGCGTCATTTCCTCAAGCGACGGCGTATTGCCGGATAAAACATTGTGAACAGAAACTTTCCTCGCGATATTTTCGATCTGGCCGCCGGATAAATCATACCGCGTCGAGAGCGAGTGCGCGTACTCTTCGTTTAAATCGGGAATCAATGAAAGCCAGATTTCTCTCCGTGTCGCGGTTTCAGGTTTTTCAAAATCAATCTTGTAGAGGAACCTGCGTTCAAACGCCGTGTCCATGTTAGACGAAAGATTTGTCGTCGCGATCAATATGCCGTTTAACGTTTCAATTTCCTGTAGAATTATATTCTGAATGGCGTTCTCTGTCTGCGCGGGGCCGCTGTATTCGTTTTCTAAAAGGCGGCGTTTGCTGAAAACCGCGTCTGCCTCGTTAAAAAGAAGGATTGGGATTACAGCCTGTTTTTTCACGCAGGCGCGGTATTTATCAAAAAGCGACTTAATCAATTTTTCGCTGTCTCCGAACCATTTGCTTTTAGTGTTGGCGATATCAATCTGCATTATGTCGCGTTTGCACATCCGCGCTATCTGAAGAGCTGTCTCTGTTTTACCGGTTCCGGGGCCGCCGGAAAAAAGACAGGCGAAACCCGTTCTCATTCCCTTGCCGCTGAGCCGTTTCTGGACATCGCCGAAATTTTCCTGACTTAAAAGCGACGCAAGTTCATCAATTGATCTTTGGGTTTTTGCCGGATAGAAAAGTTTTTTCTCTGTAATGGAATCTGATAACTTCAATCCCTTTACAGGCATATCTGTCAGAATATCGTTTATCCCGCCCAGGAAATTTTCTCTTGCCTCATTTGTCAGCCTGAACGATTCCGTTTCGCAGAATCCGTCGCCGCATGAATTTTCGATCAATCCTTTTTTTAACAATATGTAACTGCCGTTTCTCAACTGGCGTTTGATATTAATAAAATGGGAGCTGTGATCGTATAACGCCTCAAGATGGCGGAGTGACATATCAGGCTCGTCAACATTAATCGTGTAGTGAAAAAATCTGAGCAGAACCATTGTATCATCATCGGGAAGCATCAATTTTTCAATTTTTCTGACAAAATCAAGATGCATATTGTCTTCCAGCAGATTTTTCATTTTCGTTTTGGTATTTTTTAATGACATCCGTTTTTGAACGCGCTCTTCGCATAAATGTTCCACCTGTGAAAAGAAAGCTTCTATTGTAAGGTTCTTTTTATAAAGCAGATCGGAGCATGATCCTTTCCGCAGTGCTTCAATTGTTCTTACAGGCAGTTTAAAAGAAATTATGTCATGCGAATATGAAAAAGGATCGGAGTTTTCATTGCTTATCTGGAGAAGCTCCATCTGTTCCAGCACTTCAAGATCGTCCATTAACATAATTATTTCTATACATTCCATTCTCAAATAATTTGACAAATGATTAATTGTTATTTCCTGTCCGTTGTACATGTTCACAAGAGCGGCGAATAACGCGGCTGTTTTTCTGTTAATCTGCAGATGCTCTCCAAGAAAATCAAGATGAGGTTCCGCGAAATCATAAAACAGTTCGTTGATGCCGCCGGCTTGTCTTGTAATTTCGCCGATTTTTCGGATGTGTCCCAGAAAGTCCACCTTGCCGCACTGTGCGCTCAGATCATCAAATAACTCGTAATTCATGTTTACCTCCGTTTAACATAATTTTATATAGAGACGACAAGACATCACGGCATTATATTAATATGCCCGCAATCTTGTTATTAATAAATGTTTAAAATTTCATTTTTTTAGGTTAATCACTACCCTTCTGATATGTAATTGATAATAACGGCCTGACTTCTCATGCCAGGCCGAATTCGTTTGATTTCCCATGAAGCTTATCAGGATTTGTAACGCGGATAAAATCCGAGCCATTTCGCAAAATGCTTTGAACAAATCCTCATGACAGATCACCGCCGTCATGTCATAAAATGTTTAAAATTGCCTTTTATTTATAAAGAAAAGACCCGCCTCCACGCTCAACAATATACCGCATTGAATTTTATCTGTCAAGTTTATAGCAAAAAAAATAAAAAAAAATTAGTATAAGCCATGGACTTCGATTGTATCATAATCGGAGGCGGCCATGCCGGTATCGAGGCGTCCCTCGCGGTAAGCCGTCTTGGTTTTTCAGCTCTATTAATCACGCAAAACCCGGATAAAATAGGAGCGCTTTCCTGTAACCCTGCGATTGGCGGTCTTTCCAAAGGTAATCTGGTGCGCGAGGTGGATGCTCTCGGCGGAGAGATGGCAAGACTGACAGACGCGGTTATGATCCAGTACAGGGTGCTGAACCGGTCGCGCGGTCCCGCGGTGCAAGCGCCGAGAGCTCAGGCTGATAAGCACGCGTATCAATGCGCCGCGCGCGTTGTTCTTGAAAATCAAAAAAATCTGACAATTTTTATGGATACAGTAATTGATTTATTAATCGATGGAGATATTAATTTATCAAGCGCGGTTATCAAAGGAGTAATCACTCAGCGGGGGCATCGTATTACATCAAGAACTGTGATTCTCGCCGCCGGAACTTTCATGGAAGGGAAAATTTTTATCGGCGAGTTTGACGCGCCGCAAGGAAGGCTTGGCGAAGAAGCGGCGATAGGTCTTGGCGCGTCTTTGCGCCGCCTTGGTTTTTATGCGGGAAGATTGAAGACAGGCACTCCCGCGCGGATTGCAGGTACTTCGATTGATTATTCAAAAATGGAAAAACAAGACGGCGAAGAAATGCGTCCGTTTTCTTTTTTAAGAGGTTCGGAGTATTCCGTTGATTTTTCGCAAAGGAAGTCCATGCCGTGCTGGGTTACATTCACAACGGAAAAAACGCATGAGATTATCAGATCGAATATTCACCGCTCGCCGCTGTACGGCGGAAAAATTTCCGGAACGGGCGCGCGTTACTGTCCTTCAATCGAAGATAAAGTCGTGCGCTTCGCGCAGCGTGAACGACATCACATTTTTATTGAGCCTGAGGGAATGTCAACTAACGAAATGTATATGAACGGCGCGTCCAGTTCTCTGCCGGAGGATGTGCAGCGCGATTTCATTCACAGTATTCCCGGTTTGGAAGAAGCGATCATTGTCCGCCCCGCTTACGCTGTGGAATACGATTACCTTGATCCTCTTGATCTTTACCCGTCGCTTGAATCAAAGCGGCTGCCGGGATTTTTCGCGGCAGGGCAGACCAACGGTTCTTCCGGTTACGAGGAAGCGGCGGCGCAGGGAATAATGGCAGGGATCAACGCCGCGATGAAAATGGCAGGGAGACCCGCTCTTATTTTAGGCCGCGCCGAAGCGTATATCGGCGTTCTTATTGACGATCTAACGACGCTTGGAACAAAGGAGCCTTACCGAATGTTTACAAGCCGCGCCGAACACCGCTTGATGCTGCGCCACGATACGGCGGACACAAGGCTGACCCCCAAAGGACGGGAAGCCGGTCTTGTTGACGATACGCGTTGGGAGCAGTTCCTTGAAAAAACAAGAACGTTAGATGTAATTTCGGAAATGATCGCAAAACGCGGACAGGCTTCTGTTTCAGCTAACGCGGACGACGCGGAGCTGTCATCATATCCCGCGGAATTTGTTGAGAGAGTATTGCTGGACATCAAGTACGCCGGTTATGTGGAAAAGGAAAAACGTTTCGCCGCCAAGGCCGCGAAAATGGATGCCATTAAACTTGATCCAAATTTTGATTACGCGGCCGTCACCGGGCTGTCAACAGAGTCAAAAGAAAAACTGTCGGCTGTAAAACCTTTAAATGTCGGGCAAGCCGCGCGGATTCCCGGAGTGCGGCAGGGAGATATAGCTCTTTTAATCATTCTGGCTAATAAAAAATAATCAGCCTGAGTTTATCTGTAAAGTAACCGGCTTTATGGACAAACGTTAACTAAACGCTTTTAACAGATTGTGTATAGAATTTTTTATTTCACTCTTTTTTTCATTTACAATTTCTTCTGACGCATCAATTTCTTTCTTTTGCTTTTCGCATTGAGATGTCAGTTTTCCCAATTTCCAGCTTTTCATAAATCCAAAAATAAATTTATATTTTTTTTCTTTTAGCTCGTTAACCTGATTTGTTTTATCTTCAAATTCCGTGTACATCGCCGTGTTTTTCTTGATCATTTCTTCCAGTTCTCTGAACAATAAGTTAAACTCGCTTATCCTTGTTTTCGCGGAAATGACAAGAGCGTTATCGTTCCTTTGCCTATCTCTCAATTTTTCAAATTCTTCTGTTTTCTTTTGTTCTTTTTCATGTTTTTTCTGTTCGCTTTTTGACTTAATGTTTTTAAAAAAATTACTGATAAAATTCATAATCCTCTCCTGATATAACGGTCTTTAATTATATTTTAATCCTTCATTGTACTCAGGTCAATAAAATTTGGATGATAATTTTTACCGGAATGGAGGGGGGTTATTGAAAAGGCACATCCGGCAGGCGCGGCATGTTTCACATCAGCGGCTGGTTAGATAGCTGCATTGACTTTTTATGGGAATATTTAAAAAGCAGGTTTGATAATATTTTATAAAGTGTGTATAATAAATTGAAGGGTGCTGCGGGGAAGGGTTACTTAGCGGATATGCATACCTTTTTTAGGGTGAGGGGAAACCACGGAATCCTTTCTTGTTACTTGCCCCCTTTTTTTATGGAGCTTCTTAATGATCAAACTTGCGGCTTTTTTCGGTAATCCCGGAGCCGGATATGCGCGTAACAGGCATAACGCCGGACGCATGCTGGCGCAGGCGCTTCCGTTTTACGCGTCACTTTCGTGGCATAATAAATTTAAAGGATTATATTCTTCGCATAACGGCGTACATTTCCTGATGCCGGAGACTTACATGAACCTCTCAGGCGTTTCCGTTCAAGCCGTCACGTCTTTTTTTAAAATTAAACTTGACGAGATTATCGTTATTCACGACGAGCTGGAACTGCCGCTTGGAACCATTTCCCTTAAATACGCGGGCGGCCTCGGCGGCCATAACGGACTCCGCTCAATGAAAGACAGTTTCGCCAGCGCGGACTTCTGGCGGCTGCGCGTCGGCATCGGCCGCCCCGATTCCCGCCAACCCGGCGAAGGCGGCCCCGCCGGCAGCGGAGAGGGAATCTACGACTGGGTACTGTCGGATTTTTCCAAAAACGAGATGGAAACGCTGACCCCGGCGCTGGAAGCTGGAGCAGGTCTTTTGACACAAACATTCGAAAATGATCCTGAAACTTTTTTGAAAGAATGGAAAAAGAAAAAAATAATGAATAATGAAAATATAGAAAACGCGGATAATCAAGAGGCACAGCGATGACACCTAACGAAGCGTATCAGGCGTTATACGAAACAATCGTTAAACTGCGATCCCCTGAAGGCTGCGAGTGGGACAGAGAGCAGACCCCCTCGACATTAAGGGGCGCGTTAGTTGAAGAAACTTACGAATGTCTTGAAGCGATTGACGAAAACGATCCCGCTCACATCGCCGAAGAACTCGGCGATTTATTTCTTCTTGCGACCATGTTAAGCTACATGCACGAACAGGAAGGCAAATTTACTGTCGCTGACGCATTAACAAAAGTAAACGAAAAACTTATACGCCGTCATCCCCATGTGTTCGGCAATGTAAAGGTGAAAAACTCCGCCGAGATACTTGACAACTGGGCGGCGATAAAAATTGAAAAAGAGGGCAGGAAGCCGAAAGATTCGCTGCTGGACGAAGTAAGCGCCGCTCTGCCGCCAATGGATCGCGCGTACAAGCTGCAAAAAAAAGCCGCGAAAGCCGGCTTCGACTGGCCTGACATGGAAGGAGTTACAGCTAAAATCCGCGAAGAGCTTGTCGAGGCAGAAGAAGCGGTCAAAATAAAAAATGATCCATCGCACCTTGAAGAAGAACTCGGTGATCTTATTTTTTCAGTAATCAATCTGTGCCGTTATTTGAAAATAGAACCATCTGTCGCGCTAAGACGAACTAACGCTAAATTTGTTAACCGTTTTAAATATGTAGAAAGCAAAATGAAAGAAACCAATCAAGAAATGAAAAAAGAAAATCTGGACGTAATGGACGGGTTTTGGGAAGAAGCGAAGAAATGATTTGTCTGGTTTAGTTTATCCGCCGGTATTTATCTGCTAGTTTAAAATAATAGTAAAATAATTAAGATATCACTGGTCATATTGATATTCAATGAAAAATTTGATAAAATGCGCTATAATGGTGGAATGTTTGTCTAATATTCATGTAAAGGGGTATTTAATGTTTGCTAAAAAGGTAATCTTTTTCGTTATTATTATTCTGACCGGTTCCGCACTTTTTGCCCAGCAAAATACACCTGAACCGCAGAAATTCGCGCTCATTATCGGGAACGGGAGTTACAGGTATTTTGGTTCACTGCAGAACGCTGTGAATGATGCCAACGATATGACCGCAGAATTACAGAATCTCGGCTTTACAGTTGATAAATTGGTCAACGCGAATCAAGCGCAGATGTTTGAGGCAATTACACGTTTCAGGGATAATCTTTCAAGATCAAGAAATGCTTACGGCTTTTTTTACTACGCTGGTCATGCTGTTCAACATCAGGGTGTAAATTTTCTTATACCGGCTGATGCCAATATTCCAAACGCGAACTATCTTGGAAGTATGTCAGTTCCGGTTCAAAGCGTGATGGCGGAAATTAATGACGCGGGTAATGAATTAAATATTATCGTGCTGGACGCCTGCCGGGATTTTCCCGCCGCGTGGAGCCGCAGTACAGCGCGCGGTCTTTCTGTCGTGTCAAACCAGCCCGCGGGCAGTATCATCGTGTATGCCACAAGCGCTGGTTCAGTAGCTTCTGACGGAACGGGCAGGAACGGTCTTTTTACAGCGCATTTATTAGCACAGCTCAGAACACCCGGGCTTAGTGTCCGTGAAGTTTTTGACTTTACGGGGGATGCCGTAGCAACCGCAAGTAACCGGCAGCAAACTCCGGCTGTCTACAGCCAGTATTTCAGAACAGCGTACCTCGGTTCACGTCCTGCGCCTGTTGTTCCCGCGCCGGTACAACCCGCGCTTGTAACACCCGGTCCTGTGCCCGAGGTTACGCCGGAAGTAACGCCTGTGTTAGCTGAAATACCTGAGCCGCCCGCCATAACTCCTGTTTCGCCGCCATTGCCGGCCGCGCCTGTCCGCCCGCAGCAGCCTGACGGTAACGCCAATTCGCCTAACTTTAATACATTGGGCGTATCTGTAGGTTCTTCATTTGCCGATCCTATGGTGATGACAACAGTTCACGGAACATACTCGCCAATCAGAAATGTATTTTTCGAGCTTGGCATGGACATCGGTTTTTTAAGCGTATATGAAGATGTAGAGAGTTATTACTCGTTATATCCATATGTCAACGCGGCGTACTTTTTTCCTTTTAGGGACTCAGGCGGCTTCTTTATCGGAGCGGGCGGAGGATATATGATTGGAAGTTATACATTTGCGTACGGAGAAGCAGAGGTAAACGTATTCGCGGTGAATGTAACCGCCGGTATAAATATATTAAACGCCATTAATATTTCTTACACATTAAAAACAAATTTCAATTCGGCAAGCAGTAAACTTGCTGTAAGTTATGTATACCGGTTTTGATAATTGGAGATAAAATGTTTAAAATAAAAAACGCTGTATTTATTATTTTCGCGATTGTATATTTATTCGGCTGCCTTTTAGGCGACGATATTGACGCGTTACGCGAAAGAGCGGGTTCTTCTTCCGATCCTGTTTATATTTCTCCTGGTATCGAAATGGTATGGATCAACTCAGGATCGTTTTTCAGAGAAGGAAACACAATAACTCTGAGCGGGTTTTACATGGGGAAATACGAAGTAACGCAAGAACAATACCGGATGGTCATGGGTACAAACCCAAGTTATTTTAGTAATGATCCCGCGAGCGGCGAAATTCAAGGCAAACGCCCTGTAGAATATGTGTTATGGTATGATGCGATAGAGTTCTGTAATAAGCTAAGCGAGATGGAAGGATTAACTCCGTATTATAATATCAATAAGACGACAAAAGATCCAAATAACACAAATGAACATGATTTATTAAAATGGCTGGTAAATAGGGAAATATCCGCTAATGGATATCGTTTACCGACAGAAGCGCAGTGGGAGTACGCGTGCCGCGCAGGGACAACGACTTATTGGTCTTTTGGAGATGATGAAAGCGAACTTGTCTATTACGCGTGTTATGACGAAAATTCAAACAATATGACACATCAGGTAGGGTTAAGACTGCCGAACGCGTGGGGATTATACGACATGCACGGGAATGTATGGGAATGGTGCTGGGATTGGCGCTGGGATGAGGGTTACCCTGATGGAGCGCAGAGTGATCCTACAGGCGCGGTTTCAGGCACTGACCGCGTGATACGCGGCGGGAGTTGGTACGATTCGGCAATGTTTACTGGTTCTCCCCTCTGTGCCAGCAGCAATCCCGTCTACAGGTTCCCCGTTATAGGCTTCCGTGTTGTGCGCCCTCATACAAGTTCTGAGATTTCCAGTTACACCGTAACCTACCACGCTAACAGTGCCACAAGCGGAACATCTCCTGTACAGCAAACAGCAGCTTACGGTACAAGCATTACGCTCCCCAATGCAGGTAATCTTGAAAGAACCGGCTGCACCTTCGCCGGCTGGAACACAAGCGCGGATGGTACAGGAACAAATTATAACGCCGGAGCGTCATATACAGTTAACGGAAATGTTACGTTGTACGCAAAATGGATCCCGGAAATCGAAATGGTATGGATCAGTTCCGGGTCGTTTGACAGGGATGGAAACACAATAACGATTAGCAGCGGGTTTTACATGGGGAAATACGAAGTAACGCAGGAACAATACGAAGCTGTAATGGGAACAAACCACAGTTTTTTTAGCTCAAACCCCGCAGCAGGAGAAACACAGGGCAAAAGACCTGTAGAGCGCGTAACATGGTTTGACGCGATAGAGTTCTGTAATAAGTTAAGCGAGCAGGAAGGTCTTACACCAGTGTATACAATAACAAACAGGAATCCCACTACAGGCTATCCCATAACAGATGCAACGGTAACTGCGATTTGGTCTAATAACGGTTACCGTTTACCTACAGAAGCGCAATGGGAGTACGCATGCCGTGCGGGGACAATGACTGATTGGTATTTCAGCGATGAAGAAAGCAAACTTGATAGTTACGCGTGGTATGATAATAATTCAAGCAATAGGACACATCAGGTTGGAGTAAAACTGCCGAACGCCTGGGGATTATACGATATGCATGGAAATGTATGGGAGTGGTGCTGGGACTGGTACGGAGATTACCCTGCGGGAGCGCAGAGTGATCCAATGGGCGCGTCCTCAGGCACTGACCGTGTGCTACGCGGCGGGAGTTGGAGCAGTTCGGCTGGGGGCACTCGTTCAGCCAGCCGTGGCTGCATGAATCCCGCCTACGAGCTCATCGATGTCGGCTTCCGTGTTGTACGCCTCGATACTAGTTCTGAGATTTCCAGTTACACTGTAACCTACAACGCAAACAGCGCGACAAGCGGAACAACTCCAACACCGCAGACAGTAAGCTGGCTATAAGTTATGTTTACCGGTTTTAGTAACAGGAGATAATATGTTAAAGATTAAATACGTTATATTAGCTGTTATTACGTTGATATGCTTATTCGGCTGTCTTTTAGGCGACGATATTGACGCGTTACGCGAAAGAGCGGGTTCTTCTTCCGATCCTGTTTATATTTCTCCTGACATCGAAATGGTATGGATCAACTCAGGATCGTTTATCAGAGAAGGAAACACAATAACTCTGAGCGGGTTTTACATGGGGAAATACGAAGTTACGCAAGAACAATATCAGGCGGTGATGGGAACAAACCCCAGTTTTTTTAGCTCAAACCCCGCAGCAGGAGATACACAGGGCAAAAGACCTGTAGAGCGCGTAACATGGTTTGACGCGATAGAGTTCTGTAACAAGCTAAGTACAAAAGAAGGGCTGACGCCTGTGTACACGATTACAGGCAGAACTCCGGCAACCGGTTATCCAATAACAAGCGCTGAAGTAACCGCGGCATGGACTAATAATGGTTATAGGCTGCCGACAGAAGCGCAGTGGGAGTACGCGTGCCGCGCAGGGACAACGACTTATTGGTCTTTTGGAGATGATGAAAGCGAACTTGTCAATTACGCGTGGTATTCTAATAATTCAAACAGCAGGACACATCAGGTTGGATTAAAGCTGCCGAACGCATGGGGGTTATACGACATGCATGGAAATGTATGGGAGTTGTGCTGGAACTGGTATGGAAATTACCCTGCCGGAAGTGATCCTACGGGCGCGTCCTCGGGTACTTACCGCGTGGCACGCGGCGGGGGTTGGGACTATTCGGCTGGGAGCACTCGTTCAGCCAACCGTGGCACCAGCAGTCCCGACAACCGGGGCAGTGATATCGGCTTCCGTGTTGTTCGCCCCTGAGGAAATGGCAGCAGCGGCTCATTTGTTCGCGTGGCTGCGGTAGAAATTGGCGGTTGATGCTGAATTGTTCGAGCGGTTAGAAATGGCTGCTGCTGCTGCGGTTGACTGGCTACATGAAGTTATTTTACTCTTTATTATATTTCTTGTTCTGCTATTGCACGAGAACGTACATCTGCTATAAGATTATCTGCTCTCAATTCACGATAATTCATTTTTAATTTTTATTTCAATTTCTTTCGTAAAAACAAGAAATCGGTTTACCTGTTCTGTAGTAGGACTCGAACCGTCAGTTAATAGACCGATGTCTCCGGGATATCTAGTTTCCAGATAAATGTCGTTATATGTCTTTCTCAGCTAATTTGATCCATGCCTCAACTTGCTTTTTCATATATTACTTTCCCTGTTTTTTCGATCTCATTAATCAAATAATTACCATGGTTTTTTATAATTTTATACTCTTCTTTCGAGTACACCAGAATATCTAATGCGATTTTATAATTAATATTTCTAACCAGTCTATTTATAAATAGTTTCTTTTTTGAACGCTCATCGTAGGTTTTTGCGACATCATTATTATCTAATATTATTAATAAATCAATATCACTGTCTTTATGAGCTGTTCCATTTGCATGTGAGCCGAATAGTACCACCCTATAAGGATCAGCCAGCTTGAGAGCGTCCAATAATTGATCAATGCAGATATTATCCATACGCGTTAAGTTTAAATGATAAATTATTTTCTTACAAGCGTAGATATTTTATGATTGAGCGTGTACAGCCCGCATGAACATTCAACGCCGTCAGAGATCTGGCAGATAAGCTGGTTCAAATGGCAGCTTCTAATTTAAACATCGGAATTACAAAGAGATAAACTGCCGCTAAAAATATCCCGCAGTTAGAATATATTTGGTGACATACCAGCGGTAATGATGGTAAAATCTCTTCCCTTAACCTATTTAATTTTTGAGTTATATACTTGCTAATACTACATTTAAGTAGTATACTAAAATATGCCAATGACTGGTAAAGAATAAATGATTGCGTATCCCGCAAAATTTGAAAAAGCCGCAGAGGGCGGCTATGTTGTGGAATTTATTGATATTCCCTCATGTGTTACAGAAGGCGACACTCTTGAAGAAGCAAAGGCAATGGCAAAAGAAGCTATATCAGCCATGCTATACAGTCTTGATTCCAGAAAAAAAAATATTCCTGATCCTTCAAATAAAAAAGGAAAGGGAATTTACTATATTGAACCTGATTTAAAAATTGCGTTTGCGATAACGTTAAAAAAAGAGCGTAAACGCATGGGATTGTCACAAAAAGAGGTCGCGCAGCGTTTAAATGTTAACTGGACATTTTATCAGCGAATCGAGAACCCAAGAAGAACTAATCCCACTCTGAGGACAATTGTAAAACTTCAGGATGTTTTTAACCGGCAATTTATATCTTTGTAATTTAATAAACGCAGAAAAAACGCGCAAATAATAATTGGCAGCAAGCCTGTCGAGCCTGTCTTAAAAAATGTGTAAATGACCATTAAGATGATAGAAATACCAGAGGAGAAAACATGGTCATGGCACGAAAAAGGAAGGAGAAAGAAAAGGATGTCCTGGATCAAATTCTTGATACCAT